>Ga0208951_1000874_pt1 | contig 13688 bp, 5 predicted proteins | sample GreLakmeMI27MSRF_FD_187702 | JGI IMG/M metagenome (GOLD analysis project Ga0208951, IMG submission 187702) | Freshwater lentic microbial communities from great Laurentian Lakes, MI, USA - Great Lakes metaG MI27MSRF (SPAdes) | ecosystem: Environmental > Aquatic > Freshwater > Lake | place: Great... | reverse complement strand
ACTGCGCCAGCGCATAGCAGCACGCAGCCTGCACTTTTGCGTGTGCAGCGTGCAGTGCGGCACAGCGCAGCAGAGCGGTCAGGGTACCAGCCGCTTGTGCCTCTGCGAGAGTTGCTTCCTTGTCCTCGGTATGTAGCAGCGTGCACAGGGCCACGCAGCAGCGCTGCGCGTCCGTGGCAGACTGGAGAGGGTCGTCGAGCTGCGCCGCGACGCCCTTGAAGTCTTCGCGGCAGCAGAGAGCGTAGGCCAGGCCGGGGCGGGTGACCAGGGCACAGCCCTTGACTTGAACATAGATCAGGCAGGGCTGCTGCTGTAGCGATAGTGCCAGCGCCGTGTCTATCACCAGCGGGCAGCCAGTCAGCCAGAGCCGAGTGAGTGCGTTGCATGAGCGAGCGACCAGGTTTTGCAGCTGTGGCCCAGTCAGCCGCGCGTTCAGCGGCGCCGTGGTCACCCACAGCACGCGCCACAGGCTGGGCTCCTTGGCCGCCTCGCGCCAGCTGGGGCAGACGGAGGCGGCGGCACAGAGGTTGCGCACGCAGTCCGCGCTCGGCGGCAACAACCCCCCGAAGATATTCAGCAACACCTCGCGGGGCAGAGTTGAAGCGTAGTCCATGCTGGCCCAGGTGGAAAGTAGTAGGGCCCGTCACGCCAAGCGGGGAAGACGCTAAGGCAGAAAGGCACCTGGGGCTGCGGGGCTCCGCACAGTCGTACGACGAGCAATCAGAGCCGCCTCGCTGCTGCTTGCATAGTGGCAGACTTCCCGAGGGCCCAACTGGCTGTTTGTGGGTGACCATGCCCAAGATTCCCGCGGCGGAAGAGGATGAAGCCGCGCAGCTGCGCGCGGCTCAGGAGGCCCGCCTGCGAAGCATGAACAGCCTGCAGTGGTTGGCGATGCAGGCTGAGCACGCGTTTGAGGCTGGCCTAGACCTGTGCGTCCCGAGGAGAGAGGGAGAGAGGGAGGGAGGGAGGTCTCTGTAGAAGCTCGGGGTGTTCTCTGCAAGCGCACTGCCGGCCCTGCCGCAGCCCCCGCGCCTGGGTCCCGGCACGCGCTTGTTTGCGGCGCGCGCGCGTTCAGCGGCGCCTGACAGAGCGCTGAGGCGCCCTCTCCCCCTCTCTGGTTCCCGTGCAGCGCTCTGGGCCCCCCCACCGAGTCCGCTCTGCGCCCCGCCGGCGCTCTGCGCGAGAACAGCGAGCGACAGGGCCACGCGCGCGAGCTGAAGACGCGGCGCAAGAAGCGGCGTGCGCCCGTGCGGCTCAACGACGGCAACGACGAGGAAGCCGCCGCTGCGCCCACGCACACCAAGAGTGGCCGCAGAATACCCACCGACTTCGAGCGCCAGGCTGCGGCCAAGCGCAGAGCGCTGCAGATCCTGGAGCTCCAGCGGGAGGAGGAGGAGTGGCAACAGGCTGTGAAGGACACGGCCGCCACAAACGCAAAGAACATCGCCCAGTCAACGCTGGTGCAGGTTGGCGGCTTATATGCCGTCAGCCAAGCGTGCCTGCTGAGCATCTTCGTGCCGCAGAAGTGCCCGGCAATCACAGCCTGCCCCGCTGATGGTTGCCTCAGCTCACCCTGGTTTGATTACCCCGCTGACCAGCCTGACGGCCACCTGTGCAGCCTGAAGGAGAACGTGGACTGGTTTAACTTCACGCAGCGCAACAAGAACGTGTTCCTCTTCAACATCTGCACGCTCATTGTCATGCTCGCTGCTCAGGCGTATTTCTGGAAACGAGAGGTGTGGATGATCAACACACTCGAGGAGGACAACAATGTGCCGTATAACAACCTTCAATCCGAGCTGGATGGCTACCCGGAGTACCAGGAGGCCGTGGAGGTGTACAACCGGGGCTGTTTCTACTTCGCGCTCTCGGTGGCCATCCTGATTGTGGTCAACTTTGGCATGAGCACCGATTTCCTCATCAACGGTGACGAGGTGTACAACTACAACCTGGGCACGCGCACAGTCACGGGCCTGTTGACCAACACCATGCTGGTGAGCACAAAGGTGATTGGCTACTTGTCCTACGCGCGTCTGTCCTACGCCAACAACTGGTCCATCAGCATGTTCACAGTCGTGCCGCTGTCGTACAACCGCCTGGATGACAGCAAGAAGCGGAGGGTTGTCAAAACAGTGGCCGACTTTCCCATCGACTATGGACTCGACGTAGGCTCTGGCGCCAGCTCTGACAAGGGCGCGCGGTAGATCACCATCGCAGCTTGATGCTATATTGCTAGAAGACGCACGCACGCACGCACGCACGCAGACACTCGTCTCACACACACACACACTCACCGCGCAGCAGGCTCATTGCTCTCAGCGGCAACTCTCATCTCCGCGCGCACCGCGGGAAGCACGGGCTCGTCCAGCGGCGGCATCGGGAACTGCGGAGTCTGCGGTACAGCATGAGTGAGAAGAGAGCGAGTAATGCGTCTGCGTAGCGCACCCCCAGCTCCTCGGGCGTCACCCATGCCAGCCCGGGTTGTCCTTCCACGCAGGAGGGGGTGCCTGTCCACCGCCGCACGGTGTAGAGCAGGAGCAGCAGGTGCATCTTCTTCTCCTCTATAGTGCTGAAGTTCACCGGGAAGCAGTCCTGTACGTTCACCGTGACGCCCAACTCTTCGCGCAGCTCGCGCACCAGAGCTTCCACGGGCGACTGTCGCAGCGAGACCGGTGAGCCGCGTCAAAACAGCAGAGAGAAGGATCGAGGGCCGTACGCGCCTCGCCCTGCTCCACCTTGCCACCGGGAAACTCGTACTTCAGCGCGTGGCGGTCGCCCGCCGCTCGCTGGACCAGCAACAGCCGCCCTTGCGAGTCAATCAGCGCACCAGCAGCCACAGACACGCTCCACTTGGTTCTTCTCTTTCGTGAGGACTCCTGTGTAGGCTCGGCAGCGGCGCGCACTGACAGCGGCGCGAGATAGCAGCAGCGCGAGAGGTGCACCGCGCCGCGCAGAAGTGCGTGCATGCCCACAGGACCAGCAGCACGGGCGGGCGGCGGGAGTAAAAGAAATGGCTCATGCCCCACATCATGCCACGTCATCGCCTAGCGCGCCGCAATCATGGCCCAGGCGTCGCCTGGCAGCAGCCCCGGTCGCGAGTCGCCTGTGCACGCGTGGGCAGCCACATCGCCGGATGGCACAGCGCGGCGCAACAGCTGGCGCAGCCGGCGCAGCTGCGACCTGGCGGCTGCGGACCTGCCGCTCTCTCCGCGCCTGTCGCCGCGCCTGGTTGGCCCTGGCGGCTGGCTGCAGCCCCCGGTTGCCGCCGCGTTACGCGCCGCTCGCACCTCCGTCGCCCCGGAAGCGCTGCCCCCGCCCCCTCAGCCTTCAGCGCACCCGGGCGAGGGCAGCGGCTGCAGCAGCGTGTCGGACGAGGACTACCAGGACGACTTGGAGCGACTGGTGGAGGCTGCGGCTGATGAAGAGGACTCAGCGCTCGCCTCTTCAGCGCTGCACTCACTGCAGGGCATCCTGGACTACAGCGCCAGCACTCATGACGGCAACGCGGACGCACTGGCGTCGCACCTGGCCTGGGTGGTACGCACTATCCCCGCGTGTATGTCCAAAGCCTGTGCTCCAAGCCGCTCACGCTCGCCGCGCGCAGCTGTGCCTGATGATGGGCTCCTGGACGGACCCGTTGTTGAAGGCTACAGACGTGTTCTCGGCGATGCGCGCCACGGGCGCCTCGGAGACTGTGCAGGTTGATGACAGCGCTCGTCGCACGTCTCAGGCGCGCGTGTTGCTCGCGCAGCGCACGGGAAGCCGCTCACGTGCGTGTGCGCAGGTTGTGTGCGCGCCCGGTGCGCTGCGCGTGGCCGCGGCTGTGCTTCCCCACCTGCCTCGAAGCGGCGCGCGCAGTCTGCTGCTTGCGGCGCTGTGGGCCGCGCTGCGCGGCTCCGCCAGCAACGTCGCCGCCGCGTGCCGCGCCGACGCGCTGCCTTGGCTGCTGGCCGCACTGGCGCACTGCGCAGGCGAGGAGCCCCCCGTGGGCGACTCCGCCCCTCCCCAGCCCGACGAGGAGCTCCCGCTGCTGCGCGACTGCTGCGTGGCCCTGGCCTCCTGGTCAGCGCCGCTGCGCCACGTGCGTGGCTGGCTGGCCCGGTGCGGGCGCTGCGGGCCGGCGGCGCGCTGTGCGCTGCTGCGCGTGCTTCGGGACGCCCTCAGGGCCCCGCACGCGCGGGCGCCCACGGACGTGTACACCCTGGACGGCGAGTCGTCCGGCATGCTGTGCCTGCCGCACCCCCGATGGCCCTTCAAAACCGGATTTGCCTTCTGCACCTGGCTTTACGTCGAATCCTTCGCAGGCTCCGATGCGGACGCCGCCGCCGCCACCGCACTGGCATCTGCAGCCACCGCCGCCGCAAAGGCATCCCCCGCTTCCTCCGCCGCCGCAGCCGCGCTGGCGGCGGGTGAGGGTCAGGCCTACATGCCGCGCCTCTTCTCCTTCTTATCATCCGAGGGTCAGGGCCTGGAGGCGTACTTCCACGGGCCATATCTGGTCCTGGAAGCCAAGGGCGCATCCGGATACAGAGCCACCGTGACGTTCAGCCGCGCAATCCCTGCGCGCTGTTGGCTGACTGTCTGCGTGGAGGCCACCGAGACGGAGGCGCGCCTCTACATGGATGGTGCGCTCTGGGACGCCGTGAGCCTCAATCTGCCGCGCGTCTCATCGCCATTGGCATTCACCTGTGTGGGCACAAACCCTCCCGCCGCCATGGTGGGCCTTCAGCGACGGCGACGCCAGTGCGCCATGGCGGCGGCTCTGGGCTGCGTGTACGTCTTCAGGGCGCCGCTGGGCCCGGCCTTGGTGGCCAAAGTGGCGGCGAGAGGGGCTGACCACGTGCCTTCTTTCGGCATGGCTGCGCCGCCTCGCGCGCGTGCCGGCGGCTATGTCCCCGGATCACGATGCTTCTCGGTCGCGGAGGCGGTGGCGCTGGATGCCGAGCTGGCGGGCAAGATGCTGCAGGTCTATCACCCTCGGTTGCGCATCGGCGGCTCCTCCCGCATCGCGCCGGACATCTCGCCCGCGTGTCCGCCATTCTCGGCGGTGCTGGGCGCAGCCATCACGGCGGGCGCGGCGCGAGCCGGCGGCGCAGCCCCCCGCGGCGCGGTGGCGCTTGGAGGCGTGACGACGGCGCACCGTCGCACGTTGGCTGACGCTCTATGGGCACTCGGCGAGGGCGGCCCCGCCTGTTTGCTCCCGCTGGTGCCGCCGTCGCTGGGCGCCGCGCCGGGGCTCATGCCGCAGCCTCAGGCGCTGCAAAGCTCCGCAGCGGCTGCGCTCGTCGGCAACGCAGCCGCGAGCGCGGTGGAGGCCATCGCTCTGGCGGCGGCGGGGCACCCGGGGGCGCTGTACGCGCTGGCCAGCGCCTCCGCGCCCAGAGCACTCGCCGCGGCTCTGCCCGCAGTATGGGCCGCTTGCTTTCCCTTCCGCGGCGACGCCGCTGTGGTGGCATCTCACGCCGCGCTGGCGCGCGCGGTGGTTGCCCTGGCGGCCACCGCGCACGCGCATGAGCCGCTGGCGCGCCAGGTTTACGCGTGCCTCATCTTGGACCTGACGCCCTGGGCTGGCGCCGCCCGCAGCGCCCAACAGACGGTGCTGCGCTGCGCCGCCGCCGCAGCGCACAGCCACGGCGACACGGTGCGCGCGCTGGGGGGGCTGCGCAGGCTGCTGGACAGCGGGCGGCGCCACCTTGGGGAGGAGGGACCAGGCACAGCCTGCGACGCCGCCGCGCAGCTGCTGGTTGACGACGCCTTCGTCGCTGCGGAGCTGCTGTGCGGCGCGGGCGGTACGGAGGGCGACTGGCGGGCGGACCTGCGCGCGCTCGTGGGCTTTGCAGCGTCCTCCTCAGCCCCGGGCCGTGACGACGTCAGCGCGCGGGGGCAGGCCGCCCGCGCGCTCCTGCTGGCATACACGCTGGTGAGCCACCCGTCTGCGGCGCGTAGAGAGCCCGCCATGGTCGCCTTTGTGCAGGCGGGCGGTTGCGAGACGCTCCTCCTGCTTCTGCGCCAAGAAACCGTGGCTGCGCCGTGCCCCAGCGATGCGCAGCGCCAGCAGCGCCAGGCGGCGGTGAGCGGCGACATCATCGCCGGCTGCCTTCGCCTCATCACGGCGCTTCTCTGCAGCGGACGGCTCAGCACTGACAGTAACATCACCGCGGACGCTGCGCTCTCGGCGGCTCGCTTTGCCATGGAGCGTGCGCCCGCGGCGTGGGCGAGCCGCGCGTCGTACGACGCGCTGCTGCGGGGGGTGATGGGCGGGGGGAGGCGAGCAGGGGCTGGGGCGTTTGCCAGCCCTGACGTAGCTCAGGAGTTGTGCGAAGCCAATACGGCTTCATCCTCCTCATCCGCATCTCAGGCGTCGGGCGCCTTCCCGCCGCAGCCGCAGCTGCTCCGCTGCCTGCTGCCAGCCCTGCCGTTCGCGCCGCCGCCCGCCCGCGCCGCCGCCCTGCGCGACTTGCTGCTGCTCACATGCGCACATGCGCCGTCCCGCGCGGCGCTGCCGACGCTGCCGGAATGGCCGGACTGGCTCGCTGCGTGCGCCATCGCGGCGCCCGATGCTGAGGACTCCCCTGGCTTGGCGCTGAACTTCTTCGCAGTGACGCTGGAGCGAGCGCTCCGCATGCGCACGGGCTGGCGCGCCTGCGAGCGATGCCTGCACGCGCTGCGCGCCGCAGCGTTGGCTGTACCCGACGAGAGGCGCACCGCCGCTCGCGCCCTCGCCGCCGCCGCCGCCGCCCGACTGCTCACCTCGCTCCTTCGCTTCGTGGCCGCGGAGCTGCGCAAGGGTGGCGTGGCCGACGCCACCGCATCATCCCCTCGGGCCTCGGGCGCCACGCTGGGGTGGCCGCCCAACGCCGCGCTCTCTCCAGCCGCATCATCCGGCGCCGCCGCAGCAGCTGCAGCCGCCGCCGCCTCCGCCGGCGCTGCGGGCGCCGCCGCGGGCGCTTCGGCGCGTGACGTCATGCAGGAGAATGCAGTTGCGCTGCTGGCATTGACAGAGACGGCGCTTCGAAGCGCGTCTCGCGAGGAGTGCGCCACGTCGTCGTCGTCACATGGGCCCACCATGGGGTCACACGCGGCCAAAGGGCCGTACGGTCCGGGGGCCGCACGCGTCGCAGCTGCTCATGTCGAGCGGTGGGCGCTGGCAGCTGCAGAGACGGCTGAGACGGATCGCTGCGCGCGCGACGCGGGGCTGGCGCTGCCGCCCGCCCTGGACACTGCGGACGACGAAGCGTCGCTGGAAACGGTTGACGTTCCGCTGCCGCAACCCCGCAGCAGCTCGCAGGCGGCGCAGAGCTCCAAACCTCTTGTGGATGAGCTTCTGGATTCACTATTCCAGGGACCTGTTGCGATGGGCGTCTTCGGAGGCGCTCCTGCGGCCGTTGCCATGGAGCCCGTGCCGTCATCTGACAAGCCGCGCAGTCGCGCCGCCCCGCCGTCGGACTTTGCAGCGCTTGCGGAGGGCGAGGAGCCGTTCGAGGCGCCCCAATGCGGGGCGGCGTGGGGGGACACCCTGCTGGCCGCCTGCGCGGCGGCGGAGGAGCTGGTCCACGGTGCAGAACTTGCGCGGCGCAGCGAGGCCACGCCCGTGGCGGCTCCGCCCGCGTCCGCAACCTTAGGCGCGGAGCTGCTGGCGTCAGAGCCCGCGCGAATGATGCTGGCGCGCCTCACCTTGGCCGCGATGCGCTCTGGGGCAGAGGACGATTGCGAGTCCCACCCAAGCGATGACGCCGCTGCTGCCGCCGCCGCGCCCAGTCGCACCTCTCGTCTCCAGGCGGTCCTTCACCGCCTCCTGGCGCCCCTTCTCGCGGAGCGTCCGGAGGGGCCCGGTGCAGTGCGCGTGCTCGCCGTGACTTCGCTCCTCTTCGACGAGCTCTGGCCGGCGCTGCGCCGCCTCGGCGCCTCTCCGCAGCCGTGCACTGCCGCCCTGGAATTCGCAGCCTGGCGCGCGGGGCTGGACGGCGGAGGAGCCATGGCCACGTTTGCGGACATGACGGGCGGCACAGGACAGTCATCGCAGCACGCGCTCTCAGATGCAGCCTATCCCGCTCATGCTGTGGCTCACGCCAAGGCGCTGATGGTTCCCTTTGCCGCACTGATGCGCCACTGGCGCTGCGCGTTGGCTGTGCCTTTGGCAGACGCCTTTGGCCGCTCGCCCCTGAGGACAGCGCCAGAGACCGCGGACGCCAGCTTCGCTGGGGCTCCTGGCCTGGGCGATGCCGCGCTGCGGGGCGCGGCGCGCCTGCCGCCGGCGCAAGGCGCCGCGTTGTTCCTCACGCCAGCCTGGGCTGCGGCGATGGGCGGCCGAGGCGCATCCGCCGCGCGGCTCGCCACTGGACGGGGCACAGGCCATCCCGCATCGATGCTGCTGTCGAGGCACATCACCGCTGGTGCGCTGGCACAGCGCGCAGAGGCGACTCGCGCGCTGCGCGACGCGCGCTGTGCGGGTTGGGCTCGCGTCTGCCACGACCTGGCGTCGCAGCAGTGGGCCTCCGCCAGCCCTGCAGCCGCCCGCGTCGCCGCCGCGCTCGCCGCCGACGCGCCCCGGCGCGCTGCCCACGCCGCCGCCGGCGCCGCCGCCGTGGCCGCGCGCGCACGCGCCTGGCAGCGCCTCACTTGGCACCTCTCTGAAGCTGGGCTGCTGTTCGCTGGCGGGCCCGGCGGCGCGCCGGCCTTGAGCGAGGCGTGGACGTTAGACGCCACCGAAGACGGCGCTCGCGCGCGGCGGCGCTTGCGGCGAGAGCACGAGGAGGACGGTGCTGTGGCACCTCTGCGCGCAGCAGGTGCCTCAACCGACGCGCGGTGGAGCGTCGGTGGCACCACGCCGGCGGCTGCAGCGTCCTTCCAGACGCCGCCGGCTGCTCGCGGCGGCGGGGACTTGGCGCTGTTGGACCACCCCGAAGAAGAGGAGGAGGAGGGTGGGGTCGGGGGGGTGGCACAGGAAACCCTCCTGGCTGAGAATGCCCCCTTGCCCAGCCCCGCGCGCGTGCCTTCCGCCACCGCCTGTCACCCCGCGCTGTGGGTCACCCCGTTGGGCGCTACCCCCGGCACGTTGAGCCTCACCCCCTCGGACATCTGCTTCGCCGGCTCCTCTCCCCTATCGCTGCGTCGATGGAGCCTCTCCAGCCTGCTGCAGATCCACGCGCGCAGATACCGGCTGCGTCGCTCGGCGCTGGAGCTGTTCCTGGTGAACCGGGGAACGCTGTTCTTCGACGTTGGCTCGGTGGCTGCGCGACAGAGCTTCTACACCGCGCTGCTGGCTGCCGTGCCGCCGCTGCTGGCCAGCATCCAGGGCGACCCGCCTGCGGCGCCTGTGGGCGGCCAGGCGGCGCCGTCGGCGGTTGCGCCGTTTGCGCGCGTGTTTCCGCGGCTGCGCCCGGCCAGCAAGCTGCTGCGCCGGGAGCTCACGCAGCGCTGGCAGCGCCGCGAGCTGTCAAACTTCGGGTACCTGATGGAGCTCAACACGCTGGCGGGGCGCTCCTTCAACGACCTCAGCCAGTGGCCCGTGTTTCCCTGGGTGCTGGCCGACTACAGCTCCCCGGTGCTGGACCTACACAATCCGGCGTCCTTCCGGGATTTGTCAAAGCCGGTGGGCGCCCTCAACCCGGAGCGCGCCGCCCGCTTCCGGGAGCGCTACGCGGGCTGGGAGGACCCCCTGGTGCCACCTTTCCACTACGGCAGCCACTACAGCTCCGCAGCCACCGTGCTGCACTACCTGCTGCGCCTGCAGCCCTTCACGCGCGCCGCGCTGGAGCTGCAGGGCGGGCGGCTGGACCACGCGGACCGGCTCTTCCATGACGTGTCAGCCACCTGGCGGGGCGTCACCGGCTCGTCGCTGGCGGACGTGCAGGAGCTGACGCCGGAGTGGTTCTCGCTGCCGGAGATGTTTCTCAACTGCCAGGGGCTGGAGCTGGGCACACGGCAGACAGGGGAGGCTCTGGGTGACGTCGCGCTGCCCCCCTGGGCGGCCAACGCTCACCACTTTGTGACGCTGCACCGGGCGGCGCTCGAGTCGGAGCACGTCTCTGCGAATCTGCACCTCTGGATAGACCTGGTGTTTGGGGCGAAGCAGCGAGGCGCACCCGCCGTGTCCGCCCAGAACGTCTTCTATTACCTGACATACGAGGGCGGCGTGGATGTGGAGGCGATCCGCGATCCGCTGACGCTGCGGGCGACGCAGGACCAGATTGCGCACTACGGCCAAACCCCGAGCCAGCTGCTGTCCACTCCGCACCCGCCCCGGTGGGCCGCCGGCACTGTGCGACAGCCCGTGTGCTCGCAGCCCACCGCCATGACGCCGTTCATGCTGCCGCTGCCGCCCATGGCGCGCGCCGCGGCTCTGCATCTGAGCGCTACGCCCGGCGGCGGAATCGCAGTGGTCACCGCGCAGCTGCAGGTTCTCACGCACGGCTTGCGCTGCCTTGACGAAGGGGTGGCTCACCTGGCGGGCGCGCCGCCTTTCCTGTTCACGCCAGCCGCCATGCCGGCTGCGCCAGGTGGCGCCGCCGAAGCGCTGGCCGCCTGGGGCAGCGCTCTGCTGTGGGGCGACGCGACTGCGCCACAGCCCGCGCCTGCCGCGGCGAGCGCGCGCAAGCCTCCGCGGCCGGGGCCGGCCGCCGCCGCCAGCCTGGCTGGCGACTTGCGGCTTGCGGGCCTGCCTTCCGCCCCCGCGCTGCTCGCTGAGGCGGCCTCCCCCGGGCGCGCACTCCTCGCGCCCGACGCGTCGACGCTCATCCTGGGCGGATTGGCGGACGGAAGCCTGCGGGCTTTCGACTGCGCGGACGGGCTGCGCTGCGCACAAGCAGTCACGGTGCACCGCGCGCCAATCACCGCGCTGGCGCTCTCGCCCTGCGGCCGCATGCTCGCCGCCGCGTCGCGCGACTGCACGGTGTCCACGTGGCTGCTGTGCGGCGCCGCGGGAGGCGCGCTGAGGACGGCGGCGATGACTGCAGCGGAGCAGGGGGCACAGGCGACCCCTGCGGCGGCCGTGGCTGCTGCGGAGGCGAGCGATGGGGCGGACGCGGAGATCGACGCCATGGAGGCTGAGCTGTGGGCCATGGCGGACGAAGGCGCTGCGGGTGCAAAGGGAGCTCCACCGGGCGCTGACTGTGCTTCAGGGGAGGTGCCCGCTTCCGCCGCGCAGCCCATGCAGCCTCCGGCAGGTGCAGCGCATCTGTCGCCGCCGCCGCCGCCGCCGGCGCCGCCGCTGCGCGGCCCGCTGCACTTCCTGCGTGGCTGCCCTGAGGCGCCCGCCTCGGTGGCGCTGTGCACCGAGCTGGACTGCCTGGCCGTGGCCTGCCCCTCCGCAGGGCTGGCGCTCTTCTCGCTGCTGCGGGGGCGGCTGGCGCGGCGCGTGGCGGGCGCGCCAGGCACGCTGGTGTGCCTGTCGCGGGAGGGCTACGCCTGTGTGTTTGACCCGGCGCAGCGCATGCTGCGCTGCGTCTCTCTGAACGGCCACCTAGTGGCCACGGCGCCCATCGCGCCAGAGGAGGGGCTCCTCACCGCCATGACCGCCTCCGCCGACGGGCGCACGCTCGTCACCGGCAGCGCGCCCGACGCCGCCGGCCGCTCCACAGGGCGGGTGCTCCTCCGCGCGCTGCCCACGCTGGCGGAGCTGTACCGCTTCTCGGTGCCGGAGGGCTCCGGCGTCGCCTCGCTGCTGTTGACGCAGAGCGATTTCTTCCTCCTGGTTGCAACCACCAACGGCCAGATGCTCGCCGTCACAGACCCCAGGCCGCCGCCGCCGCGGCCGGTGTGGGACAGAATCAAGCCCGTGGTGCAGTACGACTGATGCGTAAAGACTTCAAACAACACATGCATGCGTGCGCATCTGCGCGTCCGAGCGACCGTGCACCACCCACAGCTTAGAGTCTCACCGCCGCCATGCCCTCTTCCAGGCTGTTCGCGATCTCGCTGTGCTGCACGGCGCGCGCCATGGGCACGATGACATCCTGCGTGCCTGCCATGAGCAGGGGCTGGAAGCTGTCACCCGCGCCGGCGAGCCCCCTGGCGGTGCGCTGCCCGCGCGCGAGGCACCAGTCTCTGCGCCCTTCGAAGACGCTGAGCATGTGGCGCATGAGCATCGAGAGGGAGGTGACCACTTTGCTGGTCACCAGCTGGTACTGATCAGCCTTGTGGTCGATGCGCGCCAGCGCCAGCGCGGACTGGCTCATGCTGACGAAGCGGTTGAGCACAGCCAGCGCGTCCTGCCACGTCACCAGAGCGGCGCGGTCCACGGCGGACACCCCGTCTCCTCCTGCTCGAAGCGCGCCCATGCCCTGCCCATACACCCCCACCGCCGTCTGCAGCAGCATGAGGTGCGCGTCTGCTCGCATGAGCAACTCTCGCGCGTCCGAAAGCCACCAAGCATCCGCACTTTCTCTGTGCGCGCAGCAGCGGGCGCCCAGCTGGAGCGCGTCCTCGCTGGTGGAGGCCACGAAGTTGCGTATGGCGGGTATGAAGGCGTCGAACAGGCCCGCGTTCCAGGACAGCACCGGCGCCAGCGGCTCGCGCAGGGCGGCTGCGTGCACGCGACTGTCGTCCGTGGCGCGCACGTACAGCGACAACTGGCACGCCAGGCTGGCGGCCACCGCGTTCTCCGTGCACCCGGGCAGCCGCTGGAGCAGGGGCTGGGGCTGGGGGGTGTCACCGGCGCTGCGCACCCCGCGCCGTTGCGCCTGCGCCCTGGCCACCCACACGTCGCTCTTGTAGCGCCACAGGCTGCACAGCGCGAAGAAGTGCGCCTTGCGCAGGCTGCTGATGTCCTTACGCTGCAGGGCCGACGCCAGCTGCGGCTGCATGCACAGCACCGCAGCCGCGGCTCGCTGCCGGCTGGCCGCGCCGGACCACTCAGCGGTCTTGGTCAGCAGCGTGCGCAGGTTCTTCTCGCCTGTGCGTCGCGCGAGCGAGTGAGGAGGAGTGTGCTGCACGCGCTCTGCAGAGGTGCGCACCGCTCTTGGGCGAGTCCCCTCGGAGTACCCACCCGGCCGCCAGCAGGAGTGTGGGCGGGCGCGAGCAGCTGGGCGCGCGGGCGCGCGTGAGGGCAGCGCACTGCACAGGTGCTCAAGTTGCGTACCGCTTGCAGCTTGGCTCGTGCTTCGCAGACAGGCAGCGCCACTCCTGCCCGTCCTCCTCCTCCCCGTCGGCCGACTCCGTTGCGTGCGCAGGACTGCGCTGAGCGTCAAGGCTGGCGCTGTTCGTGGCACCTCCTCCTGAGAATGAAAGCCCTATTCCCAGCGCTGCGGGCATGTCGCAGCACAGTTCGAACTCGTCTCCCAAACTTAAACTTATGTCGATGTCCACGTCGCGGTAGCCCTCGCCGCCGCACTCGTCGCCGCACTCGCCGCCGCCGCCGGCGAAGAGGAAGAGCGTCGTGTCGTCCGCAGGCGCCTCCGCCTCCATGACTCAAGCCTGGCGACCACCAAGGATAGAGCTTGCGAGGAGTACTATTTTGCCTCTGGTGCTCTTTGTTGCCTCTTTCCTCTTTGTCACCTCGTCTTCTGGAGTCCGCCGTAAGTAAATCTTATCTTATTTATTGTTTAGATAAGTCAGTATCTAAGTCTATCTATCTACTATAATTAAAGATAGGATTAACGCAGTTGGAACCGGGTTCCCCTGGAACCCACCCCCCCTACGCCCGCGTCCCGTCGCTTCCCCCCCTTAAAACACCCTACACCTTTAAAGAT
>Ga0208951_1000873_pt1 | contig 13689 bp, 8 predicted proteins | sample GreLakmeMI27MSRF_FD_187702 | JGI IMG/M metagenome (GOLD analysis project Ga0208951, IMG submission 187702) | Freshwater lentic microbial communities from great Laurentian Lakes, MI, USA - Great Lakes metaG MI27MSRF (SPAdes) | ecosystem: Environmental > Aquatic > Freshwater > Lake | place: Great... | reverse complement strand
GTAGGCCAAGCGACGACCTGCTCGCCGATGGGTTTCTCGAACGTTGGGAAGCGCGAAAACCAGGTGAGGTAGGCGTCGAAGAAACGGCCCTTCCACGCGAGGCCGGGGCCGCCCTTGTCGCCGTCGTAGGCGAGGTGTACGCCAGACGGGAAGCCTACGAGGATCGCGTGGACGCCCACGCCATCAGTGAAGGCACGTTGCACGACGGGACGGTCCTTGGGCACGATCTCAAACTCGCCGTTACGATTCTGGGGGAAACCCTCGGGCTCCCCGTTCGCGCTCTCGGCAAACTTATAGATCGCGGCGATCTGCTTGTCGGTGTCCCCGCCGAGGATTTCCTGATTAAAGGATTTTCCGCCTGGCCAGAAGGACGGCATCAGCGTGCCCGGTCGATAACCAGCGGGATTGATGAGGTACTCGCGCAACCAGCTTTCTTGCAGGCGTGCGGCGATGTTGCTGAGGTCGGGCCCTTGGACGCCGAGCGATGGGCGATCGCCCCAGCGATGGCAGGTGATGCAACCCGCCCCGCCCTGCGTACCGAGCAGCTTACGGCCAGCAGTGTCGTCGCCGCCTTCGAACTTCAAGGGCGGCCGCGCGTCAGCGACGCCGAGGAGCTTGGCCAGATCTGCGACGGACGCGCCATACTGGGGCATCTTGGTCTTGAGGTAGGGACGGACGCGGGTCGGGTCTCCGCTATAATGGCTCGTGAAAAGTTCGGCTCCCTTAGTCGGGACGGGCGGGGCGAGCACCTTGGCGAGCCATTCAGGGCGGAGCTTGCCGCCGATGCCGGTGAGGGGCGGCGGGTAGCGACCGGTGTCGCCGAGATTGTGATCGCCCTGGAAATAAGGCTTACGCGCGGCATCAGGGCCTCCCTTGCCGTCGCGCTCATGACAAGCGACGCAGTTGAGCGCGTGGAGCGTGAGATCAGCGGCGAGCTTGGGCGAAGCGACCTCGTCCTTCTTTGCGAGGTAGAGCTTCAGTGAGGCACGCTGCGCATCGGATAGCGCGTAGCGCGGGCCCTTGGCATGGTCAGCCTTAAGACAGCCCCCTTCGTTCTGCTTCAAGGCGACAGGCTTCGCTGCGGCATCCTTGGGGAGGTCGTGACAGGCGGCACACTGGCCGGCGATGACCGCCTTGCGGCCAGCAATCGCGAGATCCCCGGTGGCGACAAGCGACACCACCGGCTTATCCACACGTCCGTCGCTTCCTTGGAATTCCAAGAGGTAGCCAGCGATGTCGGTGGCGTCCTGCTTCTCCATCGCCGTCTTGGGCATACGTCCATCGGTCCGGACTTTAAGTGGATCGAGGATGAACGCGCCGAGGCTTTCGAGGCTGTACTTGGCGTTGAGGTCGCCGAAGGCGACACTGCGGTGCGTGAACTCCGAGGCCTTGGGCAATCCTTCGGGCGGGACGAAGCCCTGGCCGGGAGCGTGGCAGGCGACACAGCCGAGCGTGTTAAACAGTTCGCCACCGCGGGCACCGTTGACGTGCATGATTTTGGCCGGCCCCTTGGCGGCAGCCTGGGGCCTGAGCGAGGCGAGGTAATGCTCGATTGCGACGAGGGTCTTGTCATCAGCCTTGGCCAGGACCTGCGGCATGACCGTGCCAGGATGGACCGCCGCCGGATCAGCAATGAACTTGCGGAGCCATTCGGAACGGACGCGCTGGGTCACCGTCGCAAGCGCGGGGCCGCGCATCGCCGGTAGGCCGGTCGCGCCGCCGTGGCAGTTCACACAACCGAGCTCGTTGTAAAGCAGACGTCCGCCTTCGGCCGTCGGTGCCGACGCATGGAAGCGCTCAAACCCCGTGACGAGAGGTTCGGCACTCAGCCCGGCCGCACCGAGCAGGATCGCGAGGCGCAGTATCATGCCGTCTCGCGGATGCACTTCTCCACGTAGGCGCGAGACTCGTTGATGAGGGCGGTGACCTCAGGGGTCGTCGGCATGACCGGGATGCCGCGAGGCGTGGGGTGCATGAACAGCTCCACCTGACCGGTGAAACGGATATCCCGCAACGCCTTCACAATGGGGCGGTAGTCGAGCTTGCCGCGGCCGGCCATCTGCCGGAGCTCTTCTTCCTTGGAGGCCTTCTTAAAGATACCTTCGGAGTGCTCCTGGAAATACATGAAGGGCAGATTGCGCGCCCCAAGATCACGGAGCAGCGCCGGAATCTGGTCGGTCCACTCATGCAGGTGGTGCGGAGCGAAGGCCACGCCAAGGGCGGGCGACTTGTTCAATTCGGCGAAGGCCCGAATCGAGTCGGGGTGATGCAGCGCCTGGTTCGAATGGTTCTCGATCGCAATCCGCATGCCCAGCTCCTCCGCCTTGGCGGCGTGGGGCTTCATGTCCTCGAGGAACTTGGCGATGGACGCCTTGGCAGCGGCTCCGGAGGGATTCTTCGGTCCAGTGCTGCCGCAGACGACCGTCGTACCGCCGTGCTGCTTCACCCAAGCCATCTCGTCCTGGAGTTTGAACGGTCCGAGTGGGTAACGGGTGCTGACGCCCACCTTCACGCCATGCTTCTTCAGCAGAGCCGCAAAGGCCACGTCGCCGAGCGCCGCGGCCTGCTCGCGCTGGTCGCCGTGCACCTTGCACCAGATATCAATGGACTCACTGCCGGTCTTGGCGACCTCCGGTAGGATCTCGGCGAGCGGCGCGTAGCCATACATGGCAGAGGAGAGGACGTAGCGAAGACGGAAGGCCTCCGCGCTCTGCGCCCGGAGAGCAGGTGCGGCGGCGACGGCGGCGGCAGCGAGTCCGGCGGAGCGGAGGAAATCGCGACGGGAAAGCATGGGCTTACTTTTTGGCGACTTCGGCCTCGAGCATTTTGATCCACGGGCCGACGAACGCACCATTATCATGGAAGGTACGGCCGCTGACCATGTGGCGATCGATGACGACCGGGGCGTTGACGAAGATGCCACCGCAGACCTCGAGGTCGAACTTGCACTTCGGCACGGTGGCCATGCGTAGGCCCTTCACGATACCGGCGCGGGCGACAATCTCGACACCGTGGCAGACACTCATCATCGGCTTCTTATGCTCCCAGAACCAGCGTGTAGCGGCGAGAAGCGCCTCGTCCTCGCGGAGGTATTCGGGGGCGCGGCCACCGCTGAAGAAGATGCCGACGTATTCCTCGGGCTTGATGTCCTTGAAGGCGATGTCGGAGTTGATGGTGTAGCCCTCCCACTCCTTGGTGATCGTCCAACCCGGCTTCACCTCGTGCAGTACGGTCTGGTAGACGCGCTTCTCGGGCGTAGCGAAGATCGGCTGGAAGCCGGCTTCCTGCAGGCGATAGACCGGATACATCGTATCGAGCAGCTCGGTGGCGTCGCCGATGATAATGAGCACCTTCGGTTTCTTGGCGTTCTCAGGCTTGTCGGCGCCCGAGGAGATCGAGGCCTGGTTCTTGTTGTCGATGAGGCCGGCGGCGGAAGCCAGGGCGCAAAGGCCGAGGAGGCCGACGGTGAGGAGGCGGAGTTTCATGGGGGGTTAGTCGATGGTTTACAAACTGACCTCCCCGTCCACCCACTTGTTCCTGAAAAGCGGGCCGGGGGCGTCGCTCCAGCGGGATTCACCCCTCACGCCCCCCTCCTTTTGTGAATGATTTCCCCGACTGCTTCGCCTTACCACGCTTGCCACGGGCCGGGATTCCGGCAACTTCACTTCTCCCATGCGTAACGACGACGAAGACGAGGACGAGAAGACCCCAGCCGCCCCCAAGGATGGCGGTCCGAGCGCGATGCTCATCCAAAAGAAGTTCCTCGAACAGCGGAAGATCTTCCTCTGGGGCGCCGTCGAAGACGCGTCCGCCCGCGACATCGTCGAAAAACTTTTATATCTGGACGGCATCGACCCCGGCAAAGAGATCACCTTCTACATCAACACCCCCGGTGGCTCCATCACCTCCGGTATGGCCGTCTATGACACCATCCGCATGATCGCCTCCCCCGTGAAGGTCGTCGTCACCGGTATGGCTGCCTCGATGGGCTCCATCCTCCTCCAAGCCCCCAAGGAAAAGGGCAACCGCCTCCTCTTCCCCCATTCCCGCGTGATGATCCACCAGCCGCTCATCATGGGCCGCATCCAGGCCACCGCTGTGGACATCCACATCCAGGCCCAAGAAATGGAACGCCTCCGCTCCGAGCTCAACGAGATCCTCGCTAAGGCCTCGAAGCAGAAGATCGAAAAAGTCACCAAGGACACCGACCGCGACTTCTACATGACCGCCGAGGAGGCCATCGAGTATGGCCTCGCTGACGCGATCGTGAAGAAGCTCTAAGTCGGTCCGCACGCGCATGGGTATCGGCGACCGGGCCTACATGCGGAACCAGCGCCTCGCGCGCGATCCGATTTCGGTCACCGCTTGGACCGTCGGCATCCTTGTCGGTTTTTTCATCCTCACCCTAGTCCAGGAATCCGCCAAGGCGGACTTCCTCGGCTGGATGCCGCTCACTGAAAACAAGCCCGCCGTCTGGCAGTGGCTGTCGTATGCGCTGCTCCACGGTGGCTTCTGGCATCTCCTCGGCAACTGCCTCGTGCTCTGGTGGACCGGCGCAACAGTGGAGAAGGAACAGGGCCCGGTTATTTTCCTGAAGGTCCTCGTTGGCGGCTCGCTCATCGGCGCGCTCGCCTGGTATCTCACCGGCCTCGGCGGCCGGCAGGAGGGCGTCCTAATCGGCCTCTCCGCCGGCGTCTACGCACTGATGCTCGTGGCGCTACTCGATAAACTCGAGCACCAGATCACGCTACTGCTGTTCTTTTTCCTCCCGGTCACGCTTAAGGTGCGTTGGCTCCTCACCGCCCTCTGGCTCTTCGCCCTGCTCGGCTGGGCCTTCTCAGAACTTCCCGGCCGTCACGACTGGCTCGGCTGGAAAGCCGCCTGGACCGACTCCCTCGCCCACTCGGCCCACCTCGGCGGCCTGGTCTTCGGCTGGCTGGCTTGGCGTTACCTCAACCGGACAAGTCAGGCGCCGTTTTACGCTCAGGTCCAAGAACCCATGTCGACCAATGCGCCGAGCCCTGCCATCGAGCCCGAGACTGAGGGTTTTCCCTCGGGTAGCCCGCCCACCCCGGGCCAAGCCCGCGCGGAAATGGACAAGCTGTTGGATAAAATCTCGTCCGGGGGATTCGGCTCGCTCACTGCTGACGAGAAACGTAGGCTTGAAGAACTCAGCGCCCGCCTACGCTGAAACCTCTCCCCACTTTTATGCGAAGCTACTTTTTCCTCCTGCCAATCCTCCTGGCAGCGCTGGTCTCCGCCCAGACCGGCGGTTTCACCACCACTCAAGCGATGCAGAACGAGACGCGCGCCACCGCCGCCCTCCTCGAGAAGCTGCACATCAGTAAGAAAGACATGGGCTCCATCGATATGAACTCGGTGGTGATGACGTATTGCGAGAATCTCGACGGCGCGAAGATGTATTTCACCGCCGTGGAAGTAGAAGAGTTCGTCAACCGCTACGGCAAGACGCTCGATCTCTACCTGCAGCGCGGCAACCTGACCCCGGCCTTCGAGATCTACGCCCTGTTCAAGAAGAAGGTCGACCAACGGACGGACGCCAACTTGGTCGCCCTCGGCAAGTCGATCGACCTCGCCCAGCCGGGGACGTTCCCAGTCGACCGCAAGAAAGCCGACTGGCCCGCCGACCCAGAAGCCGCCGACGCCCTGTGGGAACGTCGCCTCCGCCTCGACCTGCTCTCCGAACTCCTCGGCGAAGACCGCTCCGGCAGCGCCAAAACTCCCAAGGATAATGTCCTCCCGGAAATCACGCCCGCGAAGACCGAGGAAGCCATTAGCCGCCTGAAGAAGCGCTACGAGAAGACCCGCACCTTCCTCAACTTCGACCAACATGAGGTCGAGGAGCTCTTCCTGAACTCCTACTCAACCCAGTATGACCCGCACTCGACCTTCTTCTCCCAGCAGTCGCTGGAAGAGTTCGAGATCGCGATGCGTAATTCACTCGTGGGCATCGGCGCCACACTCTCCGACGAAGATGGGGTCTGCGTCATCAAGGACATCCTGCCGGGCGGCCCGCTCGACCTCTCCCGCCAGGCCAAGCCGGGCGACAAGATCATCGCGGTCGGCCAAGGCGCCGAGGGTGAGATGGAAGACATCATCGGCCTCCGTCTCTCAAAGGCCATCAGCCGAATCCGCGGTAAGCAAGGCACGACCGTCCGCCTCCTCGTGGACCTGGCCGGCGGCGGCCGCAAGACCATCACGCTCAAGCGCGACCAGATTAAGCTCGTCGGCCAGATGGCCTCAGCCAAGGCCATCGAGGTCCCCAGCGCGGGCGGCACCGCCCTACTCGGCGTCATCGAGCTGCCCTCCTTCTATGGCAAGAACCAGGATGGGTCCGGCTCCAGTCCGTCCGACGACATCGAGCAGCTGATCGTGAAACTGAAGGCGATGGGCATGAAGGCTCTCATCATGGACCTCCGCAAAAACGGCGGCGGCCTGCTCACCGAGGCGGTCGACATCTCCGGCCTGTTCATCCCGAAAGGCTCCGTCCTCCAGGTCCGCGATAGCCAAGGACGCTCCGAAGACTATCGCGATGAGGACGCAAAGGTGGCTTGGAACGGCGCGCTCATCGTGCTGACCTCCAAACTCTCCGCCTCAGCCTCCGAGATCTTCGCGGGCGCCATGCGCGACCATCGTCGCGGGATTGTCGTGGGCGACACAACTACCCACGGCAAGGGCTCGGTCCAGAACATCATCGAGCTGAGCCGCTTCGACAAGAACCTGAAGTCCGCGGTGAAGGTGACCATCCAGAAGTGGTATGCCCCAAGCGGCTCCTCCATCCAGCTCAAGGGTGTGCCGGCCGACATCGTCGTGCCGTCCGTCTACTCCGTCCTGCCGGTCTCGGAATCCGACCTCGACCGGCCGCTGGCTTGGGATTTCGTCACGCCGACGCTCACCAAGGCCGACGAGGGCGACTGGCTGAAGGCCAAACTTTCCGACGACCTGATCAAGCAGCTCGCCGAAGGCTCCGCCCGCCGCCAAGCCGAGCTTCCGGAATTTCTGACGCTCTCTCGCACGATTGACTGGACGAAGAGCCGCCAAGTCCGCAAGGACGTGTCCCTCTCGCTCGACCAGCGCAGCACCGAGCGCAAGGACGACCTCGAGTTCCGTGAGCAGGTCCGGCGCGAACTGACCGATTACGCGAAGACGGCCTTCAAGGCGAGCGAGGTGAAGCTCGACGCCGCCATCGAACAGGAGAAGAAAGATGGACCCGGCGCCGCCGCGAAGAGCAAGCGGTCCAGCCGCATGCGCGATCCACTCGAAGATGAAGACTGGCCGGAATACGATATCCAGCTCCAAGAGGCCCTGCGTATCGCCGCCGACTGGAACACGCTCAACGCCGGCTCGGTCGCCGCCGCCGCCGAGACGAAGAAGAAATAAGCCTGCGATGGGGGTCCGCTGGCATGGCATCCTGTTTGATTTGCCGACCTGCTTCCCGCCCGACAACCTACCGCCATGCTCTCCCCTGAAGCACTGGTCTACGGCACCCTCCTGGTGACGGGCTTCCTGATTCTCCGTCGCTCGCGGCGCGCCGGCCTTGCGCTCCGTCGTCAGTTCGGCGTCATTGAAGGACGCCCAGTCCAGCTCCATACGCTCACCAACGCGCGTGGCATGGAGGTCTCGGTCTGCGAATACGGCGCGACCCTGACCTCAATCCGCGTCCCCGATGTGCATGGCCGCCTCGGCGAAGTCACCCTCGGCCTGCGCTCCCTCGAAGACTACGTCGCCGGTAATCCGTTCCTCGGTAGCACCGTCGGTCGCTACGCCAACCGTCTCGCCGGCGGCCGACTCACGATCGATGGACAGACCATCGCGCTCGCCCAGAATAATAACGGCAACGCCCTGCACGGCGGGCTGTGCGGACTCGACAAGCGCGTCTGGTCCTCCGAAGCCGTGCGCACGGAGTCCGCTTCGTCCGTCCGCTTCACCTACATCAGCCCCGCCGGCGAAGAGGGCTACCCGGGCACGCTCAGCGTGACGGTCACCTACACCCTGCCCGACGATGCCGATGAACTGTCCATCGACTTCGCGGCGACCACCGACGCCCCGACGGCGTGCAACCTGACGAACCACGTGTTCTTCAACCTCGCCGGCCAAGGTAGCATCCTCGACCACCAGGTGACGCTCCGCGCCGACCAGCTCGTGCCGGTCAGCCCCGCGCTCATCCCGACGGGCGAGCTCATGGCCGTCAGCGGCACGCCCTTCGACTTCCGTCGCCCGCACCCCATCGGCGAGCGCATCGGCGCCCCGCACGACCAGCTCCGCCGCGCCCGCGGCTACGATCACTGCTACGTGCTCGGTCCGGACCAGACGCTCAAGTCGGCCGCCTTCGTCAGCGAGCCCACCAGCGGCCGCACACTCGAAGTCCTCACCGACGCCCCAGGCCTACAGTTCTACACCGGTAACTTCCTCACCGGGACCGTGCAAGGCCGCTGGGCGAAGCCCTTCGCTTTCCGCCAAGGCTTCTGCCTCGAGCCCGGGCTCTTCCCGGACTCACCCAACCAGCTCGCCTTCCATCGCCTCGGCTACCCCAGCGGCATCCTGCGCCCCGGCGAAGCCTACACGCAGAAGCTCATCTTCCGCTTCGGCGTGATGAGGTAGGGTCAGCACTGCGTGCTGACCTAGTCGCCTTTGCCTCTTAAAGGTAGGGCCGAGCATCCTTGCTCGGCCGCGGCCGGCCAAGGATGGCCAGCCCTACCCGATGCATCAAGGCCGTCGCAGGGCGGCCTGCCTCGCAGCAGTTCACCATGCCAGCAGTTCCCCCGCGGGCGTTTACGCCCGCTTCTCTGCCGCGGTACTATCCGCCCAGAGCTGCTGGGTGACCTTGAGGAGGATGTAGCCGCTCACGAGGGTGACCGCCGTGAGCACCCAAGCCATCGGCAGACGCTGCGGATCGCCGGGTGCATAAAGGAAATTACCGATGGCGAAAAGCGACGCCCAGATCAGCACGCAGCCGGCAATCCAGCCGACGAAGGCGGAGCCAATGCGGTTCTCTTGGGCAACTTCCGCATCCGTCACGCCCGCTTCCGCCCGGATATCGGTCCAGCCTGGACCGACCGGCTTCACCTTACGGTAGAACGCAATGAGCGTCGCTCGATCCGTCTCTGGGCCGACATAGGCCGTGATCAACCAAGCCAGGGTCGTGATACTCACCTGCACGATGGTACGGGTGGCGAAGTCGGTGTCAGGCATCAGCAGCGGTACCGCCAAAGAGGTGAGCAAGGACATCACCATGGCCACAATTTCGCACCAAGCGGAGACGCGCCACCAGAACCAGCGGGCGATGTAGATCAGGCCCGTACCTGCGCCGATGGAGAGAAGCACCTCGAACGCCTGCTGGGCAGACGTCATAAAGAGGCTGAGCACCGCGGCGAAGACATAGAGGCCAACCGTGGAGAGCCGCCCCACGTTGATGTAATGGCCTTCGGTAGCATCCTTATTGATGAAGCGACGGTAGAAGTCGTGCACGAGGTACGACGAACCCCAATTCAAATGCGTCAGGATCGTCGAAGAGTTCGCGGCAATGAGGCCGCCGATCATCAGGCCAACAAAGCCGACCGGCAGGAACATGAGCATCGCCGGGAAGGCGGAGTCGTGTCCGATCAACGTGGGATCCGCCGTCGGGAAGGCGGCCTTGATCGAGGCCAAGTCAGGGTAGACGATGATGGAGCAGAGAGCGGTGATGATCCACGGCCATGGACGGAGCACGTAGTGGGCGATGTTGAAGAAGAGTGTGCCGCCGAGGGAATCCTTCTCGGACTTCGAGGCCAGCATACGCTGCGCGATATACGAACCGCCGCCCGGCTCGGCGCCCGGATACCAGTTGGCCCACCAGCTGATAGCAATCGGCAGGATGAAGATCATCAACGCCAACTCCGACATCGTGAAGTTAGGGAGCATGTCGAGAATCGGCTGACCCTTACCATCCGAAGCCGACATCACCGGCACACCCGCTGTCGTGACTACCTGCTGGGTGGAAAGCTTCTCCACCAAGGCCTTCAGGCCGGCCCAGCCACCCGCACCTTTGCCGACGAGTCGCTCACCGACCTCGACGAGCGAAAACCAGGCCGCGGCGAAGACGGCGGTCATCTTGATGAAGAACTGAATCATATCGATGACCAGCACGCCCCAGAGGCCGGAGTGCGCGGCGAAGACGACATTCAGGACGCCACAGACGACGATGGTCTGCCAGGCAGGCATCCCGAAGAGGATGTTGGCAATCTTACAGGCGGCCAAAGTCACCATGCCCATAATGAAGCAGTTGAAGAAGAACCCGAGGTAGACCGCGCGGAAGCCGCGGACTAACGAGGCGGCGGTGCCGGAATAGCGATGCTCGTAGAACTCGAGGTCGGTCATGACGCCGGAGCGGCGCCAGAGGCGGGCGAAGAAGAAAACCGTGGCCACGCCGGTGAGCACGAAGGCCCACCACTGCCAGTTGCCAGCGACGCCATATTTGCGGACCTGCTCGGTCACCCAATTCGGGGTGTCGGACGAGAACGTCGTCGCCACCATCGAGAGGCCGGCGAGCCACCACGGCACCGAGCGACCAGAGGCAAAGAACTCGGCGGTGCTACTGCTCGAGCGCTTGGCGAGGAAAAGCGCCGGGACGAAGCAGATCAGGATCGAAGCGACGACGATGACCCAATCAATCCAGGTAATATGCATGGCGAGACGCGGGGGTTACCTATTTCTGTTTCACCCTGCCCTGCGTGGCAACCGCGTTCCCCACGCTGATATGACCACTTCGGAGCATTAGTGCATGCGGTACGCCCAGCAACGCGTGCTGCCCCTTGTTGTGTCTTGGCATAGGTAGGGGCGCGACTGCGTCGCGTCCGTTCGCCGAGAGATCATCGAGGAGCCGGACAAGTCATCCGACCGCATGAACTCCGTCCGCCCACGGACGCCACGCAGTGGCGCCCCTACCTAAAGACATGCCCGCAGCATCCTCCCGGTTCCCGGTCCCCCCGTTGAGTTCATGCATCTGTCTTGGGTAGGGCCGAGCATCCCTGCTCGGCCGCGGCCAACCAAGGATAGTTGGCCCTACCTCGATACAGCGGACGCGTTCGCCGACGCGTCCCTGACTCAAACAAAAAAGGGCGCCGCTCGGCGCCGCTCTTTTACCTACAGACCTCAGGCCCTCGTGTCCTCCCTTATTTCGCCGGAATCTCGTTCAGCGTATACCACCCTTCGCTGTGCCAGAGGGTATCGCCAGACTTCGACTTAATGTCGCCGAGGACGAGGTGGTGGACGTTACCGCGGACGAGAGCGTCGACGATGAGGCGCACCTTGAGTCCATCGGCGGACACGGTGGCGGACTTGATAGTGGGCGTGGTCTGATCGACCTCGGGGCTGCCGTAGCTCGACTGATAGATATAGGTGAAGGTATCCATGGAGTAGTTCGCAACGTCGGCGGCCGCAGCAGCGTCGACGGGGTGCGTGAACGTCACTTCGAAGCCATCATTACGGGCGGAGATAGCATGCATCTCGAACGGGACCTTGCCCTTGAAGCGCACACGCTCGAAGGTGAAGTTCTTCGAGCCGCGCGAACCCCAGCCGCGATTGGAACCACCGACGAAGAGCGTGCCGTCTTCCTGGTCCATGCGGACCGGGATCAGGCCGGCTTCGAAACCGCCGAGGAAGTGGAAGACCGCGCCCTGATAGAGGCCATTGACGACCTCGAGATTGGCGCGCTGGACCTGCGATGCGGTCTGCTCGCCGATGAGCATGTGGCTTTCCCAAGGGCCGAACTTGCCCTTGGACATATCGCACGCGACGCCGGACGGAGAATTACCGACCTTACCGTGCGGCAAGATGAGCGCCGGCGGCACATACTCGGGGAACTTCAAGCGCTCGGCGAGGGTGCGCGAGCCGCTGGTGGGCTCGGGCGGCGTGGGGAAGTTGGCGAGAGCGGCCGACTTGTTACCGGTGGGGTTACCCTGGAACGAGCCAGCGCGGAGCCACTTGAGCGAAGAGGAGCCGTTCCAGACACCCTGATTATCGGTGTAGAAGAAATCGCCCTTATCATTGGCGCCGATGCCGCCTGGAGAGCGGATGCCGGAGGCCACGGGGATGAACTTACCTTCGGGCGTGATCTTGGCTGCCCAGCCGCGCCAAGGAGCGTGGGCGTGGAACGAACCAGTCAGGCAGAGGACCATCCAGACGTCGCCGTTCTTGTCCGGATCGGAGCCGAAGGCGTATTCATGGTAGTCGCCGCTGACGCCCCACTGGGAGCTGACGGTGTCGAAGCTGTCCGCGCGGCCATCGCCATCGCGGTCGGTCAGACGCGTGAGCTCCGGACGCTGCATCGCGTACATCGAGCCTTCCTTCCAGAACATGCCGAGGGGCTCGTGCTGATTGGAAGCGAACTTGGTCCACTTGACCTTGGAGAGGTCGGCATCGTAGGCGCCTTCGGCGACCCAGATGTCGCCGCGTCGGGTGCCGATGGCGACCTTCTTGCCGGGAAGCAGCGCGATCGACGACACTTCGGTCACCTCGCCCGCGGGCGTGGGGATCTCGACGCGTTCGTAGAAATCGTTCTGGCGGGCCTCGGCGACACGAATGGAGTCAACCGTCGCGAGCTTGCCAGACTTGGCAGCCTTGGCGGCCTTAGCCGGTGCGGCCGGTGCGGCGGACACGCCGACAGCGAGTCCGGCGAGGGCGAGGATAAGGGAGAGCTTCTTCATAAAGGTGGGTTCCAGTGGTAAGGATTAGCGGAAGGAGTAACCCAGCACAGCGGTCTCGCCGGGCTTGAGGGTGAGCGTGAGGCTCTTGTCGTTGGCGTTAGCCTTCGGAGCCGGGCCGCTGACGGCGCGCACCAGCAGGCCACCGGCGATTTCGGAGACACCGTCGCTCGGACCGCTGACCGCGAGGTCGCGGGCGAGCACAATCGTGACGGCCTTAGCGCCAGTCACCTTGAGCGAGCGCGTGAGTGAGGCCTTGCCGGAATGTTCTTCGGGCAACCAGGCGTCGGTGAGCGCGAAGCCTTCACCCGCAGAGCGGAAGGTCGGGTTGCCGGCCTTATCGAGGTCATAGCCCTTGAACTCGGCCGCAACCTTGACGGGCGAGAAGATCCACTCCTTGCCCTGCTGCTCGCGGACGAAGCGAACGACATCGCCAGCGACGCCTTCGAGCAGGACGCCCTGGCCGGAGGAGAGCTTGACGACGTTCGTGCCCGCGGGCGGCTCGTTGCCGGCGCCGCGGTCGGTCCAGTGGTGGCCGCCGTCCATGAACTTGCCATTCCAGACGAGCTCGGCGGCGAGGTTGTCGGCGCTGTAGGCGAGGTTCAGCCCGTTCGGGAAACCGATGCCGATGGCGCGCGGGGAGATGTTATCGATGAAGTTACGGTAGATTGCAGCGACACCGTCCTTGGGCTGGATCGGGATGAAGACCCTCACCTTGGCGGGCTTGCCGGCCTTGCCGCCCTTGGCCTTGGAGAGCCACTTGTAGTCCTTGTCCTTCGGGCCCTTGTAGCCGAGCACGACGACTTCCTGGCCAGCGAACTCGACATACTCGACGCGCAGCGGGGTCAGACCCTTCTTGAGGATGACCGGGACTTCCTTGGCACGGCCGCCGACGGGTCCGATGCCCTTCACTTCGGCGATACGTTCGCCGCCGACATAGAGGGCGCCGAAATCGTCGCAGTCGAAGAGGAAGGTATACTTACCATCC
>Ga0208951_1000871_pt1 | contig 13701 bp, 8 predicted proteins | sample GreLakmeMI27MSRF_FD_187702 | JGI IMG/M metagenome (GOLD analysis project Ga0208951, IMG submission 187702) | Freshwater lentic microbial communities from great Laurentian Lakes, MI, USA - Great Lakes metaG MI27MSRF (SPAdes) | ecosystem: Environmental > Aquatic > Freshwater > Lake | place: Great... | reverse complement strand
GTTTGAGTCCAGGCTGCGACGGTGGCGCTGCACTGCGTCCAGGCAGGCGAGCGCGTCCCAGGGTAGCGCCGCGCCGCGCTGCGAGAAGAAGGCGCGCAGCGCCTCCTGCAGCGGGAAGCTGCCCAGCCACAGACTGCTTGCGGCCCAGCGCCTCGTTGTCGAACATGGACTTGTTTGCGGGGGTGGCGGTGAGCCCCTTGACGCGGTACGAGCGCTTGGTGGTGCCAGAGGCGGTGGTGATGCGCATCTCAACCTTGACGCCTCGCAGCGCCTTGGAGGCCATGCGGTGCGCCTGAGGCGGCATGGGCTGTCCGCGCAGCTGCTGGTCGTTGGCGCCCACCACCGCTTTGATGAGCTCCAGCACCGGCTGCGCGCACACAAACGCCGCTGCCGCGCGGTCTACCACCAGCGCCAGGGCGCCGCTGGTGGCGTCGCCGCTCACGCGCGCGCTGGCGCTGTAGCCGTTCCAGATCTCCAGGCCGCCGCCAACCAGCGGCTTCACGTCGCGGCTGTTCAGGAAGTTGCGGCCAACCGTGAGCCTGTGTGCGCGATGGCGACGCGTCAGCAGGTCCCATCGTCAGCGGTGCATGACCCCGCGCGCACCAGTTTGAGTCCAGGCTGCGACGGTGGCGCTGCACTGCGTCCAGGCAGGCGAGCGCGTCCCAGGGTAGCGCCGCGCCGCGCTGCGAGAAGAAGGCGCGCAGCGCCTCCTGCAGCGGGAAGCTGCCCAGCAGCCGGATGCTGACCGTGAATTCCTCCATGCCGCCACGGCTGCTCGGCAGCGGCACCGTGAACGTCTTTTCGTCCCCACCGCGGTCCTCAGTCAGAGGCACCGCGCCGAACAGCGCGTGCTGCCCGTCGTAGGCCCAAGAGTCCTTCCACCCCAACGAGGTGGACAGCTTGTGGAGCGCAGCGCTGAGGGAGAGGTGCAGACATCAGCAGTGTGTAAGCTGGCCCAAGGGCGAGTCAGCGCACCGGCAGAGCCCGCTGGGCAAGCCGAGCGGCTCCTTGTTCGCGCGGGGGCGCTCGCGCTCCTTGCTCGGGCCGGCCGTGGGCGCGCGCGGCGGGGCCTTGACCTGAGGAGAAAGGGAAGAGAGCGTTGGCGATACCTCGGTAGACGCATGCCGCCTCGTCTCGCCCACCCGCAGCCCCCGAGCGCGTGCCAACCACAGGCGAGCGCGCACCTCCACGTGGTAGCGCAGCACGGCAGGCTTGGTGCTCGTGAGAGCGAAGTGGTTTGCCCGCAGCTGCACCTTGACGCCCACGCTCCCGAAGTTTGGGCGCAGAGGAAGCGGGATATTCTGGCTCACAGACACGGACATCTGCGGCGGCGCCACCGCCTGTGCCGCTCCAGAGGAGTAGGAGGGCTGCTCCTGCACCTCGTGCGACGCGCCGCCATTGCGACCGCCGCCGCCGCCGCGCCCGCCGCCCGCACGCCCGCCGGCGCCGCCCTTCTCGCGCCGGGGAGGCATGGCGTCACCTGATAGGAGAGGCGGGGAGAAGGCCACGCTCAGTGCCGCGTCGGGCGAAAAGACTTGAGCTGCGGGCGCGGCGAGGCGGCGCCATCGCCGCGTCAGCGCTCTCCTTTGCGCGCCTCGTCTGTCTGTTGTGTGTGCGTCTCGCTGGTGCACCTCTGCGGGCAGGCGGCCTTCGCGGCATTTGCTGTCACGGCGCGACTGACACAACAGCATCTCAAGATGCTGCCCCACCCCGAGCCCGCTGTGCCCCAGACGGCCCGAGCCTATCAGCTGGAGCTGTTTGAGCTCGCCAAGCTCCGCAACGTGCGTTTGCGGCGGCCCCACCGGCGACGCCGCAGCTCACGCACACGCTCACTCACGCTCTCTCTCACACGCTCTCACACGTGAATCTCTCGCAGACTGTGGCCATGCTTCCCACCGGCTCTGGAAAGACGCTCATCGCTGCGCTGCTCATAGGGCACTATGCCAACGCCATCGAGGCTGCGCGTGCAAGGGGGCGGCGCTGCCACCTGCTGTTTCTGGCACCAACCAAGCTCCTGGTGAAGCAGCAGGTGTCGGTGCTGCGCGCCACCACGCCGCTGCAGGTTGACGAGTACACCGGCGACGCAGGCGTGGACTTTTGGAGCGCCAGCGAGTGGAGCCAGCGACTGGGCAAGTCGCCGGTGATTGTTGCCACGCCGGAGGTTGTTCGCAGCGCGCTGAACCAAGCTTTCCTGAGAATGGAGGACATCCTGCTCCTGGTCCTGGATGAGTGCCACCACTGCATGAAGAGCCACCCGATGCGGCTCATCGTGAAGAGCCACTACACGCCGCTTGTAGAGAGGGACGCGGAGCGCCCCCGCATCCTGGGCCTCACCGCCAGCCCGCACAACGGGAAAGCCACGCCTGGGGCCGGCAAAACCAGCTTCGCAGTGCTGCAGGAGAACTTGCACGCCACCATCGTGACCGCGCTGGACTGGGAGCAGGTGACCCACCACACGCCGCGACCAGAGCCGCGAGTGGTGCGATTCGAGGGCCCAAACGCAGTGCCCATGCCGCCGCTCTTCTGCGGCAGCGGCGCGCCGAGTCGTGCGCGGCGCGCGCTGGCTGATGCACTGGCGGAGCTGGGGCTTTGGGGCGCAGCCGCCTCCATGCGCTTTGCGCTAGCCAAGAAGCAGCGCATCGGACGCGCAGGCCTGGTAGCCGATGCAGCCCTGGACGAGTCCACGCACCTGTGCGCGCTGCCGCAGGCTGCATTTGGCACTGCGCTGCACGACTGCGGCTGCGTTGACGTGCGGCGAGGAGGATGCGGCTGATGCTCGAGCGCTGGGTGAGGAGCTGCGCCAGGCGGCTTCGCAGGCGGGGATGCCTGGGCTGGGCACTCCTCCCGCAGCGACTCTGCGGCTCTACGACCCCCGATTCATCGACGCTGCGCGCGTGGCGGAGGCCGTCCTGGAGCAGGCGGATGCACGCGCCGCCAGCCTGCTCAGCAGTGTGACCGACAGCGCCATGCTGTCAGACAAGGTGCTCCGCCTGCTGGACGTGCTTTGCGCGGCGGCATCCGCAGGGGCGCCCGGCTGGCGTGCCATCGTGTTTTGCGAGCGACGCGCCACTGCGCACGCGCTCGCACACATGATGAGCTGCAGCCCCGGCGCGCCGCCGGCGCTGCTGCGCGTGGGCGCGCAGTCCGGTTACGCCTGCGCTGACCCGTCTGCGCAGCGCGAGGCGCTGGCGACGCTAGCAGCTTTCCGCAGCGGCCTGCTGAACGTGCTGTGCGCAACGTCGGTGCTGGAGGAAGGGGTGGACGTGCCCGAGTGCGCGCTGGTGGTGCTCTTCGACCTGCGGAAGAACGTGAAAAGCTTCATCCAGGCGCGTGGCCGCGCGCGCGCAGCAGCCTCGCAGCTGGTGGTGCTGGCGCCGTTTGGGGGCACGCAGGAGGGAATATTGGAGGAGGTGGCTGCCGCAGAAACTGGCATGCGCAACGCGGCGCACGCGCGCACCTCCGCCATCGCGGCTGGCATGGAGGATGAGGCGATGGACGAAGGCGTGGTGTCCGCTGACGACTGGGCCGCGCGCGCCAACGGCCCGCAGTGCTACACCGTCGCCTCTACCGGTGCCAAAGTCACGCTGAGGGATGCTGTGGCACTGCTGCACCACTACGTGGCCAAACTTCCGCACGACGCCTACTGTGCCTCCTGGAAGGCGGTCTTCGTGCTGACGCAGGCGCAGGCGCCGCTGTTCTGCGCCGCGGCGACGCTGCCCGGACACGTGTGGTTCGGCGGCGCCAGCTCCGGGCCGCAGGACAGCAAGCGCGCAGCCTTTGCGGCCGCGGCGCTGGAGGCCATCTCGCAGCTGCACCTCCACGGAGCGCTGGACGACCACCTGGTGCCCTCCGCGTCGGCGGAGCCCAGCGAGCGCGGCTCCGACTCGGACGCGGAGATGCGCGACGCGGGCGGTGAGGATGGCAGCGGCTTCGACGGCGAGGCTGGCGCGCCCGGCTGCGCCTCCTCGCTCCGCCTGGTGGAGAAGGAGCCCGATGCGCTGCGCCGCTCTTGCGCCAGCGCCCTGACGAGCGACGGCGCGGCCGGGGAGTGGTGGGTGTACGCCCTGGCGCGCTCCGCTGTTGCGGCTGGCTCTGCGCAGCACCCGGTGGCGCCCACGCCGCTGGCGCTGCTCTGCCGGGACCCGCTGCCCGCGCTGCCGCCGCTCACTCTGCTGCGCGAGGGCGGCGGCGCGCCGGAGCAGCTGCGGCTGGAGGCGCGCGGCACGCTCACGCTGGCGGCGGGCAGCGCGCAGGAAGCTGCGCTGCGGGCCTTCACAGACTGGGCCAGCGCAACCTTTTTCGACAGCCATCCAGGCTACGGCATCCTGTCGCCCCTCGTCGTCCCGCTGGCCCAAGACTCCACCATCGACTGGCAAATCATGGCCGCAGTGCCTGCCGACGCAGCCGCAGCGCCCGCCGCCCTCGCCGCCGTCGGCGACGCCGTCGGACAGCTCGTCTCGACGCAGCACACGGACATGCCTCGCCAGTTTTTTGGCCTGCAGCTGCGGCCAGACATCACCCTGAACAGCCCGCTGGACGTCGAGGCTGCCGACTCGGTGACTCTTGCGCATCACTTCGAGAATGTGCACGGCATCGCGCGGTCTGTGCTGGATGGTGTGCCCTGGGTGGAGGCTCTTGCGGCGCCCTTCAAGCCTCGCAAGCTGGTGCCCATCGCCGGCAGTGCCTCGCCTAGCGGCCCTGCGAGCAGGAGCAAGCGCGCCGTGCTGCTGCCGCTGCCGCTGCTGCACCGCCGATGCGTGCCCTCCTCGCTGCACCGCGCGCTGTCGCACGCCCCTGCAGCGCTGTGGCGTCTGCGCGGCCTGCTGCTGGCGCGGGAGCTCATGGTGAAGCTGCTCCCTCACGAGGAGTGCGCGGAGGACGATCACGCGCTGCTGCTCACCTTCGCATCCGCCATCACAGCCGGCGCCGCGGGCGAGGAGACATCCTACGAGCGCCTCGAGATCCTAGGCGACGGCTGGCTCAAATGGGCGTCTGGCTGCTGCGTCTTCCTCTCCCGGCCCTGCGCCCACGAGGGACAGCTATCCATGCTCCGAAGCTCGCTAGTGAGCAACCGCACGCTCGCGCGGCGCTCCGTTGCTGCGGGACTGCACCTGTATGCACGCACTCGTGCCTTTGGCCGCGCGGAGGAGGTGACGGTACGGGGCAAGGCTCTGGCCGATGTGCTGGAGGCGATTCTGGGCGCAGTCGTGCTCATGCGTGGCCAGGAGCGCGCTTGGACAGTTGCACATTCCCTCCAAGTCCTCCCTTGCTCCGCGCCGCCGTTGGCTTCCTACATCGCCGCCATGGAGCGCCTCTGCAGCGATGCTGCAACCGCAGCCGCTTCAGCCGCCGCCGGCGATGCTTGCATGCGATCGTGCGATGACGTGTCGCTCGCGGCGCTGTGCCAGCTGGAGCAGTCGCTTGGGCACACCTTTGCGGGCGGGGTGCCTGCCAAGGGCCGCCTAGGCCGCCTGGCGCTTCTGGATGAGGCGCTCACGCATGCCAGCGCCTGCCTGGGCGGCACGGCAGCCATCGGCGCGCCCGCGTTTCAGCGCCTCGAATTTCTGGGCGACGCCGCGCTGGACTGGCTGGTGCTGAAGCATCTATACAAGACGCGTGGTGTTGCCCCCGCCGGCGTGCTCTCACGCCTGCGCTCCGCGGCGCTCAACAACGAGCGCCTCAGCGCGCGCGCGGTGACCCTTCGCCTCGCGTGCCACTTGCGCCACGCTTCCTTTGCGCTGCACCGCGAGATCGTGGCCTACAGCAACTCCGACCCGGCCGCCTTCTCAGCCTTTGGCGACGGCTCGCAAGTCGCGCCCAAGACGCTCGCGGACGTAGCGGAGGCTGTGTGCGGCGCGGTGCTGCTGGACGCGCAGATGGATGTTGATGCGCTGTGGCACGTGGCGCAGCGCATCTTGGCGTTAGACGACCATCAGGTGTCGCAGCTGAACCACCCAGTCTCCGCACTGCTGGAGCTGTGCGCGCAGATGGGCGTGAGCTGCGTGTTTGAGGCTGTTGCGCAGACAATGGAGGAGGCAGTGGAGGCTGCGGACGACAGGCGATACTGTGTGCGCGTCCTCGTTGACAACGCCGAGGTGGCGCGCGCGCACGGGGCCAGCAGGCGAGCGGCGCGCCTGGGCGCGGCCATACTGGCGCAAGCCAAGCCGATGGCGGTGCTCGCCACCATTCGGGGCGCAGAATAACCCGGACGCTCAAACAAATGGCGCCGGAAGGAAGACTCTTTCTGTCTCAATCAGTCCCCCCTTGCGCACGTGTCTCTGGCGTCGTAACTTTCTCCACAGCCTTCCAGAGGCGCCTCTCCAGCGGGTGCTGGCGCATGCAGCCGCCCTCGCCCGCGCACGCGCATGTGCCTCCGTATGCAACGGGCAGCTGGTCTGGCGCTACCAGCCTCTGCAGCACCTCGTCGCGCTTGCGCGTGTTGCCCGCCTCGACAACCGTGATGCGCGCCAATGTGCGTCGCGACACCATGGGCGACACCAGCGCCCACAGCAGCGTAAACGAGGGCGGCGCGTTGATCATCACCAGCGCCTCCACGCGCTCCGGAAAGTAGGGGCTCAGCAGCGCGGCGGCGGCGCGCAGCAGGAGGCGAACTTCGCTGGAGGCGAGGTCACCAAAGGAGATGCCCGCCACGTCCACCAAGCGCACCGCGCGGCCGCCGGGCAGCGGCCGCGGGTCCAGCACGGTGCCCAGGAACTCCATGATGACCCCGATATGCAGCGCCGCCTGCGTTGGCGTGGCGCCGGTGGCTGCCAGCCCCCTAGCCAGGGCGCGCACGCAGCCAGCCTGTTCGATGAACACAACGTCGCCCGCGCGGCTGAGTCCGTGAAAGCAATGGGGATACAGCCGCTTGAACAGGTGGAAATACGGCTGCGGTCTCTCCAGGAACTCGTCCATGTGCACCTCCCGCCGCCAGCGCAGGCAGGCGCGCATGCGGAGGCGCGCCAGCGCATGCGGCAGGCGCCCAGCCGTCTCCAGACTGCTGGCTGGCGGGCCCTCCTTGCCGCCGTCTCCCCACACGTAGCGGTAGCGCGACCACAGCGGGTGCTCTCGCCCGTCGGGCAGCAGCTCGCAGGTTGCCAGCGCCTCGTCGTCGCCGCCCTCGCTGGCCGCGTCGCTCTCAACCTCGCTGCCGGATGAGCTGGCGTGGGCGTGGGCCTTGGGCCGGCGCGCGCGGACGCGGAGCACCTGGACGCTCCAGGCGCGAGCGCGCGCGCGCCAGAGCAGGCTGCGCGCGGAGAGCAGCAGCAGGCAGGCCACGGCGGGGTCAATCAAGGCCGGCGAGCACCCAGGCAGCGCCGCCAGAGCCAGGGCAAACAGCAGGAGCGCCCATCCGGTGCGCATCGCGGCGCGGTTGTTGGTGCAGCAGGCGTAGCTCAGGTTTGCCGCCTCACCCGGCGCCGACGCCACCCTGCCGGGTGTGCAGGACGCCGCCATCAGCTCCTCCAGGGTCACTTGCAGCTCTGTGACGCCCGATGGGGTTGCGACGGTGAAGCGCAGCAGCGCGTGGGCGTGCAGCGGGCCCAGGTGTACTGACTGAGCCAGCCCCGGCGCCTGGGCTATCAGGCGAACCCGCCCGCTGCGCGCATCGCACACGGCGACGCTGGCCAGCTCCGCGCGCGCGTGCGCGTGGCGGTGATGCTGCGTGCCCTGCAGGCGCCTGGTGGCGCGCCTCGCGCGGCGGGCCAGCCTGTCGCGCTCCTCCGGCCCGCCGGACACGCGCAACAGCGCCGCGCGGGGGAAGCCTTCCGGGGCGGGCAGCGCCGACAGCTGGCCGTCTCCGCAGGGCTCCCAGGCGGCCACGTGCTTCAAAGGCAGCGTCAGTCGAGGAGCTCCCTCGCAGGCGCCCGCCAGCTCCCTGGCCTCAGCCTCCGCCTGGCGCTCCGCACGGAGCAGCACCAGCGCGCCCGCGGTGAGGGTCCACGTGACGGGCTCCTCGGGCAGCGGCACCAAGCCGCGGAGGAGGCCCAGCGCGTCAGCCACGGGGCTGCCGGAGCACCCGTCGTCCACCAGCTGCCCCGCGCCTCGCAGCAGCGCCGGCGGAGGCAGGCGCGCCGGGTCGCCGGCAGAAAGGGGCAGGACGGCCAGCCGCAGGGCGCCTGCGGGAGGCGAGAGGACGCAGAGCTCAGAAAAAAGCTCAGCACTGGGCGTGAGAGAGCACCACAGGCGCACCACAGGCGCCACCGGTCTGCCAGTCGCGCAGCGTGTGCCAGACGCCCTGGTCGGGCGAGCTCCACGCCCTGTACGGGGAGTGAGAGAGTGGGACGAGCTTACACGGCAACAGCGCGGAAACACGCACGTATTGGGCACCGTCACCTGCCCCAACAGTCGCGGCCCGTCGGGTCCGGAGGCGAGCACGCAGACGGTGAGGGAGCGTGCCGTCTCCGTCTCGTCGTCCGCGAGCGCAACGCTTGCGTCCCAACGCACGGCCCTCTCCGGCCGTACGCGCGCGCTGTGCGTGTGCGCGGTGCAGGCGCCAAGATACAGGGAAACGTGCGCGCAGGATAGCACCTTCGGCGGTAAAGACAGGTTGCGTGCCTCAAAGACGTGCACAACTCGCACGGCGCGGGCGCACGCCGCGGGCGCTCGCGCCTCAGCCATTCACGCAGGAGGCATGCACAGGAGAGGCGAGGGAAGGCACACGTTGGTACGACACTGGTGGAGGTCTTACTTCTGGATCGACGATCGATCGCTCGGGATCGTCACCACGTCATGTGGTCGCGCGGGTCGAGGCTCTATAGCTCTAGAGGCTCTCCTCGTCGCTCTCGTCATTCTTCACGCGTGCCGGCGGCTCCCTCTGGAGTTCATCATCGGGCATCCACCGGGCATCGATGCCTCTCAGCGTGACCGACATGCGGTGTCCCCTGGGCACCGAGATGTCGGCGACGATGTCTTCCAGCTGGTACGCGATCTCGTGTTTCCACTCCCAGCGACTAGCGCCGGTGAGTACGTACAAGCTGCGCGCCGGGAGGCGCACGTCCACAGCCTCGGTCTGCACAGCTATCAGGCTAGAGACACTGCCGGCGGGTAAGGCAAGCGGGCTTGTGAAGCGCATAGTCACTGCGCTGCCGAGGGAGAGGCCGAGCACAAACTCGCGCCAGAAACGCGTGTCGTCCGTGTGCGCCCTGACGCCGTCGCCCGGCTCATACTCGTTCAGCAGCGCGTGCTGGACGCCATCGCCCCAATCCTCCAGCGAAGGCAGGAACTGGCGGGTAGGGTCGCTCGCAAGCGTGCGATCCACCAGCGCACCCATCCAACGTGGCAGCGGGCTCAGGCGGTCGGCGTGGGTCATGCGCTGGCCGCTTGAGTAGAAGACCCAGCCCCACTGCGTCGCCCGATGGATGTTGTTGGCAGCCACAGCCGAACGGTCGGCGAGCAGAGACGACATGATCGCCTCTTCCTCCTGAGCATTTACCACGTCGTACAGCAGTCGTAGGCCCGGCACGCCGGAGACGTGCACGCCACGCAGCGCAGGAACCCGCGTGGGGTCCAGGATGGGTGCGCTGAGGTGAGTGATGTCGATGTCGGCCTTGGTGGTTGACGACGTCTGCCTTGGCGTCGCCGGCGCCTCATCGTCGTCGTTGAGAGACAGCTTCTCCATTTCGGCACACACCGTCAAGGCGGGCGCGGTGAGGGTTGCTTCAGCTGACTCAGATTCAAGGTCGACCCCTCCCCCCTGCAGGAGCCTTACTGCCTCACGCCACATTTACTCCATGTTGCGCGCCTGCGCGCAGCTCGCTGCGCGGACCTGCGTCGTCCTTCGCTCCTCGCGACTGCGCGTTGGTCGCGCCTCTGCCAAGCCGCCGTTCTGTGTGCGCGCAACAACGCGCGGTGTTGAAGACGCGCGCAACAAGCACGTCAACACGCTTCACGAAGTCTTCTCGCATCCAACGAGCACCAAGTTGCGCTGGACGGCGGTGCTGTCGATGCTGGAGGCGTACGGCGCCTCACACCGACCCTGCGCGGACGGCAACAAGGAGCACATCGAGATGGGCGGACGGACCATGTTCCTTCCGCGGCCACACAACCGGAGCACGCTGGCGAATGCCGCGGACATCATCGCTCTGCGGCACTTCCTTGAGGGAGCTGGACTGGCCCCTGATTACGCCTGTGCAGCCGCAGCTGCAGCTGCCTCGCGGCAGAGGAGGCTGGAGGCGCCGCATGCGGCTGCAGCCAACGTGCCTGAGTCCTCGTGCGATGGTCGTCATCTGCTGATCTTCATGGACAACCACGAGGCCCGCCTGTACCGTACTCAGGCGCCCGGCAGTGCCCCAGCTGTGGAGATCATGCACCCGTTCGACCCCACTGGAATCCGGCGACACTTGCACCTCAAGAGAGGCGTCAAGCACCAGTCAACGCCGGTTGTGCACGGAGACTATGTGACCGCCGACCCGCGATTCCTGAAGAACGTGATTGCGCGGCTGCGCGAGACGGAGGTGCAAGAAATCCTGCTGGCGGGCCATGGCACGGGCAAGAGCTGCGCGATTGAAGCGCTGCAGAACGCCTTGCGACAGCACGCGCCGGAGCTTGCGAGCCGTGTGGTGGGTCGCCTGCACCTGAGCGAGGGGCACGTGACGCACAACGAACTGCTGGCCAAAGCGCGCGTCTTCTTCGGCGGACGCGCAACTGATGAGTGAGCGTCAGAGGGAGAAACACTTCAATACAGTGATCGGACGTGGGCTACTATAACACAAACGTCCAGATAGACGCAGCAACACTACATTACAGTCGCTACGAAGTCAGACGCCCGCCTTCAGAGGCCCCACGCTGTAAGGTTCAGCACACTGCGCAGCAGCATCGGCCAGTGCGCCTTGTCCATCGCCGCCAACTCCTTCTTGTCGCAGGGCCAAACGGCGGCGCAGCGCTGCAGCGTGCGCAGCTGCAGCGCTTCCTCAAACACGGCGCTCCCAGTGCCGTTACGCAGCGCCTCGAAGAACTGCAGCATCACCGCCGTCGCATCTCGGCCGCCCAGCTCGGCCATGGAGCGAGGCCAGCTGTGTCCAGCCATGTTGGCGTTGTCAGAGATGAGCATCATCGCCAGTGGCGCCGCCGAGCAGTCGAACACGTAAGCCCGCATCGCGTGGTAGCCAACCCGCACATCGAACGGCGCGCCACAGAAGACACGCGCAGCAAGGGGCATGCCCGTGCCCGTGCCAGTCGCACAGCCTGCGTATGACTGCGCCCAGGTGAGGAAGTGCCGCTGCCCCGCGCCGTACGGCAGCGAGTCCCGGCAGAAGGGCATCGCCATGTCTTCTTGCGCCTGGAAGACTAACATGGGCGGCGGCTTGCCGCGCGCGCAGTGCGGGAAAACCGCCGCATCTGCCTCGATGCTGCCAGTGGCGATTACTCCTTTCACGCCGTTGAAGCCAGCGCTCTGCAGCGCAGCCGGCGGCGAGGCGCATGCGAACTGCGAGGCCAGCCTGGACCCTTGGCTGTAGCCTGCCACATAGACGCCGTCGATGTGCAGGGCGAGTGTGCGCTGCAGGCAATCGCAGACTGCAAAAAGTAACGCGATCTCGCCGTGCGCCGCAGCCTCCTGCTCTGGACTCATCGCCACTTTCTCCAGGAGCAGGCCCGTGTCTGCGCGGGTCATGGTGCTTGTCCACCACGACACATTGCCAACACGGCTTCGCAGAGATTGAGGAGATGCGACGATGAACCCCGCCGCCAAAGATCGCGTCTCAAAGTCGTTCTCGTCCAGGAATTGATGCGCGTCCTGATTGCCGCCGTGCAGAGGCATCAGGAGCGGCAGCCCGCCCGGCAGGGCGCTGCTGCGAGGTGGAAGTGAGAGCAGGAAGGAGCGTGCCCCCTCTACGCTGCTCGCAGGCATCACTGTCACCAGCGCCCGCTTGCCCCCCGGCACAAGGGGCGCATCAGCGGAGCATGCGGCGCCCCCGACGGAGCGCAGACCGCGCAACCGCAGCTGCTCCATGCGACGCGCCGCAGTGTATCCCTCCGCGACCACCGTTGGGCACCGCAACAGCAGCAGCAGCAGCCAAGGAGCAGCAGCAACAGCCAACGACTGCCGCATCTTTCGGCGTGCGCCGGTACCGGCGAATGGCGCGGAGGCAGGGGAAGGGATGGATAGATTGGTCCGACCCAGACCAAGAAGCCAAGAAAATGGCAGCCCTCTCAGATGAAGACGCGCGTACGCGTGCGCACTTTTTGGCGGCAGAGCGGGCATGAGGTGAGCCTGGCGGCGCAGGCTGCGCACACCACATGGCCGCAGTTGAGGGCCGTGTCGCGTCCGGCGGAGAGGCACACCGCGCACTCTGCCGCCGCCGCCGCCTCTGCGGACCGAGCCTCCACCTCGCCCGCGAGCACAGCGCGCCGCAGGGTGGCCGTCCCCGCCTCCACCGTCGCCAGCAGCGCCAGCAGATGCGCCAGCGACAGGCTGGCCAGAGCGTCTGGCTCGCCACGCAACTGGCGAACCGCTGTGACGGCGTCAGCCAGGCTCGCCTCCGCCGTTAAACGCGCAGTCGCCGCGTCGTGTGCCTCCTGCAGCGCCGCGTCGCGCTCTGCGCCCGCGCGCTCCGCTGAATGTCGCGCGGAGGCGGCATCTCGGCTCTTCTGAGACGCGAGGGCAGTGGCAGCGGCGGCGGCCTCGCCTGCGGCTGCCGCTTCCGCTCTCGCAGCGGATGCGCGCGACTCCGCGCATGCGCCAGCCTGCTGCGCCGCGGCGATGGCCAGGCGACTGCTCTCCGCATCGTCGCGCAGAGACTCCAGTGCGCTCTCCGCCGCCGCCTGCGCCGCCTGCGCAGCCTCCAAGCGCACCTGGGTGGCGGCACACAAGCTGCGCGCGGCAGCCTGCGATATGAAGGAGCAGTCAGAGCTTGGAGGGAGGAACGGAGGGGATGCGGGGATCGAAACACGAGGAAAGCCCCGCTTCGCGGACACACCGCATCGTCAGCTGCCGCCTCTGCCGATGTGCGCGATGCTGCGAGCTGCACGGACAGCGTTCGCGCGGCGGCGTTTCGATCCGCGATCTCTGCCCATGCGCCGTCAGCGTCCGCCTGCGCGGAGTCTGCGCGCAAAGAGGCGGCAGCGCACTCGCGCCGCAGCGCATCCGCCTCCTCCGCCATCGCGGCAGCCGCCTGCTCATTTGCATCCCTTGCGGCGAACGGGAGCGCAGCGTCAGTTGGCTTGGGGGGGTCGTCATAGCGGCGCGCACCTGTCAACTGCGCCTTGCACCTCTAGGGCAACCACCTGCGCCTCATTCGCCTCAAGCGCAGCCTGCAGCGTGTCGCGCTCGCTGGCGGCATCGACCAGGGCGCCGCGCAGCGCCTTCTCTTGCTCCGCCCACTCCCGAAGCTCGTCGCTGCGCGCACTCTGCGCGTCTGCTTCGCGCGACGCGGCGCCATCGAGTGCCCGTTGGGCCTGATGGAGCGCTGCTTCTGCCGTCGCGACGTCGGTGCGTAAGGCGTCGCACTGGGTCAGCATGGCGTCAAACACGCTCTCCTCTGCCAGGCGCTGCTGCAGGCGCTGTCCCAGCTCAAAGACGGTGTCGGCCTGCGTCTGCGCCGCGGCTGCCAGGTTGAAGGCGACGTTCCGTGAAGGCGTTCCGTTGAAGGCGTTGCTGAATGCAGGGTACGAGGCGACCGAAGCCGCCTCTGTGACGGCTTGCGCTGAAAGAAAGGAGATACCCCGGTCAGCGCCGCGAGCCAGCCGCGCGGCCAGGATCTG
>Ga0208951_1000870_pt1 | contig 13719 bp, 12 predicted proteins | sample GreLakmeMI27MSRF_FD_187702 | JGI IMG/M metagenome (GOLD analysis project Ga0208951, IMG submission 187702) | Freshwater lentic microbial communities from great Laurentian Lakes, MI, USA - Great Lakes metaG MI27MSRF (SPAdes) | ecosystem: Environmental > Aquatic > Freshwater > Lake | place: Great... | reverse complement strand
GTTTTAGCCCCCACAAAGGCAGCTGTATTACCCTTAGTAAAAAAAGATGGCCTTCCAGAAGTAGCACAAGCGATTTGTAATGATTTGAAATGGGATTTTAATGTGGTTTATGATGAAAAAGATGCTGTAGGAAGGCGTTACCGAAGACAAGATGCTTTAGGGACTCCATTTTGCATTACTGTTGACCACCAATCTCTAGAGGATCAAACGGTCACAATCAGACACCGTGATTCAATGATACAAGATCGTGTAAAAATTGCTGAATTACGCGATATTATAAATACTGAAGTTTCAATTAGAAACTGGCTTATGAAGATATAATTCTATTTTCATTATTTTTTACAATCTCAAATCATAGTCTGTAATTTCAGATTGGTTTGAGATTTTTTGTAAGAATTTATACCTTAAAAAAACCACATATTAACAGTTTTTGGGTATATGTCAACATTTTATTAATCACACACCCCTTAATCTTAATTTCACCTCTGTAAAATTGTTGGATTTTAAACTAGTATTTATAAAGTTTACATGCCATCAAGATCATATGATTTAATACATAGTTTCCCCAAAACTACCTGTTATTAACTTAAGCTAATGCTATCCCTAAATCAAAAAAGGAATTGCATTAATGAGCCAAACATATATCATTTTAGACGATGATAGCGAAAGTATTCTTAAAACTCAAGCAATTGCTGAAAGATTTAAGAGCTTGACTTTTGTGGCTTCTGCTACAAACTATGAAGACGGGCTAAATTTGATCTTAGAACACCAGCCGCAACTTATTTTTCTTGAAATTGATCCTAAGGATAAAAAGTCAAATTTATCATTAATATTGATTAATGAACTGTATCGTTATTTGAGAAATATTCCAAAAATTATAATAACAACAGTAAAGAAAGACCAGGCATATGATGCCTTGCAATATGAAGTTATAGATTATTTACTCAAACCTATAAATATAAATGAATTTAGAAAATCGATTTTAAAGTTTGACAGAGCAATTCACTCAGATTTATCAAAATCGGAGCATAAAAATCCTGTTGCGACTTTTGAGGTTTTAGATGAAGCTATTATAGCAACATTAAATGAGGTAGAAGTTGAAAATGAGGGGGTGAAACTTATTTCTTCTTCTGAACTTAAATCGGGAGCTATGGAAACGACTTCAATTCCTTTAGAAAATCAACGCAAACAATCATTAATTATTTGTGTTAAATCATACGGCGATTATCGTTATATTGATTCGGATGATGTTCTTTACCTGGAAGCCGATAATAACTCTACGGATATTCATCTAACTAATGGTGAAATGATTACAGCATTTAAGACATTGAAGCATTTTGAAAATACATTACCCAATTCACAATTCTTGAGGATTCATAATAGTTATATGATTAATATTAATCAAGTTTCTCGGATCCATACTGGAAATACAGTTTGTTATATAAAAAACTCAGCTACTAAAATTCCATTCTCAAAATCGTATAAAGAAAATATAGATCTAATCATAACTCGCATAGCAGCAGGTAATTATTTGGAGATTTAAAAGAAAAAGCCTAGCTTCGATAAAATTTATTATATGGAACTACAAGTTTTAATCGTAGATGATCATCCACCTATAATTGAAGGATATAGATCTATTTTAGCGCATAATTCGATAGGATGTGTGCTAAATATTACTGAAGCTCATAGCTGTGAACAGGGTTACAATAAAATTTTTCAAGCCAAATCCCAATTTGATCTTGTCTTTTTAGATCTAACAATGCCGCCATACATAGAAAAAGGTATCACAACTGGAGATCATTTGATCCCTTTTGTAAAAAAACAGCATCCTAATGCTAAAATTATTGTGCTAACATCACATAGTGAATCAATTGTTTTATTTCATGTTATTAAACAATATCAATTGGAAGGAATCCTCATTAAGAGTGATTTTAGAGCATCAGAATTAATTCTTGCATTTGAAACGGTTGTTAAAGGCGGGACTTATTTTACGGAAACAGTATTAAAACACCAAAAGTCTTGGAATGAAAAAAATAAAGTAATGGATAATTATAATCGTCAAATAATAATTTTATTATCACAAGGTGTTAAAACAAAAAATTTGCCCGATTTGCTTTATTTATCTAAGAGTGCTATCGACAAGCGAAAGGCTATAATTAAACAACTTCTAGGAATTGATAAAGGAAACGATGAGGATATTCTAAAAGAAGCAAGAAAACAAGGGTTAATTTAATTCATATCATTGCTTGTCATACTTGTGTTTTAAATTGCACTTGAATTATCTCATACATTTTTAGCTACTAAAATAAACCTTTTTATAAAATTCTGATTTATTATACCTATTATATTTGAACTCATATATGAGTCTTATCAATTTTAGGTAATTTCATATTTTTCTATTTTACTGGATATACAAAATGTATACTTTTAGTGTAATAAATTGTATAAACTACCCTTTACTTTTACTTTATTAAAAACAAAGTTAGAATAGTATTTTACCAATTGTTTTGCAAAAAAATCAATGTGAAACAGTTTGTACTAACTTTTCCTAGGCTCTTTAAATTAATTTAAATCGTATTGGGTAAATGAAGTGGCTTACCCCCACACCAACATTTTATAATTTAAAAATTGAAAAAACACTATTTATTTTAGAGGTTTGTTATTAAATAGTGCTAAGACTAAACCAACCAAAAAAAGCAGCCCAACTCATATAATGTTTGACGACACAAAGCTGGACTGCAAAAATTTAAAATTATACACAAAATTATGAAAAAATTATGGTTTGGCGTAATGGCCACAGTATTATTTGTATTTAATACGAATTCCCAAAAAATGACTAATGAAAGCGTGAGAGTATATCTAGCTCAGGGGATGAGCGCTTTTTCAACGTCATTAAAACCCACTTTTAATAAATCTGTCAGTTTAGAAGATTTTAAGAAAAAAACTACGGGTGTGGAATCTTCAAAAATAACTAAAGAAGGAAATGATTTATTGTCAGATGCTTATCAAATCTTAACAAATAAAACGGATCAGGATCATATTGTAAAGAATTATGATGGGAAGTCAATGGCAGCAGCAGCACTTTTTATTGATAATTTGTCAAGAAGTGGGACAAAATCGGATGGAATGGAATTATTTGGCGGAACCACAGGAGATTATAATCCTATTATTAATTCCAGTTTGTTAAAATGTAACTGGTACCAAATAGGATGCTGGATAAAAGAAATTTTTGGAGAGGATTCGGGACAACTCATTATTGATGCGGGGCTTAAATTCATTATTACCACAATATTGGGGTTATAATATCTTTAAAATATGTGGAGCATTACGAAACAAAATCATATAAATCATTATGGGACTTGAGAGAAAAATAATAGCATTTGTACTTTTTGCTATTTTGACAAGTTGTAAAAGTTATTTTTTTAATAAAGGATTAGAAAAAATGGGCGCTTTTAATTCAAGTATTAAATTAACTGAACTCGGAAAAAATTCAAAAAAGATTATTTTCATTCCGATGAAACATTTTGCAACAGAAGCATTTTATGATGACACCAAGGTAAAAATCGATTCATTAAAGAAGTTAGGCTATTATTTTTTTTACGAAGGCTTAAATGTATCGGTTGATGACAAATTAACACTTAGAAAATTTAGAAAATTGAGTGGCTTACCCATAACAAAGCCTGGATCCGGGTATATGTATTTAATAGATTCTTTGTGCAATTTTAAGATAAAGAGAAAACTAATAGATCAACCTCAATACGCTCAATTGGGGATTGATTCCTTTTGTAGTAAAAGAGTCGATTTAGAATTAAAGGATATCATAACGGGTTATGAATCAAGATACAGCGAAATAATTTTAGAAGAATGTGATTTTAAAACATCGGTTTATAAAAAGTCTCCTTGTAAGTATAAAAAAATAGACCAAAGTATCTTGGATTATTTAATACTAAATTCAAGAAATGAAATGCTAATAAAGGAAGTTTTAAATGGGAATAATGATCGAATAGCAATTATTTATGGAGAGGAGCATTTTATTGAAATAAAGAAAGTACTCCTGGAGCATGGTTTTAGACTAGCAGTTAACAATGACATTGTTTCTTATTAACACCTCTAAAATTAGAGGCAGCTTTTGTAAAAAAACAAGAAATCTGTTTTTGAGTCTATATGCTACAGTATTTTTTTGTTGTATTGGGAATTCTCAGGAGAAATTTGAAAATGATTACAAGGTTGAATTCAAAAGAGCATCATTAATAACAACATTTGAAAATGAGCGTTTTGAATATATTTTTTCTTCACTTTTCGAACTTGATGAAAATTGGGAACAGTTTATTCAGGATATTAATTTCAAAAACGTCAAAAGCGCTAATCCTGATAATACTCAAATTACAGTTGAGATACAAATAGAATTGTCAATTGGGACTCATTTAGGATCATTTAAGGGTATAATTGCTGCCAATAAGAAAGATATTGATCAAGCAACTAAAAGATTAAAAGCCATGTTGATTTCAGCATCAAAAAGTTAATTTTTAAAAACAAATTATGAAAAAACAAATTATTTACAGCATGTTATTTATTAGTCAAATTTTATTTTCCCAGTCGGATGTTACTAATGTAATCATGGGAGGGCAATTACTGCTAAAAGGCATAACAGAATTACAATCAAGTAAGGCCTCAAAAAGCGGGAGTAAAGTTGTTGAAAGTTATTGTGTTAAAAACAAACTTGAATATCAAATTATATATAGAATTATGAGAAAGCAGGAAGACGGATCAGAATTAGTAAAAGAACTAATTATTCCTGGAGATGGAAAAGAATGTCTTTTTATATTGCCAAAGGGAATTTATAATTTTGAAATTCTACACAAAAATAAGGAGGTTTTTAAGAAAGGGGAATGCTTAATTGACAGTGATCAAACACTTATAATCAAGTAACTTTTTTGAAAAATTAAAATGTACACTTTTAGTGTAACAAAATGAAACAAAGCTGATTTATTTTTACCATATCAAAATCAAACAATGTTTTTTATATTTTATTTATAAATTTTTGGTACAAGTTTGATTGCGATAGATTTAATTAAATTGTGGTAGAATTGGGTTCCGATTTTTAATCGGGACTCAATTTATTTATAACTATATGTATTATGATTAGACAATTTTTTTCATCCTTTTTATTTGTACTTATCCTTTTTTGTAGCTGTAATTCAAAAACAACAGATAAATGGGAAATAGCCAAAAATGATTCAATAAAAAAACATCTGGAAATTGCAGGTAACGATACTATAGACCTAAAAATAAGGAATAGTTATAATGACAAAGCTTTTTCATTATTAGATTTGAAAAAGAATGATACCCTAATCAGGTATTATTTAAGCCTTATCTCATATAATTATATGAGGACTAAAAAAGAAGCGGCTTTTATCAATACGATTAAAATCTATTACAAAAAAAGTAATTATTCAAATGATTCAATAAATCTTGCAAGATACTACAGGATCAAAGCTGGTTATTTTAATTCTAATAAAAAATATGATAGTGCTTTTTCTAATATTTTAAAATCTGAAAAATGTTATAAGTTATTAAATGATAGAAAAAATTTGGCTCTTATACATATGTATAAGAATTCTCTTCAATACAAAGTAGACGATTTCTTAGGAGCAGAATTAAGCGCCAGTTTATCATATAACTATTATAAGAAAACTAATAATTATGTAAGAATTACTGATTGTTTGATCAGTTTAGGCAATATTTATAATAATTTAAAAGAATTTGATAAATCTATTTTTTTTCATAAGAAAGCATATGATATGATAATCTCAAATAAAGTACCTGAAAAAAAAGGAACAAGTAATTCAGCAATGTGCCTGAATAATATTGGAAATGCATTTAGACAAAAAAGACAATACAGTATTGCTATTAAGTACTTTGATTTAGCCCTAAAGGAAAAAAAATTAATTTTAATAGATCCTGAATGTTATGCTTTATTATTAAATAATATGGGATATTGCCAAATGCAATTGAATGATTTTTCAAACCTTCCAAACTTTTTTGAGAGATCTGCAAAAATATTTGATAGTTTATGTATTAGAAATGAATGTTCTGTCAGTAATATTTATTTATCTAATTTTTATTTGAAAGTTAATGATATTGATAACGTTAAAGAATATGTTAATAAATCTTTAAAAATTGCTGAGCTTTCCGACTCTCCATATTATTATTTAAATGCATTAAAAAATGCAAGTCTCATGGATAGTAATAGTAATTCAAAGTACATTGAAGATTACCATATTAAAAATGATAGTTTACAACTTGCTGAACGAAAAACAAGAAATCAGTATTATAAAATTCAACTAGAGACAAATGAAATTAAAGAAGAAAAAGAAACAGCAATTAAACAAAAATGGGGAGTAGTTTGGGTTTCTATATTAATAATTTTATTCATTACACTTCTTCTAATTATTACAAAACAAAGACAGAAACAAAAGGAGTTGCAATTTCATCAATCGCAGCAAAAATCTAATGAAGAGATATATGATTTAATGTTAACTCAAAAAGGCAAAGAAGAGCTAATAAGATCTACAGAAAAAGCTCGAATTGCGATGGAATTGCATGATGGTGTAATGAATAGATTAACCAGTACTAGGCTAAATCTCAATACCCTAAATTTCAAAAAAGACGCGGCTACTATTGCAAAGTGTTTGACTTATATTGAGGGAATTTATGATATTGAACAGGAAATTAGAAACATTGCCCACAACCTAAACACAGATGTTTTTAAGGAAAATTACAGTTTTATTGCCCTTTTGGAAAACTTTATAATGGGGTACAAATCTTCAACAGGATTAAAGTGTGTATTTGAATATGATGATGCTATTGATTGGAACCTCGTTTCAAGTGGGATAAAAATGAATTTATATAGAATCATTCAAGAAGCGTGTCACAATATAGATAAACATGCAGATGCTAAAAATATACGGATTGATTTAATTTTGTGCGATTCCAATATTTGCATGTCTATTTCTGATGACGGAATAGGATTTAATGTGAAAACAAATAATGATGGCATTGGCTTAAAGAATATTCGAAAGCGCGTTGAATCTTTGAGCGGAGAGCTTAATATTAAATCCAAAAAGAGAAACACATCCATTAACATTACAATTCCTTTTACAGCAAGATCATAGATGTGCTTATGTATACTATTTGTTAATTCTTTAATGCCTGCCATAGCAGATTTGAATTAATACAAATAGTTCCAGCTATTTTAAAAATCTAATTTTCTTAAAACCCATCTACCCAGATTTTAATATCATTTACTAACAAACGGCATCATTCTACCATATACACTACAGTTGATAGGTGCTAATAGAGACTAGCTATTTAGTTTTACATCGTGAAAGTGTCTACAATCATTATTAATACGTGATTCACACTCCAGCTAAATGTAAAATTTAATAACAAAACATAAAGTCTCAAATTATGAAAAAATTAGCATCAACAATTGGACTATTAGCTTTATTACTAGTAGTTACATCATTTACTAGTCCTACGCACACAATGAATAGAGTATCAAGTATACCTACAGAACAATTTGAAATTGGAGGTAGAGGATCAAGCCGACCAATAGGACAATTTGAAATTGGAGGCAGAGGTTCAAGTCGACCAATAGGACAATTCGAAATTGGAGGTAGAGGATCAAGCCGACCAATAGGACAATAAGTAATATTTTCAATTTATATTTAAAAGCTATCACATTGTGATAGCTTTTTTTTATAAATTTGTTTTTCTTCAATTTAACTCAATATTTCTATTTGAAAAATATTTATTCTATATTATTTTTTTGTGTTATACTAACCTCATGTTCGAAGGACAATAGTACTTTTAAATCAGAAAATATTGCAATTGACAGTGTCAAATATTGGTTTAGCAAGTCTGAAAAAAATAAAACATCACTAAAAGAAAAAATAAAGTATCTGAATAAAGTTAAATCAATAATTCAAAATTCTTCTAATACATTATCTTTAAGAGAATTAAATTATGATTTAATTACTAAATATTATGATAATGGGTTATGGGAAAATTATAAAATTGCTGCCGAGCTATTGAAGAAAAACTCTATAGCTTCAGCTGACATTATTAATTTAGCGAAGTCTTATAGATCATTTGGAAATTATTTTGAACAAGTAAAAGTGATTGACAGTTCTTTTTATTATTACACTAAATCAGAAAAAATTTATGAACAACTTAGAGATTATGAAGGTTATTCAACTATACTATTAAAGAAAGGGATAATTCAATTTTATGCCGGTGATTATCTCGGATCCGATTTAAGTCTTTCAAAATCTCTTGTTGCAAATAAAAAGACATCTGATAAAATAATGCGTTATAATATTTTAAATCAACTTGGCTTAAATTCAAACCAACTTAAGGATTATAATGAATCTATTAACTATTTCAATAAAGCACTTATTGAAATAAAGAAAAATGAAATTGCAAATAACTTTCATGAAGAGGCAATTTGCCTAAGTAATATTGGATTGGTATATCAAAATTTAAAAAATCACAATAAGGCCATAGAATATTTTGACAAATCCCTTAAAGACATTACGTTGAAAGTAAAACTACCGGATGTCTATTCTAATATAATTGACAACAAGGCCTATTCAAAGTTAAAAATAAATGATTTAACTTCTTTACCTAATTTATTTTTTGAATCTTTAGCAATTAGAAAAAAAACAAATGATAGTTCAGCAATTATTATTAGTTATATACATATTTCTGAATATTATTATTATTTAAACTTAAAAGATAAGGCGCTTGAGTATGCAAACAGTGCTCTAGATTTATCAAGAATTAATAAAAATCCTATCGATATACTTTTTTCCCTTAAACAGGGATCAGTAGTTGACAACACAAATGCATCTAAATATTCCGAGGATTATTTAAAAATATCAGATAGTCTTCAGATTGTTGAAAGAAATTCAAAAGATAGATTTGCAAGAATTCAGTTTGGTACGCAAGAAATAATTCAAGAAAAAGATATATTAGAAGACAAAAACAGAAGCCTACTTTATGGTTTCGCTATAACTTTTATTTTGGTTGCTTTATTATTTATAGTAAGAGCACAGCGAGCTAAAACAAGAGAATTATTATTTAAGCAAACCCAACAAAAAGCGAACGAAGAAATATTTAATTTGATGATGTTACAACAATCTATTATTGATGAAAGTCGCTATAAAGAAAAAAAACGGTTGGCCCAAGATCTCCATGATGGTGTTCTTGGCCGAATGTTTGGCCTGCGTTTAAACCTTGATAGCTTAAATTCAAATACCGATGCTGATGCAGCCACTAAAAGAGCTGAATTGTTAAATGAATTAAAAATCATTGAACAAGATATTCGTGAAATTTCACATGATTTGAATAGAGAAAAACTAGTTTTAATTAATAACTTTGTCTCAATTGTTCACAATCTACTTGAAGAACAAAAATCTTTTCACGATTCTGAAGTAATATATCATATAGATCCCTCAATTAACTGGGATAAAATAGAAAATGCCATAAAAATTAATATGTACAGAATATTACAAGAAGGGTTACAAAATATAAACAAATATGCAAGTGCAAAAAATATTACTATCGAAATTAGTGGAAACACAGAAAATGTAGCATTTCTTTTAAAAGATGATGGGATTGGTTTTGATGTGAATAAAAAGAGCAAAGGGATCGGAATGCAAAACATGATCACCAGAACTAGCGACTGTCAAGGCAAAATTGAAATCATTTCAGCAAAAGGAGATGGTACTAGAATAGAGATTCAGATTCCAATAAATACTATTCAACTACTAGAAAGCGAAGCATGACAAAAAAAATGAATATTCTAATAGTTGATGACCATCCGTTTATCATACAAGCATATAAAAATGCTTTAGAAAAGTTTAGTCAACAAGGATACGACTTTACAGTTACTCAGGCCAACAACTGTCAATCTGGATATGAGAATATTGAAGAGGCTAAAAGTCATTTTGATGTTGCTTTTTTTGATATCAGCATGCCTGAATTTGCTGAAAAAGAAATTTATTCAGGGGAAGATTTAGCAACTTTTATTAAAAAGGTAATGCCAAATTGTAAAGTGATTCTATTAACTATGCACACGGAATTATTAAAAATAAATAACATTATTAAAAACATCAATCCTAATGGGTTGATTATTAAAAATGACCTAACTTTTGATGAACTTATTTTTGCCTTTGATAAAATCATTAATAGTGAAAAATATTATAGTCAAACCGTAATAAAATTAGTTGGTCAGGTCCAATACAATAATATTGAATTGGATGCTTTTGACAAACAAATTTTGTTTCATTTGTCTAAAGGTGTCAAAACAGTAGACCTGCCTCAGTATATTCCCTTATCTCTTAGTGCTATAGAAAAACGAAAAATTAATATAAAAGATGTCCTTGAAGTAAAAGCTGATCAGGATATTGACCTAATAAATGAAGCTAAAATTAAAGGGGTTATTTAATTTTGCTTTTTATATCTCTAACATCATTCTTCTTTCATTCCATCCCAACCCCTAGCTTTTAAAGGGATTTTGGTATTAGCTCTTGTTATTAAGTGTATTCCTTCGCTCTCTTGAGTCAAATGCCCAACAACAGTAAAATTTGGATTAGCTTTAATTTTATCAAAGTCATCTAATGCAATTGTAAAAAGTAACTCATAGTCTTCACCGCCGTTAATTGCAATTGTTGTACTATCTATATTAAACTCTTCACAAACATTTATAAATTCGGGATCAATAGGAATTTTATCCTCATATAAATTACAACCTACTTTTGATTGTTTGCAAATATGAATAATCTCAGAAGATAACCCATCAGATATATCAATCATAGCCGTTGGTTTTACTTCCAGTTTTGAAAGTAAATCTTTAATGTCAACTCTAGCCTCTGGCTTTAATTGCCGTTCAATTAAATAGGTATAACCATCTAAATCGGGTTGATTATTTGGATTAACCTGAAATACTTGTTTTTCTCTTTCTAAAACTTGTAATCCCATATAAGCCGAACCTAAATCGCCAGTTACAACCAGTAAATCTCCATCATTTGCTCCATTTCTGTATACAATATCTTCTGAATTTGCTTCGCCTATTGCTGTAATAGAGATAATTAATCCTTTTTGAGAGGATGTGGTATCGCCACCGATTACATCAACATTATAAAATTTAGAAGCATGAGTAATTCCATCAAATAATTCCTCGAGAGCTTCTAATGGGAAACGATTAGAAACTGCAACCGAAACAGTAATTTGAGTTGGTTTTGCATTCATCGCACAAATATCAGACAGATTTACTACAACAGCTTTATATCCTAGATGGCGCAAAGGCATATAAGACAAGTCAAAATGAACTCCCTCAATTAGTAAATCGGTAGAAACCACAATTTTTTTAGTAGGAAAATGTAATACAGCGGCATCATCGCCAATACCTTTTAAAGTAGAGGGTTGTTTTACATCAAAGTTTTTTGTCAAATGGTTAATCAAACCAAATTCACCCAATTGTGATAACGCAGTTCGTTGTGGATTTTTTTCTTCTAGCATGGTTTTGTATGAGACGAAGTAAACGCTTCATTTAAGAGTTTAAATTTTATACGCCAAAGGTACAAAGTTTTTAATTTAGGTTTTTTCGAATTATTCTTTTTAGATTTATTAATTTTAGAAAAATACCATTTCTTTGTAACAATCATTCATTCAAAAGACAAATAGATAACAATAAAATTTATAAAAGCACATTATGAAACTTCAAATTAATAATTTAAGCAAGACCTATAGTAATGGCGTGAAGGCCTTAGATAATTTAAATCTTGAAATTGGTTCGGGGATGTTTGGGCTTTTAGGGCCAAATGGAGCAGGAAAATCAAGTTTGATGAGAACCATTGCAACCCTCCAAAAACCAGATTCAGGTTCTATAGAATTTGACGGAATCAATGTGCTGGAAAATCAAATGGAGTTAAGAAAAATTTTGGGTTACTTGCCGCAAGAATTTGGGGTTTATCCAAACATGTCAGCCGAAAATTTATTAGATTATTTTGCAAGATTAAAAGGTGTTTCATCCAATAAAGACAGAAAAGCTATTGTAAAACAGGTTTTAGAAGTGACCAATTTGTATGATGTAAGAACGAAAAATGTAAATGGTTACTCTGGCGGAATGAAACAACGTTTTGGCATTGCACAACTACTTTTAAATAATCCGAAGTTAATTATTGTTGACGAACCAACCGCTGGTTTAGACCCAGCAGAAAGACATCGTTTTTTGAATGTGTTGCGCGAAATTGGCACCAATCATACCGTAATATTTTCAACGCACATAGTTGATGACGTAAAAGAGTTATGCCATGAAATGGCCATTTTAAACGGCGGGAAAATTTTAAACCAAAGTACTCCAAAAGCCGCTACGGATGGATTAAACGGACAAATTTGGACTAAAATTATCACTAGAGAAACACTAGAAGAAAACGAAAAAGAGTTCAATATTATTTCTTCAAATTATAATCAGGATAATACATTGAACATTAGAGTTTTCAGTACAGAAAAGCCAAATGAAAGTTTCTCTGCTGCCGAACCACAGCTGGAAGATGTGTATTTTGTGGCACTAAAAAACGACCAATAATATGTTTGGAACCATTTTTACCTTCGAGTTAAAAAGGTGGTTGAAAAACCCCGCTTTTTATATCTATGTAGCCATTTTTTTTGGCCTTTCATTACTTTTAATGGGAAGTAGTTTAGGGATTTTTGACAGTTTTAAAACTACTACCTCTTCAAATGCTATGGCAAACTCGCCCATCGCTTTAAACGGAATGTTGAACGGATTATCGGTTTTCATTTATTTCTTATTACCATCAATTATTGGTGCTTCCGTTTATAGGGATTTTAAATACAACATGCACACCATTTTATTTTCGTATCCGTTTTCGAAATGGGATTATCTAATGAGCAAGTTTTTAAGTTCTTTATTGGTGGTTATTATCATCACTTTGTTTGTTGGATTGGGGGCTTTTTTAGCGTCTTTTTTACCTGGAGTTAATCCCGATTTATTGGGTCCACATCGTTTTATAGCTTACATTCAAAGTTATCTCATCTTTATTATACCGAATCTCATTTTTTATGGAGTTATTGTGTTTTCAATGGTAACAATCACAAGAAATATTTCAGTGGGATTTATAACTGTTATTTTATTACTCTTTGTTCAAAGTACCATTAGTAGCTTTACTCAAGATGCCGACAATCGATACCTAGTGGCACTTTTTGAACCTTTTGGTTTGGATGCCTTAGATTATTATACTAAATATTGGACGGTGTATGAAAAAAATGATAACCTATTGCCTTATACTGGCGTGGTGTTATACAATCGTCTTATTTGGTTGGGGATTTCTAGCTTGATTTTACTACTAATGTATCGCTATTTTTCGTTTACACAAACCGCTTTAACACTAGGGCAAAGCAAAAATAACGAGCGAGTAACAAAAAATAATTTTGGTGGAATCACAAAAATAAATCTTCCACACATCAACTTTGATTTCTCAACAAAACAAAACATCAAAACAGCTTGGAGTTTGTCTAATGTCGATTTTAAATTCATTGTCAAAAACTGGGTTTTCATTAGTATTGTTATTGTTGGAATGCTCTTTATCTTAATCACTTCCTTATCAGCCGGTCAGTTTTTTGGAACAGAAA
>Ga0208951_1000869_pt1 | contig 13730 bp, 18 predicted proteins | sample GreLakmeMI27MSRF_FD_187702 | JGI IMG/M metagenome (GOLD analysis project Ga0208951, IMG submission 187702) | Freshwater lentic microbial communities from great Laurentian Lakes, MI, USA - Great Lakes metaG MI27MSRF (SPAdes) | ecosystem: Environmental > Aquatic > Freshwater > Lake | place: Great... | reverse complement strand
GCAATTCCAAGTCCCAAAAATCTGCGGGTTCAAATGCTTGTCGGGCCAAGGACTCCACATCATCATCGCACTCGTAGCGACTTCGTGCGGGAAGATCGATACGCTCTTGGCGAATCCTTGAAGGTCACAAACAGCCTTCCAGGCCGCGTCGACGGCTTGCACGAAGTACGGCCATTCGGCAGAAGATTCGAATGTGTTGTGTGCCGCTCGAATCGCGTCGTCCAGCTCGGCGCGGCGACACGCATCGCGTCGAATCAAGTAGTCTTGCACGTGCCACGCGAAGGTGCCAGGGTTGTAGACTTCATTGCGCAACGTCGAAAACGCCACGACAAGCGCTGCGAGATCGATGGTATCGAGACAGTTCGGGTCGAGGTGGCGCAGCGTCTCCTCGACCAGAGCAACCGATACGACGCGCATTTTGGTATTATTAAGATATGACTATGTAATTATTTTGTGGCCTTATGCAAAACGAAAAGTCGATGACACATTCGATGGCTCTGATGGTGGCAAGTGTGCTCACTGTGGCTGCAAACATGACTGCATCACACCTAGGAGCTGCTCACTACGAAAACAACAAGAACCGAAAGACGTTTGAAGTCTTTGATTTAGGGCACGAAATCCTTCCTCAAATCAAAATGTCGCAGCTCGTCGATGCGCTCTCGGCACTCGTTTGGGTTCCGTTTGTTTACTTGGCGCCAGGCGATGTGGCGCAAAGAATTCAGGCGGATATCGCGGCGCGCTTGGCGTTCCTATTTTTTCTGAGAGCAATCACGACGACAGTGACGATTTTGCCAAAGCGGAAAGATTGCGATGCATCACAATGGACGTGGCGCGAACTGCTGGGAGGCGCATGTTACGATAAGATCTTCAGCGGGCACGCCGCAGTCGCAACGCTCGTGTCACTGGCTCTCGTCAAGCATGGTGTGTGGCCTGCCTGGGCTGGTTGGACGTACGCAGGCGGGATCTCAATGCTGATGCTCGTGTCGCGCGGCCATTATACTGTCGACGTTGTTCTAGGTATCGTCCTTGCAATTCTCACTTGGACATCGACTATTTTTATGTGATGCTATTACAATGATACCGAAATGCATCCATCAAATATGGTTCCAGGGCGCGGAAAATATACCCCCACGGTACATAGAAAATGTCACGTTGATCAAATCGATGAACCCAGGATGGAAACACATTGTGTGGGACGAAGCGAGTCTTAGAAAGGAGTGTGCCAAGATTGGAGGGGACGTCCTCTCGTGTTTCAATGCGTGTAAATATATGCATCAAAAGATCGATCTCGGCAGGTACGTTGTCGTGTATTTGCATGGAGGAATCTCTATTGATATGGACGTAAAAGCACTCCGGCCTTTAGATTCGTGGAAATGTCTCCCAAAAATCAACTCGCTTGCAGTGTCTCGCGTTTCACTGAACCGTATCGAAGCCTTAGTAACCACGGGTTTCAAATCGACGACTCTTATCAACAATGCAAGTGTCATTGCCCCTCCCGGAAATCCCGCACTTCTGCATATTATTACATACGTGTGTGGATGTATCTTGTCATCTCGTGAAAATGGGAGGGCGAGTTCGAAAATGTCCACAGTGACTACTACGACAGGACCATTAGCATTCACAGCGGCGCTTCAACAACTTCCTCGCTCATCGTTCATCGAACTTCCTTCTAAATATTTTGAGCCGTGCTCGGGACAGGACACAGCTTGCATCCCGACTCATGAAGCAATGATTCTCCATCACCAGGATTGGACGTGGGTGAATAAAAATATAAAAAATGCGACGCGCATATACTATGTATGTAAGCGCGAATGGTACATGCTTGTATTAGTTGTTCTTGCCGTGTTTTTTTTATGGCAACGTAATAAATGTAAATGTAAATAAAAGTAAAAGTATGTAAATGACACTTAAGGCCACACCCAAAAGCCGTGGACAGCTTTCTATAGAATATGTCCACGACTTCCCCATCGCCTGCGCCACCGACGGGACCCGATGGGTGCCGTCTGTGGATCAAGACAGTGCAAGCCGGCGCGATCCGTACGTTGTTCGAAGTTTTGAAAGAGATTGTCCACGACTGCAATATCATATTCGATGAGCATGGCGCGAAGCTCGTGTGCTTTGACGGGTCGAGGTGCGCGTTGATTTACATGCGACTCCGCGCGGAATCGTTCGAGGAGTATTATTGTCAAGGGAAAGTCCGGTGCGGCCTCAATATGGCGTCGATGCATAAACTGATGCGTACGACGGGAACGCACGATAGCATCGAGATGTACAACACGCACGACGAGATGAACGTTCTGGGCATCCGAATCAGCAATGCAGATAAAAACAGCAGGACGAATTTCAAACTCAAGTTACTGGATGTCGACGGGCAAGATCTGAATGTGCCGGACGTCGAGTTCGAGAATGTCGTGACGTTGCCTTCCACATACCTTCAACGCATCGTTCGCGATATGACGAATTTGTCCGATGCGATGACTATTAAAAGCGACGGCACGATGCTGGCTCTGAGTTGCGAAGGCGATTTTGCCAGCCAAGAGACCGTGATTGGCGAAGGCACATCAGGAGAAGGGGGTGTGTTGTCTGTGACTTCGAAGACCGACGAGCCGATTGTCGGGACGTATTCGCTCAAGTACCTCTCGTTATTCTGTCGAGCCAGCAGCCTTTCAAACACCATCGAACTCTTCTTCAAACGTGATTTCCCGCTCATTCTCAAGTACAATATCGCCGGGCTCGGAGAGCTGCGGTTCTGCGTTGCGCCGCAGGTCAGCTAGCCGAGAATCTGAAGTCTTTGAACGTGGCGCTTTCGGGTTTGACGGGCGCATACTCTTTTCCCGATCCTCCAAAGAAGCTGGCGAAAACGAATGTATTGATTTTCACCGAAGCGTCGCGCCGATACACGACATCGGCGAGTTCGGCCGTCGCGCCGTTGATCGTCAATCGCAAGATCCCATCGGATGCCGTAGGCGAATTCAGTTTCACGGTCAGAGACACGCTGTTCCATGCACCTTTTTTGAATTGTAAATCTGATTTCTCGAATACATGAGTTCCCGCATCGTCAGTGGCGCTCGCCTGCTGTTTGAAGGCGGCACTCTGAGACTTGACGGAAGACTGGGTCGGCAAGTATATGTAGGCGATACCCTTCCCGCCCTCTTTCCAAACGACACGCACCGACCCGCCGGATTTCGAGTGTTCGCCGCCCGTATCGCATTCGTATATTTTGGTGCCGAGACACATGCCGCAGCCCGCCTTGCCGCCACGCCGGAAATCAAAGGTGTCGGGGAAGTAGACGCTATACGAGACCGTCGCGGATTCGGAAGGCAGAGATTTCGAAGGGTTCGCCTTGAAGGCCGTCCCGCTCGCCCCTCCGAAAGCTCCTGTTTTGTACGATACTTTGAGACCTTCGGCGCTGCTCGATACGGTTTTGGGGTTTGACCAGTTCTGGATGTACCACGGCGCCGCACCTTTCTTGGATGGAGATGGGATCGGGAGAGGTGCGCCTTCCCCGCCCACATCTCCGCTAAACCCGGCCGCTGGACCTGTTTTTTTCGATTGCGTCGCGTACACGATACCTCCCACTATGAGTGCAAGGCAACATATCGCAATGATGCATGCAAGAATGAGATACTCGTCCATCGCTCTCTAAGGTACGCTAACAGAATTTTTCTTTGCTTTTACTCGTTTTGGATGCGGGATCAAGTTCGGCAAACTTCCAGTATTCGGCAATGGTGCGTGCGTTGCCGAGACCGTAGGGATCGGCGCCGGCAGGGATAGACGGCTCTTCCAATCCCAGGATGCGACGGGCCCTCGACGCGGATTTCTTCTGTGGCGCGTTCCAATCCTTGATATCTTCCCAGAATTTAGGCTCATCTTTGCGCGTGTAGGCGTGAAACACGATATTCTCCTTTGACGAGAAGAAATCGTACCCGGAAGTCCAGAGACGTACGCTATACAGCACCTCCTCGCCTTGGAAGAGGTGATCGAGGTTGGGATCGAAAGGGACTTCGGCCACAAGACTTCCGGGACCAAACACAAACCCTCCGGCCGTGAAAGGCACAGGCCAATGTTGTTTGGTATCGAGATCTTCTTTGGATTTCACGGCCGCCTCGAATTGGGGCAAACCATCGTCGTTCCATTTGCTATTACACAGGAGCGGCACGCTCTTCTCGTCGATGCCGTACGTCGAGATGTCGTGTGGGTACCCCGTCAAGACTGCTTTCTTTGATGGGCATGCGGCGATATTGCGGATCGCCTTGACGTCCCAATTGCGCGCAAAGGTCGTATGAGAATCGATCTGCATGAACCACGTCTCGCCTTTGTACAATGTGCTGCACAGGTATCGAGCGTATGTCGGGCCCTTAGCTTCAATATGCGGAATCGTGAGGCGCCGGATATTCGAATGGAATTTGAACGAGGAGGGCGTGCACGATTCCCGCGCATCTTGCGTGTTTTGCTCGCACACGCCGACAAAGATACGAGATGGGTGTTTGGCGCGTTCGAACATGTTCTTTATGGTTGCCATGCATTTATGGTCCCGGTAGCTCGCGCAGCTCACGAAGATCGTTTGTGTCGTGTTCGAGGAAGGGTCAGGCGCGCCTGTATACTTCTCGATCGTTCTGCGCCACATCACCCAAACGCACAAAATCAGTACGCTTAAGAAGATGGCGGCCCGAATTTTCATTCAAAATTTATCAAGTACCATTAACGATGAAAAAAACGGTGCGGGATACGACCGGGAAGCTAGGCATCGACCAAGCGTTGCGGGCCTTGAAACGACTCGAAAAAACGCTCGAGAGGCGGGTGGGGCGGTTGCCTGGTGGGAGGTATGCGGTCGTCGTAACGTCAATAATCAACGAGGGGCGGCAGGGCGGTACGCAGAACGCATTTTGCATTGTCGGCGATCAAGTTCTAAAACGCGCGATCGAAACGCACGCGGTCGATGTGCAACGCACGATGACGAACATCGACGAGATGATGCCTCCGGCCGACTTTTTTTTGTCGATGCCTGGCAACGCCGTGGACCGCGCGCGGAGGCTGAGAAATATCTTGCAGACGGCGTGGAAATTTCACGTTGCTGGAACGCAGTTCGCGGACACAAAGCAAATGTATACGGTCGTTCAACGGAATTCCAGTATGGCGTTTCCGTGGTGGGACGAGATCGCGCGCGTCACATTCTCGAACAGCGCCGTCGATAATGCAGAAGTCTCGCAGCGCGTGTTTCGATACATCGCGCCGCGGGTCTTCCAGATGCTGAAAAACAAGGAAATTGAAAAGATGGACTTGTAACCGCCACATGCTTTATCACTTAAGCACCGCACGCATCAGCAAATGTATCGAGACTGTGTGGACTTTGATACTGTATGGACTTCGAGACCGATCACTCCTGTAGAACACTGACAATGGCGACTGCGACGTTTGTTATCATTATGGTGTTGGTGGCAATTGCTTTCATATTATGGTGGCTATTTTGGTGTCTATTCCTGTCATCCGTTGCCAGTGTGTGATTGATTTGAAAATATATATATCATATTATATCATGGTCTTCAAAAACATCAAGTATGCGACGAAAGACTATGTCATCCATAAAGTGACGTTTTTGAGTCTGAATGTTGCAAAGACCGTAGCTCACTTCAAAACGATATTCGGTAGCGAGCTGAAAGAAATCGATGTTCCCGATGCAGACTTGAAGAAACGTGGCATCAGATGGATGATGTTCCCAAAATCCGGTATGCACATCCACGTTGCGCCGCCTCCGCCGGGCACACACTTGTTTCTCAACGTTATCAAAGAGATCAATGACGCAGAGCGCAAATACTCAATTCAGAATATGCCGATCAAGGAAAGCCACGTCGGCGTCCTCGTTCCCGATATAACGCCGATACTGAAACGTATCCAGAAATTGGATTTTCAGTATATGATCAGACAACGCTCGGATGGCATGTATCAATTGTACATGGACATAGATTCAGCGCACGACTACTTTGAAGTGGATAGTAAAAAGCTTGATTTGAAAGCGGTGAACGTCAAAGTAGAAACGTTTGCCGCAAATGCATTGAACGCTCGGAAAAAGAACGTGCGGAAAAATGCGGGTTGACTCGATTATTTTCTGCACATCTTTTCTGCACTCACAGCAGGTGATTGTAACGACGCGCGAGACCCAGGAACGTTGCATGGCTCGTATTCAATCTCTTTACTATGCTTGCAAGGCGAGCGATTTTGTCCTTAATAATGCGCACATTGTCGACATTGCCACGCGCTTCCGCATTCCGCCGCTGGTAATTCAAGATATTCAAATTAGATTCGACTTTCCGCATCGATTGGTTCAAATTTGCGTGTGCGAGCGCCATTTTGCGCCGGATCTCGCGCCTTTGTACCTTGGCAGCTGCCCGTTGAGCTTGATTTGCGTACACGCGTTTGGTAGAGAGCCACGCGCCCCCCTTGCGTCCGAAGACATCCCTCTTGAACGTCGCCAATACATTGCGGTTAGAGGTCGAGGATGTAAAGCGTCTTGGTGCTGCCAAGCCCTTGCGATTGATGATCGCACGGGCTTTGTTAATCAGATTTTGGCCAATTTGCATGCGCGTGTGGGGCCGTGACCGGTTCGGCGCGATGAAGAAGTTCGTCATATATTATGCTATTATACATGCACATATTTTTTCCTACACGCGCCGGGTCTTGTACGAGAAATCCTTGAATCGAGCGACGGCATTCTCGGGCGCCGATGCACTTTTCGAACTGCCGCCGAAGAAGCTGGCGAAAGAAATGCCTCCGATCTGGACGGACGAGGATGTGCGCCACACGAGAGGCAGCGATCGCTTCGAGCCGTTGATTTCGAGTTCGAGTACTCCATCTTTCTTCTTCGGATCGTTCAACTTGACGTGGAGACGAACATCGTTCCATTGGCCGCGCTTCAGCGATCCCACGCCGTCGCGCCATACATGCGTGCCTTTTTCGGTGTGCTGCACCGCCGCGGCGAAGTCTGCCCCCTGAATCGCGTCAAGTTTCTTGCGGTCGTCTTTGCCGTCGCATACTTGGAGAGGAATGTACGTGTAGGCGATACCGGCGCCGCCTTGCTTGAAACAGACGCGAGCCGAACCGGAATCGGGCATCCAGTTCCCTCCGGCGGCGCCTGGAGGTCCGATGAAAATGCCAGGCATCTTGCCGCCCTCCTTCCAGTCCCACTCGTCGTTGAAGTGGACGCGGTACGTGATTTCGCATTCTGTCGTGGGAAACCCATCGGGCTTGGCGTGGAACGTCGTGCCGCTGATCGAACCCACCTGCCCGGCGCTGTACTTGATGCACAGCGCGCCGTCTTGGACGCTCAAATCACCCTTGCCGCTGCTCCGTCCCGAGATGCACCATGGCGATTCTCGCGGTTTGAGCGGAAGAGAAGGCGGCGGGAGATTCCGGGCACTTGAGAGCGACGATGGAGGCGGAGGCATCGTCGCAGCGGCCGTCGTTGCTGGTTTGGGATTCGTCGATTTGGGCTGGGGTGGTGGAGATGTGGATTTTGATACATTGTGTTTGGCGTTGGGGGGGGTTGGTTTAGGGTCGATGGAAGGGGGTGGTGATGGTGGTGCTGGTGTCGATTTGGGTGTTTTAGGGTTTGTTGTTGTGCGAGATGTGGGGATGGCAGCGCGTGGCTTGGTGGGGTTCTCGGGAGGCGGTGGTGGTGGTGGTGGCGACGTTGTGGGATTTGGTTTCTTAGGGATGCTGCTCTGTGTTCGGTGAAGTGTAGATGGTGGCTCGCTGGATGCAGGTTTCTTAGGGACGCTGCTCTGTGTTCGGTGAAGTGGAGATGGTGGCTCGCTGGATGCAGGGGGCTGGGGAGGACACGACGTCAAGCGGGTGAGAGGTACATCTTGCTTTGTCGTTGTCTTTGTCGTTGTCTCTGTCTCTGTGGAGCGTTTGGGCGATTCGGCGAGATCGCTCGCGACGCGCACTCGCATGCTCAAATTCAAAGACGACGTCCCTTTGCTCTGCATGCGACGTTTGTATTTCTTATTGGGTTGTTTGTACGTGCTTCCGGCCGGCATTTTTCGCGAGTATTACATTACGCAGTCGAAAAAATGACGCGGAATGAACGATGCGTGTGGCCGTATCTAAGCGGCTTTCGTGACCGTCAGTGCAAAGAGGCCAGGCAAAGTATTGAATTTGTAGCCTGGGCCTGGATCGATGCCAGCCGCCGCAGCTGTGAATGTAACTCTCTCTTTCGGCAGCATGTCCAGGTCACGCTCGATGATCCTGACCACCTTGCGAGGAAGCACAAATTTGCCGACGCTATCCTCGCTCGTGATTTCGCCGTATACGCGAAGGAAGCGGTGCGTTGCAGCGCCGCCGTTCTCTTCGACGAGAATGTAGAAGTGGCCACGCAGGGGGGTGCCAATGAGTCGCGCGAGGAGAACTCCAGCTTTTGCGAGGTTCTTCCTGTACCTGATGCGACTCGATGCGCCACATAAAGGAAGGGGCACAGTTGTCCAAAGAGAAATATCGGCGGTGGCGGCGGTGGGTGCGATGTAGGTATCGCACGGCATGAGAACCTCGTCGTTGTCGTTGACATCGTTGTCGTTGCCATCGTTGTCGTTGCCATCGTCTTCAGACACGGTCCTTTGGTCGGAATCGGAATCGTCGCCAGCCTCAGCCTCAGCCTCAGCCTCAGCCTCAGCCTCAGCCTCAGCCTCAGCCTCAGCCTCAGCCTCAGCCTCAGCCTCAGCCTCAGCCTCAGCCTCAGCCTCAGCCTCAGCCTCAGCCTCGTCGATACCACCTCCGAAAAAGTCGAAGTCGCGTGCTCCCACGCCGCCAGGAGACTCTTCCAGGTGCGCGAGCGGGTTGGGCAGGCGACCAGGCTGGGAATGCGCGACTTCGCCGTCGTCGAGTCCGATAGATGCTTGCAAATCGCGCAGAGCCATATTCTCGAACATGCGGCGCAGACTGGCCCCTGCGCCGGGGTTGAGGCGTTTCACCACATCGAGTGAAATCATTTTGATTTGATCTGATATTAGGATTAGGGTGGCGAGGGTGTGAGAGAATAGAAGGAGGTGGGTCGACTCAAAATCGCCACGTGATTTTTCTTCCACTCGCCAGCAACTGTGAGTCGCCATCACCACTCCTACATTCTGTCAGTGTCAGAGTCCACGACACACCACCATACATTTTCGAGTTGTGCGTACCAAGCGTCGAACGATGTCTCTGAGCGTCGTCACCCTGAAGCGCCTCAACCCCAATGGCGCCCGCATCCTGGCGCACATATTCGACAATTTGCGATTCGATCACGCCCGGCCGCCGGCTCGTCTGAATCGTCTGAATCTCAAGCAGGTGCCGAGACGCGAATCGACAAGCGCTGCTCCCCCCAAGGAGCCCGAGGAGTCTGAGCCTGAGGAGGAGCCCGAGGAACCCGAGGAGCACGAGGAGCACGAGGAGTCTGAGCCTTCGAACGATTCGGACGCCACGATATCCGATGATGACGATGACGATGACGATATGCCGCCGCAACGCAAGGCCCGCACAAACCGCGGAAAGGGCCCGGCCGCCGCCAAGCCCAAGTCACAGCCCAAGCCCAAGTCACAGCCCAAGCCCCAGGCACCTCGCCGCGCTCATATCTCTGCAGTTGCGCCGGACAATGTGGCCGAGAAGGTGATGTGCGTGTCGTACGTGCATGTGACTTCGTGCGTCGACCCTCCTCGCTCGATCATCGATACATTGCCCGAAAATTCGACGCGCTCCATCAACAGCAAGAAGAACCTCTATGACGCGCTGTGCCTGCTGAAGCCAGGCGCGGGCGTGTGCGAGCCTTCCAATATGAACCTGGGCGCAAAGAGGAAGAATACAGTCGCATACAACGCGGCGGCCAATGCATACGAGCGCGAGTGCCCCATCCCCCCGACAGGCGACTTTTACATCATGCTCCGCTCCGCGCCCGACCCGCCGCTCCAGTATTCGAGCGCCGACCCCAAGCAGACGTTCGTCAAAGTGACTGGCCAGTTCCAGAAACCTGGCCCAAACGGTCACTTCCGACTTCCTTCCAATATGATCAACCTCCTCGGCAAGATCTTTGTCGTGAAGGGCAAAGACACGATCATGACGTTCACGGATGCGTCGATTGGATCGCATGGCCACGGCTACAAGTTCAACGTGCGCGGCCCCACCAACGGGACGCCTTCGTTTGCCTTCATGGTGGAGGTGAAGGCTCGGATGCAGCCTCGGTACGTCGTTCCTGCTCCTGCGCCTGCGCCTCCTCCTTCTCCCGCTCCTGCTCCCGCTCCTTCTCCTTCTCCTGCGCCTGCGCCTCCTCCTGCTCCCGCTCCTCCTTCGCTCACTGATAACGAGCTCGAGGCGGAGCTCGCGGCGGAGTTCGAGAAGGACGAGGAGCCCGAGAAGGACGAGGAGCCCGAGAAGGATGAGGAGCCCGAGGAGCCCGAGGAGCCCGAGGAGGAGATTGAAGATATGGAGATCATCCCTGAGGCGCCGCTCGAGCCCAGTCCAGTCAACGAGAACGATTTTTGGCACATTCACAGCATGTCGGACATTCGTTCGTCGGTCTTCAAGCGTATCGAATTGTCGCAGAAGACCCACGACGCGTTCGAGGTGTCCTTTTCAAGGTACTATGAATCTCGTCGTACGGATCCTCCCGTCAACTTTGCACAGGTGGTCGTCCGAATCGTCGCTGACATGCAGACGGCGCTGCGCTCTTGATTTTCTCTTCTTTCTTTCTTTGTCAAGTTTACGCGGTCGGTTTTATGAACCACATCCCGTGTAAAGTTGTGCTATCCATCACCAAATTTACAAAAATGAAAACAAAATTAAACCATCTTCCACGAGACTGCCTTCTTGATTTCCTTGTCGCAATCGATCAACGAGAAGCATTTCGCCTTGACCAAGTCGCCGAACATGTCGCCACGCGCCTTGCCGTTTTTCTCGGAGCTATTGTAATCGTTCTTGCCTCCCACCTTTGCCTTCCACTTGCAATAGGCTTCGAGCGTCGCGGCTTCGTCACCCTTCTTGCCGAGCTTCACGAGGAATTTGCATGCGCCATCGCTGCCTTCACACCCGAAATTTAAAGCCGAGTCGAACGTCACTGCGATCGCAAGCGCCGATGGTTTGTCGATTCCAAGCTTCTTCCAGGCCTGCATTGTTTCACGCAAGTATCCACCTTCCTTGAAAAGTTCGCTCCACTGCGCCAGCACCCATTTGAGATCGGAACCTGCCTTCTTCACGGCTTTGATCATCGCTTCTTGTGCGTGTTGATCCGTGCAACACCCCTTGGCCAGAGGCGCGAGGTCCGGCCCGCCGAGGCGCTTGTATGTGGCAAACAGCGGCATCGCGTCGCCGTGCCCATCTTTGCCCGCATCGGCGGTAGTGAAGCCGACGAGACCCATCGTCACGCCGCGCTGACGTTTATCGTTGATTGCGTCAGCATACGTGAAGACCGACTCACCTTTATCGGTCAAAAATGCTTTCGTGGGGTTTTCGTTGTCGTGCTCGGACTTGGATACGAGTAAAAAACAGTTTCGCCAGCTCTCCTTGGATCCAATGCCCGTCTCTTTCTCGAGCATAGCCAGGACTTCCGGAAAGAGAGGATCTGCTGACATCGGTTCTTCTGGTATTTCTAAGCATACAATATATTTTTATGATTATTTTGCAGATATACGCACAAACATGCTGGAAATTTCATCTTTAAAACGATCGCGTTCGCCTGAAATCCAAGCGCGGTATGGAGCTTGCGATGCGAATTCCGAATCGTAATTCGCCAATGCATTCTTGATAAGCGCGACGATCTCATCCACATCGTTGCTTTTATTCTTCAACGGAACGTCGGTATCGTTCGATGCGCTGCCTCTCGTCCCTGTGATCACGACACATCCCTGCAATGATGCTTCGCGTGGCATCCTGTCTCTTCCAGGATGGCTCCCGAGATCGCAGTATATTTTTGCGCCATGCATCATCCTCTGTGATTCTTCGGCGTCGACATTATGGATCGCTTTGCATGGAATATTGTTTTTTATGCAGAGGTAGGGCGTCGCGTGGTCTTTGCGGGCGTGGTAGACGACGATATTTTCTTTGATGCACGGCGGGAAATTGATTCGACGGACGAAATCCGTGAGCATAAACGATCTGTTACAACATAAGGATCCAACGGCATGCATCGCGTACTCGGATTGGCACGCAAAGTATATATTGGGGTACAGAAGGAAATGATCGAGTTGAGGCATGCCATAATCCATCGAAAGCCACCACACTACCTTCATACTCGTAGGGAATCGGCAGCATGGGTACTCGTCCAATCTGAAAGTCTCTGGAACGATCAAAAGAGTTTCTGGCGAGTCGTCGATAGTCAAGGTCCGTCTGGCGAGAGGATAGGCGTATCCGAAGAACGTCGACGGCTCGTCGTGCGGCGCATCGCTGTAGAAAATTGCAGCTTCGTGGCCCAATTCGTTGGCGATGTGACACAGCTGGTGCAGAGCCTCGGGACCGCCAGAACCGCACCATGGAGCAACGCACACAACGCGCATTTTTTATTTATGGCTTGATAATTTCATTTTTGTTTGACCGCATGCACCTGTCTGCATCGAGCATCACATCGACCACCGTGCCACGCGGCTGTTTCGGCGGATGGGCGTGCGGGATGAACGCCGAATCGCCACGCTGTTGATCATATTCATAAGACGGCGCTGGGCTGCTGCCACGCGCTGGGCTGCTGCCACCCGATTGAGCGTAGTCCGGCGAGCTAGGACACGAGTGTGAGGTGCAGGCGCGGCAGGAGGGCCGCGACGGCTGAGGCGGATGTATGCGAGCGCACGGCGGACTTGAGAAGGGCTCGCAGGGCTCGCAGGGCGGCGACGGAGCGTCGAGGCGCTGCGGACGACACGGGGAGGAGTATTACGAGCATTGCGGCGAAATGGCATCGATCTTGGATACATTCAGGACACATTTTTTGTTTGCGGCCGCTGCGTCCTTGGCTGAGAGCTCTCTGCAGCTGAAATCCTATAAATGACCGCAAGTCAAAGTAAATTTCAATTGTCAACCGTCGGGGCTGCCACGCCACAGCGCCCCGACATCGCGGCGCCCAGAACGCGGGACCTAATCTCACCAACCTCGCGGCTCCCACGCGCGCCCTACACCACATTTAGCATTTTTCCTGCGACTGGGTGGCCAGAGTGAGTTGATTGGATTGGGGGCATCAGGGAGGGCGCGGCGCGGGGTGGTCTGTCCCGGCGCGGTAGGCGCGATGGTCCGCCGCGGCCTCTGTGCATCATCAGCGGGGCGCGCGATCCTCGCGTTGGGGCCAGTAGGGTACCCCGTTCGTTTCTGGACCCGCGCCACCACCGCCTCGGACCCGCGCCACCGCCACCGCCGCCGCCGCCGCTGCTGCCGCCGCCGCCGCCGACGCCGCGCGCTGCCTCCTCTGCATCCGCTGCATCCGCTGCATCTGCACACCACCAATCCACAAGTCTCACTCCCATCTTGATCGTGATACTCCTACAGATGGAGCGCTCTCTTGCTGCAGACGAGATCAAGGGTGAGGTCAAGGCGTTCGAGGCAGAGATCGCGGAGCGCAAGGCTGGGGCGGAGGCGGAGGCTGGGGCGGAGGCGGAGGAGGAGGAGGCGGAGGCGGAGGCGGAGGCGGAGGCGGAGGCGGAGGAGGAGGCGGAGGCGGAGGAGGAGGAGGAGGCGGAGGCGGAGGAGGAGGCACGCACGCCGTCGCCGCTGCTGCCGTCGCCGCTGCTGCCGCC
>Ga0208951_1000868_pt1 | contig 13737 bp, 11 predicted proteins | sample GreLakmeMI27MSRF_FD_187702 | JGI IMG/M metagenome (GOLD analysis project Ga0208951, IMG submission 187702) | Freshwater lentic microbial communities from great Laurentian Lakes, MI, USA - Great Lakes metaG MI27MSRF (SPAdes) | ecosystem: Environmental > Aquatic > Freshwater > Lake | place: Great... | reverse complement strand
AAAAAGACTGCAGAGCCGGAGATGGTGGACCTCTGCGACTCTGACTCTGAGGACGACGACGCCGCCATACAAGCCAAGCGCCTGCAGAGCGCCCAGGAGCGCGACAGGCGCCCGCAGCGCGCAGCCGCAACCGCCTCGGTGCCGCTGTCTCGCCTCCTGGTGGGCCTCAAAGGGCTGTTCCCGCATCCCGACGACCCGGACGCGGTGGAGGTGTCCGCCACGGACTTAGCGCCGCTGGAGCCCAGCGAGTTCCTCAACGACACCGTCATCGACATGTACCTGCGCAAGCTCAAGATGAGCCTGCCTGACGAGCTGCGTGACCGCTGCCACTTCTTCAACACCTTCTTCTTCAAAAAGCTGTCGCAGAAGGACAACGAGCGCAGCGAGAAGCCGCCCAAGGGCGAAGCGCACGGCGAGCCCATCGACGTCAACGCCCTGCAGCCGGCGCGCAAGGACGCCAGCGACCGGGCGCACGACCGGGTCAAAAAGTGGACCAAAGCTGTGGACATCTTCAAGCGGGTGCGTGTCCGTTTGTCTGCACGTTGGCTGCAGTGCTCTGACTATCCACTCTCCCCCCCTTGCTGTGCGCGCTGTTAGGACTACATCTTCGTGCCCATCCACAAGGACCTGCACTGGTCGCTGGCCATCATCTGCAACCCGGGCGCGCCGCCGCTGACGCAGCTGGTGGACCTGATGGGCACCGAGGAACGACCCGAAAGCGGAGAAGACCCGCCCGCCGCCGCCGCGCCCGCCTCTTCGCCCGACGGCGGCGCCATCGTGTTAGACGACGGCCCTGAGCCCAAGCCAGCGGAGCCAGTGGAGCCGCCGCTGAGCCCGGTGCTGATGCATCTGGACTCGATGGCCAGCAGCGGCCACAACATGGGCAACATCTCGCGCACGCTGCGCAAGTACCTGGAGAAGGAGTGGGATCACCGCCAGGAGCTCAACAGCGTGCCCCTGTGCAACCGCTCCTCCCGACTCTTCACAACCGACAACCTGCCCTGCCGCAAAATGGTGCTTCCGCAGCAGAACAACTGCACAGACTGCGGCTGCTTTCTGCTGGCCTACGTGCAGCACTTCATCGCAGCCATGCCGCTGCGGCTCACCCTCGAGATGGTTGACCGGGCCACCGCCGCGCCCACCCAGCAGGGCGGCGCCAAGGGGCAAGGCCTGCGTGTGGCCGGCGTGGACTGCTTCCTGGGCAAGCATTGGTTCAACGTGCAGCGCGGCTACAGCCTGCGTCGTGTGCTCAAGAACGTCGTGCTGCAGACCATGATTGAGCAGAGCGCCGGGGTGGTTCAGGCGGATGACACGCGCATGGTCAAGGCTGCGGATGAGCTTCACGATGGGCTGGCCGAGGAGCAGCGCGTGGAGGCGCAGCTGGCGGAGAAGGAGGCGCTGGCGCTGGCCAAGCGGGAGAGCAAGCGCCAGGCGGCGTCTGCTGGGCTGCGGGTGACCAGCCTGGCGGACTCCGGGGACGAGTCGGAGCTGGCGGAGGGGCTGCGCGAGGATGGCAAAGCCCCAGAGCGACCGCAGCAGTGCCGCGCGTCCTCCCGCGGTGCCGTGGCAGCCGCGCGCGGCGCTGACGCGGCGGACGAGGAGCAGGGCTCCGGGCGGCGCAGCAGCTGGCTGGCTGGCATGGCGCGCGCGAGCCACGAGGAGCTGAGCTTTTCCGACTCTGACGAGGTGGACCCCCCAAAGCAGCCCGACAAGCCCGCCATGGCGCAGCTGCGGGACTGCTACGCCGGCTGCTCCGACGAGGGCAAGGAGGCTGCTGGCGCGCGCAAGGCTGCGCGCAAGCAGTCGAAGCCGCACCACAAGCGCAAGGTGATCCACTCCGACTCGGACGACCTGCCAGACGACCTCGCAGCGCAGCCGGTGTCTCAGCCCCAATCGGGCGGCGCCGCCGCCGCCGCCCCGACGCGCGCCGGCGCGCCCCCGCAGAGCCTGCCGGCGCTGCCTCTGCTCGCCAAGCGCAGCAAGAAGGAGGCGCGGGTGGCGGCGCCCGCCCCTGAGCGCACTTCTCCGGTTGACGATGAAGGGGATGGCGGGGGGGCGGCAGATGCGGACAGCACCCCCCCCATTCACTTGGACAGCACGCCGCCGGTGGACACCGCGGTTGATGCGGCAGCAGCCGCTAGCCCGGCGGACGTGATTGATCTGATGGACGAAGGCAGTGAGCCGCCGGCGGCGGCACGCTTCGAGATGGTGCCCCAGAGGGCGCCGGAGCCGGCGCCCCGCACGTATGCCAAGGGCGTGGCGAAGGACAAGGAGGGTAAAAACGCGAAGCGCAAGCCGGCCAGCGGCGGCGTGGGATCGGGTTACGGTGGCGACGGCTACGAGCGTCCGCCGCCGCCGACCAACCTGGCCTGGAAGGCGTGACAAGTGACCCAAGAAATGCATTTGACGCGGCGAGGAGCCGCCCCACGGCCACAGGCCTCTAATAAAACGAAGCGCGCACACGCTTCATGTGTCACCGCACTGCCGCGATGCGCTGCGCCGCGCCGTCCGCGTCGCTTTCAAACGCTGCGACGGCTGCGGCGAGCGCAGTGCGCCGGTCTGAGCCCTGTCGCGCCAGCTTCTTGCCCCCCTTGGCAGGCTTGAGCTTCAACGAGGGAAGGCGGTACAGCAGCACCGCCGTGGGCCCTCCAGGCAGCTCGCCCGGCAGCGTGAGGTCTCCCGGGCCCCCCCGGGGTGCAGCCTCTGCCTGCGAGGGCGGCGGCGGCGGCACGTCGTCGGTGAAGGGCTGGCGCGGCATGGGCAGCTGCAGCAGCAACGCGGCAGCCTGCTGCTGCTGTTGCGCGGACGGGGTCGCAGCTGCCAGGGGCGACGCGCGCTTGGGCTTCACGGGCGAGCGGCGGGCACCCCTCAGAGAGGGCTTAGCCGCCTGCTGAGCCAGGTGCACCGCGTTGGACAGCATGTCCGTTAACGGCCTCGCAGCAAAGGGCGCACACGCCCCGGAGGAGCCCTGCCCTCGCCCCGCAACGGCCGCCGCCGCGTTCTCCTTGTCCAGCGACGCTGCGCGGGGCGGCCTGCCGGGCGTGCACGGTTGGGTCTCGGCGGGCAGCTCCTCAATCACCACCCCGTGGCTGCAGTTGCTGCTGCTGCTGGGAGGTTCCGCATCCGCGTCCACGGCGGCGGGCACGGCTTGCTGCGCAGCCTTGGCGGCGGCGTGGGTGACGAGGCGGGCGAGGCGGGCGGGCACGTCGGTGACCAGGCGCGGCTGAAAGGTCCACCCTTCGCACACCTTCGCCTTGGCCTCCGCGCGCTTGCGTCGCGCAAGCTCAGCCTGCTTGGCCTGCAGCTGGGCGCGCAGCTCGGCCGGAAGCGCGTCAGCCATCATCACGTTCACCTCAACCTCGTTGTCCATGTCAGCGACAACAGCCAGCACCTGCTGCGCAGTGGCCTCGCTGCCGTAGCTGTCGGGCTGCAGCGAGGTGAGCACCAGCTGGTCCCGCCAGCGCAGGATGGAGGAGGAGACGGTGGCGAGGGCGCTTGTGGCGTGTTGCGCCTCAGCAGCCAGCGCCGTGGCCGCCTCGGTGGCCGCTTCGGCTTCCAGCTCCTTGTCCGCAGCTGCGGCTGCAAGGGCGTCATTGTCGCACCTGTGGGGCGGGTGAGGGGTGTGGCGCAAGAGAAGCGAGGGCAGGCGGACGCACTTGAGCTCGTCTATTTCCAGCAGCTTCTCGCCGCAAACCTCCTCGGCCTCCACGCGCGCACGCTCCTCGGCCTCCAGCTTGGCGTTCATCTCCTGCCGGGCGCGGGCGCGCGCGTGAGCCGGGCGGGGGTCCAGAGTGCAAGCGGCAGACGGCCGGGGGCACCGCCGCAACACTCAAACCGCGCCGCAGGCACCTCGCTCCGGGTGAGCCACTCAGAGCGCACGCACGCGCCGCGGCGCGCGAGCTGAAGAGGTGCCCGGCGCGGTGTTTCGCGTGTATCGAGCCTAACGGTAGTGGAGCTGCTTCCGTCCCGCCGCGCCGCGCCACGCCTGCGCCGCGCCCAGCGCGTGCCCGCAAGGCTTGCGCAGCGGCGTACGTGCCGTTATGATGGACTCCAGTCCTCTGATGCGGTCCGTGGCCAGCTTGGCGCGCTCCCGCCAGTGTTCAACGTCCTCGTCTGGCAGCACGCCAGCCGCGGCGCCGCGCATGTCTGCCGCAGCCTTGGCCTTGCGCTGTGCCGCCTGGAACTGCGCGTGCGCGTCAACCTTCTTCTTGAGGCTCACCACCAGCGCAAAGCCGGCTGGCGCGAGCAGCGCAAACATGGTGGGGCGCCCGGTGGTGGGGAGAGCTCGCGGCAACTCCCCTCAGAAGAGTCCACGCGGACGAGACGAAGGCAGCGCGGAGGCAGCGCGCGACGCATCTAGCTGTTCGAACTTCGAAGCCTTCGAACACGCGGGTCGAACACTAGATAGCGTTTTGACATGTTCGCGCTACGCCCGCCTTCTCGCCGTTAACTCCCGTCGGCTGGGTGCACGAGCATGAGCAGCACGCGCACGAGCACGACAGCTCTGCTGGAGTTGCCGCCTGCACAGCGCACGGCGTCCTCTCTTCCTCGCGCTCGCCCCAGGCGCCTTCGCTGCGCGCCCCTTGCGGCCAAGAAGGGCGGCGGCGGCGCGGCCAAGGGACCCAAGAAGAGTCTCCTGGAAACGCCCTCCGCTCCTTCCTCGCAGCCCTGCGCTCCCCTGCCCTATCAGTCCCCGCTGGTGGTCTTCCACACCCTCACGCTCATCGACTCCTTCAGGCGCACCGCCGGGCGCGCGCTGCTGCCCTCAGGCGCGGGGGCGAGCATCGGAAGCGCCCCAGGGGCGCTTTGGGAGGCACCAGCTGCGGTGGTGAGTCACGGCACGGAGGCAGACCCAGTGTTCAACTACGGTAACGCGGCGGCGCTGCATCTGTGGGGGCTGGACTGGAAGACCTTCACGGCGATGCCCAGCCGGCGCAGCGCGGCAGATGATCCGTCCGTGCAAGCTGAGCGTTCGGCTGCGCTCGCCGCGTCGCTGGCGCAGGGCGTAGCAGAAGGCTACACGGGCGTGCGTGTGACGTCCACCGGTCGGCGCTTCCGGATCGAGGGCGCAACGCTGTGGCAGGTGCACACCCCTCAGGGTGAAGGCCTCGAGCAGGAGGGCCAAGGCGCCAGTTTGGGACAAGCGGCAACCTTCTCGGAGGTGACCTGGCTGGACGGGCCCGTCAAGGAGGGGGAGGTTGGCGCGCCGGGCGAGCGATGGCGATTCACGGGCGGACCGGGTGGTTCCATGGAACGCGTGACCGAAGACCAGGAAGTGCCTGTCGCTGCGCCCGCGCCTGCGCCCGCGGTGCTGGTGAGCGCTGCGGCGGTGGAGGAAGCAGGGGCTGCGGTGAGGGCACTCAAGGCTGAAGGGCGCGGAAAGGAGGACGAGGAGCTTGCGGCTGCGGTGGCGCACTTGTTGGACGTCAAGGCGCAGCTGGCGGCACAGCAAGGCGTTTAATGCTAACTCAGCCTTTCAGCGATACCGCATGTGCTGGAGCTGGAAAGGAAACGTACCACCACGCACGCTTGGTGAAACAATCAAGCGGCACAGTGCCTAGGGCGGCGAAGGCATTTATGAATATTCTTTGAATATGGTGTTGCTGCGAGTCTTCTCCTCGTTGGCCGCCTGGATGCGCATGCACTCCGCCTTGTGCACAGGCCAGAACTGAGCCATGCAAGCGTCACTGCAGAACGACACAGACCCACATGCCGAGCACGCGCGGAGGCGCTTGTCGGAGGCGCCGCAGCCGGCGCAGAGGAGCGGCGCAGGGCCACCGCCGCGGCACTCCAGCAACTCGATCAGCTCCTGGTTGCCCGGGTGGAAGTGCTTAGCAGCATCCAGCGCCGTGAACCCGCCATGCGCAGCAGCAGCGGGATCTGCACCGGCAGCGAGGAGCGCGGCACAGCAGTAGCGGTGACCACCATGCGCTGCAAGGTAGAGGGCTGTCAGGCCCTGGTCTGCCCGGGCATCAATCTCCGCGGCGCTCATCTTTTGGTTCTCAGGGCGCCCGATGAGCAGCGTCACACACGCCAGATGCCCGCTCCGAGCGGCAAAGTGGAGGCAGGAGGCCAAATTGTTGTCGTGCGCTGTCCGCGAGGCCCCCGCAGCCAGAAGGGCCTTCACCATGGCGTGATGACCACCCTGACACGCAAGCATTAATGGCGTGCAATTGTACAGACCGCCAGTGACAGCCGGAGCGCGTGGCTCGATGGTGCGCACGTCGATGTCGTCTGCAAAGTGGGGCAGCAGCAGCTTGAAGATCTCGGGCTGGTTGGCGATGATGCTGTGATGCAGCGCATTGTTGCCGTCGGCACTGAAGTGCAGCAGGTCCGTGTGCGGAATGAGCTCGCGTGCGCAAGTGAGTTTGCCGTAGGCTACTGCAAATTGGAGAGGCGTGTTTCCCAAGTTGTTAAAGCTGTTAGCCTCGGCTCCAGCCTCCAGCAACAGACGCACCACGTCGATGGCTCCACCATTGGCGGCAAAGTGCAGCACTGCTAGACTGCCCTGCTCAGGCTTGCAGATAGGCCGTCCGCAAGCAGCAGCCGCACCAGCGCGGCACTATTGCTCAGCGCGCTGTACCGGAGCATGTTCTCTTTCTGAGCGCGTGGAGTGCGGCGCAGGCGAGCCGCAAAGTTGGCCGCCTAGCGAGGGTTGGCGGCGCAGCGAGCGTTGAGGGATGCGTACTCAGCTTTCTCAGCCTCCACAGCAGCCTCAGACATCCTTGTTTGAGCGGTGCGTGGCAGCGCAGTAGGGCGCGAGGGCGTGCGCGAGGCGGAGAGAGTGTGTTGTCGCGGCCCAAGGGATGGCGCTCAGTTCAGCCCGCGTAGCCTGCGCCCACAGCGAAGTACAGCGAGCACCCAGGCAAGTGTTCAGCCTCCACAGGGTGCTGTGACCACAGGCTTGCGGAGGGAACGAGTGCTGTGCCAGCGTCAGCATCCTCAGCAAAACGTACGACACCGTGTGAACGAAACAAGCGTTCCCTATTTGCCTCTATGTCGAGCGCGGCGCACTTCGGGCTTGGCTGAACTGCGCGTTGGGTCGCCATGCAGTGCCCCAGCGTCGCCGAGGCGCTTGACGCCGCCCGCATGCTCGGCCGGCCCGATGGGGAGAGCGCAGCGCACGCCAACGCAGTGCTGCAGCGTCTCGTGGCGTCTCCCGGCGGCTGGCCCGTGGCCGCCTCGCTAGCTGGCTGTGCGGAGGAGCACGTAGCGTTTGTGGGCCTGAACTGTGCTCTGCAGATGGTTCGCCGCGACCCTGACGGCCTGCGTGCCGACGAGCTCTACGACACGTTGTGGGCGCGTCTACGAGCGTCCCGCGAGTCGCCTCTGGTTCGCCACCGCTGCTGTCTGCTGCTCGCCGCACTGGCCGCGGATTGCGGCGGCGAGGCTGTGGGCGAGCTGGTTGAGGACGCGCTGCAGGAGGAGCCGCCGCTGGCTGTGCCTGTGCTCACAGCCGTGGCTGAGGAGGTGCTGGGCAGCAGGAGGGCCGGCACACACAGCTGCGACGTCACGCTGGCGCTGCAAGACGCGTGCGACCCCGTGTGCGCACATCTGACGCGCTGGGGAGCCACCCCGGGCGTCTTTGCGTGCCTGCAGCGCTGGGTGAGCGCGGGAGTGACGCTCTCTCAGTGTGCGGAAGGGCCACAGCCTTCGCTGTTGAAGGCCCTGCTGGCGCCGCTGACCGAGGAGAACGCCGCCGAGGCTGACGTGTGCGCAGCCGGAGAGGCGCTGTCGGAGCTCTTGACGGCGGTGGATCCGCTTCCGGGGCGGGACGATGCCGTCTCGGAAACCGCGCATAGTTTAGCCGGCGCTTGGGTGTCGCTCACCGCCGCAGGCGGGGTAGCCTGGGGAGCGCCCCGCGCGCGCGCGCTGCTGTCTGTCGCCGCGGCGTTTGTGGGCGCGGAGGCTGTCTTCACGCTGCGCTCGTTGGCCTCACCGGGTGCCCCGGGGCCCAGTGCCGCGCTCCGTCTGCTGCTGCACGCGTCGGCATCCGCGCCGCCGCACCTGGCGGCCGTCGCGCTGCGCCCCGCATGGTCGCAGCTGGCGGTGGCGTGGCTCAGCGGGCACGGCGGCGGCTTGCGGCCCGACGTATTCAACGCACTGATGGCCGCCTTGTTGTCTCGCGCGGCGCTGGCGCTGGGGGATGGCGGCGGCAACGACGAGGAGGAGACGGAGCTGATGGCTGCGGAGGCTGCCGATGCGGCGTGTGCCAGCGCGCGCGTGCTGGGCGCCCCGCTGGCGGCGTCTCTCTGTGCAGAGCTGGCGCAGGCGCCACAGGCGCCACAGCGCGTCCACGGGGCCCTGTGGGCCGCTTGGGCGTGCGCCTCGTCGTTCAGCTGCGAGGACGCATCCCTGGCGCGAGCGGTGTTGCACGCCTGCGTGCACGCCAGCTCCCCTCGCGCAGCCTCCACCGCCGCAGACGCGCTGGCGGCGCTGGCGCTCACGCTGGCACACTGCAGCGACGCGGAGCTCAGCTGCCGCGCCGTGCAGGCTGCGCTGAGCCTGTTCACCCACGCGGGAGAGAAGGCCGCCGCCGCGCTTGAGGCGCTGTGTCGAGAGGTGCGTTTGCAGAGTCATGTCCTACGAACCACAATTTCTGACTGAGCAATGATGTCGTTTCGGGAGGCGGCGTGCTCGCTGGCCGCCGCGCGCGCCCTGGCGCCCATGCTCAGCGCCGCAGAGGCGGCCATGTGCTCCGCGCCGCAGGGGTTGCCCTTGGCGCCCGTCGTGTCCGCCCTCGCAGCCGTGGCCGCCGCCCTGCCGCCCCCTGAAGCTCTGCCCGCGCTGCTGTCGCTGGTGGTGCCGCTGCTGCAGCGCTGTCGGTGGCGCATGGGCTCATCGGCGGACGCAGCGGCGCTTGCGGAGGAGATTGAGGCGCTCGCTGCGTGGACGGAGCGTGCGGCGGGACGCGTGGTGGGCCACCAGGCTGCGGCTGCGGTGCTGGATGAGCTGTGGGCGCTCACGCAATCTGCGGCGGCGAGCAGCGCGGGGAGCGAGGAGAGAGTGAACTGCGCGTGCGCGGCCGTGTGGACGCAGATCGCCGGCGCCTCCTCCTGGGCCGCAACCTCCTCAAACCAAGCGCTCGCCCGCGCGGCGATGGCGGCGGAGCAGCTGTGGTGCGCCCACGCGTCTCCAGCCGCCGCCGAGTGCATCATCGCCCTGGTGCAGCTGCGCAGCCGCGATCCCTCAGTTTCGGCGGCGCTGCTCTCCGTCCTGCGCAGCGCGCCTCGTGTGGGCGCCCTCGGCGCGGACGCGGCCGCAGCGCTGCTCGAGCTGGCGCTGTGTGGGTGGCGCGACTGCCCCGGCAGCCTGGGCGACCAGGAGCTGTGGGCGCTGACGCAGGCGGCGGCGCAGTGCATGAGCGCCCGCGAGGCGGCGCCGGCTGGCGCGGCGGCCCGCCTTCTGGCGGCGCTGCTCCAGCGCACAGAGAGCGAGCCGAGGGAGGAGGGCGAGCTGCGAGGCGCCCTCTCGCAGCGCCTCGCCACCGCCTGCGCGCCGCAGATCGCGCAATGCGCGGTGTGCGCGGCGGTGGACAGCGCCCACCCGGACGCCCTGGTTGACGTGGCGGCGGCGCTGCGGGCCGCGCTGGACTCGCTGCAGGCGCCCGGGGAGCGCCAGTCCGTGCTCCGCGCTGCACTGGCCGGCCGCCCGGCCGCCGCCGCCGCCGCGTTCCAGGCGGTCGCGTCGCGCGCGCAGCCGCTCAGCGAGGCGCGCTTCGCGGGGGCGCTGACCACGTTTGCGAGCGTGGCGCGAGGAGAGGCTGCGCTGGACGCGCTGGAGGCTTTTTGCTGAAGATGAAGACGCGCTTTTGAAGAAGTAGTGGGTGTGTTTCATTTTCACAGGATCTACGCTCCAGAGCCGCTGCGTGGTGTCACTCCTCGTCCACCAGGTCAACCACGTCATCGTCAATGACCAGCGCACCCTCCGCGTCCCCGCTGAAGACGTCGGGGAGGCCCCCGGAGCCGCGTAGGGGCATGCCGTACATGCTGCCCGGCCTGGACGGGTTGCCCACTTCGTCCACGCGCTGGAGCAGGAAGGCTTCGCGCGCAGGCGGCTGGGTGTCCGCAAACTGCGCGCCCGCGCGCGAGAAGTACCGCGCCGGCTGCTGGTCGTACGCCTTGCGCGCCCGGTGCTCGAGCAGCAGCAGCTCAGAAAGCGGCGCCCGCAGCGCTGAGGCCTCCGCCTCGCTCAGCGGCGCCACGGCGGACACGGCTGCAAGAAAAGCGCTGCTCTCTCCGAACGTCAACAAAGGTGCGGCGCGAGCGCTGGCGTCAAACGCCGCTTCACGTGACCGGCTCTCCTCCGCTGATACCTTCTCAGACGCCAGCTGAGCGGCTTGGAGCTCACGCTCGAACACCATGTAGTCGTATGCGTCTTGCGCAGCCTGATACTCAGCAGCCGTTTGCTCCTCGTCAGCCGCGCCGCCCGCGGCGGTGGTACGATGGTTCAGCATTATCCAGACCTGCGCCCGGTCCGGGTCGTTGCCGCACGCCTTCAACGCCTGCTGCACCACGTCCGGCGGAATGCCTTGCGCTGTGGCGGCCAAGCGACGAGGGTGAGAGGCGGCAAGCGAGCGTAGGTCGCGGCTGGTACTTGCCTCGGAAGAAAGCCAGAGGGTCCTCCGCGTCAAAGTCAAGGTTAATGGCTGCCTCTGGTCCGTCACCCAGGCCCACCGTGCGGTGCGCGGCAGCGGCGGGGGCGCCCCCAGCCCGCTTCACCGGGGTACTCCCCTGACAGCGTGTCAGCTCATTTGTCAGGGCAGGACGAGCGCGGCAACCGCGCGCACCGCAGCTGCACCAGTGCCGCCGGTAGAGCTGGCGCGTTTGCGCTTCTTAGCAGGAACGGGCTCAGGGGCAATCACCGGCGCCGCCTCCGCAAGCTTCGCTCCCATTGCTCTGGTGCACAGCGCAGGGCGAGCGGTTGACGGTTCGTTGATGCACGCGCGCACAGTAGAGTGCTCTACTGTAGTAGACGCGGAGACTGCGTGTGTTCGAACGGCTTTCGAACGGCAGCAGCCAACGCTGCTCTATCTAAACGCTTTTTGTGGGTGCCATGCGTCTCATCGCTCCGTCTCGGCGGCGACGTGCAGCACCGCCGACCTCTGCTGCCCCGCCTCTTTGACCGGCGCACTCGCCGCAGCGGGGGGTCCGATGGTGCGCACATCCCTGGGCAGCGGGAAGCTGTCCATGAGCAGCACGTGCGGGTGACTGTTGAGCTCCTCCACAAAGCCCAGCCAGTAGATGACTAATCCAGGGCCGTATCGGTTCACATAGGCTTGGAACTGCGGCAAGCCCTGCGCTTCACGCGTCAGCGCGCGCACAGCATCCGTGCGGATGCGCGCTGTGGATGCGCGCCTTCTCAGCATGCACGTAAGGATCAGCGAAGGACGCCTTGCTGTCGATCCAATGCACCACGCGCCCGCACACCGCGATCGGACACTCAAGCCTCACATCCTGGGAGCATGGGAGTCAGCGCTACATCAGCGCAACGCAGAACATGCGGATGCATGAATGAGCGCTTGGGACGAACCGGAGTGCGTGCAAAGCCGTCAGCCCTGAGATCAGCTTCAGATGCAAACGCGATGCCAGCCTGGCTGAGCGCGGCCTCCAGTTTGGCCTCGTAGGCGGCGCCGGCGGCGGCCTTGAGAGACTCCACCAAGGGAGAGCAGAGGTGGTCCTATGGCCGCGGTGTTGGCGTGTTAACACAAGCAACAGCTCAACTCCTGGCTGGCACTTAAGCCAAGCACCCGCGTTTAGTGGCCACGTACCCAGGCCACTACCCGCTGCAGGTCCGCCACCAGGCGCTGCCGCGTGAGCTGCGGCCCGTCGGCGCCGGCGTAGCATGCTGGCAACGGATCCGGAAGCTGTCCAGGGTCGCGCAGCGCCGCTGCGGACGCCCGGGGCGCCATGCCGTACAGTGTCTCCAGCAGCAGGCGCAGCAGGGAGCAGGGTGGCATGTCCAGCGCCGAGGCCAGCGACAGCACGTCTGTGCCGCGAGCGTAGCGCTCGCAGTAGGACCGCGCCGCTCGACGGTGTGACGCGTGCAGCGCGCGCACGCGACGACTCGCCTCCTGCGCGTGGATGCTCACCAAGGCGTCGTACGAGAGCCTGCGTGGCAGGCTCTGTCAACGCACTATGCAAGCGCTCATGCCGAGTTCTCTCGCTCGAGACGCTTCCCTCGCGCTCGCGCAGTCTCGCCGCGCACCCCGGGTGTCGCGCCAACACCGCGTCAAAGTCCGGGTACACCGTGCTGGGCACAGCCACCGCTGAGCGAACTTGCTCATACTCTGCGAGACGCATGCTGCTCAGCCTCGCTCGACAGCACAATCCACGGTGATATGTGCGTATAGGCTAACCGATGGTCGCGCTCAAGCTTCTGAGCCCAGACAGTTGTCGTACTGCGTACCGCCTTCTGCTCAGGTGGGCCTTAAAGGCTACAGTCCTACAGAGCTTCTCCTCCGCGTTCTGGTGACGCGACGAAGAATGGCGCTCACGATGCAGGGTGCGTGCCGCGGCGCGCTGCGCTGCTCTCCATCTGCCTGCGTATGTAGCCGTCTGGTGACCATATCCCTCGGCAGGCGTGGGACTGGGCGCAGCACAGCGACCTGCGCGCGGTGCGTACCTCCCACACACTTCCGCTGCGCGTGCATGCAGTCTGGTGCCGGCAGTCTAGTGGCCGCGCAAGACACAAGGGGAAGCCGCCTTTCTGATCACGCTGGTCACTGCACAGCACAGCTCTGACATCCGCCTTTCTCCAGCCGTGCGCGGCCTCTCTGCGCGCGCCAGCGCGGCCTGCCGCGGCGAGTCGTGCCTGAGTGTGCGCGTGTCTGCGGTCCGTGGTGAGCGTTGCGCGCTGCGCGTGCGCGCAGACTTGGACCCGGATAACATCTCCGTGCTGGTGCGTCCCCGCAGGCCCCCCGTGCGCTTTGGGCAATCACGCACCCGGGTGCGCTAGGTTGCCGGCGGCGCAGGGGTTGCCATGGATGTGTGCCGCCAGCTCAAGGACAAGGGTGCCTGGGTCACCTCCTTCCAGAGAACCGACAAGTGCCGCAAGGAGCTGGAGATGATGGGCGCCTTCCTGCAGAAAGGGGACGCCCTCGTGCCTGCTGACGTGGCGCGCGTGTTCGACTTCCTGGACGAGTGCGACGTGGTCGTCTCAACCGTCGGCGCGACGCCGGCGGACCCGCGGGCAGATGGGGAGGGCAACATCGCGTTGATCGAGGCGGCTGCCAAAAAGGGCGTCAAAAAGTTCGTCCTCGTAACCTCCATCGGCTGCGGCACCTCCTCCGGCGCGCCGCCGCCCCAGGTGTACGACGTGCTCAAGCCCGTGCTTCTGGAGAAGGAGAAGGCGGAGGCGCGACTGGTTGCGGTGGGCAAGGCGAGCGGCATGGCGGTTGTGATTGTGCGCCCGGGCGGGCTCAAGACGGCCCCGCCCACCGGCACGGGCTGTCTCACTGAGGATACCACGGTGTGCGGCGCAATCCACCGCGCGGATGTGGCGTCGCTGGTGGTCAAAGCTGCGCTGAGCGACAAAGCCAACGGCAAGGTGCTCTCGGCGGTGGACAAGGCGCAGCTGTTCGACGCGCCAAACCTACAGGTGTTTGCGCTATAAGCCATGCGCGTTTAGTTTATTGAAGTGTACACCCGCCACTGTGGTCATCTGGGCTCCCCGCTTGCTCCCGCGGGTGCTGGTTCTCTGCCAAGATCGTCGAAAAAAGGATGCGATAGTGCCACG
>Ga0208951_1000866_pt1 | contig 13746 bp, 9 predicted proteins | sample GreLakmeMI27MSRF_FD_187702 | JGI IMG/M metagenome (GOLD analysis project Ga0208951, IMG submission 187702) | Freshwater lentic microbial communities from great Laurentian Lakes, MI, USA - Great Lakes metaG MI27MSRF (SPAdes) | ecosystem: Environmental > Aquatic > Freshwater > Lake | place: Great... | reverse complement strand
CTGCGCCCAGCGGTGGCCGCATGCCCAGAAAGGCTTCCTCCTCCTCCCGCTCCGCAGCCAGGCGGCGGCGAACCAGCATGCCGCGCATCACCGCTTGCAGTCGTATCGCCGCCTGGTCCTCGGAGAGCGGCTGTGCGGCGGGCTGGGGATTGCACTCCTCCTCCTCCTTTGGTGACGCCGGGGCTTGGGCGAATGATTGGCTGATGACCGCAGCAGCGGCGGCGGCCAGCCATGAGCCGGATGACTTGCGATCTTTGGCGCCGTCGGCGGCGGCGGGCTCCGCGTGCAGCGGTCCGGCCTGGTCCTCTTGTTGGTCCGGCTCAGCTGCGCCTGCGCCAGCCTGCGCCGCCAGCCGCAGCGCCTCCTCGCGCTCCCGCAGCTCCGCGGCGCGGTCGCAGAGGAAAAAATGGGGCGCGCGCAGCTGCGAGTCGTCGGGCGTTAGGGAAAGCTCCGCCAAAGCCTCGCTGTGCGCCACCGCGCCCTCCCCGCCGCCGCCCACGCGCCGCAGCCAGCCGCGCAGCTCCAACACGCGCGCAGACGTGGCCTCCAGCGCCGCGCGGGCCAGCTCACGCTTCTGCGGGTGGGCCAGCTGTGGGGGAGAGACAGCAAAGCTGCATGAGCGTTGACTTTGCGCGTGTCACGCTCTGGCGCACGTGCCTGGTCGTACGCCTCGTCCAGGCGCCGCAGAGCACGGACGTAGCGCATATACACAACCACCCAGCCCTGCAGCGTCTGCGGGCGCGGGTACCCGTCAGCAAGGAGCGCAAGCTGCTAAGCCAAAAGCTTTCACCTTCGGAGCACCGCCGCCAACAGCCTCCAGCGACGCCAGAGAAGTCAGCTCGGTCAGCGCCTCGCGCCACTGCGCGTCGTAGAGCCTGCGGCGAAGTGCGAGCGTCAGCCGCCCGCGTGCATGGTTGACTCTGCTGCGTGCCACGCACGCGTGCGACATCTGCGAGCGGCGAGACGCACGGCGCGTGTGCGCCGACGCTTCAAGAGCGAGACAACGAGGGTGAGGAGGCCGATTTGAGCTGGAGAGAACTAGACCGGCGAGGGCGCTGTGAGTGCGTGTCTACACAGGAACACGGCATTCCTCGCTTCGTTCCTCTCGTGCGTCTCGTCTCAGAGGGACACGCGAATGAAGATGTGACAAACCGGATAGCGTTGGAGACAGTCATCGCTTCGCTGCGAGGCTTGGTCCGGAACGAGACCTTGCGCTTGCGGCAGGCGGCTCGACCTCGACGCTCTGCGCCACGACATCGGTGAACGGCCATCTCCTGGGCGGCGGCGACAGCGGCGCGGGCGCGAAGACGGCGGCTGGTGACGAGGGCCCAGGCGAGGCCCAGCCCATGGGAAGAGAGCTTGTCGAGGCTGGCAGCGCCGCCCGCACCGCGCACGCGGCACCCAGAACGAAGGGCGGAGGCGATGGCGAGCGCGGCGGCGGCGGCGGCGGCGGCGGCGGTGCGGTGCGGACGGGCGGCAGGCTGTGCTGAGGCTGCGGTGGCAGAGTTCGCGCCAGCTGCGCCGCCAGGCTGTCCAGGTGTTGCTGTCGGTCTCTGTCCTCGCGCAGCACCCACTCCCGCGCAGCCGCCCGCTCAGCCTCCACGGCCGCCCGCGCCGCCAGCTGCAGCGCCTGTGCCCTGGCCAGAGCAGCCTCGCGCAGCGCCGTGTCTCGTGCCAGCGCTGCCGCAGCCGCAAGCGCCTCCTCAACCTCTTCCGCATTCGCAGCCTGCGCGCCCGCTGCGAACAGCTGCTGCTGCGGCGGCGGCGGCGGCAGGGACAGCAGCCTGCGTGCGATGTGCTGCGCCAGCGCGTGCGCGCTCGTGCTGGGCTCTCCGGCCTCCCCAAGCTCCGCCGCGGCGCAGCGCAGCGCCTCCGCCTGCAGGTGCGCCAGTCGCGCGTCCAGGGCGGCGCAGCGCAGCGCCAGTCGCGCGTGGGACTGCGCCAGAGCGCCGTCCAGGGACGCAGACGCAGCTTCCAGCCCTCTCGCAGCCTCCAGCTCGGCCGCGCCCAGCTCGCGCACCAGCGCCGCGCGCGCCTCGTCGCAGCGCTCCTGCAGCTCCGCCTGCGCGCGCTCCGCAGCCTCTGCTCGGCGCAGCTTCAGCCCTTCGCTCCACGCGGCGGCGCTCGTCTCTTCGTCCGACGGCAGAGCAGGCAGGGACCACAGCGCGGCCGCGCGGAAGCCCGGCTGCGCGTGGGCCACTCGCCCCAGGTGCTGCGTGGCGGCGCCCTCGCGGGGGGCCCACGAGGGCAACCCAGCGGCGCGCGCAGCTGCGACAGCCTCGCGCCGCCGCTGCGCGCCTCGCTCCAGGGCGCGGTCCGCTTCGCCACGCACGGCGCCGAACCAGTCGCCGCGCAGAGGCGCCAGCCAGGAACTCACGCCTTGCGCTGCGTCCTCCGAGGCTGCCAAAAAGTGGTACCCGACGTCCACCACGCGCTCTGACAGCTGCTCCAGCGCCGCCGGCACGGCAGTCACGGAGAAGCGCTCAGCGGGCGCTGCGCTGTCAGCATGCTGTGAGGCGTCGGCCGCCAGCAACGAGGCCATGGGTGGACGCGCAGCACAGAGGGGAGCTCGCCGTTGGGCGCGTGTCGTGTCAGCTGTCTGTTGAGTGCGGTGCGGCACAAGTGACCGTCACCAGTGGCCAGGGGAGGAGACTTGGCGCCGCCAAAGATTGCTCGCTCCCAAGCTCCCAACCAAAAAAGCCTCACAGCGCGTCCGGAGCCGCCTCTGCCCGGCCTGTGTCCCTGTGGTTCTTGGTGCTACTTGTGCGGCTGCGAGCGGTGACGCACAGCGCAGCGTTGGGGCGCTCAGTGTGCGGCCGCCGCCCTTGCGGCCGCCGCCCTTGCGGCTTCGCACAGCTTGCGCCGCATGTCCGCGGCGCCTGCGCCTGCGGGCGGCCCCGATGCGGGCGCCAGCCGCCTGGCCGCGCCCGTGACGCTGAAGGACAAGTACGAGCTGCTGCCCGCCTTCCTGCGCGTGCGCGGGCTGGTGAAGCAGCACATCGACTCCTTCAACTATCTGGTGGAGCAGGAGGCGCGTCTGGCTTTGGCTTTGTGCGCAGCGCCTTGTCGGACCGGCGCTGAGGCTGTCGAGTGCGCAGATGCGCAAGATCGTGCAGGCCAAGGCGAACGAGCGCGTCACGTGCGACGCGGACCCGTCCTTCCAGCTGCGCTACACCAACATCTACGTGGGCACGCCCAGCGTGGATGAGGACGCGTGCACGCGGCCACTGACGCCGCACGACTGCCGCCTGCGTGACTGCACCTACGCGGCGCCAATCTCGGTGGACGTGGAGTACACGCGCGGCAAGGAGCTGGTCACGCGGCGAGGCAAGGGCGGGAGGGGCGGCGTGGTGATCGGGCGGCTGCCGCTGATGCTGCGCTCCTCTCGCTGCGTGCTCGCTGGCAAGAGCGAGGCTGAGCTGGCGCAGCTGGGCGAGTGCCCGCTGGACCCTGGCGGCTACTTCATCGTACGCGGCACAGAGAAGGTTGTTCTCATCCAAGAGCAGCTGTCGAAGAACCGGATCATCTTGGATCTGGACGCAAAAGGCGCCGTCTGCGCCTCCGTCACCAGCAGCACGCACGAGCGCAAGTCCAAGACGCACATCACCAGCAAGCAGAGCAAGCTGTACCTGCGCCACAACACGCTGGGCGACGACGTGCCGCTGCTCATCCTGCTGCGCGCAATGGGGCTGGTGTGCAGCCAGGAGTTCGTGGCCCTGGTGGGCGGCGGCGCTGACGTGGCACACCTGCTGGCGCCTAGCATCCAGGAGGCTGACTCGCTGGGGGTGCACACGCAGCAGCAGGCGCTGGACTGGATCGGCGCAAAGGTGCGCCTGCCTCGCGCCACGCCCGGCGCGCAGGCGCCCACGGGCGCGGCAGGCGCCGCCGCGGCTGCGCGCTCGCGGCGCAGCAAGGCTGACGAGGCGCGAGACGTGCTGGCTGGCGTCGTGTTGGCTCACATCCCGGTTGAGCGCTACGACTTCTCCGCCAAGACGCAGTACGTGTGCACCATGGCTGCGCGCGTGCTGGCGGCGCAGGTAGATCCGGGCCAGCTGGACGACAAGGACTACTACGGCAACAAGCGCCTGGAGCTGGCGGGGCAGCTGCTGGGGCTGCTGTTCGAGGACCTCTTCAAGCGCCTCAACGCAGAGCTGCGCCGCGCCGCAGACGCGGGCCTGTCGCGCGCCAACCGCGCCGGCGCGTTCGACGTGCTCAAGTGCATCCGGCAGGACACAATCACAAACGGATTGGAGCACGCCTTAGCCTCCGGCAACTGGACCGTCAAGCGCTTCCGCATGGACCGCAAGGGCGTCACGCAGGTGCTGAGCCGGCTGTCGTTCATTAGCGCGCTGGGCATGATGACGCGCATCAACAGCCAGTTTGAGAAGACGCGCAAGGTTTCTGGCCCGCGCGCGCTGCAGCCCAGCCAGTGGGGCATGCTGTGCCCCAGCGACACGCCGGAGGGTGAGGCGTGCGGGTTGGTGAAGAACCTGGCGCTGATGACGCACGTCACTACCGACGAGGAGGAGGAACCCCTGCGCCGCCTCGCCTTCGCGCTGGGAACCGAACCGGCGGCGCTGCTGGCGGGCGACCAGCTGGGCAGCGCGGGAAGCAGTTTGGTGTTCCTCAATGGGCACGTGCTGGGCTGCCACGCGTGGCCGGAGCAGCTGGCCGCCTCTCTGCGCGCGCTGCGACGCGCCGGACGGCTGGGCGAGTTTGTCTCCGTGCACACCGTGCCTGGGCGCTGCTACATAGCCTCCGACGGCGGACGCGTCTGCCGGCCGCTCATCATCGTGCGCCAAGGCATGCCTCGCGTCACAGACGCACATCTGGCCACGCTGCGCGCCGGCAAGCTCTCCTTTGGTGACTTCATCGGCAACGGTCTGGTGGAGTACCTGGACGTGAATGAGGAGAACAACTCGCTCATTGCGCTCACCGAGCAGCACCTGTGCCTGGCCAGCACCCACCTGGAGATTGAGCCCTTCACCATCCTGGGCGTCGTGGCGGGCCTCATCCCGTACCCGCACCACAACCAAAGCCCGCGAAACACGTACCAGTGCGCCATGGGCAAGCAGGCCATGGGCGCGGTTGGCTTCAACCAGCAGATGCGCATGGACACGCTGCTCTACCTCCTGGTCTACCCCCAGAAGCCGTTGGTGACCACCAAGACCATCCAGCTGGTGGGCTATGACCGCTTGGGCGCGGGCCAGAACGCCACGGTGGCGGTGATGTCGTACAGTGGGTATGACATTGAGGACGCGCTGGTCATGAACAGCGCCAGCCTGGACCGGGGCTTCGGACGCTGCACGGTGATGCGCAAGCACGGCGCTGCGCGCAAGAAGTACGCCAACCGTGCGGAGGATCGCATCGTGGCGCCGCCGCCCTCGCAGCAGCCCTCCGCCCGCGACCGGCGCGGCCTCTTAGACAGCGACGGCATCGTGGCTGTGGGGCAGCTCATCCAGCCTGGCGACGTGTTTGTGAACAAGGAGAGCCCCGTGAACACTCGCGACCCGGTGGACACTAAGCAGCCCCTGTACCGCCCCTCTCCAGCAATCTACCGGGGCGAGGCTGCCATCGTGGACCGCGTCATGCTCACCACCTCGGACGAGGGTCAGGTGCTGGTCAAGGCTATGGTGCGCAGCACGCGCAGACCAGAGGTTGGCGACAAGTTCAGCAGCCGGCACGGACAAAAGGGTGTTGTGGGCACGATTGTTCCCCAGGCGGACCTGCCCTTTTCTGCGCGCGGCATCTGCCCGGACCTGGTGATGAACCCGCACGGCTACCCGTCGCGCATGACCGTGGGCAAGCTGCTGGAGCTGCTGGGCAGCAAGGCTGCGGTGACGTCGCTCAACCGGGCCTGCATGGGCACCGCCTTTGCTGACGTGCCCGGCTCGCACGGCGACAGCGCCGCCGTGCTGTCCGAGGCGCTCGTCAAGGCTGGCTTTTCCTACGACGGCAAGGACATGCTCACCTGCGGCCTCACAGGCGAGCCTTTGGCCGCCTACGTCTTCATGGGCCCAGTGTACTACCAGAAGCTCAAGCACATGGTGGTGGACAAGATGCACGCCCGCGCGCGCGGGCCCAGAGTGGTGCTTACGCGCCAACCCACGGAGGGTCGCTCCCGCGACGGCGGCCTGCGCCTGGGCGAGATGGAGCGCGACTGCCTGATCGCCTACGGCGCCAGCAGCCTGCTGGTTGAGCGCCTGATGACCAGCTCGGACGCGTTCGAGGCGACCGTCTGCCAGCGCTGCGGCCTGCTGGGCTACTTCCACCACGGCCTGAAGGCGCGGCTGTGCTCCCACTGCAACGTGCCGGGCAGCGACGACCTGGTGACGCTGCAGCTGCCCTACGCATGCAAGCTGCTTTTCCAGGAGCTGCAGGCCATGAACATATGCCCCCGGCTGACGCTCAAGTGAGGGGGAGCGTGGCGCTGCTACACATCTCACATCTAGTTACATAGAATCTAAGCTCGCAATAGCCTGCTCAAGCGTCCTCGGTGCTAAAGTCATAGAGCAGCTTGCCGTTGAGCGCGGTGATGCACAGGAAGATGAGCCAGCAGAGCGCGCGCAGGGGCCGTGGTGCCACAAAGTCTCCCATGATGGCGCGGCTGCCCGTGAAGTGCACCAGCGGAAACATACAGAAGGGCAGCGCCAGGCTCAGCACAACCTGCGAGAGTGTGAGGAGTTTCGAGACGCCTTCAGCGCCGGATGAGGCTGCAACTGCGACAGCGGGCACAATGGCCACCATGCGCGTTGCCAGCCGCCTAGCCCAAGGCTTGAGCGCCACACTGGTTCCCATGAACCCCTCCAACACAATCTGCCCCGCTAGCGTGCCGGTCAGCGTGCTTTGCTGGCCAGCCGCAAGGAGGCCAACCGCAAAGAGCGTGCTCGCCGCCGCGCTGCCCAGCGCAGGCGCCAGCAGACTGACAGCCTCATGGATGTCTTCCACGGCGGGACCCTTGCCGTAGAAGGCTGCTGCGGCCACAACCAAGATTGCTGCGTTGATAAACATGGCCAGGAACAGGGACACCGTGCCGTCTACGGTGCCGTAGCTGATGGCCTGCCACCGCCCCCCCGCGTCCTTCATGAACCGCCGGCTCTGCACCAGCGAGGAGTGCAGAAAGAGGTTGTGGGGCATCACGGTGGCGCCCATGATCCCGATGGCCGCGTACAGCTCGTTGCTGTTCGTCAAGATGCGACGCTTGGGGATGAGCCCCTGCATCACCTGCCCCACCGGCGCGCCAGCCTGGACGAGCGTGAAGATGAGGCAGGTTGCGATGATCGCCATGAGGCAGAACACCAGCGCCTCGCACGTGCGCGCGTTCTGCCCGTTCAGCAGCAGCAGCAGCAGCACGTCGGCCGCGGTGATGAGCACTCCGGCGAGGAGGGGCAGTCCGAAGAGGATATCCAGCGCGATAGCGCTGCCCAGCACCTCCGCCAGGTCCGTGGCCGCGATGGCGCACTCCGCCAGCACCCACAACAGGCGCGCCACCGGGCGCGGGTAGTACTCGCGGCAGGCCTGGGCCAGGTCGCGCGACACGCCCGCCCCCAGGCGCACAGCCAGGTGCTGCAGCAAGCAGCCCACGAAGTTACTCAGCACGATCACACACAGCAGGTCGTAGCCGAAGCCGCTGCCGCCATAGAGACCCGTGCTCCTGCGAGGTACCCCGCGTGAGCAGGCAGGCTGGTGGGCGCAAGTGTTTAGGGTCTACAAGAGCCCGCACGGGTACTCACCAGTTCCCCGGGTCCATGTACCCAACAGCGATGAGCAGCCCCGGGCCCGCGTAGGCGCGCATCGTGCGCAGCGTTTTGCTCAAGGAACCAGGGCCGTCGGCGCTGGGCACGTCCACAACACCGTGCACGTCGCCACCACTCCCTATGCTCTCCTCCAGGCACTCCTGACCCAGGGGCGTGTGCGCCAGCGGGTCCAGCGCGGAAAGAGCGCGCTGGAACCAGCGGAGCGTGCGCGCTCGAGGACCCTCTGGCTCCAGACTGTGCTCATTGATGGGCGCTCCCTGAGACACGTCCTCTGCGCTCTCCGGCGACGTGCAGATGGGCGCAGCCTCCTCCGCGGACACCATGCCACCAAGATACGCGCACGCAGGCAGAAACGCAGCGCTAGGGTCGTGTTGTGGCCCCTACTAGAACAAGAGCGGACATGTCGGGAGGAACAGTCGAACAACAAGTCGTGACGCAGCGCCAGGCGGATGAGACGGAACGCTCAAGGCTGCATGAAACGTATTTGGGTGAGTCCCCGTTACTTGCATGTCCGCCTCAGTCACCGCCATGAATGGTGTAGGTGCCATAGTCCCGCTGTGGGTCGTAGATCTCCCACCTGCTGGCCGGGAAGATGTGCTTGTTCTTGTCGTACCAGTGGCGCTCCAGCACCTTGCCCGCGTGCGCCTCGTCCTTCTCCACGCGCGCGTCGCCCTGCAGCCGCACGTCCTCGTGCACGTCGAAGTGGAACAGCGGGCCCGACTTGCCGCGCGCCTTGCTGACGATGAGCTCGTGGAAGGTGAGTGACTGAGGGGGGGGGGGGCCAGGAGGGAGTCAGGGGGCAGAGCACGCTCTCTGTGGCCGGCCCGTGCGCACGTGCGGGATGATGAGGTCCTCCTTCACGTACAGCATTTGGTCGGCGGAGGCGGCCTTGAGCTCCCGGAACTCGGGCGCCAGCGCGTCGCGCACTGCACGCAGAAACGTGCCCACCGTGTCCCCCGTGCGCACCACCAGCGCGCGCCGGTGGCCGCTGCCGTCCCAGTAGCTGTAGGTGATGCTGAGCGGCTGGGCTTTCTGGCGCGCCTGCTGCTCCAGCCAGGCGCCCTTGAGCAGCTCTCGCTCCTCGCGCTCCTCTCGCTCCCGCGCCGCGTCGGGCAGAAAGGACGTCTCCACAGTCGGGTTCTTGCCCAGCGCGCCAAACCTGGGCCGCTTGGCGTCCTGGGCGAGTGGGTCACAGACATCGTGAGAGACGTCGATGCGACGCCGCAGCAGGGCACACACCTTGCCCGCTGCGGGTGCATCCCGCGCGCCCTCATCCTCCTCCTCCGGCGCCTCCTCCTCCGCGTCGGGGTCCACGAAGGAGAGGCGCGCCGTGGCGACCACCTTTGCCGCTGCTCTCTTGCGGCTCAGCGCCTGCTGCTCGGACTCCTCCTGCGCCCTGGCGGCGCGCTGACGCTGCGCTTCAACCTCGCGCTCCACGTTGGCGCGCTGTGGGGCGTTTTGCGTGAGCGGGGTGCGAGGGGAGAGCCCAGTCTCTGCTCTCTTGCCACGCCCAGCTGCCTCGCTGCGCGCCTTCTCTGCGAACTGCTCTTTGGTCTGCAGACCAACCGTGTCTTGCTTGAACACGTGCTCAACGTACTCAGAGTTGCTGGCCGCGAAGCCGACCAGACGCGAGCCGTTGTCGCGGTTGCCGGCCTTGAGCGCCTGTTTGCGCAGAGGCCGCAGCAGGTGAGTGCGCGGGACGACGGTGCATGCTGCAAGACCAGCGTGCCTCAAACTCCGCCTTCTCTTTCTCGCGCTGTTCGTTCATGCGTCGAATTCTCTGCGAGTCAGCCGCATTGCCCACATATCCATTGAGCGACATGGAAGGGCGAGAGCGCACGAACAGGCAGGCCGGGGGCGGCGAGATGAATTTCTTTGTCGCCGCAAACAAAGACGTCCGACCGCTGGTTGCTTCGTCGCGTGATTAAGTATTGGTCAACCGAACCACTTGTTCCGGCTCATGGCGAGCTTGACTGCGCTCTGGATCGCCTCCGCCGTGGCGCTGGTGGCGCCTCCGATGGCCGCCCCTATCACAGCCAGTCCGCCCGTGTGCGCCCCAGTCTTGGCCGCCCACTGCTCATGGCATGCGCTCACGATCTGCTTGCGCACGGGCTTGGGGATGTCGTCGCGCAGCATGAGGATGCGCTCCACCACGTCCGAGGTTGTGCCGGGTGTGTTGGCCATCATGGTGCCAAACGCCTTCGCAATCTCGCGCTCACTGCTGGCGCTGGCCAGCTCGCGCAGGTCCGTGAGTGTCTGGAAGGCCGTGGTGAGCGCCTGTGGCTTGACGAAGGGCGCAAATACTTCTCTGAGAGCCAGCTCATCCTCCGCCATGCGTGCCATGGTGCTGGTCTTGACGCCCTTGCACTGCGTGAACAGCGCCCCGCAGTAGATGCCCACGGATCGCTCCATGACCGCCTCGGCGGTGCGCTTGAAGAAGCTGTCGGTGAGCCACTGCTGCAGGTCTGCAAAGTAGTCTGCGAGCGTGGCGCACAGCGTGTCGCAGGTGCCGCCGCTCCACCACTCCGGGTCGCAGAAGAGCTGCCCAAACACGGCCGCGAAGCCAGGATCGCTGAAGACTGAAGGGGGGTGTCGGGCGCGCGTCAGCAGTGCACGCACACACAGACAACCGCGCGCACGCACTGGCGTCTACAGCCTTGCGCATGGCCGCCTTGGCCGTCTCCAGGAAGCCCTGGTCCGTGAGCTCCAGCACCTCCAGCCTCGTGGCCGCCTGCTCGTCGGGCGCGTGCTCCTTGAGCCCCTCCAGCACCTCGTTGCTCAGGTCGTAGCAGCGCTCGTTGTTGTTCACGTACGCGCACAGCACCTCCAGCGACAGCTCGCTCAGCGGCAGCTCCACGGCGCCGTTCTGCAGCTTCTGAAAGTCCAGCATCAGCTTGCTCACAGCAACCACCACCCGCACCAGCAGCTCGCCGCGGGTCACCTGCGTGATGGCCTCCAGCTGCTCGTTGATGATGCGGAAGAAGTCCACGCCCGCCGGGGTCCACAGCCGTCCGCCCTCCTCCTGCTGGGGCGGCAGGTGCAGGTCCGCCGTCACCATGTTGGCCATCCACAGCGCCGTGTTGTCGCGCATGCGCCGCACGTACGCGTCCACCAGACGGTCCAGCCCGGTGCCGGTGCCGGGTGTCCACAGATGGGCGGAGGGCACAAGCTTGGGGGGAGGGGCCTCAGGCGGCGCCTCCGCGGGCGCCTCCTGCTCCACCGCCGCGCCGCGGCCCAGCCCAGATGCGGCCACCACCAGGTTTCCAACGCCCTTGACGACGCCCATAGTGCCGTAGGCGACGCCGGAGGCTATGTTCTTGGTCAGACCCGCCGTGTCCAGCAGCGCCCCCTTCAGCAGCGCGCGCGCAGTGGCGTCCACGGGCACCACCGCCGCGCCCTCCCAGTTGCCCCCCTGGGCAGCAGCCTCCAGGCGCGCCCGCTCGCGCGCGTCAGCCTCGGCCACCGCAACAGCCTCGCGCGTGTTCTTGGGCTTGCGCCCGCCCTTGGCGCCAGGCTGAGGCTCCGGAGGCGCCTCGTAGGGCACCGGCACCGGCTTGATGTCGTACCATTCGGGGGGCGTGCTGAAGTCGTGCAGCAGCGAGACGTACTCCTCATGGCTGCGCACTACCTCCAAGATGTCGCTGTTGCCGGGCACCTCACGCAGCGCGCCCACGCGGTCGTAAAACTGAACCAGTCGGACGTGGTAGCGGCGCACGAAAACCTCCCAGATGTTGTAGTCTGTGGGGAAGCAGGGGACGATGAAGTCGTAGATGTCCTCCAGTCCGCGGAAACACTCTTGCGCGTCAAGCAGCAGCTCACCCATGACCAGCTCATCCTCGCCTTCGTGGGGCTGCAGCGCGGCGGGCAGGAGGCGCGCGCAGCGTTCGTCCACCGCCTGCTCCACGGCAGCGAGGGCGAGCTGGCGGTATCGCCGCGCGGCGTAAGGCAGCGCCAGCGCCGCCTGGCCGCTCCTCTCCGCGTCCATGGCCTCCTGCTCCTGCACCACTCTGAGCACGCGCACGCAGGTGGCTGCGCCCGAGTCCCCCAGGTGCAGCGCCTCACGCAGCTGACTCCACATGCGCTCCTCGAAGGTCGCCCGCGCCGCGTCAACCTTCTGGAAGTAGCTGGCCACGCGCGCGCGGTGGTCCTCGTTGCGCGCGCGCGCGGCGGCGGAGCGGGGCGCCTTGACTTGAGCGCTCGCGGCTGCGCCGTCCTCGAACAGCCGCTGCGCCGTGGCGCACTTGGCGTCCAGCGCCACCAACTCCTCGTACACAACCACCAGCTCGCTTTCCTGAGCCAGCGCAGCCAGCGTGTGCGCAGCCTCCTCAGGCAGGTCCAGGATGGTCACGGCCTTGCTCAGCGTAGCCTCGAAGTTTGCGCGGACCGTGGAGAGCAGCCGGATGAGGTCGTCGTGAGGAACCAGGTCGCGGCACTCCACACACAGCGCGTCAATCTCGTGGAACCGAGACTGCAGCTGAAGCAGTGCCTCCTGCGCAGACTCCAGCCGCCCGCGCCCGCTGACAGCCTCAGACACCTGCGCGCCTAGGGCGCCGGACAGCGCGCTCTCCGCAATGCCGCGCCTAGAGGCGGCTTCCGCGCTGCCATGCGTTGGTGGGTGAGTGCACGCGAGAGCCGGCCGTGCGGGTCGTGTCGCACCGAATGCTTTCCAGGCGCGCCACATCTTCAGGAGCGGCCAGGATGCGGGCAACCTCGCGCAGCGCAGCCTGGCAAGAGGCGTGTGGCAGGAAGCGTGTGAGCACGAGCGCCCTTTAAGCACTCGAGCGCCCAGGCTCGGCCCTTGCTCGGGCTCGCAACACTGGCGGGTGCACGCACCGCACGCGCATCCTCCAGCGCCAGCGTAGGGTCGAAGGAGGTTGCTGGAAGGAAGGCACGGCGCACGGCCATTCTCTGGCGAGGTGCGCCGCTCTTCAGGCGACGCACCAGGCACTCAGCGCCGCGCGCGGCCACGCCCGACGCGAGGCACGCGCGCGCCGCAGCGCTGTGGGCTCAGCAGCAGTAGACAACAGCAGTCGAGCCAGGTGTAGTAGTGCGAACTGAAGACTGGAACAGTCCGGTGACTCGTCTAGACGGCACGCAGTCCAACTGGCCCGCGGAGGCGAGAGTCTGAGCCACTCTACGTACGTCGTACGGCAGTTAAAGAACACGTTGTCAGAACGAACGCCGTGTTCGAGCGAGCGCTCTCCCTCTGGAGTCAAAGGCTGCACTCGAACAGCATCTGTATATATGTCGAACGACCAACACCTACTTGAAGTAACCCTCGCCAAGCCTGTTACGCAGTCTCCACCATGGACAAGCTGCGCCACCTGAAGCGGCAAATGATGCAGCAGACGCTGCAAGCGGTGCGTCTCGCGCACCTCGGCAGCGCTGCCACGCTCTGCGCCACCCCTGGGGCTGTTGCGCACGGCGCAGCTGTGGCTGTTGGGCGTGGCCGTGGTCGCTGCGCGCCTGAGTGGTGCCAGCCTTGGTTGACGCACACATATCAGGTGGGCATTGCGGACGCGACGGACGACGATGAGTTCAAGAGCCTGCTGGTGCGTTCTCCCGCGCGCTCTGCGGCGCAGCTCGGGGCCGGTGGATAGTGCGCATTACCGCTAGCTGTTGGAGCGAGCTCTTGCGCGGGCGGCTCACGGACCGTGCTGCGCCCGCCCAGGCCATCAACAAGGACAACTCCGACCAGCTTGTCACCGTCGCCAAGGTGCGCCGCGCCGCGCGGGCCGTGCGACCAAGGCGCGGCTGGATTGTCGCGGTGCCCACGCCCTCACTCGCTCTCCTCCAGAACCTGCAGCGCTTCAAGGAGACAACCGCCGCCTCGCTGGACGCCGCCCTGGCGTTGGCGCAGTCCATGGAGGGTGCGCGCGCGCGCGTCTGCGTGTCGCCTGGTTGCGCCGCTCTGAGGCGTCTGCCCGCGTGCAGTCTACTTCCAGCCTGAGGCGTCCACGGGCGCGCCGCCCTCCGACCCCGCCTCGCT
>Ga0208951_1000863_pt1 | contig 13760 bp, 10 predicted proteins | sample GreLakmeMI27MSRF_FD_187702 | JGI IMG/M metagenome (GOLD analysis project Ga0208951, IMG submission 187702) | Freshwater lentic microbial communities from great Laurentian Lakes, MI, USA - Great Lakes metaG MI27MSRF (SPAdes) | ecosystem: Environmental > Aquatic > Freshwater > Lake | place: Great... | reverse complement strand
TGCACGCGGACGCAGAGTGACGCCGCGCAGTATAGAGCTCGTATCGGATTAGATTCTAACGACAGCAGACAGGACGCTCCACTCACGTGTGCTTGGACCATAGCCTGTAGAGCAGGATGGGGAGCTTGTCGCCGTCCCTGTTCACGTCCGAGAGGCCCGATCGCAGCAGCTCCACGTTCAGCGCTTCTGCGGCCTGCGCCCAGAAGCAGTGCTCGCTCACGTCCCTGCACTTGTTGGCGATGAGCACCTCCGCCCCTGCGCGTGCAACGTGCAACAGCGTCTCCAGAAGCGGCTCAAAGGACTCCTCGTGGGCGACGACGTCGGCTGCCAGCACCAGCTGAAACGAGCCCCCGAGCGAGTGCAAGCCCGCGCGTCCCCACTCCAGCTCCTGCACCGCCACCACACTGGCGAGGTCGTTCGCTGCTGCGTTGCGCCGCAGCAGCGGCAGCGCGCGAGCTCTGCACAGACGTCTCAGCACACGCACAGAGCTGCGTCTGCTGGGGCACGCACCTGTCTGTGAGCACCACGTGCGCTCCCAGCTTGGCAGCCGCGAGGCCGGGAAGCCCCGTGCCTGCGCCCAGCTCTAGCACGCGAGCGCCCGCCAACGCAGCTCCCAGACCCGCTATGTGCTGTGCCAGGGCGACGCTGGCGTCCCATACTGCGCCGCCGGGGCCCGCGCCAGCCGGGTCCTCGTACAGCGTCACCGGGCCCACGGGCTCGGGGAGCACCAGCGACACAGAGCGGGCCTGCAGCGGCGCGTCCAGCACCGGCCGGCTCGTGCTGCACATGCCCTGCTCTTGCATAGCACAGACGAGCGCCACGAGCTCAAGTCTAAAACCAAAAACTAACAGGGTGACGGCAGGTTGGGACGCGACTTGGGACGCCACGAGCTCGGCGAGGAGGAGCGGAGTGCGCAATCTTTGTTTCAGAGTGTCGACGAGAGACATCTGGACATGTTTCACTGAGCACTCGCGCACATACGTCACCGGTGCCGCAGTGACAACTGGAGACTCGCTACTCCCCTGTTTACATGGCTGGGTGCCTCGGCCTAGGCCTGCGCGCGCTCCAGGCACTTGCTGTCTGCAGCCACGCCCACCGAGTGCAGCCCGTTGTCCACGTACAGCGTGGTGCCCGTGATAGCCGACGCCAGCGGCGAGCACAGGAACGCGGTGGCGGAGCCAACCTCGAGCGCGGTGAGCTCCTTGTCCACCAGGGGAGCGTTGGCCATGCTGTAGTTGATCATGTCTCCGATGAAGCCAATCGCCTTGGCCGCGCGGCTGCCCAGCGGCCCCGCGCTGATGGTGTTGACGCGCACCCCCCACTTGCGTCCAGCCTCGTAGGCGAGCACCTTGGTGTCCGAGTCGAGCGCAGCCTTTGCGCTGGACATGCCGCCTCCGTAGCCGGGGATGGTGCGCTCTCCGGCGATGTAGGTGAGCGAGATGACCGCGCCGCCGGGGGGCATGAGGGGCCCGAAGCGCTGCAGGAGCGACACCAGGCTGTAGCTGCTGGCGCTGCTGGCGGCCAGGTACCCCTTGCGGCTCGTCTCCAGCAGCGGCTTGGTCACCTCTGGCCCGTTGGCTAGCGAGTGCACCAGGATGTCGATGCTGCCAAAGTCGCGCTTCACGTCCGCGGCTACCTCGGAGACAGTAAACCCGCTGTTTGCGGCGTAGCGCTTGTTCGCCTGCACAGACAGCAGTGAGTGTGAGGCTGGCACACGCGCGAGCCACGCGACACGCGCCTTCACGTCCTCGGGCACGTCCTCGGGCACGTCGTACACTGCGTCCAGCGGGTACACCTGAGGCCCAAAGCGTCAGACCACAGCCAGGCGCGCTGTGCGACGACCCACGCGCCTTCTTGAAGGTGAGCATGGAGCCGTCGGACAGGAGGCGGCTCTTGTCGAACTTGCCCATCTCCATCGACTTCTCGAAGATGCTCAGCGCAGGCACCCACGTGCCCAGCACGATCTCGCAACCAGCCTGCGCCAGCTGCTTCGCGATGGCCCAGCCAAAGCCCTGGAAGGGAGGAGGGCGCGCGAGTTGTCAGCGAGAGGAGCAGCGCTCACACAGGAAGGGCAATGTGCGGCGCACCTGGTCATCCGCAACGCCGGCGATGAAGGCGCGCTTGCCTGCGCGGCGTCAGCACGCAAATGCAGGCGCGTCAGTGCCAGCGAGGCGAGACGCAGGCGCGCCGATGGATAAAGTGCACGACGCGAGTAAGCGCAGGGCGGACTCGCGTTGGCCCTGGTCCCGTCAACGCACGCTCCGCGACGCCCTCCGGCCCAACAGGCCTTTCCACGGCCTCTGTGCCAAGTTGCAGGGCGGCCTGGGGCTCGGATGCGCCCCTGGGCGCGCCGAGAGTACTCGGGGCTGCCACTCTCGGCGGGCCGTGACGCACCGCGCAGGTCGATCGGCAGCGTCAGGTTGGAGCCCCCAGCAGCCTGCACCTTGGTGGCGCAGCGGCGGCGCTGGACGCGCGACGGGGCTGCGTGCAGTGCCGCGACGGAGCCCACAGCTCCGAAGCTGGGCACCGCGCGCGGCGCACCGGCGGGCGCCACCGCCCCAGCCCGGACGGGCGCACGCTGACCCACCGCAGCGCGCAGCAGCACCGCGCGCGTGGACACCTGCACGGTGTTCATAGTGGGAGCGAGGGGGGGCACGAAAGTGCCCTGGCCTGACTCAGCGCGGCGCCCGGCGGCGGCGCCCGGGAAGGGCCGCCCTCGCAGAATCGCGCGCTCGTTGCAGCCTGATTGGCGGTCACCGAGACTCTACTGCAGCGTGCAGCTGCAGGGAGCCGTGACGCAGCGAGCAACGCCCGCAAGCAAGCGACCAGCGAGCTGCCGCTTGCCACGTGATGTCCTCCGCCATCAGCTTCCGCTTTCCCAGCGACGCGCCGGCGACGCTCGAGGAGCTGCAGGCTGGCCCTGCCAGCGTGAGCGACTTGCGGCGCGCCATCCTGGCTCGCCGTCCGGCTGCGCAGGAGGCGCTGCACGGCGCGCGCGCTCTGGCCGCTGCGGGCTGGAAGCTGCTGCTGACGGACGTGGACAGCAAAGCTGGTGCGCCTGGCGGCCAGCAGCAGCGCAGCAGGCGGCGCTGACGCTCTACTCTCGTTCTACCGCTGCAGAGTACACGGAGGACGCAGCTGTCGTCGCTGCCGGCTCTCAGTTGGTCGTCACGCTGGTGAAGGCGCGCCCAGACGCCTCCTTCTACTTCCCCAGCGAGTCTCTGTAGGGTTCTTCCTTCTCACAGCTCTCTCTCTCTCCATTCAGGACTACGCTGTGCGTGCGCCCAAGCAGACGCGGCGCCTCTTCGTGGCTCGCTTCCCCGGCGGCAAGCCCGGGCTGTCCGCCGCCGCCTCGGGCGCGTGCGGCTGGGAGATGCAGCGCCCCGAGGCGGGCACGGGCCTGCTGCTGTCCGGCGGCGCTGCGCAGAGCAGCCTGGCGGGGACGCTGGAGGGCGGCTGCGGCGGCAACCACTATCTGTTCTTCCTGCGCGGCGAGGGGGTGGTGGACGCACTGCCCTCGGGGCCCTGGTTCAGCTTCCGGCCGGAGGCGCGGGCGCGCAGCGCGCTGACGCTGGACGAGGCGGAGGCCCGCATGAAGGCGCGCCTGCGTGCCGGCGAGAGCGCAGGCAGCTGGCTGGCGCGGGGGGCGGGGCCGGCGGCTGTGCGCGCCACGCCCGCGCAGCAGCCGGGCGCCGGCAGCGACAGCGACAGCGGCAGTGCGCGCGCGCGGCGGGGCGCCGCGTCGGAGAGCGACAGCGAGCAGGGGGAGGGGGAGGGCCAGGGACGGGGCAGCAAGGCGCGCAAGGGCCGCGGACGCACGCAGCAGGGCGGCGACGAGGGGGATGGGGGAGACGGGGATGGGGATGGAGATGCGCAGCAGCCCGAGTCGCGCACCGCCGTGCCCCGCGACGCCTCGCCCGAGCGTGGGGAGGACTGGGAGCACGAGGGCGCCATGACCGACGACGACGAGGCCGCGGGCGTGGGCGACCAGATGGAGGAGGGGGAGGAGCAGGCGCCCCCGCAGCCTCCGGACGCCATGCAGGCCGATGGGGAGGAGCAGCAGCTCAACGAGGCTGGCCGCAACGTGCAGCGCCTGCTTAGGGCGCAGCAGCGGCGCAGCGAGGAGGCGGAGGGTGGGGGGGAAGAGGAGGATGACGTGTTCGAGGAGGATGAGGTGCGCAAAGGCGGCTGGGGATGTGAGGTCTCTGCGCCTCACTCTCGCTCTCTCTTTCTCCGCGCCATTCACTGCAGCCCTTCGAGGACGACGATTTCATGGACCCGGACAAGGACACACGCGTGATGCAGCTCATGGCGGACAGAGCGCAGCCCGAAAAGGCTGCGCCCAGACCACCGCCCCCAGCCCCCGCCTCCGCACCCGCCCCGCCCGCCGCCGCTCCGCCGCGCCCGGCCCTCAAGCGCGCGCGCAGCCCGGAGGCTGGCGCGATGCCCGCGGTTGCGGCGCAGGCGGCAGCTGCAGCAGCTCTAGAGGAGCCGGCGGCGAAGCAACCTCGCATGCTTGACGAGGAGACCACTGCGCAGCTGATGGCGTTGGAGGCTGACTGCGGCATCACGCTGGCGCTGATACGGGAGGCTGTGACGCCTGGCGGGGCGACGATGAAGGAGCTCATCAAGCGGTTCAAGAAGCAGCTGCGCACTTTTGGCGCGCAGCAGGGCTTCGCAGCAGTGCTGAAGAAGGTGACGCGTTTCGACGCGAGCACCACCAAGGTGCATTTGCTGCGCTGACTGTCAAGGATGCCTGTTGATGCTCAGTGGGCATGTGCATGGTCTTGGACCAAGGATTTGCCCCAACCGCTCCCGACCGTCAGTCTGAGGTTGCGGCCGGCCACGCGCCTGCTCCTCCGCTCTCGTTGTGTGCAGGGCCATGGCGGCTGTGGAAGTGAACAAGCTGCCGCCTGAGGCAGCAGCGCTCGCACAGCCTGCACACGAAGCTGCACCCCCTGGTGCCGCGCCTGCGCCGGAGGCTGCTCTGCACGGCGCGCCCCTGGCGCTGCGGGATGCCACCGCCGCGCCCGTTCCTGCTCAGGCGTTCGTCTTGTCGGCTGCTCGTCATGGCTTGCCTGCTCCAGCCTCGCTCCCCCCATTCACCAACGTACTGCTCGGCGCCGACGTGACGAGGGAGCACCCGGCATTCATCGGGTGCGTTCATGGGGCGAGCCTGGCTCTCACATTTCACGTCCAGTTCAACCGTGTGCCGGCCAGCCTCGGTGCCCCTGACTCACTCCGCCTGCTCGTCACAGCGGTGCCGCATTTCCCTCGCTCGCCAGCGTCCAGTCTGGCTTTCCGTCGCTCGCATCGTCCATGGGTGGGGACGCGGCTGGCTTCCAGACAGCTGCCGAGGTTGCACTGCAGATGCGAGGCTTGATGGGGGACCCGCTGGGTCTGCCGCGCTTCGTCATGGCGCCGGCGCTGATGCCTTTTGGATACCCCTATGCAGGTGCGCCCCTCCCGAATCTCCGCAGCGATTTCAAGCACAACGCCGCGCCCTCCCTCGGCTTCTCTGTCTGCTCAGCCTCCGCTCCCTACCTCCGCACTCCACTCTCCGCCATGTCCTGGGTGACGTGCTCGGGCGAGGGCTTCGACGCCTCCTGCTATGGGCTCAACGCCAGCTCCGAAGAATACTGGCCCGTCTGGCCGTCGCCCGCGCTCACGCACGAGGAGCTCGCAGCTTTGGCTTCCGACCCCGCCGCGCTGAAGATGTACGCGGACGCAATGGCGGCCGCAGGTGCGCGCGCGCACAGAGAGCCGCGAGCGCGATGCAGTTCTCTGACCCTTGAACCCCACGCCAGGCCTGCCCACCGCCGGCTTCCAGCCCACGGCGGATGACTACTGCGCGTACCTGTCGCAAGTTGGCGCACCGGACGGCTCTTCGCCAGTCACCACCACTCCACGGCTGAGCGCTGTGGAAAAGCGCCGCGGGCCGCGCTCGGCGACCAGCAAGTACCGCGGCGTCTCCTGCTACAAGCGGTGCGTGTCTGCGCGCCCGCGCGCCATCAGGGGCGGCAGTGGGGCCAAGGTGACATCGGCGGCTGCTGACACATCATCCCTCCTCTGCGCGCAGCACCGGGCGCTGGGAGAGCCACATCTGGAGCAACGGCAAGCAGGTGCACTTGGGCTCCTTCAAGCTGCCGGAGGAGGCTGCGCGGTGCGTGCCCGACTCCCCCCAATCTCAGTCAAGCTTGCATCTCCGTCTGCTTCCGCGTCAGCCCGGTGTCGCGCGCTGCCGCCCCGGCTACGCGCGCTCTGTACGCGCGGTTGTGCGTCGCGCCAAGATTCGCGTATCTCCGCCGTATCTTTTCGTATCAACTTGAAAACTGGAAGGGCTTTCCGACCCCTTCGACGAACTCAGGCGGCCTCTGCGCTTGTTTCTGACGCGCCCTCGCAGCGCCTACGACCTGGCGGCCATCATGTTCCGGGGCTGGGACTGCGAGACCAACTTCCCGCCGGAGACGTACCGCGACGATGAGGCGATGGCGTGGCACATGCAGCACGACTCGACGGAGCAATACGTGCAGTGGCTGCGCAAGGGCGGCAAAGAGCCCAACGCGCCGGGGTCGTCGCAGAACGGGAGCGCCACCGCCAGCGCTCTGGCGCTGGCAGCGAGCAACGCGGACGAGTCGGGGGCGGCTGCGGTGCTGAGCAACGGGCACAGCGCCGTGCGCCCCAGCAAGGCCGCGCGCACCGCCATCCGCAGCTCGCCGGGCGATGGCGGCGGGCTGCTCTCGCCGTTTGCGCTCAGCGACCCGAGCGACCCCTCCATGAGCACATTCGCCAGCGGCATCCTGCCCAGCGTGCCCATCGGCCAGGTGCAGGGCAACGTGAGCACCCCCGACCTGCTGCGCAACGCGACGGCGCCCATGTTCGGCGACTTGCTCGGTGCGCAGGTAGCCACGCCCGTGGGCGAGGCGACCCCGCAGGCGCTGCCTCTGAGCGCGCTGGTGGCCTCGGGCGTGCGCACGGGCGATACGACCAGCGGCAGCGACAGTGCGTCCCCCGCGCAGCCGGGGCTGGCGAAGGCGGGCGTCGCGACAGAGCAGGATGAGTTCTTCAGCTTCACGCGCGACATGATGCTGGGAGCGCCGGAGTGAGAGGGCATTGGAGGCAAGCAAGGGAGCGCGCAGTCATTAGGCGCACGTGGACGCTCAGAGCGATCACAACACACATCAGTCAACTGCACTGGACGTCCGCTCTCGCCGGTCTGCGTTGGCAGCCGCGCGGCGGCGGCGCCCCCCCCGCACGCGCGAGCCCTCATCCGCGTCGGACAGCTGCTCCGCCTCCGTCGGGGCCGGCCGCGGCGCGGCGCCCTCCTCCGCCGCAGCGAGGAGCGCCGCGATGTGTCTGACCACCTCTGAGCGCGGCACGTCCTCCTCCCGCCCCGCCGTGCGCAGGTGCTTGACGCGCACCACCCCCCCCGCGGCCAGGCCGGGCTCTGTGGCGAGGAGCATGAAGCGCGCGCCCCTCTGCGCCGCGTGCTCAAACTGCTCCGTCAGCGACGGATGCGGCTGCGGCAGCGTCTCCGCGCGCACGCCAGACTGCCACAGCGCGCAGGTGAGCTGCAGCCGCTCCCGCAGCAGCCCGCCGCCGCCCCGCGAGGCGACCAGCACGTCGGTGGCGGATGCCGGGTGGGCGTGGGCGCCCGTGCCCGCGCCCGTCAGCGCCGCCAGCCGCGACGCGGAGAAGCTGACGCCCACGGCAGGCGGCGCGGCGGCATCGCCGGCGCAGGGCCACACGCTGGCCAGGAGCGCGTCGTAGCGTCCACCGGCGGCCACCACGCGCGAGGGCCCGCCCTGGGGGGCTGCGCGGGGCTGCGCGTGCAGCTCGAAGAAGAGGCCGCTGAAGTACGGCTCGCAGGGGGCCAGCAGCGGCGCCACCGTCACGCAGCTCGCCTCCACGCCCAGGGCGGACAGCAGCGAGGCGGCGGCGGCCAAAGAGTCCAGCGCCGCAGCGGTGCGCGACCCGGCTGCCGCATGCAGCGCGCCGCGCAGCCGCGGCAGCGCGCTGGCTGCCTCTCCGCCGCAGCGGTGCAGCGCGTCCAGGCGCTCAGCTGCGGCGGCGGGCAGGCCCAGCCCGTCGCACAGCGCGCGCCGCAGCGCACGCCAGGCGTCATCGCGCGCGGCGGCGGCGGCGACGGCCATGGACGGGGACAGCCCGGGGGGCGGCGGCTGGGGCGCGGCGCGCAGCAGCGCAGCCGCGCGCGCACGCAGCTCCGGAGGCACGCCCGTGGCGCGCCATGCGGCCGAAAGCACCTCCCTGTGCGACACCAGGCACCTGGCGCTGCGGCGCAGCCCCAGCGCGTCCAGCACCTCGAAGCCGAGGGCCACAGCCTCCGCATCAGCCGCAGGCGCAGACGCCACATCACTGCCGACGATGTCAAAGTCGGCCTGCAGCACCTCGAGCGGCAGCGGCGCGCCCGGCTGCGCGCGCGTGACCGTGGCGAGCTCGTAGCGGCGCAGCAGCGCGGGCAGCTGCACGCCCGCGACTGTTGCGGCTGCGAGGCGCGCGGCGAAGCGGCTGCGCAGTTCGTCGCGCAGCGAGAGCAGAGCGCCGGAGGGGTCCAGCACCGGCAGCGCGCATGATGCCGCCGGGGCGCATGCGAGCGCTCGCGAGCCGTAGACTGGCTCGCATCCGTGCCGCGTGAACGATGAGCGCAGCGCGCCGCAGGCACGCTCCAGCGCGGCGGCTGCTGCGGCGCCGGGCTGCACTGCTGCCAGCGTCTCCATCTGCGCCCCCCGCGCAGCCGCGCGCGCGCCGGCCGAGTCTGGTGCGAACATGGCGCGCACCACGCGGTCGTACGTCGCACCGCTCTCGCGCAGACTGCGCAGCAGCTCGCTCAGGTGCTCGTCGCCCACGCGCGGGGGCAGCGCGCCGGAGCTGAGCACCTCCGCGGCGGAGGGGCGCTGCGCGGGGTCTGGCGCCAGCAGGGCGGTGATGAGTCGAGCCTGCTGCGGGTAGGAGGCTGCAAAGCCATCGGGCAGCGCCCTGCTGGCTCTCAGCTCCGACAGCTCCGCAGCGCGTTGCATGCCCGTGCCGAAGCGGCGCAGCGTCTCGAAGGCGATGATGCCCGTCGAGTACAGGTCAACCTTGCTGTCGTGCGGCATGCGGCGCGCGACCTCTGGCGCAGAGTAGAAAAAGGTACCCACATTGGTGGTTGCGTCGCCGGAGGCGGACAGCGCGGTGGCGTCCGCCTCGCTGGGCAGCTCCACCGCAGCTCCGAAGCGCGCGAGGCCAAAGTCGCCAATCTTGAGGTAGCCGTCTGCGCCGACGAAGATGTTTGAGGGTTTCAGGTCACGGTGCACGATGCCCTGCGCGTGGATGTGCACCAGCCCCTCCAGAATGTGTTGCAGCCAACGCCAGGTCAGGCGCTCGTCCACCGTCGGGTCGCTGTCGATGACGTCACGCAGCGTGGCGCGACAGAACTCCATCTGTAGGTAGAGGAATCGCGTCTGCAGAGGGCGCTCGCCGCTGCGCTGCGCGGGCGAAGGGGTGCCGGTGCCCACTCCGCTGCTGCTGCGCCAGTCGCTGCCGTCTCCGTCGCCCTCCTCCTGCTCCGGCGCAGCCTCCTCCAGCCCGGCGCCGCTCTCCACCCAGGCCTGGTAGTAGCGCACCACGGACGCGTGCTCCAGCCGACTCAGCGTGGACACCTCACGAAGCACTTTGGTGTTGAGGTCCGCGTCTGCAGTAAGCGGGATGCGCTTGATGGCGTACCTGCGCCCGTCCAGGCGGTTCACAGCCAGCACCACGCTGCCAAAGGCGCCCCGCCCAAGGTGGCTGAGCTGCTCGAAGTCCTGGCGGTAGCGCGAGAGCAGCTCGCCCGGCGTCGCGCCCTCGCCCGCGCCGCGCTCGTCAGCTTCGCTGCGCGCGGACCAGAAGCGCGCCAGCGCCCAGCGCCCGGCGGGGTCGCCCGGCGTGGCGGCAGCGGCGGCGCGCGCCCTGGCGCCCGCGTCGAACGTGCCCCGGAAGGCGCTGTCGAACAGCGAAGGGCGGCGCGTCAGCAGCTCGCGCAGCCAGCGAGGCAGCAGCCCCGCCGACTGCAGGGAGCGGGCCAGCACCGGCAGCGCGTGAGGCAGCGGGCCCCTGGGCGCAGTCAGCATCGACAGCAGGTGTCCTGTGAGCAGCGCCTGGCGCAGCGCTTGGCCTCGCACTCCCTCGCCAGCCTCCTCCTCATGCTGTTCCGCATGCTGTTCCGCATCGCTGTCCGTTTCGCTCTCCTCCTCCTGCTCCTCTTCCTCGTCGCTGTCCTGGTCGCTGCCCCTCCCGCGCCCCTCCCACGCCCACCCACGGCCGTGCAGGCGCGCCACCAGCGCCGCGGCAGAGGCGCTGCCGTCCTGCGCGACAGCGGCTACCTCACGCACAGCCTGCGCGTGCGAGCTGGAGGGCGGCCCGGTGCACGCCTCCTCGCGCTGTGCTGCACGAACAGCAGGCAGTGCCTGCACAGCGACTGCGCTTCTGGGCTCCTCAGCCGCCAGGCGCAGGCTCTGCTTGGGCGGGGGCTGCGCCGGTAGTGTGCTCCTGGAGAGAGCACTTGCCCAAGGCTCGGCCCCGCCCTCCCATGCTTCTGCGGCCCACACGTCGCTCACTGCGTCTCCCCACCGCCCCCCACCGCCCCAGCCGCTGGGTTCCGCAGGGGCCACCGGGTCCTGTTCGCCGCGAGTCTGCATGCGGTCCCACAGAGAGAGCTGCGAGGCCGCCGGTTCAGTGTTGCCGGGCGTTGCCAGGAACTCACGACAAGCCTCTGCCAAGGAGAAGCCCACCACTGAGGAGGTGCGGGCGAGCTCGCCGGCTTGGCGCGTCAGCGTCGCCTGCAGCTCCTCACGCAGCGCCTCGCTGACCCCCCCCAGAGCGTCCACTCGCACGTGAGGCACGCGGCGGGGATAGCCCACCCGGTAACCGACCACCAGCGCAACAGCGGGCACCCTGTCGTCGTCCGCAGCGACGGCCTCCTCGCCCGGCGGAGCGCGCACGGCGATGCTGAACGCGCCGCCGTCGGCTGACAACGAAAAGTCGTCGCCGTAGATGGCTTGGAGCGCCTCCACCTCGTCCAGAGCATCCGCCTCGCGCGCAGGCGTCGCCACGCGGCGCTTCTGCTTCTTCTTCATAGTCTCGGCGGCATTGACAAGGCGGGGGCGTGAGAGTGTGTGGTCCACTTCGTGTCGTACGAACGAAGAAGACGAGAGAAGAGGCCCCTGTAGCTCTCATTAACGTATCGACCCGAGGAGAACGACGGAGGCACAAGGAGAACGAAAGGTGGCATGCAGCGCCGGCGAGCGCTCTTGCAGCTGCCGCTGCTTCTCGCTCGCGCCACCGCGGCCTGCGAGCAGCGCGGCGCGCAGGCCACACTGCTGGCACATGCGCGCTGTGCGAGTAGCGGCTATCGCGCAGAGGAGGCGCCTGCTTCGGCGGGAGAGTGTGCATCCGAACGGGGGGGCAGAGCTGAGCCGAGCTGCTTACACCGCGCGGGTGTGACCGACGGGCACGGCTGGCGAGAAGAGTCGCGGCAGCGAAGAGCCTCAGCCGCTGCGCCAACGCTGTGCGTCTCGGACGCAAGGCTGCGAGCCGCACACGCTCTCCTTTTCCACAGAGCTCGCAGGCCGCTTCACTCCGTCGCAGCCGCTGCCGCGCCGCGAGCACCAGACGGCGAGCCTGCCGCGGAGGACTCTGCACCCGCCGCGCACAGCGGGCAGGTTGCCATCGACGTGGGCGCCATGCACGCTGTGCACACGGCCATCGCTTGCAACGTTGCTATCCTGGGTGCCAAGCTGGGCGTGTACGCCCTGTCTGGCTCCAGCTCCATTCTGGCGGAGAGCATCCACAGCCTGGCAGACATAGCGAACCAGGTACTTCTGCGAACGGGCATCGCCAGCAGCATGAAGGCGCCCGACGAACGCAGCAACTACGGTTACCGTCGCGAGCTGTTCGTGTGGAGCCTCATCTCAGGGGTGACCATCTTTTGCCTGGGCGCGGGGGTGTCGCTGGTGCACGGCGCGCACGGTCTGCTGCACCCGGAGCCACTGCACGACGTCTGGGCGTCGCTGTCGGTGGTCGGAGTGAGCATCCTCATCGAGTCCTACTCACTCCTGGTCGCATACCGCGTCCTCGCCGCCGGCGCCGCGCTCAGAGGCATGCCCCTGCGCACGTACGTCTCTGAGGGGCTGGACCCCACCAGCTTGGCGGTGGTGGCGGAAGATGGCGGCGCGGTGCTGGGCCTGGCGCTGGCGGGAGGTTGCCTTATGGCGGCGGGGGGGACGGGCAACTGCATGTACGACAGCCTGGGCAGCATCGCGGTGGGCAGCCTGCTGGGCGCCATCGCTGCGTGGCTCATCCAGACCAACCGTCGGGCGCTGGTGGGGCGCTCGCTGCGGCGCTCGCAGCTGGAGGCGCTGCTGGCTGCGCTGCGCGCAGACCCGGTGGTGCAGGACGTGTTGGACGCCAAGAGCGAAGAGATCGGGCCCGGCGTCTTTCGCTTCAAAGTCGAGGTTGAGTTTGCCGGCGATGCAGTGGTTGCGCGATACCTGGCGCAGCCTGAGACGCGCGACCGACTGGTGGCCTTGTTCACAGCCGCAAGCGCAACCTCGGACGGGCGAGCCATGGACGCGGCGCTGGCGCACTACGGGCAGGCGCTCGTGACCGCCGTGGGCGACGAGGTGGACCGGCTGGAGGGGGTGATTCGCAAGCTGGAGCCCTCCATCGCTCACGTAGACATCGAGTCAAACTGACACGACTACGTTTGGAGCGCAAGGCACGCACGCTCCTCGTTTGAGCGAGAAGCAGCGATGCGTGGTGATGGAAATATACGCTCAGAAACCCACCCTGTGGCGCTGTCAGTTTGCACAGTTCGCTCCGTCTCGCTAGTGTCACTCCAGCACGATGGCGAGCTCGTTGGAGCTCCCCGGAGTCCCATCGCTGCGGCCACTCGCTCTCGCCAACGCTGCCGCCCCCGCCCGGGCGCGCGCATCGCCCGCCGCCGCGCCAACATCGCCATCTGGCCGCTTGCGCTTTGCCTCCTCGCAGGGAGGCCGGCACAGCGCTCCGGCCAGCATCCGCGCCTCCTCGGTTTTGGCAATGGGGGGCAGCTCCAGATTTCCGCTTCCGGTGAGCACACGGCCATCTACCCAGTGCGTTGTGCTACGCCCAAATTGCATCGCAATCACCTTCTGGGGAATCGGAATCATGCTCTCCAGCGTGCGGCCGGCGGACACAGAGCGCAGTCGCGCGAATGTCACGTACGCGGCGCAGCGGTGCGAGCCATCCTTGGCGCTCCGCCCGCAGTGCACCAGGCGCGAGGAAAAGATGGTGATTGAGCCCCGAGGAGCCACCAGATGGTGGGGATGCAGGCCGCGTCTCTTGAGCAGGTCGATGCCCTTCTTGCTGAGCACGCAGAAGTCGCCATCCGTGGAGGAGAAGGAGGAGTGGTCGAACTCGCCGAAGTGTTTGTGACTGCCACACACCCCTGTCGTGCCTGCGCTCCACTCGTTCTGCCCCGCGCTGAGCGTAACCACGCCCTGATAGAACTCCTCGTCGCTCTGTTCATCTGGGGAAAAAGGATTAAGGTCGAGATGCAGCTTTAAGTCACCCCAGCCGCGCGGTGGGCGAGAGGGAGATGCTGCTGATGCGCGGCCGTGGTCCCAGTTGAAGCGGTCCAGACTGACGACTAGCTCGTCGACGTCGCACTTGAGCACATTCGCGAAGGTCTGCTGGACCCGCTTGTTCAGACGGAGCTCCCACATTGGCTCGAGGTGCGCGGC
>Ga0208951_1000862_pt1 | contig 13774 bp, 10 predicted proteins | sample GreLakmeMI27MSRF_FD_187702 | JGI IMG/M metagenome (GOLD analysis project Ga0208951, IMG submission 187702) | Freshwater lentic microbial communities from great Laurentian Lakes, MI, USA - Great Lakes metaG MI27MSRF (SPAdes) | ecosystem: Environmental > Aquatic > Freshwater > Lake | place: Great... | reverse complement strand
CCTGTGACCACTCAGGAGCTGGTGGACTCACCGCACGGAAGCGCCAGCAGCAGGTACGAGCCATCCCTACCTCTGACGGGCTCCGCTTCCTGATGTCCTCTAACCATGGTTCCACAGCAGCGCCGAGCGCTCCGCCTTCGTCACCGCCATGACCGCCCACGCGTGGCTGGGCTACAGCGCGCACGCGTGGGGCAAAGACGAGCTGCACCCGATCAGCAAGAGCGGCAGCGACTGGCTTCACTTGGGCTTGACAATCGTAGACAGCCTGGACACGTTGCTTTTGGCGGGGCTGACCGAGCAGTACGCGGCTGCACGCGAGTGGGTTGTTGCACACCTAGAGTTTGAGACTGACCAGGGCGTGAGCGTCAACGTGTTTGAGACTACCATCCGCGTCTTAGGCGGCCTGCTGTCGGCTCACCACCTCACGCCTGGCGGCGACGCGCAGTTGCTGGCCAAGGCTGTGTCGCTGGCGCCTCGGTTGGCCGCCGCGTGTGGGGTGACGGCGTCAGGCGTGCCTCTGTCAGGCGCGTGCGCGGGCGGTGCCCGTGCGCAGCGCTGAGCTAACTTTTCGCCGCCAGACATCAACCTGGCGACCAAGGCCGCCAAGGCGCCAGCCTGGAGCGCTGACGCGTCGGTGTCAGAAGCGGCAACTCTGGTGCTGGAGTTCAGCGCGGTGGCGGCGGCGGCGGGGGCGCACCCCAGCGCGCAGCTCCTCTCTGTGGCGGCTGCGGGGCTGCGCGCACAGTCGGCGGTGATGACCGCCGCAGCTGGACACAACGGTCTGGTCACGGCAAAGTTCATCTCTACCTCCACGGGCAAGTTCACCGGCGGATCTGTGGTTACTTTGGGCGCTCGGGTAGACAGCTATTATGAGTACCTCCTCAAGGCGTGGCTGCACAGCGGCAAGCTCGCCACAGACCCCCGGCTGCGGGCCTACCAAGACGCGGTGCACGCAATCACCACCCAGCTGTTGGTGCGCTCGCCCACCCACGACTTTGTGTACGTGGCGGAGCTGGACAACGGGCGTCTGATCGCCAAGATGGACCATTTGGTTTGCTTTTATCCGGGACTATTAGCGCTGGGCCACGCACACGGCGTGCGGCCTCGCCCGGAGCACGCGGAGAGGGAGCAACTCGCGCTGGCCGCCCTGGGACTGGGCGACAGCGCCACGCAGTTGGACGCGGCGCGCGCAATAACCGCTGCATGTCGCGCAATGTACACGGCGTCGCCCACGCACCTGGGCCCCGAGATCGCGTACTATGAGGGCGATGAGGGCGTCCAGATTCACAAGGGTGACGGTCACTCGCTGTTGCGTCCAGAATATGTTGAGAGTCTGTTCATCCTGTGGCGGGTAACTGGGGAGCAGCAGTATCGCGACTGGGGCTGGAAGGTTGCTCAGGCCATCGAGACCCATGCGCGCGTGCCCTCTGGCGGCTACGCCAGCATCGAGAACGTGATGGCGCAGCCGGACAGCGTGGTGCAACAAGACCACATGGAGAGCTTCTTTGTGGCTGAGACGCTCAAGTACCTGGGCATGCTCTTTGACGACCGCGCCGACACGGTGAACCTCTCCGAGTGGGTGCTCAACACCGAGGCGCACCCCCTGCCAATTATGAAGAAGGCGTCAAGCTGAATGCCAGTATGCCACTACCTTGTTCCTGTGTGCTGTGCTTGCCACATCACCGCAATGCACGTTCCCACCCTCGCCATTGCTGTATGCGCGCTGTCGACGTTCTTCGCAAAGCTGCATCACGCGAGCGGGATGTTGTGACTGACAGCTCTCCTCGCTGGGTGGCTGTGTGAGAGCGTCCTCAGATGTGCGACGATGACGACTTCAGGCCCCAGGCTGCGCGCGCTCCTGCGCGCAAGCGCGCGGTGGCAAGCAGCGTGCAGGCGAAGCCGAAGCGTGCGCGAGCGCCGTCCCCTGCCCGAGACGCTCCTACCAGCGTCTCCTGTCCTGCCTGCGGACGCACCATGCCTTTGGCGGCCATGAACGTGCACCTGGACGCGTGTTTGCTGCAAGAAGAGGCGTCTGGCTCGAAACAGAGCCGTCCTGCAGGCGTGCAGCGGACGTTGGTGCTGTCTGGTTTTGCCGCTCTTCCTGCCGGTACATCAGCGCTGGCTGCCCCTGCCCCCTCGCCACCGCGTTGCCCGGGCTTGAAGGGCCCCTCGTTGCCGCCGCCGCCGCAGCGCGCCTTGGCGCAACTGTCGCCTCTGAAAGCCAACGACGGGGACTCCCTTTTGGCCCTCGCACCCGCAGCGCCGCAGGGCGCAGAGATCTGCTGCGAAGCCGACGACGACGCAGAGGAGGCGCCTTCGCTGGACGCGGGCGCTGCGCTGGCGCCCGTCACCATCACGTCCTTCGTAGCGGGTCGCCGAGCGTACCGAACCGCGCCGGCCGTGGACGCGGGCGTGCAAGTGACCCTACTGCGCGAGGCGGACAACGCGCACGACGAGTGGGCACTGCGCGTGATGACGTCAGACGGCTCCTGTTTGGGCTATCTCCCTGCAGTGCTCGCCGCGCACCTGTCTCCGCTCCTCGACGCCGGCGCGCTGTCGCTCACATGCACTCTGCCTGCGGGCGCAGTGGCGGGCGCAGATGCCGCCACTGGTGACGTGCCACCGCTGGCGCTGGAGGGCACAGCAGCCCGTTCGCTGCGCTGTCGAGAGGCTGCCGCGCTACACGCAGGCTGGGAAGCAGCAGCCTCAGCGTCCTCGACTTCCGGCGCAGCCTCTGGCGCCGCTGCGCTGCGCAACATGCGCACGCTGGTCAGCGTCGTGCTGAGTCGCAGCTCCTCGCTGTTCGACGCCCGTCAGGCAGCGCTGCTTCAAACATTCATGGAGAGGATTGCCGACGATCCCGCCCGGCTTTTGGTGCACCTGCTGCTGCGCAAAGGGCCCTGGTTCAAGTTGACAGCTCTGCGATACGCGGACGTGCCCGACACGGCCGCTGCGGCTGCTGCGCTGGCGCAGGCGGGACTCCTCACGCTGGCTGGCGGCGGCGAGCCCATCGAGCCCGCGGACGCCCACGACGCTCTGGGCCTCTGCGCGGTGCTCAGCGCTGCCGAGGCTCGAGCGGCTGTAGCGGACGCGCGCCTGCATCGCAGCGGCGGCAAGGGGCCGATGACTGGTCATGTGGCAGGGGCGGCACTCGCCGCAGGCATGCGGTCAGACGACGAGCGCCTGCGAGCCAGATGCACGCGCGCTTGGGCCACAGCGGCCGCCGGCGCCGCATGTCGCCTCTCTCTGCCGGCGGCAGCGGCCCTGAAGCGTGCGCAGCTGCTGTTCTTCCTGAATCCGCAGCAGGACCTCTCTCGCTTCCTGCTGGTGGACCTGGGCATACTGCGCTACCCCGCCGTGGGGTCGGCATTCACAGCGCCCCACGCCCACACGCCCGTGTTCTCCCCGGACGCGCTGGACGCGTACGAGTCCGCGCTGCGCGTGGCGGACCAAGTGGAGGCTGCCCTGGAGGCGCGAGACGACGAGCGCGCGGCGGCGGCGGCGGCGCAGAGCGTCGCCGCGCTCGGCTGGGCCGACGACGCCTGTGCCACGGTGGGTGACGAAGAGCAGGACGGCCACGCCAAGCCAGCCTTTCTGGCCTGCTTCTCAGCCGCGCACGTGCACGCCGGGTGCTGCAGCGCGCTGGTGCACATCCTGGAACGGCGCCGCTCGCACGACGCCGCGTGCGCACTGCTGCGGCGCCTGCTGGCGTGCCGCCATCGCCCGGACTCGCGCGGCGGGTGGCACGTGCGGCTGGTGACGGACCTGGAGCACTGCGGGCGCTTCGAAGAGGCGCTGACTGCGGCGCAGGTTGGCCACGCAGACGGATGGACGCGCCCGGGCGACGCCCACGCCCTGCGCGCCAAGGCGCTGCGACTCGCCAAGCCGCCCCGGCGGTGGAGGACCCCAGCCTGGGCGCTGGCGAGTGCCGCCGCCCAGCCGCCGCGCACGGTGCGCCTCACCGCGCCCCTGGCGCTGCGCAGCGAGTGCGGGCGCAAGAGCCTCTTCGCCGCGCCGCCGCCGCCGCCGCCGCAGCAGCAGCAGCTGAGCGACTGCGAGGAGGGCGCTGCCGCTGTTGCGCCGTCCACCTGCTCGGTGGAGGAGCTGGCGCTCGCTCACTACGCGCAGCAGGGGTGGCAGGGCGTGCACAGCGAGGGGCGCGTGTGGTGCACCCTTTTCGGGCTGCTCTTCTGGGACGTCCTGTTCGACTGCGACGCCGTGCCCGGCGCCTTCCAGTCAGCCTTTCAGTCTGCGCCGCTGGACCTCTTCACACCACACTTCGCAGCCGCCCGAGCGCACGTTCTGCAGCGCCGCCTGGCGTCCATCGCCGCCGGCGGCGCGGCGCAGCGCCTCGCTGCCGCCTGGTCAACCCACCAGGGCACGCAGGCTGTCGGCGTGCACTGGCGGCTCCTTTCGCTGACGCAGCTGCAGGCCATCGCGGCATGCATGGGCGGCGCGAGGCTGGAAGCCGTCATGCGTCTTCTGGCAACAGATTACACCGGATGGAGAGGGGGGATGCCGGACTTGGTGCTGTGGAGAGAGGATCTGGGCTCAGCTAAGCTGGTGGAGGTGAAGGGAGTCAATGACGCGCTGCGCCCGGGACAGAGGGCGTGGTGCGACGCGCTCAGCGCGGCGGGAGTGGAGGTTGAAGTGCTGCAGTACGAGTGAGGAGACGCCAACGTGTTGTTTTTGGCGAAGAAGTATTGTTTCGTCCGACATACAGTGCACTCGCCGCCTGAGCGTGTGCGCCAATCTGTGCATCTCTCACGCCATGGCGAGCCGCAAGCCGACGGTGCTGAAGGTTGGCGAGCTGGAGCGGATGCGAGCGGTGCGTGGGCACCCCACCTGCGCAGGAGCCCCTGCGCGTCGTCTGGCGCACGCCATGCGCATGCTGGGCGCATCTGCACGCGCGTGCGTGTGGCCTGCGCTGCCTGCGCGTCGCACACAAAGCGCGTTGACTAACCCTGACGCTTGACCGCCGTCCTGCAGCCACCCGCCGCGCTGCAGCCCAAGGCCCCTGACCCGGTGCTCGAGCAGCGCCGTAAGGAGGCGGAGCAGGCGGCGCAGGCTGAACAGGCGCGGCTGACGGCTGAGCGAGAGGAGCTGGCGCGCGCTCGTGCGGCCAAGCGCGACGCGGACGACCAGCGCCGCCTGGCGTTAGGCGCCATGGAGGCAAATGTGCGCGCGGAGGCCCGCGCGCAGGCGCTGGAGCGGGCAAACAAGCTGCTGTGGCGCGAGTCAGAGGCGGTGAAGAGCTTTCACAACGCTTTGGCGCTGTCTGACGTGTTGGCTGAGCGAGAGGCACAGCTGGCGCACAAGGCTGCTCTGGCGGCCGCGATGACGCGTCGCGAGGCTGCGTTTGCGGCGCGCGAGGCGGCAGCTTGCGCGTACGCTGACGAGGAGGAGTCACTCGCTCAGGCTCGCCGCAAAGCAGCCGCAACCGACGCGCGCGCCCAGCAGGAGGCGCAGCTGCGCGAGCACGTGGAGGCGCTGCGGCTGGAGGGCGAGGCTGTGAAGGTTGAGGGCTTGAGGCTTCGCAAAGACGGCGAACAGCACCTCCAAGATGAAAAGGCTGCAGCCGCCGCACGACGAGCCTCAGCCGTGCAAGCGGCCGAACAGACCGCCACAGCCAACTCGGCGCTGCTGGCCAGCAAGGAAGCTGCGCGGCTGCAGGACCTGGAGGATGACGCTCGCATCGCAGCCACCATCGCGGAGCGTGATGCAACCGTGCTGGCGCGCCAGCAGGCGGCCGCGCAAGCTGTGGATGAGCGCAACGCGGCACGCATGGCGCGCGCGGAGGAGGCTGAGGCTCGGCTAGCAGCGATCCTGGCCGCCGACTCGGCTCGCGTTGACCAGAACTTCGAAGAGGCGCGCATCGCGGCGGATGATCGCGAGGAAGTTGCCGTGGCGGCGCGCAAGGCTGCGTATGCGTCCATGGAGCGTTCACGACAGCGCCAGCTGGCCTTCAAGGCTGCAAAGGCTGCTGCGGCGGCGGACGCAGAGGCTGCGTATGCGGAGACGTGCAAGGCGCGCGATGCCGCCTGGCGCGCGGAGATGGCGGCCGACATGGCTGCCACGCGACAGCGCAGCGCGGCGCTGCAGGCGGCCCATCTGAAGAGCATCGAGGACAAGGCAGCCAAGCGCGCACACTTGCTGGAGCTCGAGCGCATGGAGGCTGCCAAGGCTGCACGGGCAATGCTGGAAGATGAGGCGTTCGTCAAGGCGTACATGGGGGCCAATGCAGACGTATGGAGAGCCGCTGGGCGTGACATGGGACCAGTGGAGGTGCTCCAGGGCCGAAAGGTCACGCAGCTTCAACCCACGCGGTAAGTGCGAGATTGCAGCCGGCGCAGTTGTGACGCGGACTGCTCATTGCACGAGATCTAACATCTAAGCGCATCGGCGTGTGGTGATTGAGTGTGCCGTCTCCCACTGACTGAGGGATGATGCGATGAGGGAAGACGACGTTGACATACGCGACACCTACATGTACACAAAGCTAGAGCTCCCAACCTACTTGCCCATCTCAGCCTCGGGGCGAGTGCCGCTGTAGACGCCATCAATTGTCTTGCCCGTCACGCCCGGGCGTAGGCTGCGCAGCAGCCCCGCCCAATCCCTGTTTTCCACACCGCCCACGCCCGTCCAAGGGGTGCTGAACGGCACTGTGGACTTGATCTCAAAGGTCACGTTCACAGCCGCCGTCTGTGCCAGCAGCGCCACGCACAGCTGCGCAACGTCATCTCTGGAAATCTTTCCCTTGATGGTGTCGCCTTGGTCCACCTGCAACTCCGCGCCCGCTGGCTCCTCCGTGAGAGCAACCGGACGGACGATGGCGAACGGCACGCCGCTGGCGCGCAGCAGGTCTTCACCAGCCAGCTTCCAGTCCAGCAGGTTGCCCAGCGCTTCATTCATGCGAACAGCCGGCGGCTCAGCGTTCACGTCGATGCCTGGCCGGTGAGGCCGCGTCACGCCAGCGCTGCTGACGTGTACCCAGAGGGGCGAGCGCGACATGGCTGCAGAGGCTGTCGTGCCGCCGCCAGCTGAGTAGGTGGAAATGCGTGAGATTGGCAGCCGGAAGGGTCCGTCGCCAGCGAATGAGGGGTTCAACTGCCGATCGTACTCGAACTTTGACAGCATCAGCTGCAGGCTGCGCACGCTGCGCGCGTCCAGTGGCGGCGCATTGTTCACAGTCTGCGCTCGGAAGATTGGCTTGAAAGACGCAAAGGGCAGATGCACCGTCGCCCATTGGCCCTTGGGCGTGTCGAACGAGACACCGTACGCGATGGCATCCCAGCCTGGATCCGTCCGAATGAAGAGCTTGTAGCGCTGTCCATCGCCCAGCAGTCGCAGCGCCAGCCCCGTGGCGCCGCCGCAGTCCATGGGCGGCTCCCAGTTCAGGTTGCGCACGCTGGCGAAGCCGCCGTTGTTGGCCGTGGAGATTCGGCCTGAGAACACCGCTGCAGGCGCCCCTCCCTCGCCTGCGCCCGGCTCGACTTGCAATTGTGACGCCGATGCACCGCCCATGACCACGTCATCAAGGCAGCTCCAGCGCCTCACGGCAACCACGTCCCCAGCATCCAGAAGCGTGGTGGAACTCATCAAAGCCGGGGCTAGACACGACAGCACGTGAGCCATGCCTTGTGCTTCCACCGTTTCGGGCGTATCTCCCACAACTTCGGGGTCGTAGAACTTGATGCCTTGGCGGTATTTGTCGCGCGCCTCGTTATCGCCCTCCTTGGGCTGCACTTTGGTGGCAAAGGCGGTGACCACACCGCGCACGCGGCGCCCCAGCTGCGCTCCGCCCAGTGTTTGAGGCTGCGTGACGTCACCGAGGGACACTTCCAGCAGGCCCGGGTGTTCAGAGTCCGCCTTGCCCAGCGCCTGGCGGGCTCGCTGGATGTCCCGTGTGACCACGCGCACGCGCACGCCCTGCGACAGCAGCAGGCGTGCCACCCGGGAGCCAACACCGCCGGTGGCGCCAGCAATAAGCACCACGTCGCCCAAGCCCTCCTCCTTGAGCAGTGTACCATCCAGGTTGAGAAGCACGCCAGCTCCACCGACGGTTGGGGCCCCGGCCAGCATCGAAGTCAGCGCGCGCAGCGGCGCAGTGGCCAGGTCGCTCAGGCGTGGCGGCGGGTTGAAGAAGAGCACGGTGCGAGCGAAGCGGAGAATGTCCCAGGCCTCGCGACGCGTGCCGCCTTCACCTCCAGCCGCTTTCGTCACGGTGACGCACCGGCGCCTGAACCCGCTGCTGCGCTGCGCGGCGCGAGCTGTGGGGCGCGGCTGTAGGGTTGAGAGGCGAGCAGAAGAGGAGCAGACACACAAGGCCGAGGGCATCTTGCTCTGGATGACGTGGCACGCCTGGCACCCACGCCTCAGGCAAACGCCACTACAACGGCAACACAGCGCATGACCCACCGGTGTTCGAGGTGTTACATGTACAAGAGCGGAGAGCGGCGGATGTACTCTCACTTGTTCGGCGACGCCGCAGCGGCAGCGGGAGACATGGCCTGCCTCAGTCGCATGTTTTCCTCCTCCAGCTGGCGCAGCATGGCCGCCTTGCTGAGCGGCTGTGACGGCTGTGTCTCCTTTGCGGTGGGCTCGGTCTTGCCGGGTGCAGCCTTGCCAGGAGTGCCGCCCGTGGCCCCTTCCAGCGCGCTCAGCACCGCGCTGCCGGTCTGCCCCGCCGGCGTGGCGCCCAGAAGGTTGGTCCTCAAGCGCAGGAACACCAGCAGGCTGAGGGGAGCTGCAATTGCTACCACCCAAACCACCACGCTCACTGCCAGACCTCCAGCCTCCTCAAACTCCGCGATCTCCTCCTCGATCTTAGCCTCGACAGCCGCGCCGCTGCGCCGGGGGGAGGGAAGGTGGGGTGAGCGCCCCGTGGTCTGGCGCAGTGCGTGCGTGCGGGCAGATGGCCGTGTGGCATCATGCGTAGGGGGCGGGCCACGCACCGCACGAGCTCTTCGGGCAGCGGTGGAGGCGGCTTGAGCTTCTTCGCTTTGGGCTTCTTGCTTCCCTTGTTGGCCTTCGTCGAGGGGGGAAGTCCTGCTGCACCCGCAGCCGCTGTCGCGTCGCTGCCTCCCAGCGCCTCCGCAACCGACACGCTCGCCTTCTCCGCCGGAGAGGTGTCGTCCTCGTCCAGCGCACGCCGGGGGGAAGGACGAGCGGCCTACAGAGGTGAAAGAGTGAGCGCACGAGTGTGCGCGAGCGCTGCCCGGCGCTTCTCTGCCGTACCTGCGCGCTGTGCAGTGCGCCCAGGGCCAGCACGAAGGCAAGGAGCAGCGGGAGGAAGCGCGGCGCGCGGCGGGAGCGCATGGCTTGCAGGTGAGGCGGCCTGTGTTGGTACACGAGTGACGAAGGAAGAGTCAGAGTTTGAGGAGGCTTGGAGCAGAAGACGCATGAAGATATGCGCACCACAGGGAAACCCAGCGGAGCACCAATGCGAGAGCAAAAACCGCCGCGGCCAGGCACGCAGGCGGCGGGCGCGTTACTACCGCGGTTGGCACTGCACCCGTGGACGCGCGTTTTTGAGCATCATGTTGCCGTTATGGGCGCAACAGGAGCCGCGGATGATGCGAAAGATCTTCTGACACCGAGGGCAGCGCAACATGCATGCGTCCGCACTACCGCACGGTTCTGTAGTCTCTTGTGTGTGGCGGCATTTGTGCGCCTCTGCATCACGCCAGAAGCGCGACATCCACCACGCGCGCGAACGCAGCCGGCGGCACGGGCGGCCGCCGCTCCTGCTCGAACAGGTGGTGCACCGGGCCGATGGTGAAAGCGGGGCTCCAGGGCGCCAGCTCGCGCTCCGGCGGCGGTACGAAAGTGGAGGGCGGGAAGTGCTGCCGCTCCGTAGGGAAGGGCCATTTGTCGATGGTGCCGGGCGTAGGCAGGTTGGCCACGAAGACATTAGTTGCGTTGTGAAGGTCGCCGCTCACCAGGGCGTCGTAGTCCGCCTCTGGGCCGGCGCACATATCCAGGTTGTTGGAGATGACGTGGCAGTGCCGCATGCGCAGCGTGGCGCCCGTGTTGCACGCCACCGCCGCGCCGAGGCAGTTGCTCACCACGCAGCGCTCCACTCCCGCGTGCGCTCCCGCATCCAGCACCAGCCCGCTGCCGCTGTACGCCGTCAGCCAGCAGCAACGCAGCAGCAGCGGCGCGGAGCACGCGGCGGCCGCCTCGCCGCGCACGGCAAGACCATCCACTATGCCACCCGCGTACAGCATCTCGTCCCCCACCATGTGCGGGAAGCCCAGTTTGCCGCACTCAAAGTGCTCGCCGCTGCTGACACACAGGCTGCCAAGCATGAGCGGCGCGGATGCCACATCCAGCGCGGCGTATGGCGTGCGAGCCACCAGGCGCGCGGAAGGGCAGCCGACATCGCGCGCGGCGGCCGCCTCCAGCGCCATCAGCTTGCGGCGCGGCTTGACCAGCTGAGGCATGCAGTCGGCGCTAGCGACGGAGTCGGCGCCGGCGTGGGCGTCCGAGGGCGGCAGCTCGGCCGCAATGCAGCGCGACTCATCATCATCATCATCCACGCGGCAGAGCGTGTGCACGGGCCGGTACGCGCGTGATGGCGGCGGCACGCCGCGCAGCCGAATCGCCGCGCGCCCCGGCGACACCATTGCCTCGTGCGGCCAGTCTGCCATCCCGCTCACATCCACAGTGCCGCCCTCAGGGCAGGCGTTCACCGCGGCCGCGAGCGCGTCGTGGCACGCGCTGTTGCGGCGGGAGCGCAAGGCGAATGTCGTGGCGTCCACCGGCGCCGGCGGCGGCGCATCCGACGAGTCGAAGAACGGCGTGTTGATGAGCGCGACGCTGCGCTGCTCGCCCGCTCGCAGGCCAGGCAGCGCGCAGTCGGAGCAGCAGCGCGCCGGGCCGCGCGATGGGCACGCGGCCTCGTCATTGCTCGGCCCCCACGCCATTAAGCGAGTGACGACGCCGCACGCGATGCAGTTGCGGCTGCACAGCGCGTGCAGCAGCGCGGGCCAGCTGCCCAGGCGCGCGGCGTGGCGCGCTAGCGTGGCAGTGGCCTCGGCGGCATGCGTCGAAGGGGGCAGCGGCGGCCAAGCTGCATCGCCCGCCGAGGTGGCTGAGTCAGCGACCTGCGCCGGCCATGCGCCCACCGGACCGCGCTGCGGCGGAGGCTTGTCGTATACGATTATGTTCCAGCCGCTCCGACGGTCCACGCGCTGGAGCTTCTTCCACATATCCTGCACGCGCACCTGAGTCACCTCCTCTGCCGACAGCAGCGTCGGCGCCGGCGGCGTATCCGCGCGGCTGCGGCGCGCGTCGCGCTCCGCCAGCGCCAAGCTGGCCGCGGGGTCTGCGAGCTGCAGCGCCAGCGCCGCCCAGCGAGGCTTCAGCGCGTCGTGGCGGGGGTCGCCCAGCGTGGCGCGCAGCGCGCGACTGGCGCCCGCCGCGGCGAGCAGCTCTGGGCCGTCCAGCACGCGCGACAGCAGCTCCGGCGCCAGCGACTCGAGGCTGGGAGGCTCGCTCAAAGCGGCGGCGGCGGCGGCCGGCGGCACGTCGGCGGCAGCGTCGCCGCCCATGTCTGCGCGGTTGAGAGGCGCAGGAGGAGAGGGAAGGAAGTATGGCTTCAGGTGGCTCTGGCCGAGTCAGGACGACTCAGTGATGCAAAGTGCGATGCGCTGAGTAGACTATGGCAGAGTCACTATCCTCCCGCGTCTCCTCCCTTCGCGCCGTGCGCGCGATGGACGAGACCGCCGCCGAGGTGGTGCTGCGCGAGCCGTCCCTGCTGGCGCGCATCTTGCACAGCCTTGTGGCAGTGGAGGATGCGCCCACGCGCGCAGAGCTGTGCGCGTGCGCCTGCGTGAGCCGCGCGTTCGCCGCCGCCGCGGCGAGCGACACACTCTGGCGCGCCGCGCTGCTGCGCCGCTGGCCGGGCACGCTGGCGTGCATGATGCCCGCGGTGCTGCCGACGGGCGTGCGCCTGCGCGATCTGTACAAGCGGCGCCACGTGGCGGACGCCGCCGCAACCGCTGTCGCTCCGAGAGCCCAACGCGCCCACCCCAGCCTTGGCGCGGCTGCCGTGCCGTTGGAGCACCGCCATCGTTTCGAGCTCAAGCTTTTCAAGCCCAACACCGGCGGTGGCCACGGCGGCGTTATGGTGTTCTCTGCGACCTTCATGATGCGCATCACCCCGGAGCAGCCGCGGTGGCATTGGCCGCTGGGGTGGCCGACGGCGGCCGACAGCGACACGGCGGACGATTGCAACCGCATCACCACCGCGGGACGCGCGTTTTGCGCGGCCAGCGGCTGCTATCGGTATGAGCAGTACAAGGCCTGTGGCGCCACAGCGTTTGATGTGGACCTCACGACGCACGCGTCGCACCCGCTGGCGTCTGTGACTGAGCTGCGCAGCCTGCGCTCGTCGCTCACCGTGTTTCGCCGCTGCCCGGCAATGAACGGCGACGGGCTGAACGACTTTGCCGTGCTGTACGCTCACGCGCCTGTGGCGCTGCTCGAGGGCATCACGCCGCCGCCGCCCATCCCTGCCGGTGGCGACCCTGATTTTACGTTGCGCATGTTACACTGGGATTGGGATCATACGTCGCACACGCTGGATGAGGGCGTCACGCGCGTCATGGCAGCGGGCGAGCTGCCTCTTCCAGATGCGGGGTACTGGATGAGTGGCGATGACGGTTATGATTCCGACGGCGGCGGCGGCTACCACATGACCATGCAGGTCTGTCTGGATTTGCTGGAGGAGGAGGAAGGCAGCGGCATGGCCTTCCCGGCTGCGCAGCCGCGCGCCCGCCTGGTGTTCACTGTTCACGTCGCAATCGTCGCTGAGCTCGGATTATGTGCAACCGCCCAGCCGCGCTCACGTGGAGGATATCCTGGGGCCGCGCGCCGTCTGGAGCTCGGAGCACGATGCGGCAGGAGCGGGCGGAGCAGCGGAGTGGAGTGACGGCGCAGACGAGTGAACAAACCCAACACGCACGGATGCCAGCCAACAATGCGGCGGCAATGAGCAATTCACGCACGAGCGCTGCAATGTCATGCATCGAACGCTTTGTAGTCCGTCAGGTTTTGCCATGGCAGCGCCAATCGTTATCGATATGTGCTCCCTCCGATAGGTACGCGCACGGGGCTGCCGACGTTTGAGCTGCTGAGCAGCGCAGCGCGCAGCGCACCGCTCGCGCAGCAGTAGCTCACCGTCTTGCAGGACTCAGTGATTGACGCAAAAAATAACCAGGGGCCTGTTGGGTGCAGGGGCCTTCCGTGGCACCCTACTGTAGTGGTGACGACAGTGCCTCGAGCCACGTCCCGGCCGCATGAGGGACTCCTGTCGGTTCCTTCCCGGGCGTCCCTTCGCTCGCAAGTCAACGTCACGCAGTGTCGCTTCGCTTCTCGCTTAATAACTCATCAGCCAGCGCACCGTTCCGCGCGAAACTTGGTGCGTTCGGTGCGGAGCAACCTTGCGCACAAACGTATGGTTTTTTTGGGGCGAACGCGGCAACGACGCGCGCGAGAATGGCGAAAGAGTGTGAAATCGAAGATTTTCAAGAGTAAGTGATGAGAGTTTTAGGTTTGGAGCAAATCGAGCAAATCTACGACAGCATGCTTGACAGCCTCAGTGAGAACATCGAGTTCCTCAAAGTACCAGTGCGTTTCGACCGCCTGACGCCGGACGCAAAGTTCGCGCTGAAGGAATACGAGGACTGGGCTTGCGAACGGATCTGGGAGAGCAAAGCAGCGCTTGCCTACGTGGCTATGCACGCAGACGATGCCATGCTACACTCGC
>Ga0208951_1000861_pt1 | contig 13783 bp, 10 predicted proteins | sample GreLakmeMI27MSRF_FD_187702 | JGI IMG/M metagenome (GOLD analysis project Ga0208951, IMG submission 187702) | Freshwater lentic microbial communities from great Laurentian Lakes, MI, USA - Great Lakes metaG MI27MSRF (SPAdes) | ecosystem: Environmental > Aquatic > Freshwater > Lake | place: Great... | reverse complement strand
GTTTGCTTGGCGGACATAGAGAGTTGGAACCACTCCTTCCCATCCCGAACAGGACAGTGAAACGACTTATCGCCAATGATAGTATGCTTTTTGCATGCGAAAGTAGGTCACTGCCAAGCTTCTTATAATAAAAAACCCTAACCTCAAAACTGAGCTTAGGGTTTTTTATTGTCTGTAACTTTTAAATTGAAACTATATTTTTTGTGAAGTATCTTTGAGTGTCACTGTGCGATTAAAAATTGGTTGATTAGGTTTTGATTCTTTTGCGTCCGCAATGAAGTAACCATGACGTTCAAATTGAAATTGTTCGCCCGGCTGAATAGCTTCTAAACTTTTTTCTAATTCCGCATCGATGACTGTGCAAGAATTTGGATTTAGTTGTTCTAGATAATTGGCGTCATGACTACCTGGGTGTTCGACTGAAAAAAGTTTGTCGTATAAATGAACCGTGCCTCGATAACTATGTGCTTTAGAAACCCAATGAATATTACCTTTAACTTTCACGCTGTCACTTCCGGGTGTTCCTGATTTAGTATCAGGTAAGTATTCACATAAAACTTTTTTAACTTTGCCACTCGAATCTTTTTCAAACGATGAGCATTTGACTACATAACCATATCTGAGACGCACCATATTGCCTGGATATAATCTAAAGAATTGTTTAGAAGGTTCTTCCATGAAATCTTCGCGCTCAATCCAAAGCGACCTAGATAACTTCACAACACGTTTTCCTAACTCAGGTTTAAGTGGATGATTAGGTGCAAAACAATCTTCATTTTGATTTTCTGGATAATTTGTAATTTCAAGTTCAATCGGGTCAAGCACTGCAATACGTCTTTCACAAGATGCATTTAAAACTTCACGCATCGATTCTTCGAGTGTTGCATAATCAATCCACGAATCCGCTTTAGATACACCAATGCGATCCGTAAAAAGTTTAAACCCTTCAGGTGTATAGCCTCGACGTCTCGCACCTTCAAGTGTTGGGAGTCTTGGATCATCCCAACCAGTCACATGTTTTCCTTCAACTAACTCAATGAGTTTTCTTTTTGAAAGGACTGCATATGTCAAATTAAGTCTTGCGAATTCATACTGACGGGGTTGTGGTTTAGATAATAAACCATTTTCAATTAAGCGATCTAAAATCCAATCATAGAATGGCCGTTGATCTTCAAACTCTAATGTGCAAATTGAATGTGTGATTTTTTCTAGAGCATCCTCTATTGGGTGTGCAAAGGTATACATGGGATAGATACACCAAGTGTCACCTGTATTGTGATGATGTGCACGTTTGATTCTATAGATCGCAGGATCTCGTAGATTAATATTGGGAGATGCCATGTCAATCTTAGCTCGTAAGACCATAGATCCATCAGCGTACTTACCATCTCGCATTTCACGGAACCATGTGAGATGTTCTTCGATTGCATTATCGCGCCAAGGAGAATTTTTACCTGGCTCGGTCAATGATCCACGATTAATGCGAATTTCATCCGGTGATTGTTTGTCGACATAGGCATGACCTGATTGAATCAATGATTCAGCAGCTTCATACATAAAGTCAAAATAATGACTCGCAAAATAAAGGTGTGATGTTTTATTTTGTTCCCATGAGAAACCTAACCAGGACACATTACTTTTAATACTATCCACATATTCCTGATTTTCTTTTTCAGGGTTAGTGTCATCAAAACGTAAATGACAAATACCTTCATAATCTTTAGCTAAACCAAAGTTCAAGAAAATACTTTTCGCATGCCCTATATGGAGATAGCCATTAGGTTCCGGCGGAAATCGTGTACGAATTTTGGCCATATCGATAGGTGCTTTTGCATGATGTGAGGCATCACCGGGAGAACCTGCCCACGCTTTACCGTCATAACTTTTATTTGTTAAGTCGCGCTCGATGACGCCACGAATAAAATTAGAAGGTGCTTGAGATGTATTTTTGCTGTCTGACATAATATAGGCGATATTCTACACTGAAAAGACCTCTTAATTGGGCCCAATCCATTGATCTTAAAGCTAAAAGATAGGCTCGTATGATAAGATCAAGTTTTAAACGTCATACGAGTTTTATGCAGCATAGCCTCGTTTTTAAAGTCTTAGATGTGCTCTCCGATGGTAAATTTCATTCGGGAGAGTCCATTGCTAAAACTTTTGATATCTCACGTGTTTCGATCTGGAATGCGATTAAAAAAGCGGAAGAGTTAGGTGTAGAGATTTATTCTGTGCGTGGCCGTGGTTATAAATTAATTCAACCGATTACGCTTTTAAAAAAATCCTCAATTCAACAAGTCATGGGCGAAATTCATCACTGGTTCAATGTAGAAATTTTTGACGTGATGGATTCTACCAATAGTTATCTTATGGAAAAAGCCTCTTCAGATCACCCGCATGCGTCTATCGCTGCAACACATATTCAAACGAAAGGCAGAGGTCGTCGGGGGAGGGCTTGGCAATCAGCATTAGGTGAAAGTTTAACTTTTTCACTTCTATGGCGCTTTAATGGCGGGGCAGCAACACTTTCAGGATTGAGTTTAGCAGTTGGAATCGCCCTCATAAGAAGCTTTCATCGATTCGGTGTGATAGGCGCACAATTGAAATGGCCTAATGATGTATTGATTCAAGATCAAAACAAATATAAAAAATTAGCTGGTATTCTCATTGAGCTTCAAGGTGACATGGAAGGGCAGAGTAGTGCTGTCATAGGTATTGGTATCAATTTAAAACTCTCTAAAAAAAGCTTTAGTCATATTGATCAGCCAGCGATAGATCTCGCAAGTGTGAGTCCAGATGAAATTGACCCGAATAAATTATTAGGACAAATCTTAAAAGATTTAGCAGATGTTTTGGGTCAGTTTAATACTTCAAAATTTAGTTCGTTAAAAGAAGAGTGGATAACCTATCATGTTTATCAAAATCAAACAGTCACATTATCTTTAGGCGACGGGAGATCTGTGACAGGTTTAGCCCAAGGTGTCACTGAGGATGGAGCGTTGATGATCGAAACGAAATCGAACGGTATTGAAACATTCTCATCCGGTGAAATTTCACTAAGAAAAGTATAAATATGTTTCTACTCATTGATATAGGTAATACAAAAACAAAATGGACGCTCCGTGACAGTAAGAGTATTTATAAACAAGATACTTTTCTTACGGAAGATATTGATCAAGATCATTTTGAATTTGATGAAAAGATCAAAAAAATACTTATTTCAAACGTTGCAGGCTTTGAGAAAGAAGCCATTTTAAAAATTAAACTTAAAAAGTTTTCTTGTCTGATTGAATTTATTAAGCCACATAAAATATACAAACATCTTTTAAATAACTACCAGGACGCTACAAAGTTAGGCACAGATCGATGGCTATCAGCATTGAGTGTATCGCATGATATAAAGAAGGCACTAGTGATTGCTTCAGTAGGCACTGCTGTGACGATTGATTATGTGAGCTATGATAATAAAAATAATCAACATGCATTCGAAGGTGGCGTCATTTTGCCAGGACTTCATCTCACAAAAAATACTTTATCTAATCACACTGCAGATTTAAAAAATGGTGAGGGTGTATTTCAAATGCCACCAATCAATACATCAAATGCGATTGAGTCAGGATTTATTTTGAGCGTTCTTAGCAACATCAAATCTTTTTTTGAGCTTGCATCGAACCAATCGAAAGATGTCATGATTATTTTGAGCGGAGGTGATGCTGAAATTATTTACCAGCATATGGATGAAAGTTTAATAAAATATGTTTCAATCAAAAAAGATTTAGTACTAGAAGGTCTTTTTGTTTTAGCGTAACTTTAAAAAAACGTTTTAGCGTTTTTTAATATAAAGATCAGTGATCGTACCTTCTTTAACTTCCGCTGCAAAACAAACAGTTTCAGATAATGTAGGATGGGGATGAATCGTTAAACCAAGATCATGCGCATCAGCACCCATTTCAATTGCAAGCACTGTCTCAGCAATAAGTTCGCCTGCATTAATACCTGTAATGCCGGCACCAATTAATCGATGTGTTTCTTTATCAAAAATAAGTTTTGTTGTACCTTCTGAACGATTCATAGCAAGCGCTCGGCCACTTGCGGCCCACGGGAAACTCGCCTTGTCAATTTCAATATTTTTTAGCTTTGCCTCCGTCTCCGTCATGCCTGCCCAAGCCACTTCAGGGTCCGTATAGGCAACATATGGAATGGCAATCGATTGGAACTCAACTTTGTGTCCAGCGATAACTTCAGCCGCGACTTTACCTTCGTGTGTTGCTTTGTGAGCTAACATTGGCTGACCTACAATATCGCCAATCGCAAAGATGTGGGATACGTTGGTACGCATTTGTTTATTCGCCGGAATAAATCCTTGGTCAGTAACATTAACTCCAGCGAGTTCTGCTTTAATTGCTTTACCATTTGGACGTCGACCGATGGCAATTAAAACGCGGTCATAGATTTGTGATTCTGATTTCCCTTCACATTCAAAACCCACATGAATACCATCTGCTTTAGGTTCGATGGTGTTGACTTTAGTATGGAGCATAATTTTTTCAAAACGCTGCTCCATACGTTTTTGTAATGGGCGCACTAAATCACGATCACATCCTTGCATGAGTCCATCTGTCAATTCAACGACACTCACACCACTTCCTAATGCATCGTAAACGGTACCCATCTCTAAACCAATAATTCCACCACCTACAATGAGTAAACGTTTTGGAATATCTTTGAGCTCTAGGGCACCTGTGGAATCCATAATGCGCGGATCATCTTGTATGCCAGGGAATTTTGTGGATTGTGAACCTGCAGCAATAATGCAATGCTCAAAACCTACTGTCTCAGTTTGGCCATCAGCCTTTGTCACTTTGATTTGATGAGACGAAGTAAATTCACCCACACCTTGAATGACAGTGACTTGCCTTTGCTTGGCCATGGCACCTAAGCCTTGAGTCAATTTGCCGACGACATCATGAGCTTTCCAATTGCGAATTTTTTCTAAATCGATGTTGGGTTCACCAAAACTGACACCGTGGGCCGCTGTTTCTTCGGCATCAGTAATGACTTTAGCTGTATGTAAAAGTGCTTTCGATGGAATGCAGCCGACATTAAGACATACCCCTCCTAAGGTTGTGTATCTTTCGACAAGCACTACTTTTTTGCCTAAATCTGCGGCACGGAATGCAGCTGTATAACCACCCGGGCCTGAACCCAAAACAACGACTTCAGTTTCATGTGTTGATACCACATCTGATTTTTTAGCGATTATTTCTGAAGGTACTTGAGAAGGCGCTTCTTTTTTTGCTGTCTCTTTTGTCTCTGTTTTAGTTTCAACTTTTTGAGTTTTGTCGTTAGATTCACTTAATTCGATCACAAGAATATTGGATCCTTGTTTAACTTTGTCACCTACTTTTAAATTAATATTCGTTACTTTACCTTCATGTGAGGAAGGAATATCCATGGACGCTTTATCGGATTCAACTGTGATGAGTGAATCTTCCTTTTTGATCATGTCACCAATTTTGACAATCACTTCGATGACTTCAACACTATCGAAGTTACCGATATCAGGTACCGTGATTTGAAAAGTATTAGTCATATAATATTAAAGAAGCAATCGACGTACGTCAGATAACATCATGCGTAAGTGGCTTGTAAAACGTGCGCCATCTGCACCATCAATGACACGGTGATCGTAGGATAAGCAAAGCGGCAAGATAAGCCTTGCTTCAAATGTTTTTGTTTTGGGATCGTAAATGGGCTCCATAGACGATCGAGATATGCCTAAGATTGCCACATCAGGACAATTAATGATTGGTGTAAATTTAGTGCCGCCAATGCCACCTAAACTTGAAATCGTAAAGCAGCCACCTTGCATTTCTTCTAGTTTAAGTTTGCGTTCCCGTGCTTTGGCGGAAAGCTCACCTAGATCTTTGGCAATTGCGAGCACATCTTTTTGGTGGACATCACGCACCACAGGCACAACCAATCCATCGGGCGTATCACACGCGAAACCGATGTTGTAATAATTCTTATAAATGAGTTGATCACCATCCGCTGAAAGTGACGCATTAAAATTAGGATAAGTTTTAAGTGCATTGACACAAGCTTTCATAAGGAAAGCGAGGAGTGTTAGTTTGACACCCTTTTTCTCAGCATCAACCTGCATAGACTTTCTAAAAGCTTCGAGATCGGTAATATCAGCTTCATCAAATTGTGTGACGTGAGGAGCAGTGACCCAGTTGCGATGAAGATTTGCCCCTGATAATTTTTTAATTTTAGAAAGTGGCTTCGTTTCAATCTCACCATACTGACTAAAGTCAATGATAGGCATAGGTATGACGGTCGGTGCATTACCCATATTATCTGAGCGAGGTCGAGCTAACTCACCCTTAACATAACTTTGTATATCTGATTCCAGAATGCGATGCTTTGGACCTGAACCTTCTACAAATGCTAAATTGACACCAAGCTCACGTGCGAATTTTCTGACCGACGGACTAGCATGTGATTTTTTATTAGGTGCTACAGCAACAGAGTCGCCAATAGGTACTGGTGTTTGCTGTGGCTTAATTTTTTGTGGTGGTTCAGGCGCTGGACGGGAAGGCTCAGGAATACGAGCTTTAAGAGCTTCTTCTTTTTTAGTTTCTTTGGGTTCCGCCTTCACTTCTGATTTTTTTTCAGATGCCGCGACATCAAGCATTAAAATAGGTGAGCCTTGTTTAATTTTATCGCCTACTTTTAAAAGAATTTCTTTAACGGTACCTGAATGGGGTGCTGGAATATCCATGGATGCTTTATCTGTTTCTAAAGTGATAAGTGGGTCATCTTTTTTGATGGCATCGCCTATCTTCGCAATGATTTCAATGACATCCACACTATCAAAGTTACCAATATCGGGAACGAGTATTTTTTCAATAGCCATAATTACTGAGTCACCGGATTAGGTTTGTTAGGATCAAGTTTAAATTTCTTAATTGCATCAGTCACGATAGATGATTTAATCTTGCCTTCATCACTCAATGCTTTAAGGGCTGCCACCACCACATAATGACGATCCACTTCAAAGAAGTGCCGTAATTTTTCTCTTGAGTCAGAGCGTCCAAAACCATCAGTACCAAGCGCTACAAACTTATGCGGCAAGAAGACAGCAATTTGCTCTGCAAATGATTTCATATAGTCGGTCGATGCAATGATAGGACCTTCTGCTTTTTTGAGAAGCTTTACCACATGCGATTCTTTTTGCGGTTTATCTGGATTCATACGATTCCAACGATCCGCTTCTAATGCATCTTTACGAAGTTCGTTGAAACTTGTCACACTCCAAACGTCGGCTGACACACCATAATCACTTTCTAATATTTTTTGTGCTTCAATGACTTCACGTAAGATCACCCCGCTGCCCATGAGTTGAACTTTTTCACCTTTGATTTTTGAAGTAGAGATTGGGTACATACCCTTGATGATGTTGGCTTCACTTCCTTTAGGCATTTCAGGGTGGCTATAATTTTCATTCATGACGGTGATGTAATAGAAAACATCTTCCTGATTTTCAATCATACGTTTTAATCCATCTTGCATGATCACGGCAAGTTCATATGCAAAGGTAGGATCGTATGACACGCAATTAGGGATCATGGCGGCCATTAATTGGCTATGACCGTCTTCATGTTGCAAGCCTTCACCGTTCAGTGTCGTACGACCCGCGGTAGCACCTAGTAAGAATCCACGCGCTCGTGAGTCACCTGCTGCCCATGCAAGATCACCAATACGTTGGAAACCAAACATGGAATAGAAAATATAAAAAGGTATCATTTGAATGCCGTTGACGGTATATGAAGTCGCTGCAGCTACCCATGAAGAGAATGAGCCTGCTTCATTAATACCTTCTTCTAGAATTTGACCGTCTGTTTGTTCTTTATAGAACATCACTTGATCTGAATCTTGAGGTTCGTACAATTGACCGACAGAAGAATAAATACCAAGCTGTCTAAACATACCTTCCATACCAAAAGTACGCGCTTCATCAGGCACGATGGGCACAATGTATTTACCGAGTTCTTTATCGCGCACAAGCGTGGATAAAATTCTCACAAACGCCATCGTCGTTGAAATTTCTCGCTCACCTGTTGCTGTGAGCATGTTTTCGAAAGTCGACAGAGGTGGTATTTTAAGTGGGTTACCTTTACGTTTACGTTGAGGTATAAATCCACCGAGCGCTTCACGTCTTTCCATCATGTATTTAATTTCAGGTGAATCAGCTGCAGGCTTATAGAAAGATAATTTTTCGACATCTGCGTTGCTGATATCTAAATCAAAACGATCACGGAAGGCTTTCAATGAATCAATGTCCATGCTCTTTTGTTGATGTGTAATATTTTGCCCTTCACCCGCGTCACCCATACCGTAACCTTTGACTGTTTTTGCTAAGACAACTGAAGGCTGACCTTTGTGAGATGTTGCTGCGGCGTATGCTGCATAGACTTTATGAGGATCATGCCCGCCACGATTTAGGCGCCAGATATCTTGATCTGACATGGCAGTAACCATTTCTTTCAATTCAGGATATTTACCAAAGAAGTGTTCGCGTGTGTAAGCACCACCTTTTGCTTTAAAGTTTTGATACTCACCGTCCACGCATTCTTCCATGCGTTTTTTGAGTAAGCCCGTTTTGTCCATCGCGATTAATGGATCCCAGTAAGAACCCCAAATCACTTTAATCACATTCCAACCCGAACCTCTAAAATCAGATTCAAGTTCTTGAATAATTTTGCCGTTGCCTCGGACTGGACCATCAAGACGCTGCAAGTTACAGTTGACCACAAAAATAAGGTTATCGAGTTTTTCGCGAGACGCTAATGAAATTGCACCTAACGATTCAGGCTCGTCCATTTCGCCATCACCACAGAAGACCCAGACTTTACGATCTGAAGTGTCTGCAATACCGCGATCATGTAAATATTTCAGAAAACGTGCTTGGTAAATGCCCATGATAGGACCTAATCCCATCGATACCGTTGGGAACTGCCAGAAGTCAGGCATGAGCCACGGATGAGGGTAGCTTGATAATCCCTTGCCACCCGTTTCCATACGGAAATTAGTTAATTGATCTTCGCTGATACGGCCTTCTAAAAAGGCTCTCGCATAAACACCAGGGGATGAGTGACCTTGGAAGTACACAAGATCGCCTTGGAATTTATCATTGGCTGCCCTAAAGAAATGGTTGAAGCCGACATCATATAAAGTCGCTGCTGATTGAAAGCTTGCAATATGACCTCCCACACCTGGAGATTTTTCATTCGCACGCAATACTGTCATGATGGCATTCCACCTTATGAGCGCGCGGATGCGACGCTCCATATCAGGGTTACCTGGATGGCGTTGTTGCAAATGTGTAGGGATGGTATTGACGTAAGCGGTGGTCGCTTTATAAGGTAGATTAGCCCCTGATCGTCTCGCCTGATCAATCATAGATTCAATCAAGAAATGAGCGCGTTCTACACCTTCTGTTTCAATGACGGCATTAAGTGCGTCAAGCCACTCTTGCGTTTCTTGATTGTCGATGTCGGGTATAGATGCCATGTTTTAATGTAACTCCAGAATTTTTATGAGAACGCTAACGGTATAATAACTACTATATTTCTCTAGCGCCTAAAGGGGTTTCCAATTTTGTGAGTGATAACACTTAAATGAACTCATATAGGTTCAAGTTTGGCGTTTTTAAGCATTTGGGTCAAGTAAAAAAGTAAGTTAAAAGTGTTAAAAAAAAGTAATATTCTATTGATTTTATTGATATTTTTTTATAGTACGTTCATTTTAAGGATCAAGGCTTATGGGCATTAAAATTGTACAAAAAAGGGGCGTAGCGACAGAAAAAAACATCAAAGGGACTCATCTTCTTTGTGTGCTAAGCGACGCGACATCAAAGTTATTTCCTTTTATAAAAGAGCTTGATCGAAAACTAAAGCGTACCCATAAAAAAATGGCGAGTCTCTCTAAGGAGCCTGTCACAATTGAGATCCAGGATGGTCGTTTGTTAAGTTTTGTTGTCTTAGATCAAAAAATGAATACTTTTCAGCGTCATACTTTAATTCGAAAAGGACTCCAGCCTTTAATTGCAGAAAACCCTGAAGTCCTTAATATCTCAGTATTTGGCGATGAAGATTTAAAAGAAATAAATGCTCGCGCTGCAGTCTATGTGGCACTTATGAACAGTCAAACATTACCTACGCGCAAAAAAGAAAGCATCAAAAAAAATATCAAGTCCATTGATTTATTTGGTATTGAGCTTAAGGATAAATTTGCACATGAAATTGCAATCGTTACCGGTAACACATTAACCCGCCAATTGACGATGTTGCCGCCCAATGAATTAACTCCATCTATTTATCGCACAAAAATAAAATCACTCGCCAAATCACATGGCTGGAAACTTGAAGAATTTGATATGGCGAAATTAAAAAAGATGGGAGCAGGTGCTTTTGTGGCAGTAGGGCAAGGTTCTGAGCCGCAAGATGCTGCGATTGTGCATCTTACTTATAAGCCTAAACAAATTAAGAAAAACATTGCGGTCATTGGTAAAGGTATTTGTTTTGACACAGGTGGGCATAATTTAAAACCAGCGCGTTATATGTATGGCATGCATGAAGACATGAATGGTTCTGCAGTTTCCCTTGGCATTTTATTAAGTGCGACACTTTTAAAGCTGCCTATTAAAATTGATTGCTGGTTAGCCATTGCGCAAAATCATATTGGACCTAAAGCTTATAAACAAAATGATGTGGTGAAGTCTCTTAACGGCACTTCTATTGAAATTATTCATACCGATGCGGAAGGTCGTATGGTCTTAGCAGACACGTTAACGTTAGCCTCCCGTTTGAAGCCTGACATGATGATAGATTTTGCAACACTGACAGGCAGCATGGCAACAGCATTAGGTGATCGTTATAGCGGTGTTATATCTAATCGACCAGAATTATCTTGTTTAGCCGTGGGTGCGGGAAGTGAAGCTGGAGAGCGTATTGCAGCATTCCCATTTGATGAAGATTATGAAGAAGATCTTGAGAGTGGCATTGCAGATATTAAGCAGTGCACGCTTGAAGGCGGTGCTGATCATATCCATGCCGCACGATTCTTAAATCGTTTTATTGAAAACAATGTACCTTGGTTGCATACCGATCTCTCGTCGAGCAATCGAAAGGGTGGTCTTGGTGCAGCGTTAAGTGAAGTAAATGGATTCGGTGTGGGTTTTGGTATTCAGGTCTTGAAAAAATTTTTACAAAAGTAATTTTTAAATTTTGCCCTCGTAGCTCAGTGGATAGAGCATCCCCCTCCTAAGGGGAGGGTCACAGGTTCAACTCCTGTCGAGGGCGCCAATTAAATCAAGGATATTAAGAATGAAAAAAATTTTTACATTTTTATTGCTATTTTTGTTTGGTTTTAATTCGTATGCTGATTTAGCTAAAGCAAAATCTTGTAATGCAAATAAAGATGACGAATGTAAGCTTTTATTAATTAGTACGATTGATACGCTGGCCTCATCAGGTTTTTATTGTTCTGATGGAAAAGCCTCTTATAACGATATTATTGACTCTTGGAGAAAAGACATGGCGTTAAATGGTAATCTTCAAAAAGTCTCAACGCATGTAAGTTTAGGATTTACGATTAATAAATTAGGATTAAGCTGTGAGAGATAAAAAGACTATTTCGGAGTACAAAGAAGGTAACTTGAAAAAATAGAACATCTATCAAACCCTGCTAGTATAAGGCTCTATATTTAAATAAAAATATCCTACTAAATTCAGAGAAAAAGTTTTTAGCTCTTGTAAACTTTTGAAGTAAATTGGACAGCCCTATAACCGAGGAAAATAAAATGAAATTTGAAACTATGGTAATTCATGCTGGATATAAACCTGACCCTACGACCAAAGCGGTTGTGCCTCCGATATATCAAACCGTTGCTTATGCTTTCGATAGTGCACAGCACGGGGCAGACTTGTTTGACTTAAAAGTGCCAGGAAATATCTATACACGCATGATGAATCCTACCCAGTCTGTCCTGGAAGAGAGAGTGACAGCCCTTGAAGGGGGTTTAGCTTCGCTGGCATTGTCCTCAGGGCAAGCCGCAGTGACCTACGCTATTCAGACCATTACTGAAATGGGGGATAATATTGTGTCATCAAGTGCATTGTATGGTGGTACTTATAATCTTTTTGCGCATACATTACCTCAGTATGGCATTGAAACGCGTTTTGCTGACTATCGTAATCCTAAGAGTTTTGAACCATTAATTGATAAACGTACAAAAGCCATCTTCGTGGAGTCACTTGGAAATCCTCAAGGTAACATTACGGATATTACTGCTATGGCTGAAGTAGCTCATCATCATGGCATTCCGTTAATTGTTGATAATACCGTACCTTCCCCTTATTTATGTCGTCCCATAGAGCACGGGGCAGATATTGTCGTTCAGTCATTAACAAAATATTTAGGGGGCCATGGTACTAGTTTGGGTGGCGCCATTATAGATTCTGGTAAGTTTCCTTGGGCAGAACATAAAGATAGATTCAAACGCTTAAATGAGCCTGATGTCAGTTACCACGGAGTAATTTATACTGAAGTATTAGGCCCTGCAGCTTATATTGGTAGAGCCCGCGTCGTGCCCTTAAGAAATATGGGTGCTGCAATCTCTCCCTTTAATTCATTTTTAATTCTTCAAGGCATTGAAACATTGCCACTTCGAATGGACCGTATCTGTGAAAATACATTAGCAGTTGCAAATTACTTGAAGCAGCACAGCAAAGTACAGTGGGTAAACTACGCCGGGTTACCTGACCATCCTGATCATAAGCTAGTCAAAAAATTAATGAATGGCAAAGCCTCTGGTCTCATGACTTTTGGGGTAAAAGGTGGACGAGTTGCTGGGGAACGTTTCTTAGATGCGCTTAACTTGTTTACTCGTTTAGTCAATATTGGCGATGTGCGCTCGCTTGCAACACATCCAGCTTCAACCACCCATCGTCAACTTTCCCCTGAAGAGCTTTCTAAGTCAGGGATCACTGCTGATACGGTGCGCTTATGTGTAGGTATTGAGCATATTGACGATATTAAAGAAGATCTTGAGCAAGCATTATCTAAGGTATAGCCCTTTAAAATTTTGAATTTACGATTACTAAACTAGGGTTAAATTGTAAGAAATAGAAGATTTATCAAATTTATCAGAGTCATAAAAATGACTAAAAATCTATTGTTAGGACTATTAATTTCAATCTATTGCATAGCCTATGTGCACTCAGATTCAAAGATGTATAAAGATGAGAAAGGTAGATGGGTCAATTCTAAAGGAGGCAACATCTTCGGTGATTCACGATTCAACCTTGATGCAGACCCTAGATTTAACATGGATGCAGATCCTAGATTTAATTTAGATGCAGATCCGAGATTTAATATGGATGCAGATCCGAAATTTAACATGGATGCAGATCCAAAATGGAGTATAGATGGTGATAAAAGATATCAATAATAAATTATAAGAAAGTAATTTGTTAAATACTATTGAATAAATAATGAAAAAAATAAATTTAGAAGAAGTTCGAGATTTTATTGAGGCACAAACTCTAGAGTCAAAAATTTATATTGGTTGTGATTCTGAAAGAATTAGAATTGGAAAAGATTGGTATGCAGATTATGTCATGGCAATAGTCGTTCATATTAATGGCAATAACGGATGCAAAATTTTTGGTGAAGTATTGCGTGAGAGAGACTATGATCAAAAAAAGAGTAAACCTCG
>Ga0208951_1000860_pt1 | contig 13783 bp, 15 predicted proteins | sample GreLakmeMI27MSRF_FD_187702 | JGI IMG/M metagenome (GOLD analysis project Ga0208951, IMG submission 187702) | Freshwater lentic microbial communities from great Laurentian Lakes, MI, USA - Great Lakes metaG MI27MSRF (SPAdes) | ecosystem: Environmental > Aquatic > Freshwater > Lake | place: Great... | reverse complement strand
CATCTGCGCCTTAGCCACGTACGAGGGCGCGAAGTTGAGCGTACTGGCCGTCCCATCGGACTACCACTTTGATTTCTTCCAGGACCTCACGAAGCCCCGGGTGTGCGGCGGCGCCCTCGGCACGTTGACGTACCGCTCGGACCAGCTGGAGCTCGGGCCGAGCGGCGAGTTGCAGCAAGGGGCGAGCAGCGAGCGCTCGGCCGTGGTTTCCGCGCTGTCCTCGTGCGCACAACTGTCGCGGCCGGTGCAGGTCCAGGTTGCGCGATACACGCCCCTGGCGCTGTCGCTCACGCGCCCGGCGAGCGTCAACCGCCGCGGCCACCGCCGCCGACGACGACCTACCCCTACCACGACTCTCAGTGTGAACAAAACCGTGCAAATGCTGCGCTGGTGGGTGCAGTCCCACGGTGTGGACAAGAACTGCACGCTGCACTGCGTGAGCGAGGACTCCATCACGCGCATTCTGCCCCCCTCACTGAAAGGAAACACGAAGCTGCTAGAGCTGGGCCTCTCTGGACAGGTGGCTGTGTCTGAGTGGAAGCCCAACACACGCTCATCTCAGATCGTCGTCATGATGCTGACGGGCAAGAGCATTACCCTGGAGGTTGAGTCCAGTGACACCATCGGCAACGTGAAGACCAAGATCCAGGACATGGAGGGCATCCCGCCCGACCAGCAGCGCCTCATCTTCGCGGGCATGCACCTGGAGGATGACCGCATGCTGGCTGAGTACAACATCACGGAGGGTGCGTTCGCGTGTTTGCAGGCTTCCTTGCTTATACTGACGGTCACCGCATAGATTCGATTGTCCATCTGGTCTTGCGACTGCGTGGCGGCATGTACCACGAGACGAGCGGGCGCTTCGACAATGCGGCTATCGGTCTCGCGAAGCAGCTGGCCGTCACGGTGTCCCTGGGCGACAAGAGCTACACCCTGCAGTGCGACCCGTTCGCGCCGGTGGGTGCGCTCAGCACTCTGCTCAAGGCTGCTGTGGAGCGTGACGCCTGGGAGGACGAGGATTCTCTGGACTCAGATGAGGAAGAGGAAGAGGACGAGGAGGAAGATGAAGAGCTTGCGGCGCTGCTGGCGGAGATTGCGCTCGCTGAGAAGACGCTGCAGCTCGCCACGGAGAAGCTGGAGGGTCGTCGGGGGGGCAAGAAGGCACGGCTCGCCGTCGCCTGAATTGAGAGACCTCTTTGCTCTCTGAAGCGGCGCGATGAACCGATGGACTCGGTCGTGCAAACTAGCAAACATGCCTGCTGCGGAGCAACGGCGTCGTGCGTGCACAACGGCGCGCGGCCGTCAGATCTGTCAGCAGGCTGTTCGACACTGTTCGAGCGTCTTTGCGACGTTCGCAGCGCCCTCCGCCGTCTGGGCGTGTCCTGGCCGCCATGGCGTCGCTCTCCTGCGCCTCTGCGGTCTCCGCGGTCGCCCAGCCCGCGCGCTCGGTGCGTTTGGATATTTGCGAAAAAGTAGTTACGCGCTATCCAGGCTGGCTTCACGCTCTGATGCGCTGCTGGCGGCGCCTGACGTGCGCGGCGCACTGGCCGTGTTGTCGCGCAGAGGCTCCGGCGGGCCCGGGAGCTGCCTTTCTCAGCGCGGCTTGGGAAGGCGGGCGTCTTACTCAGCGTCCCCACCCGCTTCCCCAACGTCGCTCAGCCGACGCGCTGACGCCGATCCGCGCTCTCCTCGCCTGCAGGCTCCCCGCCGCGCGTCGGCTGCGGCCGTTCCTGCCCGCGGGTGCGTGCGAGCAGTGCGTCGCCGCCTTTACCCGCTTGCATGTGCCTCACTCCACCCACCCCAAACAGCCTCAGCGGCGCTTCCAAGGCTGTGTTCGCCGGCCGCACGGCCGCGCTGCTGCGTGGTGCGTGTTGCGACCACGAGCGTAGCGCTGGTGCCACCTCTCTCGCATTGCGCTAAGCCCCTGACCCCGCTCCCTCAGCTCCCAAGGCGCGCTCGCTGCGCGCCGCCTTCTCCGCGCGCGCCACCGCCTCGGCGCCGCCCTCGACGGAGCTGCAGCCCTGCGCCGCCGAGTCTCCGCGTCGCCTGTCCCGCGTGCTCCCGCTCCTCCTCGCCGCATCCGTATGCGCCTTCGCCGGCTTGGTGCCCCCCGCCAGCGCAGCCAGCGGCCCTCTGGCTCAGGTGGCCGCCTCGGTGGCGTCCATCAACGGCGCCGACACGGCTTGGATCCTCATCTCCACCGCTCTGGTGCTCTTCATGTCCATCCCCGGCTTGGCGCTCTTCTACGCCGGCCTGGTGCGCAGCAAGAACGCGCTGTCTGTGCTGGTGCACTGCTTCGTGCTGGTGTGCGTGGGCTCGGTGACGTGGACCGCCATCGGATACAGCCTCTCCTTTGCCCCCGGCTCAGCCTTCGTAGGCGGCCTCTCCAAAGCCTTCCTCTCCGGCGTGACCCAGGCGAGCGTGACCAACACCATTCCGGAGCTGCTGTGGTTCATGTTCCAGGGCACTTTCTTCATCATCACGCCCGGACTGATGGTTGGCGCCTTTGTTGAGCGCCTCAAGCTCTCCTCCTTCCTCCTGTTCACCACGCTGTGGAGCATCTTCGTGTACACGCCCATCTGCCACATGGTGTGGGGCGGCGGCTGGCTGAGCAGCCTGGGTGTGCTGGACTTTGCGGGCGGCATTGTGGTCCACATCACCGCCGGCGTGGGCGCGCTGCTCACCTGCATCATGCTGGGCCCGCGCAAGGAGAACAAGATGACGCCGCACAACCTGCCCATGGCGGTGACGGGCGCCGGCATGCTGTGGGTCGGATGGTACGGATTCAACGGCGGCAGCGCCGTTGCCGCCAGCGCCCTGGCTGCCTCGGCCATCGTGGTGAGCCAGATCAGCGCCGCCGTGGCTGCTCTGACGTGGATGGCGCTGGACTGGAAGGAGCACAAGCCCACCAGTCTGGGACTCATCACCGGCTCCATCGCCGGCCTGGCCGCAATCACCCCGGCTGCCGGCTTCGTGGGCGTGCCTGGCGCCTTCGGCATCGGCCTGCTGTCCGCCATTATCTGCCGCTACTGCAGCACTGTGGTGAAGACCAAGTTTGCGTACGACGACAGCCTGGACGTGTTTGGCGTGCACGGCGTGGGCGGCTTCGTGGGCACGCTGCTGCTGGCTGTGTTTGGGCACACGTCGTTTGGAGGGAGCAACACGGTGGCCATCGCCACCCAGTTTGGCATCCAGTCTTTTGCCGCAGCCTTCACCATCGTGTACACCTTCATCGTCTCCTTCGCGCTCCTCAAGATCACGGAGGCGCTCACCGGCGGGCTGCGCGTCACGGCCGCCACTGAGGAGAAGGGGCTGGACCACGTGGAGCTGGGCGAGGAGGCGTACCTGGCTTGAGCCCTACTTCAATGAGCTTAGATCTACTGATGTCACGTTTCATATGTTCGGTGCAACCGTGTGTGTTCCGTCTGTTCCGTTTCCCAGCCGGAAGAAAGCGCCAGGCACAGGTGCGAGCTGCTCGCGCTGAGGCCCAGCCGCCAGGCGGGAAAGCGCAAGTCTGACTCGAGGCTCAGTCCGTCGCATGCCTCCCAGCACAGCTCGTGCGTGCACCGAGAGAGGTCGCCGCGAGCATGATGATGCAGGTGTAGCTTCGGCAAGCCGTTTGCTTGGCGCTTCACCGTCAGCCTCAGCCCCTCCTCGCAACGGCTCAGCTGCGGGGCGTATGTCCGCAGCGTCAGAGCGAGCACGAGGATTGCGGGTGCACGCACGCGCACCGTGAGACTGGACTCGGTGTGTCCGCCCAGCGCAGCCTCTGCCCTGAACCGCAGTGAGGTGAGCGGCGCTACGCCTAGGGTGACGTCTCCCTCCAGCTGGGCGCTGCGCGCCAGCGTGGTCTTCAGGCGCAGCAGCGCTTCCGGCTTCCGGCTTCCAGCGGAACGGTGCAGCAGCATGTGAGCGACGTGCACATCGCCAGCCGTGTCAAAGCGAACGCGCGTCGCAGCCTCCTCCAGCTCGACGAAGGAGCAGCCCGGGGCTAGACCCAGCCTCCAGCGCTGCCGCGGCTCGGTTGCAGGCGCGAAGCACAGGTCGCAGCAGCTCTCTCCTGGCAAACAGGAGGCGCAGCTCGCCGTGAGCTCACCCGCTGAAAGCGCCAGCCGTGCTTCGCCGGACGCCTCGTGCACGCTTCGGCAGTCTGAGCTGGCCTGGCCGGACAGCTCGCAGGTGCCCAAGCAAGTAGCCGCTGAGATGGAGAACGAATTGGACGGAGCCTCGCCCGTACGAAGCCACGGCAGCATGTCCGTGTGCACCGTGTTGCGCGTGTAGGCTGCGTGCGAGTGAGCACCTTGCATGAACGCTTGCACCCCTGTGACTGGTGTGAACAGCGCATCTGCCGCGGCAGCGGCCTGCAACGCCACAGCGCTGCGCTCGTCCACTCGCAGCGCTTGCGGGGCCGGAAGGGCAGGCTGGACTTGAAGCAACGAGCAGGAGCGGGCCAGCATCGCCGCCCCCGGAAAGCCTCCGGCCCCTGCTTTACATTCTGAGTACCTCGCGGCGTGGCTGTGAGTGCGGATGAACAGGAGAGGCGAAGGAGGGGGGCACTGCTCTGTCACGCCGGACGCCGCTGCCCGCTGACTCCTCATGTCATCACGCATTGCTGTCTGTGGTTCACGCACGTGCGTCCATGCAGCGCACTGCCTTGTTGTTCCCTGCACATTCAGCGCCGCTGCTGCTTTGCCGCCGCGGCCACGTCGTCCTTGGTTTCATCTACGGCGCGCTTGACGTGGTCGGCAGTGCTCTTAATCTCCGCAGCGCCTGCACCATGGAATCGTCAGGAGATGCACGTTGGGCCCATGCGCGCGCGCCTTTGGAAATCGGGTTCAGCGGACGGCGTTTGCCGCCAGCATCGCGGTACATGTAGTAGACACCACCGGCGACCAGGACTCCGGCGACGATCGCGCCCATGCGGCGGGGCCCCTGCTGGGCCTGCTGGGCAGCGTTCATCTGAAGCAATCTCACAGGAGGGGCGTAGGCGCAAAATGTCGTACAGGACAGGCAGTGAGGCTGAGGTTTGCCATCCCAGCCTTGGTTCGCGCGACGGCGCAGGAACGGCACGCAAGAGAGTGCGGACACGCGCAAGAGGAGCAGGCTCGACATCGCCGGTGCGTTGGCGTCGTTGTTTGACAGGGAAGTGCTAGTTTCACCGTTCGAGAGCTGTCCGCGCGCGAGTGAACCACCGAGCTGCGTTCAGCGGCGCTGCTGCTTTGCCACTGCAGCCACGTCATCTTTGGCTTCGTTGACAGCGCCCTTGACGTGGTCGGCGGTGCTCTTAATCTCCGCAGCGCCTGAGACGAGGAGGCGTAGGCGTTCGTCAGCGCCGCTTCCACGCGGCACTGGCGCAGCGCACGCCGTGCTACATGTCCGGGTCGCACCCTTGGAGATGTCGCGGTTCACCGCAGGCACGTACATGAGATACGTGGCAATCGCAAGCCCTCCGAAAGCGAGCGCCGCGAAGCGCCGGTTGCCTCGTGCGGCCTCAGAGGGGCCACGGAACTGGTCCATGCGCGGCACAAGGTGAGAAGTGTTTCGCGGAGGGGGCGCGCAGGAGTGAGTCAAGTGGAGCAGGCTCCTGGGACAGCCGCACGAGTCGCCACCGCCGCGGCAACAACCAGGTCGATGGAGCTGAAGGATGCAGCCTCCACCAGCATGCGGCGGCCGAGGAGCAGCGCTTTAAGCTCGCAGCGGGCTCGTGCGTCCAGGTCCGCAATGCTCTCGAAATCCTCCACGTGTGCGATGCCCACGACGCGGCGGATCATCTTGCACCCGGCGAAGCCAACCGCGTCGCGCAACACGCTCTGCGCGGAGTACGATGTGAGTTGAAGAGCGCAAGACGTGCGGGTTGCAGTGCGCCGCACCTCCAGGAACGTCCGCTGCACAACTTGCAAGCTCTCTGCGCCCGCGCCTGCATCGGCGCCGAACAGCTCCTGCGAGGGGAACGCACATGCGTCACGCCACGATGTGACAGTGCCGCTCGCTGTGGGGCTCAAAAAGGCATAGAGAGCGCACCGACGGCGTCAGCTCGCCCGCCCGCCCCTCCACCACGGCTGCGCTCCACAGCGCCTGGAAGCGCTCCGAAAACACGCGCCACGTGTCGCGCACGCAGCTGAGCAGCCAGGCTCGCTGCGCTGCGCGCCCCTCCCCGCCCACAACCCCCTCCTGACCGTCGCTCGCAAAGTACGCCAGCAGTAGGTTGCCCAGCAGCGCGCCCACGTCGAAGCCCATGGGCCCGTAGAAGGCAAACTCCGAGTCGAACACGAAGCTGGACGAGTCGCACACCATCAGGCTGCCCGTGTGCAGGTCGCCGTGCAACAGCGCCTGCGAGCAGCCCAGGAAGGCGCGCTTGAGCTGCGCCGCCGCGGCCTTGGCGGGCGCGTCACAGCGCAGCGCTGCTGCGTGGCGGTCCAGCTGCGGGGAGGTGTGTCGGTTGTCTGGGCACGCGTAAAAGGGGCTGCTGAAGACCACCTGCTCGGTGAGGGCGCACATGTGCACGTTGGCGAAGCTGGACGCGGCGGCGCGAAAGGCGGCGCCGCCCAGCGCAAGGGCTGACGTGTGGAACAGCGTGGCGGCCAGGAACTCGCCCAGGTGCCCCGCCAGCGCGGGAAACACGGCGCCGCGCACCAGCGCGCCCCGCAGCGTCACATGCGGCGGCTGGATGTACCGCATGGCGATGACGGAGTCGCCTTCGCTCCAATAGTACAGCTCAGGCACGTGCTGGGGACACCAACGACGCTGCTCCTGCAGCGACGCAGCCTCGAACCGAATGCGCTCCTGACTCAGAGGCCAGCGCTCGCCCACAAGGCGGATGAAGGGCAGAGCCTGCTTGAGCACCATGGCACCATCAGGGCCTTCCAAAAGGTAAACGAAGTTGATGTTGCCGTCACCGATCTCACGCGCACTCCACTGCCCGCGCGTCGAGACGCCGCCCAGACGCTGCGCCAGCTCAGGGCGAACGGCCACGTAGTCCAAGATGCGGGAGGTGTCCAACACTAGCGGCGCTGCGGCGGCTGCAGGCGCATCCGAGGAGCTCAGGTGCGCCACGATGTTAAACGTCTCGCTGCCGGCAGCCCTCCGGATAACGCCCGTCTCGGTGATGATGCCCGTGATGAGGCGCGCGGGTGTGACGTCGAAAGATGGGTTCCAGACGGCGATGCCCGCCGCAGCGACTCTCGAACCGTCACGCGCGTGAGTCACCTCCTCCGCCGCCCGCTGCTCGATGTGAATGCAGCTGCCATCCGCGGTTGTCCCATCCAGCGTGGTGCGCGGCGCAGCGACGTAGAAGGGCACAGAGTGGTGGTGCGCAGCTACTGCCAGTGCGTACGTGCCGATCTTGTTCGCCGTGTCTCCGTTGGCAGCCACGCGGTCTGCTCCCACCACCACGGCGTGGACTTGCCCCTGCGCCATGAGCGCCGCAGCAGCGCTGTCGCAGATGAGCGTGGCTGGGCCCAGCCCGTCCTGGACCAGCTCGTAGGCAGTCAAGCGCGCACCCTGCAGGTACGGTCGCGTCTCCGTGGCAAACACGGCGGCAAGCCTGCCGCTCTCAGAGAGTGCGCGAACCACGCCGAGCGCTGTCCCATAGCCCGCGGTGGCTAGGCTGCCCGTGTTGCAGTGCGTGAGCACGCGCACGCCGGCGTCACCTCGCGAGTGCGCGGCCAGCGCCTCCGCGCCGTGGCGCCCGATGGCCCTGTTGGTAGACACGTCCGTTTCCAGCTCTTGCTCCGCCGCAAGCACTATAGCCGCAACAACAGCAGCTGCGCCCTCGTCCACGTGCCTGCCGGCGACGCGGTTCAGCCGCAGCGCGATCTCAGCCAGGTTGACTGCAGTAGGGCGACTGGTCACCAAGTAGTCAAGGGACGCAGCGACGTGTGCGGAGGCTTCCCCGCCGTCTCTGAAGCGCTCGCTCCCGCCAACCTCCAGCTCAACAGCCAGTGCCAACGCGGCTGCGATGGCGATGGCAGGAGCGCCGCGCACCACCATGTCCTTGATAGCGGCATGGCAGGCTGCAAGCGATGCAACTGGGACGAAGTGTGTTTGCAGAGGCAACTGGCGCTGGTCAAGCAGCTCCAACCGGCCCCGCGAGTATCGGATGGCCTGCAGCGCGCCCGTGCTCGCCATGGTTGCAGCTGAGCGCGAGCTACCAGACTGCAGGACAGGGGAGCGCCTGACATGCCTCTGCAGCTCTGCACCTCAGCTGACGTCATCACTTGTCGGCCGCAAATACCATTTGAAGCGCCTTTGGCTTCCTGTTGTTGCGTGCAGTGTGGTTGTCAAACGGAGCGTGAGAGTGAGCGACCGTGAGTGTGAGCTGTGTGCTGGAGAGTGGTGGAGATGCAGGCACTCGGGCGCCGCCCGCTGGCTGCGCGGCCGGTGGCGAGCGTGCTGAGTAAACGAGCGCTGTGTGGCGTGCCGCTGTTGCGCTGCGTTCGCGGGGTAGCACGAGTAGCACGAGTAGCAATTCCGGCCGGCCGGCCCGCGCCGCTGTGCCTGGCCGCCGCCTCTTCCTCGTCCTCCAGCTGGCTTGAGCCGTCCAGCAGCGAGCCGGCCGCCGCCAGCCGGCCGCGCTCCGTGCTCGCGCGTCTGGCTGCTGCAGGGGAGGCTGGCATCCCCCCCGAGCCTCCCAGCACGCGGGAGCGGCTGCACGCGCTGGCGCAGCTCGCCTGGGCGCGCGTCTTCCGCCCGCTGCGCGACTTTGGTTTTGGCCGGCGCAACATTTGGGAGGGCGGCGTAGGGCTCTTCCTCGTGGGCGGCTTTGGTGCGCTTCCCTCCCTCCTCCTCACACCAGCGCACCCGCGCGCTGTCCGGCAACCACACGCAGCTGGCACGCACTGCACGCGTCCGTCACCCACCGCGCGCGCAGTGCCACCCTATGCTTTGCTTACTTTGCTTGCTGACTCACTCCCCGCTCCGCGCAGTGATGCTGGGCGTGGTCATCGGCTGGATACGCGACCTCAACTTCCAGCGCACGCGCAGCTACCAGGCCATCTTCGAGTTCCCGCTCGCCTGCGGCATCCAAGTGGGCACGCCGGTGCGAATCCGGGGCGTCACCGTGGGCTCGGTGCTCTCCGTGCGGCCCAGCCTGGAGCAGGTTGACGTGCTGGTGGAGGTGGACGACGTGAACATCAAGATACCCCGCAACTCGCTGGTGGAGGCGAACCAGTCGGGCCTCATCGCAGAGACGCTCATCGACGTCACGCCGCAAAAGCCCCTCCCGAAATCCAAGGCTGGACCCCTGGATCAGGGCTGCGAAGCGGAGGGGGTGATCGTGTGCGATCGCAGCCGGCTGGCTGGGCGCACGGGCGTGTCGATGGACGTGCTGGTTGCTGTCTGCACGAGGCTGGCTCTAGAGGTTGAGCAGCTGGGCATGGCGCGCATGTGGACTGTGGGCGAAGGGGTGCAGCAGATGCTGGTGGACCTGGCGCCCTTGGTCAAGCAAGCGGAGGCGATTGCGGCGGAGGTGCGGCCACTGCTGGGCAGCGTGCGCGAGGGTGAGCTGCTGGCGAGCGTGGAGAAGCTGGCGGAGAGCGCGGCGGCGACGGCTGCGGATGTGCGCAAGCTGAACAGCGCAATCTTGACGGAGGAAAACACGGAGCTCCTGCGCCAGTCGGTGGGCACTCTGACCAAAATGTTGCAGCACGTAGAGGCTGTTTCGGGTGACGTGGCGTCGGTGACTGGCGACCCGGCGACGCGGCAGAACCTCAGGCAGCTCATCGCCAGCCTGAGCAGGCTGGTGGACAACTGACCGGGAGGAGCCACGCCTGGCTGCCCTCTGAGCCGTCTGAAAGAGTGAAAACTGCACAAACTGGCAGGTAGCAATAGATAGTTTGTGTGTGTAGTTTTCACACACAAACTATCTATTGCTACCTGCCAGTTTGTGCAGCCCGCCGGGGCCGGAGGCCCGCAATTGGCCCGCCTGCCGCGCCATGCCATCGGACATTGCCCCCTCAAACTACTCAAAAACGCCGCCAGAGCGCATTAAGCGTCCCATATCTGCTGCGATGAGTCTTCTGGCACTCCTCACCTACCAGGGTGAGGCTGGGCCCAGCGGCGCTGTGTTCGCGCCGCTGCTCTGGCTGCCCCGATAGCCGCCTCCGCCGTAGCCGCGGCTGCGAAAGCCGCCGCCGCCGCCGCCGCCGCCGGAGTGCACCAGCGCGGCCAGCTCAGGCGGCACCGGCTGGTTTGCCTCGCGCAGGATGTCAACCAGGCCGCGCGCCAGGCGCGCGTTGGCCATGGTGAAGAACGACACGGCCAGCCCGGCTGCGCCCGCGCGGGCAGTGCGGCCTGCAATTGAGCCGCGTCAGGACAGGCTGGAATGAGCTTCACCGTAGGAGCGCACCGATGCGGTGCACGTAGTCCTCGCAGGTTGAAGGAAAGTCGTGGTTGATGACTGCCCCTATATCCTTGACGTCTGGTCATGGGAGGAACAGCGCGTGAGTCGCCGCGAACGCACCCGCGAGATCTGTCAGTGACCTGCGACTGGGCGCGTGCGTGGAGCACGCACATGCGCACTGTGGCGTGTGTGAGAGCAGTGGGCTCTCGCACGCCAGTGCCGCAATGCACCCGCATCCGCGCCCGATGTCTCCAGGCCACCCGGATGGCGCGATGCGGCGCACCAATGCCGCGCGATGCCACGTCAGTGGCTACCAGGATCGGGCAGCGCCCAAGCCTGAACTCACTCATCACAAAGTCGCGCTCCGGCTGCGCCTTGTCGCCGTGGATGGAGAGCGCCGGAAAGCCGTCTGCGCGCAGCTGGCGCGTGACGGCATCCGCGGCGCGCTTTGTGTCGGTGAAGATGAGCGTCTTGCGGCGCGTGGGCGCCCCTTGAGCCAGCACGTTGACCAGCATTGGATACTTCTCCCGCTCAGACAGCACGCAGATGTGCTGCGTGATTGCGTGGTTGGCGGCCAGGTCAGTCGATCCGATCGTCACGCGCAGTGGTAAGGTGAGGAAGTCGCGCGCAATGGTCTCCACCTCACGCGGAAAGCTGGCGGTGAACATCAACGTCTGCCGGTCAGGCCGGATCTGAGCCACCACGCGGCGGATCTGGGGCTCGAAGCCCATATCCAACATGCGATCAGCCTCGTCGAAGACCAAGTACGTGACGCGCCGCACGTTGGTGGCGCGCGCCTCGAGGAAGTCAAGAAGGCGCCCAGGGGTTGCAATGACAACCTCGACGCCTGAGCGCAGGTCGCGCATCTGCGCGCCGCGGGGCGCCCCGCCGTAGACGCAGGTGGACTTGATTCTTGAAGAGGCACCAAACTTGTTGCACTCCACGGCAATCTGCACTGCGAGCTCTCGCGTCGGGGCGAGAATCAGCACGATGGGGCCCTCGCCCGGCTTCAGGTACGGCTGCGCCACGATGTGCACGAAAGAGGGTAAGAGGTACGAGAGCTGCAGGTGCGTGAGTCAGAGAGTCAGCGAGTGAGCGAGTCAGCGAGTGAGCGTTGATGGTGGTGCGCACGCCACACCGTCTTGCCGCTGCCAGTTTCTGCAACGGCGATGAGGTCGCGCCCGCTGAGCGCACAGGGCCAGGCTGCGCTCTGGATGGTGGTTGGCTTTGAGAAGTGCGCCGCGTAGAGCTCGCGCAACAACGACGCGGGAAACGAAGCCTCTTCCAGTGTCAACACCGGCTTCGGTGCACCGCGACCCTCCATGTGGATTGCCATCGCCTTCGAGAACGCGTCAGTCGCACGCTCACGATGCCAAGGTGAGGCGGGTGCGATGCAGACGCGCCATACGGAAGCGCGCTACCTCCTCTTCCGAGCGAGCAGACGTGGCTGGATGCTCCTGGTAGAAGCTCTTTTCGAAGGCTGGGAGGTCCGAGAAATCTTCATGCGGCAGCGAGATGGAGTCGAAAGAGTCGCGCCGCCCAGAGCCACCACGCAGCGCCTGACCGTACCCGTAGCCGCCCCCCTGCGCGTATCCGTAGCCGCCACCGCCACCGCTGGGCGGGCCGTAGCCACCACCGTAGTAAGCCATCCAAAAGGGAGGAGGGGCGCGTCAACTGTGAGTTCGCCGAGTCAGCAGGCACGCGAGCGACTGTGCTGCCACCAAGCGTCATTGTTTATTGGCAGTGTGTCCGGTGGCCGCTCGTATTTGTAGCAGTCTGAGTGGTCGTGCGCTGCAACGCCTGCGTTGCTCCAACCTCTACATGGAGGCTCTAGCCAGCTCGCCTCGGGCCTCAGCCTCCAGCAGCTGCAGCTCAGGCGGACATTTCCGTGAACGCAGCTGCGGCAGCACCGCCAGGCAGCGGGCGCGAGAGGTGGCGAAGCAGCCAAACGGCGCACACCACCAGCGCCGGAGCCGCAGTCAACAGGAGCAGTTTGCGCTGGTCAGTCACCCTGCGCGGCTTCAACAGCGCGTCAAGCCACGCGGAGCCTCCAGGCTGCATGCTGCGGCCTGGAGTAGCGCTCCGCTCCACCTCGCTGCCCCGCCAGCTGCCTCTGCTACGCTGCTCCAAACACGCAACACGCACACGAGCAACCCAGGGCGACAGAGAAGACGTTGACAGCGAGGGCAGGAGGGCTGCGAGGGTGCGTCGAGCGGTCGAGGCGGTCGGTCCTGCGCCGTCAGCAGCAGCAGGTGGCCCCGCCTGCGACGACACCGTGGGCGCTCCGCTCTCTCCGTATCCCCAATGCGCACCAGACACCGCACGCGTTAGCGCTGCCCTAAGCAGATGGGTGGGCGCGAGAGGCCGCCCGTCGGGTTGGTGTTACACGACGACGACACTGGGGAAAGTGCACCGCACTGGCGTCTGCTCTCCCCTTCTCCGCCAGACTCTCCGGCTTCTGCGCCCGGCTCGCCCGACTCGCCGCTGCACTCGCCTCTGGGCTCTCCGCGGCGTGGCCTCGCGGTGCGTACTGAATGCCCTTGCGCACCACGCAAGCGCAAGCGAGCACCACTCCTGACGCTTCTCCGCGCGCCGCGCAGGGCTCGCCCGCACGGTCGGGCAAGGCTGGGTATGGCGCGGAGCTGGCGGAGCTGCGCAGCGGTGGCGAGCGTGTAGGCTTAGCACGCGACGCATTGCCGCCGTTTGAGCTCGCGCCCGCCGAGCCTGCCACCGAGCCCGCCCGCTTCGTGCAGCGCGACGCAGCGGCAACGCGCGACGTGGACGTGGCTGCGCGCGTAAGCTGTGGGGCGTCAGACGAGGAAGAGGCGGGCGCAGCGGCGTGCTCGGACGAAGGCACCACCGATTTCGCCTCACTGCCTGGTGAGGCTGCAGTCAGCCCCGCCTGCGGCTCCTGCTCCTCCGAGGCACCGCTCGAGGACGCGGTTGAGCGCTGGGAGGAGGAGGCGGCCCCGCCTATGCAGGCGGGGCCCACCTGGCCTTCCCCGGGCGTGCGCGGAGCCTCGCAGCGCCCGGTCTGGGCCGCCGAGTGGCCCGCCTGGCGCCAGGGCGGAGGCGCGGCCGCAGCTCAGCCGGTGGCATGGGGCGCGCGGTCTGTCGACAACGAGGACGCACACTACGACCACGACAGCACGGGCAGCGCAGCGCACAGCGCGGCTAGCCGGCGGCGCGCAGTGGCCGCATGGGTTGAGACTTCTTCCCCGCACACCCTGCGCCACCACCCACCCCCCGTACCCAGCGACCACCACCCCTGGGATGCAGCCGCCGGCCCCGCATCTTCCCTGCCCCCTTCACGCGGGTCGCGGAGGCACAGCAGCGTTCGTTCATCGCCACTGCCCGCCGCTCGCTTCTCCTCAGCAGCTTCTCCGCAGCAGCATGCGCGGCACTCGGCACCCGTCACGCCGCGCCACCGCCGCAGCGGCGGCG
>Ga0208951_1000859_pt1 | contig 13789 bp, 10 predicted proteins | sample GreLakmeMI27MSRF_FD_187702 | JGI IMG/M metagenome (GOLD analysis project Ga0208951, IMG submission 187702) | Freshwater lentic microbial communities from great Laurentian Lakes, MI, USA - Great Lakes metaG MI27MSRF (SPAdes) | ecosystem: Environmental > Aquatic > Freshwater > Lake | place: Great... | reverse complement strand
GCTGCGCCAGGGCGCGTCTGGCGTCGCGTCTGGCGACGGGCTGCGAGACTCGCTGCGAGACTCGCTGCGCGCCGCCGTGGTTGCCCGCCTGCAGCTCCACACGCAGCACTGCCTCTCCCTGGGCGCGCTGCTGCAGGCGCTGGGGGTGCCTCCCGCGGGGTGGCCCTTCCCCACGCAGAGCGCGGTGGCGTCAGCCTTCAGAACAGCCGCGCTGCGTTTCCACCCGGACCGGGCACAGAACCTGGCGCCTCAGCAGCAGCTCTACCACGAGGAGGCGTTCAAGCTCATTGCCAGGACCAAGCAGGAGCGGGGCACCTACTAGGCAGGTGGAAACACAAACACACGCTGCCGCGAGGAACGCACGACGACACGCACTCGCGCAAAGGTCTCTGCAGCGCTCGCTCGCAGAGAGACGCAGAAGATGAGTGTTAAAATGAGTCTAGATCTTCTTGAAGACCTCGCGCGCGGCAGCGAGTGTGGCGTCAATGTCAGCCTCTGAGTGCGCCAGTGAGGTGAAGCCAGCCTCGTACTGGCTGGGCGCCAGATAGACGCCGCGCTCCAGCATGCCCCGGTGCCAGCGCGCGAACTTCGCCAGGTCTGAGCGCGCAGCGTCCTTGAAGTTGCGCACCGGCCCCTCCGTGAAGAACAGGCCGAACATGCCGCTGATGCTGCCCCCCGTCACCGCGTGTCCCGCCCGCTTGCCCTCCTCCAGCAGCCCCTTGACCAGGCGGCTGGTCACCCGCTCCAGGTGCTCGTATGAGCCAGGCTGGCGCAGGATGCGCAGCGTCTCCAGGCCAGCAGTCATGGCCAGCGGGTTGCCGGACAGCGTGCCAGCCTGGTACATGGGGCCGGCGGGGGCCACAACCTCCATGATGTCCCGCCGCCCGCCGTAGGCCCCCACAGGCAGGCCGCCGCCAATCACCTTGCCCATGGTGGTCAGGTCGGGCGTGACACCCCAGTACTTCTGTGCGCATCCGTATGAGATTCTGAATCCGGTCATGACCTCGTCGAAGCAGAGGATGGATCCCTCCTGGGTGCACAGGTCGCGCAGGCCCTGCAGGAAGGCCTTGTCGGGGACAATGAAGCCGCTGTTGCCAACTACAGGCTCCAGAATGACGCCCGCGATCTCGCCCTTGTGCGCCTTGAAGAGCGCCTGCACTGCGGCCAGGTCATTGTAGGGGGCGCACAGCGTGGGCGCAGTCACAGCCGCGGGCACGCCCGGGCTGTCCGGCAGGCCCAACGTCACCACGCCGCTGCCTGCCTGCACCAGGAAGGCGTCCGCGTGGCCGTGGTAGCACCCCTCGAACTTGATGATCTTGGTGCGCCCAGTGTACGCGCGCATCACGCGCAGCGCAGACAAGCACGCCTCCGTGCCGCTGTTCACGAAGCGCACCATCTCCACGGAGGGCACCGCGTCAATGACAGCCTTGGCCAGCTCGTTCTGAGAGGGCGCAGGGGAGAGGCGCGTGAGTTGCACGACCCTGCGCGCCACCCGCGCAGACGCACCTCCAGCGCGCACGGCGCGCCAAAGCTCGTGCCCTTCGCCAGCTGCTTCACCAGCGCAGCGTTGACCTGTGCGCGGGAGAGAACGCCGTCAGTCTGACTCGCGGCTGGTGCGCGTGCTCAGCTCGCAGGTGACTAGGCCACGCAGCGTCTCCCGCTCGCCCCACGACACGCGCCTCGTCGTTGGCGTGGCCGCAGATTGCGGGGCCCCAGGAGCCCACATAGTCGATGTACTTGTTGCCGTCCACATCCCAGGCGTACGCGCCCTTGACGCGGTCGAACACGATCGGCGCGCCGCCCACGGACTTGAAGGCGCGCACGGGGGAGTTGACGCCGCCGGGGAGCAGGTGCTTAGCCTCCGCCATCAGCTGAGAGAGTCCCGGAAGCCGTCAGACTGCTGCCGGCTCACGCCCGCAAATGCGCAGGCGCGTGGCGTTAGGCGTGCATCACGCCGTGCCGAGCGGCTGAGAGCGACGCGAGAGCGGAGGCGGCGGCGGAGAGCCGGTGACGCAGTCTCACAAGGTACGCGAGTAAGTGTCGAGCTCCGGCATGCCTCCTCGTACCTCCTCGGAGCGCTTGGTGGAGAACGCGGCCGCAGACTGAGCCACCACCACGCATCGCGCGGCACGCGCGGCGCAGCCGCGGGCCGAGCCGCGAGTGAAGGGCGGGCGGAAGGCGGAGCCGGACAGCGCCGGCGCACTCAGGCTGCTCAGCATCTTTGCAGCCGTTCGCCGCCTTTAGTTGGGACTTACGCGTGCGCAGGGCGACGGAGCGACGTCGAATAGCTCCGATGTTGCGTTGTACGACCACCAACAAATCCACGTCACGTGATTTACCCACCATCGCCGTGACGACGTCACACCGCCACACTGCTTGGCATTGCACATCGCGCGGCGCAATGCCGTGGGTAGCGTATGCGTCTCACATGCCCGTGTACACCTCGCGCAGCGCTGGGGTGGCGACCTTCTCCAGCCAGGCGGGGTCCTGGGCGATGGGCACGCCCGGCGTCACCACCAGCGTCTCCGGGTCTCCCATCGCGTCGGGATGGCGCTCCAGGTACTCCGGGTTGCTGATGGGCGACTTTTCCATCAGACCAGTTGCAGTGCGGAAGACAGGGGGGAAGTAATCGGGTGCCTCGCTCTGCGCGCAGGCGGCGCGGGCACGCGGGAATGTCAGCGCCTGCCAGCGCATGGAATGCGTGCGGGGAGCGCGCCAGGTCGTAGCCGCCGATGCCAAAGCCGGTGTGGATGTCCAGCTGGGACAGCGTCAGGTAGTCGTACTGCTCGCTCACCATCTCCTTGCTGTGCCAGAACAGCTGCGCAAGTGGCATACACTCAGAGCAGGCACGAAGGGGAGTGCAGTCCTCGTGCTGTGCTGGTTTCCTCGTCTCCGCGACGTGCCTGCTGCTGCTCCGGGGGCACGCTTGTCTTGGCGGCCACCTTGCTCTTAAGGTCGCCGATGGTCTCGTGGTATTGCACGCTGTCAGAAGGGCCGGGCGGGGCTCAGACCGCGCGACGAGACTCTTCGCGTGACGCGCCACACTGCGCACCGCACGTCAACCGTCGTCGGCGGGTACTGGGTGCCCTTGCGCAGCGTCACAAAAATCTGCGGACGTGGCGAGGCGGGCGTGAGGCGCGTGGGCGCGTCAGCGCGTCAGCGCCTCGTTGCGCGCTCCACCCGAGGCACCTCGTCTCCCACGGCGCTTTGCCGCCACCGCGCACCTGGTTCCCGCCCAGAGACGCCGAGTCTGCGCCCATCGACGCCATGGCTGCTGTAACGCTTGCTTTAGGGCAGCGAGGAGGCGGAAGTGCGCAGCCTCGTGCGGTTGGTGCGTGTGGCACACGAATCGACACGCGTCGTACGTTGACTCATATTCACCCGTTCCGCCCTCGCAGCACTATCGCCCCTGTTGCAACCATGGCCGCCGCATGTGACGAGCTCTCCGACCTTTTTACCTTTCTCGCCGACGAGCGCCCCGAGGTACGTCCCTACTCACGAGCGCTGCGCGCCACCTAACTTTGGGCCTCTCGCAGATGCGCGTTGCTGCGGCTGAGCTGGTGCAGGGGCTGACGGGCGCGGAGGACGGCCTTGCACAGGCAAGTGGACTGGCCTGTGCGGGCACACCACACACGCTGACCGCGTCTCTTATCACAGCTGGTGCAGCGCGCAGCGGAGGTGGTGCCGCCGCTGCTGCGGATGCTCGGGGTGCGCATGTTGGAGGTGCACCAGGCGGCGGCTACTCACTCCTCCCTCTCGCGCTTCAGAGGAGTGCCACAGAGGCCCAGATAGCGGCCACGACGTTGGTGAACCTGACCACCGACCGCCGCGCCGTGGAGGCTGCGCTGGCGGGGAGCGCAGTTGACCGTGTGATGGAGCGTTTGCACTCCGCAGATAGCACGCCAGAGCTGCGCAGTCTGCTGGTCATGGTGCTCGCCAACCTGACCGTGACTCTGTGGGGCTCGCAGCAGCTGCTGCAGGAGGGCAGGGGGGCGCTGGAAGGTGCGGCGGCAGCTCGCGTGCCGCGGCGTTGCAGCTGTCTTGTGTTCGCACTCACGCCCCTCTCGCAGGCTTCCACCTGGGCCACCTACTGCGGCTGCTGGGCGCGGATGCGGGCGCCCACAACGCGCACGCGGCACACGTGGCCGGCAACGTGTCGGCGCTGCCCCTGGGCCGCCATCTACTGCTGCGGGACGGCACGCATGCGGGCCTGCTCGCCCGAGTGCTGGCCTCCCCCACCGCCGCTCCCACCGCGCGGCAGGGCGCGGCGCTTGCGCTGCGTAATCTGGCGCTGGACAGTGAGCTGTGCCCCCGGCTGCTGTGCGCCGCGGATGGCGTGCTGGTGCCCGCGCTGCTCAGCCCGCTGGCGCGCCACAGCAGCGCCGATGAGCCGTTGCGCGAGGCGTGCGCGGATGCGCTGGCGGCGGTGGCTGGGAGCGCGGAGGGGCGAAAGGCACTGTGGGCTGCAAAGGCACCCGACCTGCTGCGCCGCGCCTACGAGGATGAGCAGGCGCGGGGCGTGTGCGCGGCGCTGGAGCACGCGGCAGAGCTGCTGATGAGCGACGGGCGTGAGATGGGCGAGGGCGGCGAGACTGGGGCCGTCTTGCTGCAGGAGGACTGAATATCGCTCTGCCGCATGTCGCAAAGAATCATGGGTATTCACGCTGTATGTCTCGCTCATTTGGCCACCTCCTCTTCCTCCTCCAACAGCGCGGTGAAGGCGAATGGCACAAAGAGCCGTCCGGTGCCGCTAAAGAACTTGTTCTGGAACTCCACCCAGTGCAACCGCAGCGCGTGCAGGAAGGCTGACAGCGTCTCCATGACCATCAGCACGCCCATGGTTGCGCAGGCCCAGATGAAGAACGCAATGGTGAGCGCAATGGGGCTCCCAGCAGACACGCCAGCCATGAGCACCTTGTCGTAGAACACGGCGCTCAGCTGCGCGTGCGCCAGCGACAGCGCCCAGAGGCGCAGGTAGGAGGCTGTGTTGGAGATTGCGCCCAGCACGAACTCGATGGTGTGGATCATCTGGTGCACCATCAGCTCCCCGAAATCAAACTCGCCGTGCCCTTGGCCATGCCCGCCGCCAGCCGCGGCTGCGGGTGCGATGCTGGTGGCCGCCCCGTGCTGATGGCCAGCCTCCTCGCCCAGCAGTGCCTCGGTGTCCTCGTGGCCGCCCTGCGCACTGCCCTGCGCACCGCCAGTCTTGAGCGCAGCCTCGTGGCGCTTCTTGAGGATGTAGGGCTTGGGGATGAGCATCCAGGGCACGCAAACGAAGGCGACGAGGAGGAGCAGGTTCTGGAAGAAGGCCTGCCCTGCGGCAGTGCCCAGGATCACGTTCTCGGGGCAGCCAGCCACGCCCGTCACCGGGTCCGTGCAGTCTACGTTGCCCGGCGCCAGAAACATGTAGATCATCACGTGGTACAGGTCCGCCACGCAGCCCGGAGTGGTCCACTTGATTACCATCAGCAGGCACAGGTAGCCAAAGATGGAGCCCAGGAACAGCACCTGCGGCACAAACTCGCACAGAATGGACAGACGGTCGTTGAAGTAGCGGTGGTTGAGGAGGGACATGAAGATGCCCAGCATCATCTGGATAACGCCCATGATGACGGACATTTTCATCTTGACGCTGTTGAAGAAGGGCAGCTCGGAGCGCGTGCCGTGCCACACGGGGTCGGCGCCAAAGCCGTAGGTGCCGGTGGGCACCAGGCCGGTGAGCTTCGCCTCGCGGCAGGCGTCCCAGGTGGAGGGGCCGCCGGAAGGGTTTGAGGGGCAGACGAAGGTGCTGGGCCCGAACATGGTCATGGGCACGCTGAAGAACTCGTTGTACAGGATGCCGGTGTAGAGGGAGAAGATGCTCATGAGCAAGATGCAGTAGCGGCCCCCAAACGCCATGCCAAAGATCTCCCCCTGCGGCTCCGCGCCCAGCGCCTTCTCGTTCTTGATCAGGTACACGGCAAACATGAGCATCAGCAGCGCGTGGCCCAGGTCGCCGAACATGACGGCGAAGAGGAAAGGGAAGGTGACGATGGTGAACACCGTCGGGTTCACCTCCCGGTAGTTGGGCACGCCGTACGCCTCCACGATAAGCTGGAAGACGGAGGTCACCTTGTTGGTCACGAAGTGAGTGGGCGGTGACTCGGTGGTGGCCAGCAGCTGGAAGACCGTGGACATTTGGGCGGAGGAGGCGCGAGCGGCGGCCACCAGCACCGCCTGCACGCGCGGCTTTGCGACGATTGGGCACCACCCCTCCGCCACCAGGCACTTGCGGGTGACGTCGATGGAGAGGCTGTTCAGCGTGTGGTACACCCCCTTCTCGCAGCGCACCAGCCGGCTCCACTCGGCCAGGCTGTACCCCACGCCCTCCAGAGTGCTGTCGCGGTGCTTGCTGCTAGCCTCCAGCGTCGCGTGCAGCTCACGCAGGCGCGCAGTCACCTCCGCGTTCATGGCGCGCTGGCGCGCAGCATCCTCTGGGAAGGGGTAGCGGTTGGCGCCAAACGCCTCGCAGATCTTCAAGATCTTGGCGCGCGCACGCTCGCCCGCGAAGAAGACCACAAAGACGGTCTTGAGCAGCTTGTCGCCGGAGGCTGGGTCCTCAACCTTGCCCTCGATGGGCGCCTGCTTGAGAAACATGTTGCCGCGCGTGGCGCGGAAGAGCACCCGCTCAAACGCCTCTGTGCGCTCCGTGGGCACCACGCCCGTGATGAAGCCCAGGCGCACCGACTTAACGGCTGCGCCCAGGGGGCCGCCAGCCTCTGCGCCAGCCTCTGCAAGCAGCGCGGAGGAGGAGGAGGAAGGGGGGGGGCGGGTGGAGAAGTCGCTGGCGTGCAGCCCCGCATCCGTGCGCGCGGCGTCGAAGAAGCTGCCAGCCTTCTCTAGCACCAGCTGCAGCTCAACCAGCTCGCTGCAGGGGGAGCGGGGAGGTGGGGGTCAGGGCCTGCGCGCGCCCGCCCGCTGCGCCACGCGCCTGTGGCTGCGCCGCAGCTTCTCCACGTTGCCGTTCACCTCCAACAGCTCCCGCTCCAACTCCTCCAGCTTCACTTCCAGCTCGTCCAGCTCGTACGCCTTGTCACGCTGCGCGCGAGGCACGGCCACCAGCTCCGCCTTGTTGATCTGGTCGCTGAAGAAGCGCAGCTTGCGCAGCATCTCGTCGCAGCGCTTCACCTTCGCGGGGCGGCGAGTGAGCCTGGCGCTGACTGGCCCGGGCGCCAGGCACACGCCTGGTTGGCGTAGGTGCGCTGGAAGGCGGTCTTGTCCGCGTTCAGGTCCTTGAACTGGATGAGACCAGCCTGAAGCGAAGGGCGTGTGAGCAAGCAAAACTCAAGCGAGGCGCATGGAACTGAATTCAGCCGCGTGCACACTGCCCGCGCGGCCGGCTGCTTCCAGCCCGCAGCAGCCAGGCCGCATGCGAGCTCACGGGCCCTCTCTCAGCAGCCTGGGCGCGGTGTGCGCTCAGAGTCCGCACCTCGCCGAGCTGGTAGATTGTGTCGTGTGCAGCCTCGGCGGGGATGATGAGCTGCACCAGCTGCATCTCCTCCGACCTGACAGGTGAACCGGCGCCGCGTCAAGCGCGCGGCTGCAGGCGTCGGGGCGGTCGCCGGCGAGAGCCGAGAGTCTAGAGCCACCAGCCCTAAATGGGCAGAGGTGCTCGAGCCGGCGCGCACGGCCGCAGCCCAGCCGCAGGAGAGGCCAGTGGGCCGTGGACCTCGCCAGCGCGCGGCTGTGGAGAGGCTTTGGCGAATGCAACGCAGCAGCGCTGCATGTTGTGGCGGCAAATGCGCCGCGTGTGCAGCCCAGCATACACAACGCTGCTCAGCGCCGTCCTGCGCACCGAAAGAGCTCCATGTTGTCCAGCGCGCTCAGCGGCTTCAGCAGGTTGGACAGGATGGCCGCCATGGCCGCAGTCTCTTCACCTGCGTGACCTCCTGGCCCTCACGCCCACATGCTGCGGCACTCGGCGTGCGTCACAGAGGCCCCGGCGCCTTTGAGTCTGGAACTTTCCAAGAAATGGACTGTCATCGTCAAAATTTGCGCGCGGTGACGGCAACGCCTGCGCGCTCGTCTTTTCTGTCAGGTCGTCGGTCGGGCCGCCGCCGACGACGGCCCGACGCGCCACCACCCAACCACTCGCCTCTGCTCGCCTCGTATCGTCATGACATGTTCCCTGCACCACTGAGAAGCACTGCAGAAGTCACATGGAGCGCGACTACGCGCGCCTGGCTGCTCACCTGACAGCGGAGCGCGTGAAGGAGCTGCTTCACACTGGCTTCGTGGTGGTAGACGACTGGTTTGGCGCAGCCTGGGCCGACTCTCTGCGCAGCGAGCTGCTGCAGCTGGCAGGCAGCGGCGGTCTTGCGCCCAACCGCACCAGCTTTGCGACGCCCGCGGGCCCGGCCGTTTACAGCAAGCCGCACGTGTTCGAGGCTGACCTGCACGAGCCAGGGCTGCGCGAGCACTTCAGTTCCTCGCTGCGCGAGTTTGGCGCCTGGAGTGACGGCTCTGCGGCGCAGTTCGCGGCCGCGCTGGGCGCCGCGGTTCCCGAACTAGCGCTGGCGACGGGCGACCGAGGTCGCGCTGTGAAGCTGCAGCTGAACGAGGGCGACTGCGGCTGCTTTCCGTGGCACTACGACAACCCGGGGCCGCCCTGCCGGCGTGCGCTGACGCTGCTGGTGTACCTCAACCCGGGCTGGCAGCCGTGCGATGGCGGGGAGCTGCTGCTGGCCCCCTTTCTGGCGCCGCCTGTCTCGCTGCCGCCGCTACACGACCGCGCAGTGTTGTTCCTGTCTGACCGCGTGCTGCATCGAACTGTCCCCAGCCACGCCCGGCGACTCACTGTGACCACCTGGTTGGACGGAGCACTCGTCAACGCCCCGGAGGACGTGGGCCTCTCCCTCCCACCCTCCGCGCTCGCCGACGTACCCGCCACCGCCGCGCGCCTGCGCGCATCACCCACTCAGCGCGCCCTGTCGCGGGCGGTCTATGCGGAGGAGTATGAAAGCAGTCTGCGCGAGTGCATGCAGGGCCAGCCTGGCCAGGCGGAGATGCTGGCGGCGCATGCGCTGCATCTCCGCTCCGTACACCTCAACGCACCGCTGGCGAAGCTCGTGGATGCCCTGCGCCTGCTCAGGAGCCACCTGGAGCCACGATGAGATGGACGTGGACACACCCCTCTTCCTTGCAGACCTGGTGCAGGCTGGTGGGCTGCTGAGCTCGACGCATACCCACAGGAAGTGTTCAGTTCAGTTCAGTTCAGTTCACAGGGCAGTGCCACTGCCCCCACGACCACGCTTCTTCGTACCATCATACGACCACCGGACATTCCTGTTCGCCCGCCTCGCCTGTTACCGCAATGGCTTCCACCACCGTGATGAACCTGGCGGTTGCGCCGCGCGTGCGCCGCGCCACCGCGCCGAAGAGCCGGGTGCGTGGAAGTACTGAAACCTCAGCCGAACCGACGTTGCTGACGACGCGGCCCGCTGCCTTTGGTCCCGGCCTACAGGTAGTCTGCGCGGCTGCTGCGCCCAAGCAGGCATCCATGAAGGGCGCTGCTTTCCTGTCGGCCGCTGCACTGGGCCTCATTCTTGCAACTGCGCAGCCCGCTTTTGCCAACGTGTGCGCCAGCAACCCCACCGGTGCGTCTGGGGTGCCGCAACCGTGCGCATGGTTGACAGGCCACGGATGAGCGGGGCGGTCGCACCGCTAGCGCTGAGCGCAGCAAGATATTGTGACGTCCTTGGTTAGATATTGCGCCGAGTAAGCTAGGGGCTATCCACTGACAGCGCCTGCTCTACCCCGCAGCCTGCGTGAAGGCCAACGCGACGGTGACCAACGCTGCCAAGCCCACCGCCGCTGTGGCCGGGGACGCGAGCAGCGAGCTGAACGGTGCGAGGCCTACCAAAGAAGCTCCAAAAATAAAAATGCTCGCCTGCTGACAACCCGCGCCCCGCCCCAGGCGCGCTTATCCTGACTGTGGTGGCCCTCGGCAGCTTCGAGAGCAGTCGCCTGGTGGAGGGACGCAAGGCGCAGGGCCTTGACAGTTATCTGAAGTAGAGGCGGGTTCTGCGATGGTGATGTAAGCAGCTGCATGCAATGCAAGATGCTCAGTCACAATGCGCGGGCGGCGGCAGCGTCCGCGTCTGTCTGCCGCAGCTGAGTAGAGCTGAGCTTGTTGTGCGCCGAGAGACCGAGAGGCAGCAGTTCGACCACCACCAGGCCGTACGCGCGTAGCCCTTGCAGCCGTGCGAGCAGCCAGGCGCGCAGGGGCGGGAGCAACACGGCGAGCAGGCGCGCAGTGAGCTTGACAGCATTCAGCAGAAGCGCGCGGCCGAGCGTCTCCCGCGAAACAACCATCGCATCCACTACCGGCTGCCCCGCGATGCCGCGCAGCGGGTCCGTGAGCTCGCCGCTGTGAACTCGCAGGCCTGGGCGAACACAGGCCAGGAAGGCGCGTGCAGCTGCTTCTCGGTCTGCCAGCGGCTGCAGCATATCTCGGTGCCGCTTGTGCGCCACCAGCCCCGGGCCGGTGACGCCCACGTACAGCTCGTCGCGGGTGACCAGAGCGGCGCAGGTGAGCAGCAGGCGGTGGCCCGCGTGCAGGCGGTCGAAGGTGCCCGCAACCACGGCTGTGCGGTAGGGCGGGCGTGGGCCGCTCAGCAACCAGGCCGCGACCGCCGCGGGCCAGGGCTGCTTGACGGTGGCGGTGACGGGGGCGGTGGCGAGAGAGGGGGGCAGCACTTGCAGGTGCCGCTGTCCCGTCACTTGCTCCGCCACCTCCTCCCCGAAGGACTGGAACACAACCTCCACGTCCTCCAGAGCCGTCACCGCGTCGGAAGTCCAGCCGGCGAGCGGAAAAAGCAAGCGCACGTCCAACCGAGGTGCGCAGGACTGCGCAATGGCGTCGTAAGCAAGCGTGGCGAAGGATAGACACTCCTCACAGCCCAGCGGTGGGCAGTACACGTACAGCCGCTGTGACACAGACTCAGCGGCGCAGCGCAGCAACTGCTGGGCGGGTTGGCCCCCCCTGAAGGAGGGGATGGAGAGCAGCGCGACGCGCGGCAGCTCCCTCGGTGCCTCCGTCATGGCGCGCACGGTGGGCGCACTGCGACGCCGAGGAGTGAGCCTCACACGGACCGCGAGCAGGTCAGGTTGCTGCGAGGACAGCCTTCCAGCGCTCGTCCGCATCCTTCATCGCCTCGCGCAGCAAAGCATCGCATCGAACAGCCGCTGCTCCTAGGCACTTGGTGCGTGCGACACGCTACGCCAGGGCACAAAGCTAGGCGTTAGGGGCAAAATCTGATGTCTCAGACGCCACGTCAGCAGTAGTACGGCAAACTTCGAGCCCCTAGGAATGCTGTCGTCGATGGAGGCTGCGCGCATGGCGCCCGCGTGCTCTGCGGCGCCGTCAGCGCCCTGCCTCGTGCGCCTGGCTGCCGCGCCGCTCTCCGCCCGCCGCGCGGCTGCGTCCTCTCCCGTGCAGCTTGGCCAGCGCGCAGTGCGCCGCTCAGGTGCGTCACGTGCTTCCCGCTGCACGCTGGAGCCGCCAGCGCCGCCTGTGGGCAGCCAGTCGCGCTCTGCCTCTAAACCCTAGGCCCTGCTCCTCCCTTCCGACCGACAGGTGGCGCCTCGCCCTCGCACCGCGCCGCCGCGCTGACGGTGGCGGAGGCGGACGGCGACGCGGAGGAGGGCTTGGCGGCCGTGTCCGCGCCGGTGCGTGGCGTCTGCTGCTCGGGGAGTGATAGCAGCAGAGAGATGTCGCCAGCTCTGACGCACGCCCGCCGCGCGCAGCGGCCGCAGGGGGTGGCGGCCAAGGACAAGAACCGCTCGCGCCGTTTCAAGGCGCTGCAGGTGCTTTTCAGTGCACTGTGCGCACCCCTGCACCCGCGCAGCTCACACCCCGCTCCCCCCAGGCGCTCGTCCCTGGCCGCGCCACTGAGGTGATGCCTGCCGATGCGCTAAAGCTGCTCAAGTCCACCGCCTCCGCCAAGTTTGCGGAGACTGCGGAGGTGCACGCGCGCCTCAACATCGACCCCAAGTACAACGACCAGCAGCTGCGCGCCACCGTCGCGCTGCCCGCGGGCACCGGCAAGGAAGTGAAGCTGGCGGTGCTGTGCCAGGGCGACCGGGAGAAGGAGGCCAAGGAGGCTGGGGCTGACCTGGTTGGCGGGGAGGACCTGATTGCGTTGATTGAGAGCGGCCAGGCTGTGTTTGACAAGCTGCTGGCCACGCCGGACATGATGCCCAAGGTTGCGCGACTGGGCCGCATCCTGGGCCCCCGCGGGCTCATGCCAAACCCGAAGGCTGGCACCGTCACCACGGACATCAAGGGCGCGGTGGCCGAGTTCAAGGGCGGCAAGGTTGAGTTCCGCTGCGACAAGACGGGCATCGTGCACGTGCCCATCGGCAAGATGGGCTTCACCGTCGACAAGCTGATGCTCAACCTGAAGGCTGTGCAGGAGGCGATCGACCTCAACCGCCCCTCCGGCGCCAAGGGCATCTACTGGCGCACCATGTACATCAAGAGCACCATGGGCCCCTCCATCAAGCTCAACGTCTCTGCGCTGCGAGACATCAAGATGGAGGACCTGGTGGGCGCAAAGTGAGCGCGTTTCTATATCTCAGTCATGTTTTTTTAAAGCTCGTCAGCGGCAAGTGATGCGTGTTGCGTGAAGACACAGGCGCGAGAGCGGACGTGCATGCCCTGACCGTGTGACCGAGATGCAAATGAATTGCAACTCTCTGTGGAATGTACAGTCATGCGTGTGCGGGCCTACCGCCCCCTGGCGAGCTGCAGCCTTGGGCGCTGCGCCCCCTCCACTGCGGCGCCTGCGCGGGCCAGAGCTGCGAGGTTGCGTACTGCCAGGAATAGAACTCCTGCCGCCAGACGTGCTCCGCGGCCTCCGGCGACGCCATGGCTGTGCGGAACTCTGGCGCCTGCAGCAGCTCCAGCGCCGCCAGCGCGGCTGGATACGAAAGGAAGCGGGCGTACTCGGGGCGCTGCCAGTACTGCAGGTACGCCAGGTAGGCCACGAGCGCAGGCTCAGACAGCACGCCGCTCTGCGCCAGGTCTGGGCGGGCACGTCTCAGGGCCGCCCGCGGCAAAAACGCGGCTGCTGTGCCGCACAGTTGATGTAGCGTGGGTTTGCCAGGCACTGCACAAACTCGAGTTCCAGCTGGAAGCGCGTGTCGTCGCTGCACCCAGCGGCAGCCTCGGAGAGCCTCCTAACGACGCCACGCTCAGTGCCACGCAGGCGAGGCGGCAGCAGGCAGGGCAGTCGCACCGCGCGTCATCGCCGCTGTCCGCCATCCCCTGCTGCGGCTGAGCGTGCAAGCGAGCTGTGTTTGTGAAGCATACACAGGCTCACCAGCACACGGGCGTCTTGGGATGCTTGGTTCGTACGACAGACAGCAGGCGATCGAACAGATAGACCCCCTCTCTGTTCTACAAGGGCTTACGCTATTCAAGGTTGGGCGAACGGACTGGGAGCCAGGCTCCCGGGGAGCCCCCCACCTAAGCGCCCGCGTCCCGTCGCCTTCCCTCCTAAAAACACCCTAAACCTTTAAAGGTATTTAGTCTAAGGTGGTCTGGTGCTTCTCTAGGCGCTCCGCGCGGAGCGCGGAGCGCGGAGCGAGCTTGGAGTGTTTTGGCTGAAGCCCTAGCCCTTTTTCTGGGATGGCAAATATGGGATCCGTGACAATTATAAGCTTATTATAAGCGTTTTTGCGGCTTGGCGGCTATAAGTTGCCTTATATTTAGAGGTCTACTAACGCGGTAGAACGCGGGGCGAAC
>Ga0208951_1000858_pt1 | contig 13792 bp, 18 predicted proteins | sample GreLakmeMI27MSRF_FD_187702 | JGI IMG/M metagenome (GOLD analysis project Ga0208951, IMG submission 187702) | Freshwater lentic microbial communities from great Laurentian Lakes, MI, USA - Great Lakes metaG MI27MSRF (SPAdes) | ecosystem: Environmental > Aquatic > Freshwater > Lake | place: Great... | reverse complement strand
GGCATGTATCATTGAAATAAATAGTTGTATTATCCGTTTTCTTAACCTCAATATTTAAATCAATGTTTCCAACATTACGAAAGTCTTTAGATTGCTGACTTCCTGCTTCAACATAATTTAAACCCATTGCGTCAAGAATAGCCCCTATTTTTTGGATAATAATGCGTTCGCTAATTTGTGTATTCCCTTTTTCGGTTTTTGTTGAAAGTATAAACGCGGGACTAATATGCTTGTTCAATTCGCAAGAAATTTCATAAAATAGTTGTTTTGCTGCGAGAGACATTATATTATTTTATATGTTATAATAATTAATAAAATAATTAATAAAATAAAATAAAATATCAATTTTAAAAAAGTATAACGAAAATAAGTATGTTTAAAGACAAAATTTTATACTAATCCAATCTCTCTAAACAAATAAAAATATTCCATAATTTATTTAAAAAAACAACACTTTACTATTTATAATGTATAAACTAAAACTAGTATTACTAACTTTAACATTTGGCCATACATACAGTATTAAACCCAAATATTATTATGATTCGCGTATTCATAATTTTGGTAATGTAGGATTAGGCGGACGTCTTCATTCTTTATTAGCACATTACGCAACAACAATGATAGACAACAAATGTTATAATTCAGTAAATATACGCCAATTAATTCTCTCAAAATACACTCAAGATTTTTATAAAAAGCATGAAAAATTACCAAAACTAATAGATTTATGTTGCGGAACTGGAACATCAACAGCACCCAACCAATTAGGAATTGATACTAGCGAAGCAATGATAAGCAAAGCGCTAACAAGCAAAGCGCTAACAAGCGAAACGCTAACAAGCGAACAACAATCTTTCAAAACATATACAAGGTTTATCATAGGCAACGCAGAAAACTACGGACAAGAAGACGAGTTTGACACAGCAACACTAATGTTTGCTTTCCATGAAATGCCCAATTACGCGCACCATAAAATAATAAAAAACGCAAAAAAAATAACAAAACATGACATAATAATAGTAGACATTAGTCCAAACTATAGTCCATCTAAATTAATGTTGTCGGGCGAACCATACTTATTAAATTATAAAACCACAATACATAATCTATTAACAAAACACCAATTTTCATATTTGGAATATATACCAAATCGTGTAGGACTATGGTATTTTAGTCATAACCAAGACCAAAAAATAAACTTAACACGATTATTCAATAAATAATCTCTCAATTTAATCACAAATAAATACATAATCATTATAATAAGGTCTATTATCATAATTTTCACAACTTCTATATTCATAAATACTATATGTTTCAAAAACCATAAGCAATACTAACATTACAATATTGGCTAATATAAATAAATATAGCATTATTTAATAATTAATAATCAATATTAAATATTAAATATTTTCTAAAAAAAATATTATCAATTTTTTTTTAACAATCCAACCCCATCAACCTTACAATTTACACAATACAAAGACCCAAACACATCAAAGCGACTACAATCCAAAATGTTCCAATAAGATCACAAATCATATAAAGAAGACCAAGAATAATCGGAACGTATAACACAATAACAGCCCCAATAAACGCACCGGGAAGGCACAAAGACAACAAGAGCAAAATTAAAATCAACGAAAACCAAAGACCCATAACCGGACTCATAACTGGACGCGTTATTTATTTATTTCAACAACATAAAAAAATATGTTTTCAGCAAATCAATTTTTTTTATCCTACAATAATTTACATATTATAAAGAAATAAACACATTAAACCAAAAACTAACCACATATCTCGAGGAATATACGAGATCATATATAAGCCGAAAATAACAAATGGACAATAAAAGATTATAATAGCACCACTAAAAGCAGTAGGAATAACATTAGAACACAACAACAAGACAACGATTGACGCAACCCAAACATTAATAAGCATTGAATTCATTTTTGCTAACAACACAATTAAAAAAGTTTTATAGGCAAATCAATTTTTTTTGACAAATTAAAATAAACAAATTTAAAATATATATAAAACCTACTTAAAGAAACAGCATCATATATAGTATAACAATAAAAATAAAAAAAAAACTTTTTTAATTCAGCTCTCATAGCTCAGTTGGTCAGAGCGTTGGTCTTATGAGCCAAAGGTCGGCGGTTCGAACCCGCCTGGGAGCATTTCTTTTTTTTTTAGCTCTTGTAGTGTAGTTGGTCATCACTGAGGACTTTGAATCCTCCAACCCCAGTTCGAATCTGGGCAAGAGCTATTTTTATGCTGGGATGCCCGAGTCAGGTCTAAGGGGGGCGACTTAAGATCGTCTGGCTTCGGCCGCACGGGTTCGAATCCCGTTCCCAGCATATTTTTTTACTGCTCCGTTAGCTCAGTTGGTTAGAGCATACGGCTGTTAACCGTGAGGTCACTGGTTCGATCCCAGTACGGAGCGTTTTCTAAATGTAATAAAATAAAACAAAAATAATATGTAAATTATTTTTACATATTATTTTTAACACAAATCACAAATCACAAATCACAAATTATTTCTTTAGCCTTAAATGCTGATTATCCTATACGCAAAAGACTATATTTTACATCGTTCATCATTAGTACAACAAACCTATAGTCTTATATCTTCTGAAGTATATCTTCTGAAGTATATCTTCTGAAGTATATTTTTATTCTACCCTCCAACCAGCAGTGCTAGCATTATATTGATTTCTAAAATAATATTCAAGTTTTTTAATAAGTTTAATACCTCCATTTTTCCATAGCTTATATAAAATTTATAAAAAACAACTTAAAGACAAACACACAATAATATGATAATAACATTAAGGTTATTATCATTGTCCCTGTGACGTAATTGGATAACGTGCCAGACTTCTAATCTGGAAATTGCGGGTTCGAGTCCCGTCAGGGATAATAAAAAAAATTAATATATATGAGAACATATATTAATTTTTTAACACAACACAACACAAACTAACCAGTAAATAACTTCAGTATTCAGAACCCAACAACATCTGCCCAACGTTTTCCAACCATCGATGTAAGTCCAACACCCCAAATAATCGGATCATTTTCAAAATCCATAACACTTACATCGTAATCACCCTCCTTCTCTTCCACGTCCGAGCAAATCATCCCAGCAAACATATTCTTGCTCTTAAAACCGACATTTCCAACATTAGCAACAGACTTAGCAAATACCACTGTTGCTTTCTTAACAGAACCCCCACTAAACTTACAATACTTAGTTGTATGCCCATAATAACCACACCCACTACACTTTGTGTTCAACAACAAAGGACAAATAACATTGGACGCATAATCGCGAACATTGTGAGTGTTGTATCCAGACTTGGAAGCATCAAAGCAAACTTTGCAGAACATTTTTTCTAGCGCTCTTATATATTTTATTGTAGAATTCAACACAATAATAAAATATAGCAAATCAATTTTTTTTTAGTATAACAAAAAAGCAGAACATAGTAATCAAGACTCATATCTCATTATTTCATCTAATAACGAACATTCAATAGGATTGGCTACATAATCTCTCGGTAAAAATGATTTAATAGTCATATTTTTATTACATTTCCCCAATAATACTTCAAAAATATTAGGAAAATTATCATATATAAAAAAACTTAGCCCATATTTTCTCCGCAATTCAACATTTAAAATTTCTTGATTAAAAAGTTTATCTATCATAACAAACGCGGTTTTCAAATAAATAATATCATTTATGAATTTTTTTTTTAACAAATTCAATTCAACTATACGTTTTCTATAATCTGCCATTCTCTCTTTTTCAATTAACAAATTAGATTTAATAATAGCATTTAATAGTCGTAATTGATTTTTTATATTCTTTAAATTAGTTATAGTTTTAACTTTATAATCTTTGATCTTCTTTATTATAGTAAACACATTTGTATTACAAATAATAGGATAAGACTTAGAAATCTGTTTGGGTATTAAAAAAGGATTGGTTTCCTTTATTTCAATAATTTTTTCTTCAATAGTTTTTATTTTTTTCCGCAACGATTTCAAAATTTTTATTTCAAGTTTATTATATTTAGATGTCAACAAATGTTCATCATCCGAATCACTTTGTTCTTGTGGATTATTTCCATTAAATCTATAGTTTCTAGTACTATTTAAATCTTTATCAGAACTAGAGTCAGAATCATCATGTTCAGAACTATTAGAATTAACAATGTTTATATAACTTCTAGTATTGCTAATAGGTATTTCTTTATCATATGGTAATGATGCCGATGCTGATGCTGATGCTGATGCTGATGCTGATGCTGATTGTGATTTAAATAAATAATTTTTACGCATCTGTAACTTAGATTTATAATTTTTTTTATAAATCTTCTTGTAATCATTAGTAAATAAAAGCATCTTGCCCGACTGAAATTCAACATAAGATTGTAATTTATCATATTGATGAGCAGTAATTTTATATGCTTGCGCAGCAGCATCTAATTTCATAAAACTCAATAATGATAATATAAATGTCAAAAATCCATTTAAACTAGCTAAAATATATTTACCATATATTATTTGCTCAAGCGGAGATTGCGCAACACTACAAAAAGCAGTTATTACAATAGAAGGTATAGTAAAACAATAAAGCATATTAATTGTATAATTTCGAGATTGATTATAAATTATTTTTTGTCCACGCAAATAACTGGATAATATATCGAGTGCCGACGAATAACGCTGAGTAAAATCCAAATCATAATATTTATTTACATGTCTTTTAACATCATTATAAGATAATTTTTTATAGTTTATTTTATGCACATTATTTGCCAAAATACTATCTTTATATATCCAGGAAATTTTACTACTATAAGAATTATATATATTACTGTCATCATCGTTATTATCTCCATCATTGCCGAATGATGAATCGCTAGGTTCGCTAATAATACAATCAAATATCTCTTTTTTAGGTATCTCTTTTTCAACATTTTCAACATTTTCAACATTTTCAACATTTTCAACATTTTCAACATTTATAAAATCATTAAAACTATCATTAAATAATAATTTTTTTTTAGTAGGTGTATAATTTTTAATATCATGATCATCTTCACAACTAGCATATTCATTGGTATCATAAAATTTATTATTATCACAAATTATAACTAATTGTCTAGAATTAGCATCATTAATAGCATCATCCACAATATTTAAAACACAACTACTACTATTATTATTATTACTATTATTATTATTATTACTTAGATCTTGAAAAAAAAAATTACAAAGTTTGCCGTATAATTTTATCATAATTTAACATTAATAGTAAACAATATTATAATTAATTTCCAGTAGAACCAAAACCACCACAACCCCTGTTATTTTTTTTACCAAGGTTATGAAAATCATCAACAATATGAACTTTCATAGGTTTCCCAATATCAGGCGGACATAATTGCATATATCTATTTCCTTTTTCAAAATTAAAATTACTTTTTGTATCAATAATATCAAAACATCCTTTAATATTACCCCTATAACCAGAATCAATAATTCCAACATTATTAGCAAGTCGTAAAGGCGTTTTAATAGGCGTACTAGATCTTACATATAAATAATATCCAACAAATCGTCCTTCATAAGTCATAGAACAAGAAATACAATGGTCTAACATATATTTATTAATATGCGTACATTCAATATTTGACGGACAAAATAAATCAAACCCAGAATTATAACAATAAGTAATAGTATCACTATCAACATCATCATCAGTATCAGCATCATTAGCACAACACTCTAAATATTTATCAACTAATTCATTATTGTTTTTTGAAGATTCTTTATACATATTTTTTAAATCAAAATTTACTTCCTCTTCAGAACTATTATGAATATACATATATAAGTTATAGTATTCACCAATAGCATTATCAACACATAAATCATCAACATTAACATCATCGACCACAACATTGGTTTCAAGATTACGCATAAAATACGAATAAATAAAATTCGAATAAATAAAATTCGAAATAACAGACCCCATAGCAATTAATAATTATTATTTGTAATTATTTAAATCATAATCAATTTTTTTTAAAAATAAATCAAATAAATCAAATAAATCAAATAAATCAAATAAATCAAATAAATCATAAAATTGATATAAAACAAAAAATATATGCTTTAAATAGTAATGATTTATTCTCATATATTATCAAATAATGACGGGGCATTTATTAATAGCGCTTTCAACGAAGCATTAAAGTCTCCAGTTCTTATGAGGCATGGTGCTGTAGCAGTAGCACATGGAAAGATTATGGGTCGTGGTCATAATCATTATAGAACCCATTCAAAAGACAATTTTATTGATAATAGTTGTACTTGTCACGCAGAAATTGCGTCATTAAGAAATATGTTTCATATCTGTGGAACAAATACATATGGAAAACAAAGTAATTCGATAAAAGTCGAACAGTAAATCTTCAAATCATGAAAATTCAAGGGATCTAGATAATATAAAAAAATTATATAAAAAAACAACAATATATGTTGTGCGTTGCGATAATAATTCAAAACTACAAGATTCGGCACCTTGTCAAAATTGTTTAAATACAATATTAGAACTCAACATCAAACGTATTGTTTTCAGTTATAAAGACAATACATTTGTTAGTTGTAATCCAAAAGAATTAACAATAAATCATATTAGTGCGGGAAATAATTTTATTAAAAGACTACAAACAAATAACACACCTACAAATCTAAACAATACAAATCTAAACAATACAAATCTAAACAATACAAATCTAAACAATACAAATCTAAACAATACAAATCTAAACAATACAAATCAAAACAAAACAAATCAAAACAAAACAAAACAAAACAAAACAAAACAAAACAAAACAAAACAAAACAAAACAAAACAAAACAAAACAAAACAAATTAGCACGCGATAACTTTAGCATCCGGAGGATTATGTAAATTACAAGCAGCTATTTTTTTATAAAGCGAGCTATCATTATAATATAAACTATAATCAGGCGTAAATCCACTTATAAAATTACTAGTTTTAACAGTATTATTATAGTTGATTAAACGTTCAATTCTAGAAGAAGAACTCGTATTTCTATTTATTTCAGTAAGACAATTACAAGGTTTTTTGACTAGATTATTGCTTATTTCTGTAACATAATCACTAGTTAAACCACATTGACTTCTTAAATTATTAATATAGAGAGACTGAACACGATTTTCACCCCTCAAATGTTTATTAAGCGATACATCAAGTAATTCACGATTAACATTCTTGTAGCACGCAGCAGAATTATTAACACTACATATACTATTTAAATAACCTTTACTACTCTTTACACTCACATTGATTTTTCTAGCATTATATGAATTATTTTCAGAAACACTACTAAACGGATCATGCGAAATTATACTATTAGGATTTCCTATATAACTATGATTAGTATTGCCATTTATTGAAAATTGTTTATTAGACGATACCTTATTAAATTTATTGGCATATTTTTTTTTTAACATTGCTCCCCCCGAACCAGCATAGTAATTGTAATTTGTAGTAGTACAATTATTTTTGGCACAATAAGACATAATATATATATAATTATATATAATAAACAAATAATAAACAAATAATAAACAAATAATAAACAAATAATAAACAAATAATAAACAAATAATAAACAAATAATAAACAAATAATAAACAAATAAAAAAAATTGAAATAATTTATTATCAAAAATTATTTTGTTAAGTTATAAGACCACTTTTATATGACACAAATTAAAAAGAGTCAATCATATGCGTCAACAACACTAAATATATATAATGCTAGTACTAATGCTAGTACTAATGCTACTGAAAAATTAAAATCATTAGACAGTTATTTAAAGAATGGATATTCATTAATTAAAAGAAATCCAACTACAAAAAAAGTAGAAATTACATACTCAAATAACTATGAATCAAAAAAGAAAGAATTAGAACGTCAAAATTATAACAAAGTATTAGCATCAATGATTAACAATTGGAACAATTATAGAGATGAATTAAATAATCTTTTAGGAGACATTTCTCCATATTATAATTATAAAGAAACATTACAAAAAATGATAGATGAAGACAATTATATTTTGGAAGAATTACATAAGCAAAAGCACAAACAAAATAACGACAATACTAACGATAATGATAGTGAATATGCTTCTGAAAATGAGGACCCAAAATATTTATTATATTAACAAATATTTCAACAAATATTTATGATAAAAGTATTTCTTTTAATTATTTTTTTACTATAACACACATATGGCAACAGACTTACAATCATTTGAAAACGATATTAACTATTTTACCAATAATTTTAGTAAATTCAAATTATTAATATTATTTGTTGAAAATGATAACCTAACAAGTATTGTAAAAAAAAATATAAATATAAAAAACAACTATTTATCAAACAAAGAAATAATTCAATATATAAAAAATATAAAAGAACTAAATACAAACAACTATAAAATTAAATATTTATTAAACTTTACAATTGAAAAATCTATAGATGAACTTGAAGAATTATATAACAACAGCATATTGTTTAAATCTAATATTTATCAACTTAAACCAATAACAAAAATTAAGTCTTTAAATATTACAATAAATCAAACAAATCAAATATTTACAAATAGTAACACATTAATTATAATAGCAAAAAAATAAAAACAAAAATATAGTTAAATAAATATAAAAATTATACTATTATTATAAATACTATATGGAACAAAATCTTATCATAAATTTTTTAAATAATTCAATAAATAATTCAACACATCAAAACAATGACATATGCCTTAATAATATATCAAGTCATGTAATTGATATTTCATTTGCCACATTAAATTATTCATCTTATTCATCTTATTCATCTTATTCATCTTATTCATCTTATCCATCATTAGTCATGCTAGCATCAAATATGTTTAGACCAATCAATAATGATTATATATTAGAAGATACATCACTCAACAATGCTGATTCAAATTCCTCTCCATATTCATCGAGTTATTTACAAAATAGTATTTATAGCAGCACAACATTAAATAACATAATAAACGATTCATCATATATAACAATAGTATCAAGTAATAACAATTATAATAATTTGTATTATCCAAGAGCAGATTCAATAAGAGATATATTAAGAACTTTATTTATGAATTATCAAGAAGATGACGAGAACAATACATTTGTAGAAACTTTTATTAACAGCACATTTGAAACCAAAGCAAAATTCAAAAAAGTAATTTCAGATAATGAATTAGAAAAATTAAAACCGCAAAAGTTCAATAAAATTAATGAAACCACAACAAATATTGAATGTCCTATATTATATTATAATTTTGAAGAAAATGAAGAAATAATAAAATTACCTTGTAATCATAACTATAACTGTTATGCTATTTTAAAGTGGTTATCAGAAGAATCAAACACATGTCCTGTTTGTAGGCATGAATTTGATTATAAAGAAATAATTATTGATAATAAAAGACAAGAACATGAAGACGCAAGCACACAAAATGGGGGCATACAAAATGTAGAAACTACAAGTATTCATAACCTATTTAGCAATGAGGAAATATTAATGCAAGAAATTTTATTGAACAGTTATTCAAATTCAAATGTGTAATTTAACAAATTCAAACATCGTTTTACTACATAACAAATTAAAATTCAAAAAAGCAAATTTCGTATTAAATACAACTTCAATACTAATAGATTTAGATTTCAAAAATTTAGTAAAAGCAATAACAAAATCGGCACTATATTTAGCATCATCATTTATTTCAAGAGTTTTAATATAATTTATTATAAACATATAAATATTATATACTTCATTAATTTTTAAACGCATATTAGGATCGGGATATAAAACTTTTTTATATAATTGTATAAAAAAATCTAAAAATATTTTCAAATTTTTATTCTCAGTTGTGTCAATATTTACCAAAAAAAAACTACTGTTTATATATATATATAATAGATCAATAGTTAAACTATATAAATCATTATACGCATAAACAAAATCCAACAAATACTTAAGAATACTAGTATATGTTGGGTAATCCGTTTTATTATAAAACTGATAATAAAACTGTTGTAATGCTTTCTTATATTCGCTTAATTCATCATCAGTAAAAAATTCTCTAATTTCCTTATTATTAACAATAGAATAATACGCATCAGTAATAAATAAATCAATATTGGTTTTAGTCAATAAGTTTTCAGCATCATTAGTATCAACAATAGAATAAAAATCGTCAGAACCATTATAAACAAAAAAACACATAAATCTTTTTTCAATATTTATATGATAATGGTCTAATCTAAAATCAAAAATAAACTTTTTTAAATAATAAAAATCTATAGCAGTTTTATTTAATTTATAGCAATTATTTATTAAAAAAGACAACCCAAAATCTATAACAACAGGTTTATTGGTTTTCAAGTTTATTAATATATTATTAACGTGTAAGTCATTATGAATAATTTTATATTTATTTAATAAAGATAAAGCAGTTAATAAATATGAAAAATTATTTAACATACTAATAACAAAATTAATATTACTAGTACTAATACTAGTACTAATACTAGTAGTGGAACTATCACTATCGGAACTAACACTAATACTAGTAGTGGAACTATTGGAACTAGCACTATTGGAACTAGCACTATTGGAACTAGCACTATTGGAACTAGCACTATTGGAACTAGCACTATTGGAACTAGCACTATAATAGTCTTTCAATGTTTTGTTTTTTATATAATAACTATACATCAAAAAATATTTCTCATTAACATGTGTTTTTAATGTATCATGCTTATCTTCTTTATCTTCTTTATCTTCTTTATCTTCTTTATCTTCTTTATCTTCTTTATCTTCTATAGTTTGTGTTTCATACATAGTATTAGCATAACTACTATTATAGTCTTCAAAAAGAACATTACATTTTTTCAAATCTAAATTAGATTTTTCCACAATATCAAAGGTAATAATACACGCTTTTATAATTGAACCATAAAATTTTTTATAATTTGTAATATGTTTTTTTATATAAAGTCCAATTTTTTTTTCATTTGTACTATAAAAATTAATTTCTTGAACTTTTGTAACTGTTTTTTTTGTATTTTTCTTCCCTTTACAATCAATACCTGGATAATAAACACACCCATAACTTCCTTCGCCTAAAAAATCACTAGCAGTTTGAACATCAGATAATAAATCCATTGTATGCTATATTATAATAAGAAATTACTATAATATAATATAATTAAAAATACATAAAAAATACATAAAAAATACATAAAAAATACATAAAAAATACATAAAAAATACATAAAAAATACATAAAAAATACATAAAAAATACATAAAAAATACCAAATTAATTAATCTAAAATGTAGTGTTATTACATATATTTATGTCATCACCAAACACACCAAACACACAAAAAACATTTTTATATATGTTATATAATGAAATCAATTACGATTCTTTATGTAAAGAGTACTATAATATATTAACATTAAATAAACAACCAGAAGGATCATTAAAAGAACATACAAAAACTATAAACATAACTATACCATCAACAAACCAAACATATAATAAACAATGCACAATTGCTATTTTAAACAGTGTTTTAAATAATCATACTAGCAATAATAAATATAGTAAATATAGTAATTTATTACTGTTAGAAGACTTAAATGACCTGACAGAATTTTTAATAAACAATAACTACATAATAGACAACTCTATAACAAAAATATATAAAAATACTAATACCAATATTAATATTAATTCAAAAAAATTAATATACTCATTCAAGATTACATTATAATTAAAATTGATTATTAAATATCTAATAATATTTAATAATATTTAATAATATTTAATAATATAGTTATTATGGAAGATGATTCAATAGAAAGCATTATTCAAAATCTAAAATCAAAAAAAAATACTATCAAAGATTATATTGAGTCTTTAAATCCATTACAATACAAAGCATTACAAATTTCTATTAGAGAACTGGAATCATCATTTTCATTAGAAAAATCAGTAGGATACATCAACTATATTAATTCAGTCAATTCCATAAACCATAAAAATACTTAAACTAATAAATCCTAATATTAAAGCAATAATTTTCTGAAAATTATATTTTTCATTATATATCAAGTATCCCATAATAAATAAAACAATAAAATACACTAAATGCCATATTATATTTAAAACTATTAAACTTCCATATGGCAACAACTTATATATACTGAAACCAAGCAATGTATACATTGCTAATCCAATTGCCAAGTAAATATTATTATTTGCCCCATTTGCCCCATTTTTTTCAATTTGTTTAAACAAATATTGAGAGACTATAGAAAAAAAAGTAATTAAAAATAAATACAAATAAAAATAAATATCAACCTTTAAATAACTGTTTTTCATAATGTAATTATTACATTATGAAAATATAATTTATTAATTTTTAGAAGACATAGCAACCATAGTTTTAAAAGTTTTAAAACTAATATTATTATAATCCTTAGCATCTTGCCCACAAGTTTGCCCACAAGTTTGCTCACAAGTTTGCCCACAAGTTTGCCCACAAGTTTGCCCACAAGTTTGCCCACAAGTTTGCCCACAAGTTTGCCCACAAGTTTGCCCACAAGTTTGCCCACATGCTTGCTCACAAGTTTGCCCACAAGTTTGCTCACATTCTTCCTCACACTCTTCATCACACTCTTCCTCACACTCTTGCTCAATAGTTTTTTCTAAAACAAATATATCATTTTCTAATAAATCATGAGTATGTATTTTATGATTATTTTTTTTACAATAACTATTGAAATCATCAAAGGTACCTCTATATTTATATTTATTTGAAACATATTCAATAGACTGTTTAGTTTTATTTTTTTTAATGTTATTATAGAAAATAGTGTTTTCTTTTAACTCATCAACACTAGAAAGATCATTGGTCATATTAGCATAATAAGTTTTAATAAGTTCAAAATTATCATAATTATCTATATATATATCTTTACAATTATACTTAACAACATAAATTCTAGATACAACATCTAAATACAAAAAATCAATGCTATTAGATTTCTTACAATAATAATCAAAGGATGAATTTGAATGGTTATAATTCATTAAAACATCCCCTTTCGGAGTTTTTTGCTTGATATATTTGTGCTCTAATGAATTTAAATAAGTATCATCTAATTTTACATTATTTAATTCATTGAACTCATCCAAATATTCAAAAAAATAAGTATCATATTCATAATAATCCCTATGTGTATTATATTTTTCAACAAATTGATTAATCATTTTTTCATATACACATATAGAAACAATTAAAATAGAAAACAATAAAGAAGTAGAAGTCACAAAAAAAACGATCAATACATCGACACAAGTATCTATATAATCACTATGTATAAATTTTTCATCACTTAAAGCACTATAATTACTCAATTCATATTCATATTCATAATAATTACATGTTTGGTTTAAATTATCAAACTCATCAATCATAAAATTAAATCCATAATACATAATCATAATTGTAAATATTGATTAATATTATTAATAATTATTTAAATATTAATAATACAATTAATATTAATAATACAATTAATATTAATTGTATTATTAATATTTAAATAA
>Ga0208951_1000857_pt1 | contig 13800 bp, 12 predicted proteins | sample GreLakmeMI27MSRF_FD_187702 | JGI IMG/M metagenome (GOLD analysis project Ga0208951, IMG submission 187702) | Freshwater lentic microbial communities from great Laurentian Lakes, MI, USA - Great Lakes metaG MI27MSRF (SPAdes) | ecosystem: Environmental > Aquatic > Freshwater > Lake | place: Great... | reverse complement strand
TAGAACAACCTGTAAGATATTCAGTAAGTGTAATTGGCATGGTCGTATAAAGGTCCCATCCGCCAAGAGACGTGTCCCAATAATAAACAGGGTGTTTCTTTGCTTCCATTTTTAGAATAACTATATGTTTTTGTTTATTGAATTGGTGTTCGTAAATCATTTCTGGAAAGCTATTAAAATCAATATCCACAAAGAATGAATCTTTTGGATAATCTTTTAAGAACAACCGAACACGACGCGTTGATCGCGTATGAACTTCTTCCAATGTAACCGATACATGAAAGATGTGAGGATCCGTCGGTATTTCTGTTTCGCTTTGTGATCTTTGCTCTCTTTGAGCGCTTTGATAGCTCTTTGCGCTGTCATAACTACTTGTATCTACATCGCTACTTATATCACTATCATTATCACTATCACTGTCACCGACACCTTCATTCGAATAAGTTGTTTTGGTTTGAGCTTGAGCTTGGCTCATACGCTCCATCGCGACTTTAGCCATATCCTTGAAAGTTTCTTTCATCACATTACCGAGAATCGTCATTAAGCTCTGGTCTCGTATCATGGATTCCACGCGTTCCCACATACCTTTCCATTTTTCATAGTCTTCATAGGCGTTAAACTCGCATCCGTTTTCTCGTGCCTTTGCTATGTCCATGGCGACCTGATAAGCGACCGTAACTTCCTTAAAACGGTCTTCACGCTCTTTGCGTTGTTCCGGAGTAAGATCCGCGGTATGCTTATCAGGATGAAGTGTCATTGCCAATTTTCGGTATTGTAATTTTATGTCTTCGGCAGTGGCTGTCCGCGCGATCCCAAGGATCGTCCATGGATCTTTTCTATCTGTCATTCTGTAATTTCATACTATGAATATACTACTATGATATTGCTATAAATGATAATAATGATAATAATGATTTAAAAATTAGTTTAAAATAGCTTGTAATGTTACTTCAACGATTAAGCACTTATGTTACGGAACCAATGTATCGAAATGATTGCTATGTAAATGACGAATATACGGTTTTAAATTATGGTCTTTCTGAAAGTCAAAAAAGAATTCTGGATGTATTGTCCTTAGGAAGTTCGCGAACGATTCAGGTATATACGGAATACTTTCCTTGGCAGGAATTTGAAGAACTTCTTGGAGAACATCTTAATTATGCTATAAGAGCATCTATCAAAAAAACAAATCTTGCTGCTGCACGTGGAGAAATATGTCCTATAACCATCTTTGAAATGTATGTACAAAAATATAGAGCGTTTTCGTTTGCCTAATATATAAACTTTATGTTATTAAGGGAGACAAATCATTTAATTCATCAATAAATAATTTTGCTTTACTAATAATATTTTCCTCTGTATCATACCAATATTCTATAGTTTTACTGTGTATACTACTACGTGATTGTCCATATATATTGGCGAACATTCCCTTGTCCACAAGCTCATCTAATTTCGCCATAATCACAGAAGATGTTATATCTACACTACGGGCAAAAGCATCTGTCTCATGTGGCGGTATATCTCCACGATCCGCCTCATTTACGTATATATTCATGGGAATAAATCCTCCGGTTTCATAATAATATGTTTTGCTTATTGTTCCAATGCTTCGTATATATTTAATTTGATAAAAGGGTCTTCTAGAATAATTTTTATCATTTTCATACGAAACAGTGTAATTTGGAGTATTACCCGTCCCCTTCTTATAAACATAAACTTGTTTTATATCTAATTTGATATTTGGTATTTTATTTGATTTCTGTTTTGTAATTGGATTTATTACATTTATATCGATATATTTCATTTTAGGCATTATCATTTCTTCAATCTCAGTTTCCGTGATTTTACTCTTCGTCGCAGGATCTCTTGGAGGCTTATTATTAGAAATATCTACTTTAATAGATTTAAATATACTCTCTACATAATAACATGATTGTTTTCCTTCTTCATTTTTCGCTCCTACATGCACAACAAGCTCAAGCTTCTTCCGTTTCATCGTTTCAAATTCTTGTAAGGTTAGTATATCCATTGTATCACGACATACTTTTCCAAGTTCTGTAAGTATTTCTGCTCGTGTCCTTTTTGGAAGGACAGGTAAACCTACTGGAATTTCCAAACTTTTGCTACGCCAAGCAGCTTTTGACTTCTCTTCTATATCGCTACTTTCGGAACTTTCAATTTCTTTATGCATAACAATGCCTTCTTTTAGAGCTTCGATTTCAAATAAACAAGATTGTAAATTCTTACGAGTCCCCTCGTCTAAATATATCTTCCTTCTATTTTTTGTTTCGGTATCTAAGATGGACACTGATTTATCTATCAAATCTGTTACGATTATTTGAAGATTTTCTAATATTTTAATTTTTCCTTGTTCATTATAATTAATATCTTGAAATCCAGTAATAAATTCAACAATATTATTTATGATCGATATAATTGAACTATTATCATAACTTACATAAAAATTCTTTGTATTTTTTACATCATATGTGTGAACTTCATACATAATTTTTTGAAAATATTTTTTATATTTTTCGGTTGTATCTTCCAAATTTGAATTGACAGATGTATCTTTAATCACAAGTACAATCACCATCACTTGCATAAGAAAATCGTTCTCGCATTTTTTCAATAACAAAGGAATTAAAGGGTGTTCAAAATTGATATTTTGATAATTAAATGGATTTCCTACATTGTTAGTTTTTATTTTATTTATCGTTCCATCTGCGTTATATATAGCTTTGGATGAAGAATTATTTATTATATGTTTACACAATCTAGCACCATTTATATTGTTTGGAATCGTAGTATCAATAAATTGTTTTTCAAGATCTTCAAACAGCTCTTTGGGTAAGATCTTTTGACATTTATTATATAATTTGATATGTTTTGTACTTGGAATATCAATCTTTGAATCATTTTCGGGATCGTTTGTTTGATTCTGTATAAACGTTTTACACGTTGTTTCGTCCTTCGTTTTCTGTTCTTGTTCTTTTTTTATTTTTTCTTCTATGAAACGGGTGTTATCATATTTTTCTGTCATTTCGTCTAGGAACTCTTTTTTGAATGGATGTGGTTTTTTTACTTGTTTCAGACCATTCAAGAATTCATTTCCCATTACATTCATACAATTATCCACGATCTGGTTGAAGGTTTTTTCATATCTTTTTTTAATAGTAGCACCTGTTAGTGGATTTATATTTGGATTTTTTAAAAAGTTTTCACATATTTTCAGTGTATATCTATTCGAAATTGATGGACCCGTATGGGAAGGGGATGTTTGGCGCGATCGTGTGGGAGACGATGGACCCGCTTTTTCTGAGGAGGAAGAGGATGGCATATCTGTAAATAAAGCACGACGAGCACCCATTGCCATACGAGGTCGATCTATATCACCTCGTGCTGCAGTACGAGCTCGTGTTGGCGCTCTAGGAGATTCAAGTTGATTATCCACAGCAGGTGGTGTGTTTTCTGTATTTCCTTGTTGTCCATCCATGCCACCACGTGGTATGCTTCGACCTAATTCGCTGAGAATAATTGCGGTTCGTTGTTTTCGCGCCTTCTTCTCCGTGAGAGGATGTTTACTAAAGCATCGTTCGGGTTCATCGCGCTTACATACTTTGTAACCCACTTTCCCCTTTTCTTTTGTTTTTTTTAGAATATAAGGCATTTGTCGTATCTATATTTATTTTATAAAATTATAAACATAGTCATAGTCAAAATAAAAATAAATTTTGTAAATTAGTAATTTGAATTTTTCATAAATTATCACTCTCAAGTCTCATAAAGGAGTACTGTTGAAATACGAGCCCCATATCTTTTTCAAGAGCATCTTGATTTTTGTATGGTTCATTGGCGGGATCTGGAAACATCTCTGAATTCCAAGCATACCATTCATACTGATAAGGATTTTGACGAGTCATAATAATATCTGTTTGTAAATGAACAATCATCATATCAATCACACCAAAATCTTGTTCGTGTGGATATTGTGTAATCATTTCATAGATTTTACGAACACCATCGAGTGTAATAACATAGGCATTCAAGCAATATACAGGTACTTGAGATATATGCGTACTTGGATATAGATTTCCGCAATGATGTCCCATAAAGATCATATCTGTCGTTTTTGGGGTATAATCATAATATCGCGGGGCAAGACTTTCCCAATAGGTATGAAATAACATATCATCTTCAAAAATAGTACAATAGGGAATTTGATTATCCAGCATGTGTTTCCATAAATTTAGATGCGCGAGCATGACGGCGGCAGGATGCTGTCCAAATATCTTGCGATGGGATGGAAATGGATGTAATGCCCAGTTTTCTTCAAGTTCTTCTTGGATTTCGCGATCTATGCCATGAAACATGGAAATGTTCGTAAAACCGGCGCGTCTTGCTCGTCGGGCACAAATATCATACCGATCTCGGTCCATGCTGATAATAAAAGTGGGCGCGGTTATCACATCTCCCCAATGTTCTGGTAGCATTTTCTTGTTTATCTTATTAATCTATGTTGTGAAATGCCTTATATTCTGTTTCTTTGTTTCTTTTTCCATGGTTTTCTTTATTTTGGCAGAAAGTTTTTGTATTCCCATGTCCAGCTTTTCAAATTCTTTTGAAAGTTCTTGTTCTGTCTTGTTGCTCTCGGCAAGTTTGATGTATTTCTTGTAAAGCGATGTTAATTTCTTTTCGTATTCGTCAATGATGGCTGTGTTATTGTTTTGGTTGCCTCCTCTAGACGGAGTACGAAGACCTTTACTTTCAGATATTGATTCTCTTTCATATATTGATTCTCTTTTATAGAGTTGTTTAGATGGTTGATTTGATACTAATAATGGTCTCTTTTCTCGTTCTGCTTCTGCTTCAGCCTGGGCTTGTTTTGCTTTTTGTAGTCGTGCTTCTGCAGATTTTTCCCTTTCCTCTTTTTCTACTTTTTCTGCTTTTTCTGCTTTCCTATATTTTTCTACGTTTTCACGAATCCATGTCGCGTATCGTTCCATCGTGAATGGTGCTCCTTCAAAGGGCACGTTGCTTAATTCAAGGAAACGCAGAACTGTATATTGGAGTGGTGTGCTGTATCCGTATTTTAGGATATGAACATTGTCTAGATAGTCTTTCATATGAGTCACTCGTTTTTCATCTATGGTGAATATTTCACTCACAGGTTTTATTTCTCCATTGATATAATTATCCATGGATATTAATAATTTACGTATATAATCACGGGGACCTTCTCGTGATCTTTCATAAAGGTATTCTATCATAATATTTATATGTTCTTCATTTGAAATATTACCACCTCTCTTTAATTTTCTTCCAATACCTTTCATTGCTAATTTATTGCCTCCTCCTCCTATTTCGTCATCACTATCATTTTCGTCGCGGGCTAATTTGTTACCTTGATCTTCCTCCTCGTCTTCCTTCATCTCTTCCTCCTCCGCTTCTTCGACGATTGTTTTTAAATCTTTTACAAATCTAGCTACTGCTCTAGCTGGTCCATGTGCTTCTATTAACCGTCCTCTTTTATTAAAAATTACTTTTACAGTATCGTCGTAAGATTGATTTTTAGTTATAAATTCTCTTTCTCTTTCTCTTTTTTGTCCTTTTGGTCCTTTTGGTGATGTGGCGGCGGCAGAGGTGCTCGCGCCGTTTGCTGCTGCTGTTACTGGGGGCATTTCTGCATCTGTATCTGATGCTTCTGTTGGATTTGGATTAAATATATAATACACAACATTCTTTGTTTGATTATTATTAGCATCTAATGCCTTTGTTTGTAATACTGTTTTACAACCAATCTCTATAGCATATAATGCGGCATCCACATCTGTTGTTTTAAAAACACAATCCAATTTTTTGGCGGCTTGTGCCGAAAGCGTATCACCCGCATTTTTTAAACCTGTTAGTAGGTGAATTTTACTTTCGGGTTCTAAATATTTTCTTTGATCAAGTTCTAAGCCACAAAATATGTCGTGAATAAATTCGTCTGTAAAACATTTTATAATGTCTTGTAAATTATTCTTTTGTAATATACATATTTTTAATATAGATACGAATTTATGGGTTGTATTTTGTAAGGTTATTTCTAAAAATTGTTTGATATTATTCTTACGGGTAGGAGGATTTACATTATTAATCAATATATATTGTTTATTACCAATTGTCATATATAATTTTTTATTTTTTACGAATATATTGTCTATATAACTTAAATCATTCTGTTCTTTAGTTACCCCATAATGCGTATTTAGTTTATCAATTAGATCGTTTGTAATGTTAACATTATCATCAAATATCTTTGCAATACATTTTTTATTTTTTTCAGGTATGGTTAATCCTTTTGCTCCAACATTTTCAAGCATTATATATTCTTTTGTAAAAATTTGTTCTAATATTGCTCCAGCAGCTTGTTCTGAAGGTGTTACTGCATTAAACAGATAAGATGTTGTTTTTCCATCGTCTGAATATTCTCCAGCTATTATTTCATAATGTTGGAAATTAGGTCGTATTTCGTTTATCATATTTATAATATCTACATCACCTTTACCAATAAAATTAATATTATTTTTAGTTTCTGTTATTACATGATCCCAATAATATCTTTTAAAAGCTTCTAATTCTGTTTTAGGTAATGCTTGTTTAGCTTCAACAGTGGCATTATTTGGATTAATGTAAGTGTTAGTATCATTCAAAAATTTTTTTGTGCCAACGTTATAAGCATCTTGAATTGTTAAGTCTGTATTATCAATTATATAATTCCATGCAAGTTTAAAATCTTTATGTGTATCTCTATATCGTAAACAAGTAACTCGTTTTTTTGATTCCTCAGAACGATCTCCAAATATTGAAATATTTGTTCCATTAATAGTTTCAGTAGGTTCTACTGGTTGACTTGGTGATGAAAGTTTATTACAGTTTTTTAAATACATATATTTATGAATTAATAAATTATAAGTAATCATATCTTTTTGTATAGCAGCATTATATATATCTTGAAGAGCTTTGATAAGTTCTGTTTTAACTCTTTCTCTTACATCGTCTTCATCTTCGTTTGTATTTAGTAGAGATTGTATATAATAAAGGTGTTTAAATTCCTTTTGATTTTTGAGAATACAATCTTTATCATAATTAATACCATCTATCGGGTTAAAAAATACTTGCGTTTTATTACCTCTATTTACAGTTAATGGCATGCTAAACATTTTGCCATAAATGTTTGTTGTAAAGCATGATTTATTTATATCGGGAGAATTTATAAAATGATCATATGGAACGCGAACAATTGTAGGCGCTGCTGCTACAGCTGTAGAAGCAGCAGCTGTAGGCGCTGCTGGTGCTACATAGCGGGCGGAGTTATCATCTTCAATGCGAGCATAGTCGAGTTCTTCTGCTGCTGTTCTTGCTTTATTTCCATTCTGGGCGGCAACGGCGGTATAGGAACTTGCGCCATTTCCAGGGGCGGCAGCAGGGGGAGGTGCGACGGCAGGTATATTTATCCCTTTATATTTATAAAACGTATCTACTGTTCGTTTAATAGTGCCATATTTCTGTCCTAAAAGTGTATTAATTTCATTATATTTTATTAAAATGTCGTAAATTTCTTTTTTATATAATTCTTGATCAATATCGTTATTATTTACGATTTTTTTATCTATTAATAAATTTTCTATTTTTTTCATATCGTTTACAAGTTCTATATCTGCAGTGGATTGTGTTATTCTCGATGAGGGTTGTCTTCCCGACATTTTTATCTACTATAAACCGAATAAAAAGAAATCGCATGAAACAATTCCAATCTTGGAATAATCAAAAAAGGGAGAAAAACCTAAATAAAAATGAAAGAAAAATTGAATTTTGTTTCTATCGTTTATGTTATCCCAAAAATTGAAGCAGGCTTAAAAAGAAAAGTATATCGTAATATACAAGTTTATAAGCAAGTTAAAGTACAAGTAATCAGCAAGTAAAAGCAACAAGTCAACATGTCCATGAATGCCGTCATCGTTCCCACCCAGGTGGATACTTCCAAGCTGAAGTATTCCGAGCCCAAGCTTCTGGACAACCAGAGCAAGACCGTCTATGTCAATTATGACGGAGACAAGCTCACGATCCAGACGCCTCTGGTCAACATTCCCTACAACATCAATGATTTAAATCAAGAAAACGACAAGTACAAGAAGTTTGACATGTTCCTCTCCTTTGGGGGCATGGACAGCAACCCGAAGCTCAAGCAGTTCTTTGACAAGATGGTGGAGATTGAAGAAAAAGTCAAGTCGGATGCTTTCAAGAACCGTCAGCTGTGGCTGCGCGATGATTATGATGGCATCAAGAAGGTCGTGGACAAGCTCTTCTTCCCCATCATCAAGTATGACAAGGACAAGGACACAGGCAAGGTGATGAACCGTTATCCTCCTACGATGAAGGTCAAGCTGCCGTATGACACGGCCTCCAAGGTATTCACCTTTGATGCCTCGGATATGGACAACAACGAGATTGTCTTTGCGGACTATATGGATCGTCTCAAGGGATCCAAGGCGCGTCTCATTATCCAGCTCACGGGTATTTGGATTGCCGGTGGTAAGTATGGCTGTACTTGGAAGATTGTCAAGGCCAAGTTCCAAGTACAATCTCGCAATACCTATACATTTGTGGCAGACAGCGATGACGAGGACAATGTGGAGGACAGCAAGAGTGAGCAAGACGAGGATCTGATCGCCGAGGCAATGTCAAATGCCAATGTGGTTGATAAGAAGAAGCCGGTTATTCTGCCCGACAGTGATGAGGAGAATGACTCCGAGATGGAGGAAGAAGAAGACGATACTCCTCCCCCTCCGCCTCCTCCTAAGAAAACGGTTAAGAAGGTACCTGCTAAAAAATAAAAAATAAAAATATAAAATTCAAAAATACTATCAAAAAATAATACAAAATTGGAGGATGTAAAATCTTCCAATTTTTCCCTTTAGCTTTTAGCTTTTAGCTTTTAGCTTTTATTCATCCTCATCTTCTTTCTCTTCTTTCTCTTCTTTCTTTTCTTTTTTCTCATTTGATTTGTCTTTCCTTACCAAGGATAAAACCGTCACAACAATGCTCAATACAACTACTAACAGATATAGAACGGTGCGTATCCAGCTCCATAGATTGCAGTTGCCTACAACGAGACAATTGATATCATAAGCAAAGAGTAGAGCAAGAGGAATACCGAGAAGTACCACGATAAGCAAAACTATATTACCCATTTTTTGTCCATACATGAAATATCCACCGATCACATCCAGGGCAAGGAGTATCATTGCAAAAGCGAATACGAGTTTTGATTGAATTGTCTCAAACATTCTTATCTCTATATGTATGATACAAAAAAATGAATGATTCATAATGTATAAATAAATATATTATGAATAATAAGGAGAATAATAAATGGGATGTTGTCATTCATCTGGAGATAAAAAAAATAAAATAAAGCCTAAACCTAAAAATGTGGATACATTTTCAGACGATATAAGTCATCATATTATATACGGTCGATCTCCTATTGTTTCTTCTCGTCCTTATAAAGTTATTAGTTATGATACACTGGAAATGTATCGACTAAGTAAAAGAATATCATCTGGTGTTACAATATCATCCAATTCTGCCAATAGCCATCACTCCGTATATAGACAGAATTCTTATATAAAGCGCGATAATATACAAAAAGAACCATCTCTCCCCCTCTGTATATAGCCCGAATTCTTATACATCAAAACAATAATATGTAATTTTTATGCTTTTCTCGAAAGTAAAATATACATGACGGCTGCTACGGCGGCAGCATGAACAATCATTGCTTTTAGTCCTATTCCACATGGTTTTTCTACCATCTGTTGTACTTGATAGCCATTTGGATGTTGTACCATGGTTGGTACAATCGTTGATTTTCCAAAAAGAGGAACGGATGAAAAGATAGACCATACTTGATTTGATATTCTATAGGTGATAGGTAATGAAAATAGTAAGAATAATATTCCAGCAAGAACAGCATATCGTATCCTCATTCCTACCGTTCTTTCATATACAGTTTGAGGTGGCTTTGCAGGAGGTTGCTGTATTAAAGCTGGTGGCGTTTGTTGGGGCGGAACAGCGATCGTTCTACTATCCATAGGGAGATTTGGATTGTAATAAGTAGAAGCGCCTTGCAAAGACGTTGTATAGTTAGTATTAGTATTGGTATTATAATTATTCATTGTGTGTTATGTGTTATATTGTGTAGTTTATAAGTATATCCTAATTATTATAATTATTATATTATACGAGATGATTCATGATTCCTATTTATGGATTGCTCTTTTATTTACTGTAGTAAAAATAACATAAACAAAAGAAGATAGAATAGAGAAGAGAGAAGATGGACAAACACAAGAGTGTTCTTATTACAGGCGGTTGTGGTGCTATTGGTTCCGTTGTAATCAATTGGCTTAAAAAGAAATATCCCCAAACTATATTTTCAAATATAGATGCTCTTACCTATTGTGCGAATACAGAGTTTATTGAAAAACCTCATGAAAACTACCATTTCTATTATGGCAGCATCGTGGATGCCGATTTTATAAATTATGTCCTTCGCACAGAAAAGCCGACCCTTATCATCCATCTTGCTGCAGAAACGCATGTAGATAAGAGTTTCGGTAATTCACTGCGATTTACAGAAACCAATGTAATGGGAACACATACACTTCTTGAATGTGTTAAAAATTATGGAGGTGTAGAACTTTTTATGCATATGAGTACAGATGAAGTCTATGGTTCTGTATGCGATAGTGAGAAATGTAGCGAAAATGCCCTATTTTCTCCAAGCAATCCTTATTCCGCTTCAAAAGCAGCAGCAGAAATGATATGTCATGCCTATATAAAATCTTTTAATTTACCTATCATTATCATGCGTTGCAATAATGCGATTAGTCCATATCAACACAATGAAAAGTTAATACCTAAATGTGTAGAAACGGTTTTAGCTTATATGGATTGTGAAAATGTAAGCATCCCAATTCATGGTCGCGGTGAAAGCAAACGGACCTTTATACATTCTGAGGATATTGCTAGAGCAATCAATATTATCGCGGATAAAGGAACGATTGGAAGCATCTACAATATTGGTACAGGAGAAGACATGGAGAGTTCGGTCATGGATATTGTTATAAAAATAATAAAAAAGATGATGGGTGAATCGTCGGATATTAGTAAGTATATTGAATATGTAGAAGACAGAGCTTTCCAAGATTATAGATACAGCATTGATTCTACCGAATTACGAAAACTTGGCTGGTGTGAAACAATCAGTTTGGATCAGGCAATTGATGATGTTATTTCATATAAAACAGAACATAAAGAACTTTATATAAAAAATTAAAAATTAAAAATTAAAAATAAAAACTTATTGTATTATTTTTTCTGGATTTTCTGGATTTTTGGTTTTTCTAATTTATTCGTGAATTTTTCGAAATAGCCTCTTGATCGCAGAATGGTATAGACAATGTATGTCATACATATGACAAGTATCAAAATAGATACGACATATATATTCATAATAGCAGCCATCTTAGAACTCTTACTTATATAATGAAAATAAATTAAACATTTGAATCATAAGTTATATCATAGGAATCATGGAGCCAATTCATATTATTCAGCATCTTGACAATCAATACAGAGAGTTGCTATGTCAAAATCAAGAATTTCATAATAAATTACACAATCATCGGGTTGCTGTCATTGTGGAGCCAAGGAGACACCATATGCTCGCAAAAGTTATAAGAAACTTTATGTATCATCTTGGAGAAAATTGGAATCTACACATATTTACATCGATACCAAATGTTGAATGGATTAAAAAGCAATTAAAAGGGTCATCCTATCGTATAACGCCAATAGATAAAGATAATTTAACAACAACAGAATACAGCACCTTGCTCACGGATGTATCCTTTTGGGAAATGATACCCGAAGAGAATATTCTCATATTTCAAACAGATTGTATACTTTTTCGTCAGGGTATAGATACATGGATAGACGAAAAAGACTATAATTTTGATTATGTTGGAGCAAATTATTATAATACAGATCATATACTACCTGATATTGGTGGAGTACAAGGAGGACTTTCTCTACGAAAAAAATCAGCCATGATAGAATGTATAAAATATATTACGGTACCTGCTGTAAATATTTACAGAGAACATTTGAAGCTTAAACCAATTGGCGATGTTGTCATGGCAGAAGATGTTTTCTTTACACATGCCTGTACAATACTTAAAAAAAGAATTCCAACGATTGAAAAAAGACGGGAATTTTCAATTGAGGCAGATTATCATCCGGATACACTCGGGCACCATGGGCTGAAATGTTCTTATTTGACTGCGGAACAGCAAAAGGAATTACTGACCAACGCGTAGATCTTGTAGCTTTGTTTTTGCTACGACAGCAACCTGGTCATTCACACCAAGAAATATTTCAATTTCATTTTTATCTTTATAGTATTCAATACCGCTAACAAATTCAACACCCCATTGTGCTACGATAAATGGTGATGAGATAAATGTTGCCATTCCTCTCTCAATATCAAACTCCATCCAATAACTGATGTATGCCAATGAGATTTGTTTTTCACGCGCCCTACGAATATGCTCATGTACTACACAACCCCACAGATTTCCATGTAAATGAATTGGACAAGTAGATCCTCGCATACTGTTCATTTCTAAACCGGCACATGGTGTTATTTTTTTAAACACAATTGGTTTATATGTATCCTTACCATTTTCATCTGTATCACAAACAATTTCATACAATGTAAGCATAAAAGTATCTATGACATATATTTTATCATTGTAGATAAAGGGGCAGATATTTTTCATTGGCTTTGATCCAAAATCTAAAAACTGGACAAATTCAATTTCAGAAACAGTCGTATCAAAACGACCAATCATCATTTGGCTGTGCAATGATTCGGTAATATGGGTGGAAGTAGCAATAAACCATAAACGATCTTTGTAGTTAAAAATACGAGCATCTTCAATTCCCCTATAAAATCCAATAGTAGGCAACAGCATATGGTCTGGATTTTTAATACATTTCAATGTCCCATTATTTCTATTAAAAATAGACATATGATTCATTTCATAAAGATTGCCAACTTTTTCAATCGTTCTTATATAAATATAAGGGTGAGCACTACTTGGATTAAAATAGGTATATTTGGGTATTTTTGGATCATCTCCTAAAAGTTTTGAAACCTCGCACGGCAGCGTTCTTATGCGTGGAAATGGCATATTTAATCTTTAATCTTTATTCTTTATTATCATGTTATCTTTATATTCAGTTTATTTTTGTTATATTTCTAAAGTAAATCAACGATATCTGTTATATTTGGTATTACTGATAATTTCTCCATATCCAATATCGGCATATCTTGACTTAGTAAGACAGGTCTCCATTTTTTCATATTTATACATGGGCGTAAATTACACATAGTATCATCAATAAATATTATTTCAGAATTTTTTCCATGACGATAATTGATCAGTCGTTCAACTTCTTTATACAGCCCTGGTATTGGTTTTAACTGTTCATTTTCATTAAATAATGGATGTTCTGGTCCAAGAATATTATTTTTTTCAATTACCAAATTGGATGCTTCAAGAATAGCGTTGCTCCAACAAATTGGGGCATTGCTAAATATATAGACTGGTATATCTTTCTTATAACAGTGGTCTAATATTTCCCGAACATTGTTGGTATATTCTATTACTTTTGGATCGTTTT
>Ga0208951_1000856_pt1 | contig 13803 bp, 15 predicted proteins | sample GreLakmeMI27MSRF_FD_187702 | JGI IMG/M metagenome (GOLD analysis project Ga0208951, IMG submission 187702) | Freshwater lentic microbial communities from great Laurentian Lakes, MI, USA - Great Lakes metaG MI27MSRF (SPAdes) | ecosystem: Environmental > Aquatic > Freshwater > Lake | place: Great... | reverse complement strand
CATCTCTTTTTTTAATGCTTAGAGGAGGGAGGGAGGAAGCGGGGCGACGTGAGTTTTGCAGGGAGCGTAAAGGTTGTAGCGGGCGACGCGCGCGCTCAGAACACGCCCCATCAAACGCAAGCACAATCACAACCACACACGCACCTTCAGTCCGCTTCGATTGCTTGCGCATGAGCTTGCCGTCCCCGACCTGGAACTCGTCAATGCGGTTGTCGCGCATGAAAGTCAAGATCGCATTGCCGAGCTCGTCCTTCTTTTTCTTCATATCCCGAAGCGTCTTGGAAGATCGCGTCAATTCGTCGTGCAGCTCGATATACGTGCGTACGCCATCCTTGAAGGACGACTCGGTGAGCTGCGGAGGGGCCGACATATCATTACCGTCGACCGAGCGGCTTTAAATCACTTTTCGAAGGTGCGACGGTAGGCCGCAATGGATTCCGCCACGGTCGGTTTATTCCATAGTATGTAGCGCGCGAGCGTTGCCGGCGTTTCGGGATCCGTCCACTTCTCGGTCGCTCCGTGGCGCGCGATATACTGCGCCTTTTTCCGGAGAGCCGCGCGCCACATCGCCGCTGCAACCATTGGATTCTTCCGGGCGCGCGCCTTGGCATCGCGGTAATAGAGCGTAAAGTCCTTGTACCCGCGCGCCCCAAAGTGAACGATGCGCGTTTTTCCCGCCGCGTCCCGAAAGAGAGCCATCAACTTCTTCGCAGGGCGCGTGCTGGGAACGATATCGACGAGCATCTTATATCAAGCGCGATAAAAATGTGATACATGGTATATATGAGTCTGAAATTTCGATTCCCATCGCCGCGCGCCCCGATCCCCAGCTGGATGCCGGGTGATACCGAGCCTCCACCGCGCCAAGCGCACGCTCCAGTCCCATCTGCAACGCGCGTCATCAATCTCCCGATCCAAGGCGTCGTGCCATACCGCGCGACGCGCACGCTTCCTCGTTCAAATGCAGCGAGGAATGTCGAGGCGGTTCTCTCGCTCTTTGGGTCGGATATTCGACGTATGGGCGGAGGCGCCTACGCGAGCGTCTACCGCATATCGCCTACGCCCCGCGCGTTCCAGGCGCTCGAGAAGCTCCGGGCCACGATCTCGAATATCATTACAGGTCCGTCGGCGCCACCACCGTCCCGATCCATCATTCTCAAGATCGGGGTTCCAGATAATGGCGAGGCGTGGCCCGCGTTCCTGAAACGGAGCGTGAGGGAAAACGCAGCGCACGTCGTCGTCCAGCGCGCGGCGCCGCAATACGTTCCAGCACTCTACGTGGCCGGATCGATGGGCCGGGCGTACGTCGCGGCAATGGAAGATATTCCGGGCGAGACGCTGGCGTCATATATCGCAACGCACGGCGGCATCACGCGAAACATCTACGACCAGCTGCGACGCGCCGTTATCGAATCTTTATCGGCCGGCATCGTCCATGCCGACCTCCACGATGCGAATGTTATGGTGCTTCCAGATGGAACGATCCGTATTCTGGATTTCGGGTTTGCAGTGCAGCTCAGTCCGCAGCAGCGAGCGGCAGTCGCTCAGCTGGTGCGCACCGATACGAACGCCGCGTGGAATGCGATTGGAAGTTATGTGAATGCCGTCCAGGCGCAACGTATTCGCGGATTGGCATGGTACAATCCCGAAGTCAAGGCCCTGCGCGTCTGGCGTGGACTGATTCTCGACGCCTACAAATCGCCCACAAATGTTGTCGCAGGTTTCGGATCGGGCATGTCGTCGGGCGGATCGAGGCCGGGGTCCGGGTCGAGGTCGATGTCGGTACGGCGCGGGTTCCCCTCCCGCGATCTCGCGATGAAACGGCGTCGCGTCTCCCCTTCTCGGTCAACATCGCGGTCCTCGCGGTCCTCGCGGTCCTCGCGGTCCTCGCGGTCCTTGCGGTACATGACCAGATCCCGGGCGCTCCAGGAGATTCTCGCGCGGAAAGCCTAGTTAATTGATGCCGAAACGGACGCCGCCGTTAATGTAACCAAAGTGCCATACGCCACGCGAATCTTTGCTGACGCCGCCACGGAACGCCACGGCGCGCGACGAGATCTTGCGTCGACGAACGAGCGCGCGTGCCGCCGCGAGAATCGCTTCGCAGACGCCTGAGACCGTCGGGCGCGCGATGGGGACGCGGAGGCCAAAGACTTCAATCATATCGCCAACGCGCATTCCCGGAACGACCGCGCTCCATTGGCTCGGCGTCACCGGGAGACGTTGTCCTAGGATACCGCCATCGACGCGGGCAGTCCCGAGCGCGGCGTCGATCTTCCATTTCAGTCCATTGAAGATCGCACGGGCGCTGGCAGGACGTCCGCCACGCACGCGTCCGCCGGCACGTGCGCGGCGCGCTTGGAGAAGCTGTGCGGCAATGCGCTGGATCTGCATCGTGGGGTGACGGGGTGCCTGCATCTATAGCATACGTCAACAAAACATTTCCGAGGTGGCCGCTGGTCGCTTCGGAAAGGTTTTTTGGGTTTCTTGGGTTACAAAAATCACGGGCAATCGAGGGGTTTGCCTGCTTGGATCTGGTCGATCGTCGAGTTGTTCCATGGGCTGACGCCGTTGGACTTCGCGATGGCGACATCCGAGCGTAGGTCCCTCGAAATGTTGCGGCGGCTCGACATGGCGCCGAGCGAGACCCAGCGGCTCGCATCAACGAAATTCTGGCCTGACACCATCTTGGGATCCGGCGCAAACTGCGCGAATCCGGCATCGCCCGAGGTTTTCGGGAGGAGGTTGACGGATGCGCCGCCGACGGTCGAGCGCGTGCTGGCCTTGAGGAGGGCGTTGGGCTTGAAAGCCGCGTTCTTGTTCTTCTTGGCCTTCTTGCCCTTCATCGCGGCCCGGGCAACAACCGCTTCGTGGATATCGTCGGTCGGGTCATAGGCGGCAAAGAGCTCGGATTTACGGGTGAGGATCGACAGCGCTGCGATCACGAGACCCGCGATGAGCACGAGTTTCAGCGTGGGGCTATCCATGTGATATCACGTAGGAAAAAAAATCCCGACAACGAAGTCAACGAAGAGGCAATGGTGGATCGACCTTCCGTGTCGCGGGGTCGACGCCGCACCAATCGCCACGCGCTTGGTACCCCACCGAGCCCTTGGTGGTTCCTGGGTACCCATACCACGCAAAAGGACGCCAGCCCTCTTTGGCGTTGGTCGTCATGACGAAAAAGGCGGCGAGAACGACCAAGACGCTGAGGAGAGTTGTCTGGGACACCATATGGCGTCACGACAGATTTTTTATTGGAATCACAGGAATTCGTTGGCATCGGAGTCAGAGTCGTCATCTGCCTCGGCGGGAGGCTGGACCTCCTCGGCTTGGATGAGACATGTCGTCTCCACCACCTGGAGCTGGATCAATTTCCATGTCGCGCCATACTCGTGGCGCCCAAAGCAAATGCGCGACAGCTCCAGGACCGCGCGCACGACGCTTCCGGCAGGAACGTCCTCGCGACCAATCGGTTTCTGCTGGGAATCAAAGCATGCCACGTCGCTTGGGACCTTGACCTTGAATCCTGCATCGCCGAAAAAGCTCTTCATTCCGCGTCGCAGGAGATCGTCCTCGAACTTGGCCGCAAACCATGCCGTCTTATTGGTCACGCAGGCGTCCTCGATGGCCTTCTCGGTCTTCTTGAAGAAGGCCGCGAGCGATGCGTCGGGCGAGAGGTAGACGAACGGGACGTCGGGGTCCTCGAGCGATGTGGCCAGGGCGACGGGCGTCGTCTGGATGCGGAGCGGCGGATCGATGGGGACGACGTAGAGGCGGGCCGACGTATCCTTGATCATGGGGGCATAGGCGAGACTGGAGAGGTCGACGCGGCGGAACGACTGGATCGCGAGTGCGGTGCCCATTACAGAAGATGGCACACATTATTCGCGTCCTTCAAACGCGCGCGACCTCTGAAAAAAAAATAAAATCTCTCGGTTTCGTAGGAATGGTGGCGAAACGGCCTCGACGGCCGCCTGGCGCAAAAGGCCGCGTTCCTGGACGGAAGCGCGCGCAAGGTGTCCGCAAGGCCGCCCGCCCAGCCGCCCGCCCAGCCCGACCCGCCCAGCCGCGCTCGCCAAAGTCGACGTTGGCACGCCCGGCAAGCAGCGCAAGCAGTGCACGCAGCGCACGCAGCGGACCCGCGACGCCAACCCCAAAAAGTTCCAACCCCAAAAAGCCGGCGCGCGCCAATTCGTACGTCGCCAACGTCGCCGACCTCTTTGCCAAGCGCACGGCCGCCAACGTCGCCGCGCACGGTGCGATGCTGACGAACAAGTACAAGGACGCCTCGCCGGCAATGCGGGCCCAGCTTCGCGCGCGTATCGATCGAGCTCAAGAATTGCGCGTTTCGGGCAAACCCGTCGCGACGAAACAGATCCACAAAGCGTTCCGGCGGACGGCAGGCCTCAAGGCGCCACACAGGAACGCGTTCGATAAGGCGACGGCTGATACGGCAGTCAAGATGCCGCCGATGCTGTGCGACGGCGCGCCATTCAACATCGCTGCGCCGCCGCAGTGCGCGGTCGACGGCCTCAAACGTCTCGTGGATCCCATGTTTGCCGAACGCAAAGCTCTGGCGGCGTCGGGAGGCACGGTCTGTGGCAAACCCAAATTGGGTCCGCACCAGGCCGCCGTCTTCGAAGTCGTGCGCGTCATGCTCAAGAATGGCATGGAGGCCAATAAGGGGCAGCGCGGGCTCGTGTGCTGGCATAGCGTGGGATCGGGCAAGACGGTGCTCGCGCTCTGCATTCTCATTGCCGCCATCACGTCCGGCATCAAGTATAAAGTGACGGTCGTCACCACGCCGACAAACAAGACCAATAACGACCATTCGGTGTATGCCGACAACTTGAGGACATACTTCCCGCAATACCTCGGTCTCTTTGGCTTATCGTTCGATCCACGCCGAGATACCGATACGCGCGCATGGGCCAAAGCTGCCGGCGCACAGCAATCGTTCACTAAACATTTGCATCTAGATTCTTATACGGCCGAGACGTGGTGGCGGACGATCCCGGACAACTCGGTCCTCATTATGGACGAGTGCCAGAACCTTATCGTACAAAAAGGGTCGGCATCCAGCGCGCCGCTCCGCGAAAAGGCCGCCAAGCTCCTGGCCCACCTCTCGAGTCCCGCGGTGATGAAGAAAGTCTACATGTTTCCACTGAGTGCCACGCCCAGCGCTGGAAGCGTCGAGAACTTTGCGAAAATCGCTAATTTGGCGCGTCCGCTCGGCCGCCCGGCATTCACGCCCAACGATCCGCCGGAAGCGTACCGCGGCCTCGTCAGTTACGTCGAGCTCCGGGAAGACCGCAGCATGTTTGGCGAATTGCAAGGAACGGGATCGTTCCACCAGCGCGTCCAGAACAGGTTTTTCGAGATGGGTCCCAAATACTTTGCGTGTTTCTTACGTCAAGTCCAAAAAGAGGCGAATTTGGAGTACGATAAAGAGAAACCGGAGGATTTCGTGAAAATGCTCGTTCAGAAAGGGACGATTCTCGCTGCGTCCGATGTCACCGGTATTATGGATATTGAGGAAGCGAAGAAAGCGAGGCGCGTCGTGCGCATCGGGTTTGGCGAAGGGCGCGGCTCAGATGTCATTTTATCGTCGAAGATCGCCGAAGTCCTCAAGAATATCACGAGTATGCCGGGCAAACAATACGTCTTCGCCGCCAATGTGAATATCGCCAAAGCGCTCGAAGCGGGTCTCCAGCAATTGTACGGGTACCAGCGCGTCGGGCTGAAAGATATCCCGAAAGAGCCGCGGCGAGGAGCGGGAGGTGCCAAGACGGTCATCCCCCTCTTTGCCAAACCGCCTGCCAAGCGGTACGTCTTTTACGGGACGGGGCAGCGCGGCGATGGATCCAAAGGCAATCCGCGCGAGAAGTTCGAGACCAAACATGTATGGGGTTCCAAAACAATCATGAAATCAGATCAAAACCTCGACGGGAGCTACTGCCGCGTCATGATCGCATCAGGGCAAAACTTTGAAGGGTTGGATGTCAACGCGTGGCGCGGCGTCCATATCGTCCAGCCTCTCTCGTCGAAAGACGACGATGAGCAGGCGATCGGGCGCGCGCTCCGGGCATGTGGCCACTCGAAGCTTCCTCCAAAAGACCGGAACGCCGTGGTGATACGATACTTTAGCGTCATGCCATCAAAGTTTAACGCGTCGCAAGTCCAGATCAAGGGCGATACGTCGTTCATCGACGAGGCGCTCGAGACGCTGCGTGAAGTCGGCCTGAAAAAGGGCCGGACGAGCCCCAATACGATCGTCTTTGAAGATGCGATCCTCCGGCAACGGAAACTCACGCATTTCGAGTCGTGCCTCAAGCAGCAGGCTGTCGACTGCACGCTCTTCAAGGCCGGATTATCGTACGATCACCAATGCGGAGGAACGTGTCCGCCCATGCCGCCAGAAGCCGTCGGCGTCCGTATTCCAGGAGGAAGCGTCAAGGCCAAGGTCAAGTCCAAAAAGGGGCGGGTGGCAGCTGCGGCGCCTGGGTACCGGCCGGTGCAAGAACGGCCCTCGGACCCCCGGCGACCCCAGCGGCCCTCGGATCCCCGGCGACCCCAGCGGCCCTCGGATCCTCGGCAACAGCGGCCTTTGGACCCCCGGCTACCCCAACGGACAGGCGCCCGGCCCCCTCCCCCAAAATACCTGAAATACGCCTATGCCAAGTATGCCGCGCAATACGGCCCCGATACCCCGCGCGTCGGCCCCCGCGCCAGCCCCCGCGTCGTCGCGCGGCCGCGCGGGTCCCAGGCGGCGGTGCAGTCGCGACCCCGTCCCCGGTCTTCTCAACCCGTGTATCGCCCGCGTCCCCAAATGCAACAACAACAACGGCCGTCATGGTTTACACGGCTCTTTGGCGGCGGGCGGTAATACGGCGAGCGGGTACGTCCGTGGCAGATGGCTTTAGACTCTCGCGACCACCTTGAATGGTCTCACATCTCCTCGGGCTCGATGGCAGGCTCGTCCTCGACCTCGGCGCCGTCGGCAAACGCGTACCCCTGGATGCGGCGGGGCTTGGAGACGACGGCCGCCTGGACGAGACGGAAGGTGGCGCCAAACGTCTTGTTGACTGTGAAGGAAAAGGCGAGAATGTGTGAGACGGACGTTAACTAATAAGATGGGACGGTAGAGGAACGTACCGAACCAGACGGACGTGACTTCGCAGATCATCTTGACGGTCGATCCCTTGCCGAGGTACTCGATCGAAACGGGCTTGTGCTGTGGCGTCTCGTCGAAGAACTGGGCCGACGGCGCGCCCGTCATGTCGACGCCGACCTTGACCTTCAGTACCGGGGGGTATTGGGCATTCTTGTTGTTCACGATCTTCCGGTAAAACTCCGAGACGAGCTCCTTGGGCATCTGCACGGCACAGACGACGGTGAATGAATTGAAAAGGTAACCGAAAACGTCGTGTGTGCCGTACCTTCTTGCCAAACCACTCGAGCGAATTCTCCGTCGCGACGTTCACGAGAAGCTCGTCAAACGCCTCGATACGCTTCTGGAACTCGGCGACCTTGGGGTCGACGTCGGCCGTGCGGAACGAGACGTCGACGCTGTACGACTGAATGTCGCCGCCGGCCGCCTCCTGGTACGGAGTCACGCCAAACGGCATGACCATCGCGGGCGTCTCGATCGCAATGCGCGTCTTGGCCGAGCCGTTGATGCCGAGGTAGACGACCTTGCCGCCCTTCTTGTTCTTCTCGACGGGACCGAAGACGACATCCTTCGGGTCGAATGCCGTGCCGACGATAATGGACGACGCCATCGTGCGTTTGAGAGTCTGTGCGGGGATCTGTGCGGGGTGACCGGTGCGAATCTGTGCTTGAAAAGTGATTTTCAGGGCCTCTTTAAGCCCCCGGTCATCACCCCCAAAAAACTCGTCGATGTGAACCGACTTAAGACGGACGGATCGCGTCTCCCGGAATCGTGCATGCTCGTCAGGTACCACGTCGCCGTCCTCGCGTATTGCGTCAGTTGCAGCCTCTTGCACTCGCTTCTCACGACGCACTTTATCGGCCATTGCGGCACGTGGCTCTCGTTCGGCGAGACGGGATATTGCAGCATCGTACGGAAAACGCTCGCGGCGCTCCGGACGAGTCCTCTTCTGATCGCCAGCGCCGTGATTGCCGGAGCGCCTCTCCAACATGCCGCGTGGCGTCAAGACGGCGAGAACCGAGAATAAAGCCCCTCGTCGTGATCTCATCACGAAAGATTACGACGGGACGCAAGAGTACGCGACAGTGACGAAAATGCTGGGCAACGGCCGCGTGCTCGTCGTCTACCAAGTCGGTCCCGAAAAAAAAGAAATTCAAGCGACGATACGCGGATCGATGAGACGGCGCGAATGGGTCAACGTCAACGATCTCGTGCTCATCGCATTCCGGGATTTCGGAGAGACGCACGATATCATTCGTAAATTCAGCGATACCGAAGTGCACGAACTGCGACGTCTCGGCGAGCTGGACCTGGTAGCATGCGTCGAAGAGGACGATGACGAGGTGGTGTTTGAAGATATTTAACGCATGCCGGCCGCGCGCCGCTCCAGTTCTCGACGCGCGAGGTTCTTGAGGCACGGCATTTTGACGCAGATCGCGCATGCCGGCGTCCGCGTTTGGAACGATGTTAGATTATTGGCTTCCAGCATATACTTCATCATATACGCGCCTAATCGGGACAAATCGGTATCGCGGCCGCGGAGGAACGAGACGATACGCGGTCTGAATTGCGCGAAAATCTGTGTATTGACGTTCTGTATATTGTACCGCACGCCGGGCAAATAATACTCGACGTAATTCGCGAAGATATACTCCAGGACACGAAGACGTATGCCGCGCGTCACGTCATATTGCACCAATCCGCCCAAAGCCATGATGGCGCTTCCACGCATCGGAAGGCTTTTGCGGTTCATGACGCGGCCAATATAGGCGTACAGGTACTGCGCCAAGGACGTGCCGCGATATTTTCTAAGGGCGGCATCGATCGTCTGAATTAAATGCTCCGTCGCGCGCATGACGGACGGCATATCGAGACGATGCGTCATTGGAAACGCACACATCTCGTCGCACGATCCACACGACGCCCCGAAAAAACGGTCGATGAGACGCTCGGCAAATCGGCCGTCGTTCCCTCCGCCGCCTCCGCCGCCATCCCATCCGCCGCCGCCGCTTCCGTGTCCGCCGTCAAGAGCTCTGAGGAGCGTCGCGAACGCGGCCCGGACCGAGGCGTTGGCAGCGATGGGAGCCAGCGAGCCGGCGATGGGCACACCTCCCCCCCCGAACCCAAATCCCGCCGCGGCAGCGACGCGCGCGGCCGCGCGGGGCGAGACGCGCGTTCGGCCGGCGCGGCCCGTTCGACCCGTTTGGCGCGGGGACGTCTGGGCTGGCGATGCGAAAGCGAGACGTTGCCCAGGAACCCGCAACGTCGCCATTTCTGTCAGGGTACATTTAAATTCGCACGCCGCGCTTCTGCAACTCTTTCAGAACGAGGTCGTTTTTTGAGAATTGATGGAGGAGGCGTGTACACAAAATAATGCTATCAATCGACTTCCTCGATCTCGGGCTCGCCAGCGGCAGCAGCTCGCCGACGTGCCGCCGCCCGGACGCGGCTGTGGATCTCGCTTTGGCGGTGGCGGTCGTATAAGAAACGACGGTGCGCCTCTTCGTCGTTCGATGACGCTCGACGAGTACCGCTGTACGCTCTTTCGAGCTGGCGCGCGCGAGGATTATAGCTCATCGGGCCGACGACGCGCTTGCCCTGCCGCGCCAGCAGCTCCCTCTTGGCGAGTTTCCGGAGTTTCGCGAGCTGGCTGGCGGGCATGAATCTCCCGGTATTGGCGTGGCGACGCTGGCCCGTCAACGCGAGAATCTCCCGGACTTTGGCGGCCGGGATCGGCTGGCGGGCCATATCCAACCATTGCCCCTTGAATTTAGCGGCCTTGACCAATTCCCGCGCGTTATGTGCCTGCTTCCCATTCGAAAGCATCACTTGGAACGCGACAGGGTAGCGCTGCAATCTGTACGGATCTTCTTCTTTCGATACAACCGACAGGTTGCGGCGAGGCATGATATGGAATGGAATGAGATAATTATCAACGGACGGCACTCCGCATACCGACACAACCAGCAAACTGCGCGGGAGCGGCCAGCGTGCACGGCGCATCGAGATCTGCGACGATATGGATGCCCTTATCCTGGAGCTTGCGCGTCAATGTCTGGTAGACGTTCTGGTACTTGTTCTCAAAGACGGATTCGTGCGTGAAGAGGTATGCCGTGCCGTCCTGGATAGTATAGGATATGTCCGGACCCGCCATGCTTTCCAAAACGGACGACTTGATCGCCAACACTTTGAGTTCCGTGACGTCGCGGATGGGAACGTACCGCACGAGGCCGCGGCCGGGGTCCGGGGTCACGTTATAGACGTTGCCGGCGTGGTGGAGCGGCTCGGTCGCCGTAGGGTCGTGAAGCACCTTGGCGACGCGATCCCAATCGACGCGCGCCGTGGGGTAGACGCCAGCAACAACAGCGTGAGGCGAATCCAGGACGCCCAAAACGAATTCGTGCGGGATGCCCACGGCGCCGTCAATCATGATAACGACGTCGCCGCGAACGTAGGTGTTGAGCGCCTCCAAAAAGGATGTGACGAGGTGGACGTCCAGGGCCAGATCGGTGCGCTGCGCCGCGATTTGCTGGAGCTTGAGGAGAGATGTCGTGCACGCCAGCGAAAGCTCGTCGGTCGTGGTAATCACAGCAAGGACGACGCGCGTGTGTTTCGGAGGAATGGCCATTTGATGTACGCCGACTATTTTTCCGATGCGTGAACGAGACATTTAAAATAAAATATGAATATGAATATATTGAATGGGTTTGATGGGTCCGAGGGGGCCAACAACGAGGCTACGGACACGGCAAACCGCGGCGCGCGTGCAGAAAAACAACGCGGTGTACAGTGTCGTCAACGCCTTGTTTTCTCAGTTGAGCTTGGAACACGCCCGTTTCTTAACGTGGCTGTGCGCAAAAGTGAAACTCAAGTTGACGCCTACCTCAAAAGCATACGAAGAACCCGTCGGCGACCAGTCCAGTCTTGCAGGTGGCACGTGCAACATGTTGCCATTGCTTTCTGATATTTCCCAGGCCGCTGGTTTGGGGCTTGCGGGGTCGCTCGCATTGATAACGCATATCTATGGCTCGCGCACCCATGGCTCGTACCGCGCGGAAAACTACCGGGCAAATTTGGCCAAATGGGTGAGCTTCAGGTTAGAAACTTGGAAACGCGAGTGCACGTCACTGCCAATGTGGAACCGCATCCAGAAGACACGACCCGACCCCTCCATTGTCGTTGCACGCGTCGTCAAACACAATATGTGGCTGCAGGCAAAACTCGAGCAGTATAAGACTCGCCCTGTCTTGAAGGAGCCCAAGCGCGGTCGAATATTGAATCTCGCACGCAGATGGACAGGGGATTTGTATAAGAATATTCAGTTTCTAAAAACCCACAACGTAAGAAAAAGAAATGACCAAAACCCCCGGAGAAATCTAACACGAGCTGCCGAGGCGGAATACGCATTGCGTCGGTACATGAGATTATTTGCACCGCGGGCTCCCATGCAGCCGCCCTTTCACGCTATAACGCATTTGTTTCGAGGCGTATGTCTGGAAACTATAGGTTCTAAAATGGTCTCCAACAGGTATGTATCGTTCGCGACCAAAAGTTTGGTGGCCGATAGATTTCGTTGCGATGGGCAGAATACTAACAATATTTATGATGGCAAAGATCTTCTGATCAGGCTCAATGTCAATGACATTCCACCTGGAACACCGTGGATATGGTTCAGTTCGACCAACGCGCCACGTACATCGAGCGTGTCCTCTGCGTACGATGAGGGGGAAGTTATTTTGCCACCAGGAACGCTGACGCTCTCGAATCATCGCATAGATGATATTGGCGGGTACACTGCCGATGCAAAGTATACTCCTACCAGGAGCTGGTGATTTTTTTTTACACGGGGTGCGCTTCCAACGCCCGCGTCGCGATATCAGGCATCCAGTATTCGCTCCCGACGTCCGCATACCACGCCGCCGTCGTCGCCAGGCCTTCCGTCCACGAAACCAAAGGCTTCCAGCCCAATTCCGTCATTTTGCGATCGCATATAAAGTAGCGGCGATCGTTAAAGGCCCGGTCACGGACGTGCTTGATCGGCACGGCATAGAGCGCCGCAACGTCCCGCGCGACGTCCATCACGCGCTTCTCGAATCCCGGGCCTGAGATGCCGATATTGTAGATGTCGCCAACGCGGCCCTTTTTCAGAATGAGAACGAACGCCTTGGCGACATCGTCAATAAAGACAAAGCTCCGGCGGGCCGAGCCGTCGCCGTGCACTTCGAGAGGCAAGCCGCGCTGGGCACGCACGAGGAATTTCGAGACGAGTTTCTCAGGGAATTGGCCGGGGCCGTAGACGTTATTGCCGCGCGTCGTGATCACAGGAAGGCCAAAGGACGTATGGTACGCGCGTGCCATAAGTTCGGCGCCGGCTTTGGCGGCAGCATACGGATTCGTCGGTTCCATGAGCCCGTCATCTTCCGTCACTTTCTCGAACGTCTCGCCATACACCTCGTCGGTGCTCACTTTGACGAATCGCTTGAGACGGCCATAGGCGCGACACGCTTCCAGCAATACGTGTGTTCCGTACGTATTGTGCTGCGTAAACTCCAGGGAATTGCCAAAGCTGTTGTCGACGTGCGTCTGGGCAGCAAAGTGCATGACGGTATCGATCGCATCACTTTCGAGGATATCGAGGACGAGATCCGCGTCTCGTACGTCGCCCTGGACGAAACGGCCCCCGAACCCGTCTAGGTTGCGGAGGCTCGCGCACTCGTGCAAGATATCTAATATCACAATGCGTGCGCTCGGGAACGCGAGTCTCAATGCATTCGCCACATGCGACCCGATGAAACCTGCGCCGCCAGTCACGAGGATCGAGGTCGGAGTATACTCAGCCATGTTTCTGATATCGTTTTCGTCAACCTTTAAACGCGTTCCGTCCCTCCGAAAAAAATAACGTCGCAAAATAATGTCCCTTGCCGGCGTCGAGCTCTTTGTCGCCACGCCCGCGTACGCTTGCCGCATGAACGCCGCATACGTTGCCTGCTTGCTGCAGCTCCAAGGCGAATGCATGCGCCGCGGCGTATCGCTCGCCTGTCAACTTCTCGGCAACGAATCGCTCATCCAGCGGGGGCGCAATATCCTGATCGAGCAGTTTTTGCAATCTGGTGCCAAGAACTTGCTGTTTATCGATGCCGACCTCGCGTTCTCTGCGTCGGCAATCCTGGACCGACTCCTTCCGTTTGCACAGACCCACCCCGATGCAGTTGTTTGCGGAGTGTACCCCAAGAAATCGTACGATTTCACGCGTCTCGATGCGTCCAATACAAAAGAACCTTTGCATTCACAGGCCGTCGACTACAATATCAATATCGTTCAGGAAAACGCCGCGATCGAGGACGGGTTTGTGCGCGTATTGGATTCCGCAACGGGCATGATGCTCATTCCACGCGGCGTCATCCAGAAAATGAAGGAGTCGTTCCCGGACCTCCAGTGCGTCAACGATATCAATCCCGGAAAGCACCCGGTCAAAGAGTATGTGGCCGTCATGGACTGCATGATCGATCCCGAAAGCAAACGGTACCTTTCTGAGGACTATGCATTCTGCCGCCGGTTCCAGAGTATTGGCGGCGAGATTTTCGTCGATTTGGCCAGTGGATTATGCCATATCGGGACACACACCTACT
>Ga0208951_1000854_pt1 | contig 13832 bp, 17 predicted proteins | sample GreLakmeMI27MSRF_FD_187702 | JGI IMG/M metagenome (GOLD analysis project Ga0208951, IMG submission 187702) | Freshwater lentic microbial communities from great Laurentian Lakes, MI, USA - Great Lakes metaG MI27MSRF (SPAdes) | ecosystem: Environmental > Aquatic > Freshwater > Lake | place: Great... | reverse complement strand
CTGTTGCGCACGCCTCTCTTTGCCTATCCACGTCTCTCCGTCAGCCAGAGCCATTGCGCGGCTGCATTTCGCGCTGAGCGGGCCTTGCGAGCGGATTCGCCACACACGCAAACAGATGGCCAACGATGAAGTGGGGCCCTCCATGCCCAGCGCCCTGCTGTACGGCTCTGCTTCCGGAGGTGTACGCGCCTGCGGCTGCTCGGACGAGGCGGAAGGGGTGCCGCTTCCCCCGGAGCAGCGTGGCAAGGTGCACCGCTCGCTGGCGGATGAAGAGGGCGACGACGGGCGCTGGATGGACGTGCCCAAGCCGGAAGAGATCTGGGGCGGAGCTGTTGGTCTCACGCGCGAGATGTTCGCCTTCATTCCCGGCGTGCGAGAGCCACTTGATGCCAGCAACGCAGCGTCCAAGCAACTCCCTCCGAGGCCTTCGCGCAGCCCAGAGCTGGAGGAGGGCACAGAGATGCGCGAGAAGACTCCGTGCAACAAGCTGGGTGGTGTCTCCACCTCTGCCACTTCCGACGAGGAGCAGTACACCCCTGACTGCCTCACCCGCATGCCACTAACGGGCGACCTGCCCGCGCCGCCGTGCGTGGACGGCGAGGCTGTTTGCGACAGCGGCGTGAGAGCGCGCAGCGAGAGCGGGAGGCTGCGCCCGTATTTCAGAGAACTGCCCGAGGACGCTGGCAACTGCCCGCCACCAAACGAGTGCTTCGCAGACATGGTACAGCTCCACACGCAAATGGCGGCTGCAATGTGCGTCGCCCACCCACTAATTTGCGGATTTTCTGCGCTCACACCTATGCGCGCCTACCTCGCAGGTGTCCGCTGCACCTCTTCATCCCGGGTTTGGAGGGCGAGCCGCCACGGACCGTGAGTGTCGTGGGTGAGCAGGAGCGCGCGGCTGAGTGTGGCGGGGATCAGGAAATGCAGAGCGTTGGAGCCAGTGCTCCTACTTGATGACTTGCCGGGTATTCCTGCATGCTACGCTTGTCAAGTGTGCGTGTGTATCGTTTCAACGGCGTTTGTCCGTCAGTCAGCCTCTCTATCCTCCTGTGTTCAGCGGATTGGGTCCAGCACCTCATATAGCGCCAGCGTGATACCCAGCTGCGGCGAGAGCCTGGCCACCCGTTCTCCCGCGCCGCAGGTGAGCGCGCGCCAGCCCTCCTCCTGAACGGTGCGGCGTGCGCAGTCCCAGGTGCCCTGGTAGGGCCGTTCCGCATCAGCCGCCTGCGCCTGCAGCCGCGTCTTCACAACGTCCAGCGGCGTCGTCAGCAGCGCGGACGGCACGCCTGCCAGCGCGCCAGCCGTGAGCTTGAGCAGGAAGCTGCTGGAGGCTGCGCTCTCGCCCGACCAGTCGCCCAACAGGTGCTTGGCGGCCGCGAAGCAGGAGAAGAAGATTGCGCTTGTGGCCACGTCTCGCGCCAAACACACGTCCAACCTGGCAATGGAGAGAGACCACAGTGTCGCGCACGAGTCAGCCAACCGCCGCGACGAGGCGCAGGCGTTTCGCAACGACACGCACCCTCGATACAGACCGGAGATGCCCAGCTCTGACAGCACGGCCGCAAGCTTTTTGGGTGCCCCGCCGCTGACCGTCTCCATTTGGAGCGGGATCTTTGCGGCTTCTAATGGACACGCAACCATTGTCTGCGCAGCGCCTGCGGCCGCGCCTGCCAGCGCCTCCCACGAGAACGGCAGGTTGGCGGTGTGGCTGAACCCCAGGCTAGACAAGAGAGCGGCGTGGCAGGCGTTGTAGGCCATGATCTGTGCATCCCAGCGCAAACGCACACCGGCGTCACAAACTGCAGCGCGCTCACGGCTGGGTGCATGTGCACGCACCTTGAAGGACTTTTCGGGCGCCACGCCCAGCAGTTGGGCGCCCATGCCCGCGTAGAGAGCGGTAAAGCCACCTGCGGTGACGGCGTCTGCGCCGCAGGCTAGCGCGGATGAGTATCTCGAGGGCTCCACCTGCATGCGCGTCTTGATGAGGTCTAGGGGGTAAACGGCGGCGGTGCTGGAGGGTAGGGAGGGCGCAAGGCGAGACAGTTAGGGGAAAGTGAACGGCGCCAGGGAGCACCTGGGTCACGCGTGCGCACCCCACGGCCGCAGCGAAGCCGCCCAACACGAAGTGTCGCGTGAACTCGGCCAGGGTGGCGGCAAGGGACGACACCGTCTCCGGCGGCGCTCGGGAGAGGAGAAGTGCTGCGAGCAACGCTGCGCTGCCACCGCCCAAGCGACGCAGAGATGAGGGGCCGTCCGGAGGCCTGAAGCGCACCCACAGCGTCAGCGCAGCTCCAGCAACGCGCGGCGCCCTGGGCTGGCAGCAGCAGCGAGTGAGCGTACCTAGGCGCGGCGCTCGCCTCCTCAGCAGACCCTCCGCCTGAGCTTTTGCCACGCCGGCGCGGCATGGCCACCGTACGACGAGCGTCGCGACGCTGCTCCGGCGACTCCAGTGCGCAGAGAGGACGCTGTAACCGAGCGCTGCAGCCTCGAGGGCAACGCCTTTGCCGGGGAGACACGCCCAGCCAAGCAGGCTCCACGGGCGCTGTGGAGGCCATGATGGACGCGGCGAGGAGCGCTTAGAGTACGCGCTCGGCGGACTTGTGGTCGTACGATGCCACGTCACGAGCACAGCTGGCGCCTCGTCTGCACTATGGTCTCCCACGCCAAGAAGAAGAAGCGCGCCGAGGATGCTGCGGCGCTGCCTGCGGCTGCAGAGCGCGTCGGCGACGAGTCGAGCAGCGAGAGCGGTTCTGACTACGACGACGCGCCTGCGCCCGCCCGCCCCGCCAAGCGCGCAAAGGCGGACGCAGCCGCGCCGCAGCCTGGCGGCGCGAGCGGCACGCCGGGGTGGCGCAACAAGGAGAAGCCGCTCGTGCTGTGCTCGCGGGGAATACCGGGAAGGTAAGTGCGGCGGCTCCCCCCTCTCCCACTACCGCGCGCCGCGCACGCCCCCGCCCCGCGCTCCTGCCACCGCGCTGCGCGATCGGCAGCGCGCAGCAAGCACTGGGGCCGCGCCGTGCTTGAGAGATCAGTCGCGGACGTCCCTAGCCGCCGCTCAGCTCAGCTCAGCTTTGCCGTTGATGAGACACTTTCTACCGTTTTCATTCATGCGTGTCAAATGAGCGGCTCACGCCGCGTTGATCGAAAACCAATCTTCTCTCTGAGGCTCACTGCGCACTCTGCTGGCGGCGGCTGGTTAGGTCTGCCCCCCTGCGCCCTCTCTCCTGCTCACGCCTCCCCTCTCCTCCCGCCAGACACCGCCACCTGATGCTCGACCTGGTGCAGCTGCTGCCTCACAGCAAGAAGGACGTGAAGCTGGATACCAAGGTGCGTCATCTTTGCACCGTGGTCCATCTGGCGCTCACACTCTGTCCCCAGAACGAGCGCGAGGTGATCAACGAGGTTGCTGAGCTCAACGGCTGCACGTCCGCGCTGTTCTTCGAGTCGCGCAAGCACACGGACTTGTACCTTTGGGCTGCAAAGACCCCAGCTGGGCCAACCGTGAAGTTCCACGTCACCAACGTGCACACAATGTCCGAGATGAAGCTGGCGGGCAACCACCTGAAGGGCAGCCGCCCGGCGATCCACTTTGACGCGAGCTTTGAGAGCTCGCCGCACGCGCAGCTGCTACGCGAGCTCCTGCAGCAAGTGTTTGTGACTCCTCGCGGTCACCGCAAGAGCAAGCCGTTCCTGGACCACGTGGTCGGGTTTTACTGGGCTGACGGGCGGGTGTGGCTGCGCAACTACCAGGCACAGTGGCCAGAGGGCAAGGCTCGCGCCCAGGCTGAGCCGCCGCAGCTGGTGGAGGTTGGCCCCCGCATGACGCTCAACCCGATCCGCATCTTCGCGGGCGCCTTCCGGGGCGCGGTGCTGTGGTCCAACGCCGACTACGTGTCGCCCAACGCCGTGCGCCGACACGAGCGAGCAAAGGAAGGGGGAGCCTACGAGCGCAAAGTCAAGGCTAAGCAGCGCAGAAAGGCGCACGCGGAGCAATGGCACGCCGAGCCGGACGAGATGGAGAATGAGCGGGTATTCAAGTAGATGTGCCCCGCGCAACCACTCCCGTCCCAGCTTCGCAGGACCCGTCGTCGCGCGCTGGAAGTTGCGGTGCCTCTGCGTCCACAGCCGCCGGGGTCTCCTCCGCGTTGCTCTCGTCGCTGCTGGTAGCGCTACTTGGCGAGCCTAGGTCGTCGCTGATGACCACTGGGAGAGCCTCACTGGGCGGCACCTTGACATCCTCCTGGATTCCCAGCTCAATCTCCCCACCCGGCTCCTGTACCGTCACCAGGATCTTGCGCGGAGACGGGGTAACCTCTGCCGGGGGCCCGCTTCCGTCCATCACAGCGCGTCGCTGCCACTCTCGTCGGCTCAGCCCGTGGGACACCACCAGGCTGACGCGGCGCCGCTGGCGACGACGCTCCAAAATGCGCTGCTGCGCGTGGCGCATGCGCACCACCTGCGCACCCAGGTGATGCGAGTAAGGCTACGATGCTGAGCCGCACGCGCAGCGCAACCTTGGTGGGCCCAGTATGCTGCGCGAGGCGGCGCACAACGCACGTTTTGCCAGCCTCGGAGGCAGTAGGCGATGAGTAGCAACGCAACGATGGAGCCCACGAGCGAGAGGCCGGCGATGAGCACGACTCTGTATGGACTGCTGTCCCAGCTCCCGTTAGTTGGCCGCATGGGCGCAGCATCCCAGTGAGACGAGCCATTTGGGCTGTAGTAGAACCGCCGCGGGCGACCGGGTGTAGAGGCGTTGAGAGCCAGCACTGCAGTGGACATAGCGCCGAGGGGGCTGCGAATGTCGGACGAATCTGCGGCTTCGGATTCGCGCGCTATGTACCACGACGCGAGGAAAGCGCTCATCAAAAGCCCTCAGCGCCACCACGCCCAGCCATCCTGGCCTCCTCTTTGCGCAAGCGCTGTTGTTCCGCCCGTGCAGCCTTGACCTCCGCCATTGCCGCGCTCTCCTCTTCCGTGGGCTCGCGATACACGATGGTGATACTGCTGTCGCCGAACCCGTGCTCCTGCGACACGAAAGAAAGCTCAGAGAGGGGTGTTGTACGCATGGCAGCTGTGCAACGCACCCGCCACGGACAGGCGCTGTCGTGCGCGCTCACAGTCTGCCGCGCAAGCTCCTCCACAGCCTGGGGCGGGCGCGCGAGCGTGAGGATTGGCTGTTAGTCGCTCCGCTGCGCCCTCCGCGTCGCACCGACTCGAGCGTCTCCGTCCAGGACGGCTCCTCCGGCACTTGCAGCGTGGCCGAGCACACAGAGCAGCAGGCGGTCAACAGCGCGCTCTCCGGCGTCGTCGCGCTCCAACCTCGCCTCACCAGCGCCACAGGGCCGATGGGTGCAGGCAGCGTGCGCCAGCTGTCCGCGTGCGGGCTGCGCTCGAAGCTCGCCATGCGCTGCAGCGCGCCGGCGGGACTCGTCACCTGCGGGTGTGGTGTGCACTGTGAGAAGGGTGCGGGGCACTGACAGTTGCAGGACGCACCAGCTCGGGCTTCTTGGTGGTCGTCTGGTTGGGTGCGCCAGTCTGCTCCAGGCTGGGCTCCACCAGGCTGCTCACCTGCTCGCCGGCCCAGGCGTACCAGTCCAGCGCGCTCGTCACCGTCGTATGCCACGCCGCAGAACCGTCGGGCAGCTGCGGTAGGCTCAGCTCGGGCAGGCAACTGCGAGAAAGCTGATCCATCGCGCTTGAGCGAATAGCGCAGAGGAGGGTGAGAGAGTTGGTGCAGGACCCGGGGACAAAGCGGCGGGCAGGTGCGCTACGTTTGTTGAAGTCTAATAGCTCTGTATCAATGCGTGTGTCCTCTATAGCTAAGCTTTGTATGCGATGCCGGCGACGTGTGGCGCGATGACAGACAGCCCCGGGACGGAGAAGCTTTCCATCTCCAGCCTGGAAAAGCGCGCATCGTGGCCAGCCTGGCTGCGCATCAGAGCGCCGGTGTCACGCGTGAGGTGACAGCCGCCGGCGATGGCCTGCTGCAGCGGGTCTAGAAGCGTCTGGGCAAGCCTTAGGCCGCTCTCCCCGCGCAGTGCAGCCACATGCTCCACGAAAAGAAAGCGCCCCCGCGGTTTAAGCACGCGCGCAACCTCCGAGAGCACCCGCAGCGGGTCTTGGACGCTGCAGAGCACGAGCGTGCAAACGACAGCGTCCATGGACGCATCAGCAACTGGCAGCGCCTCGCCCACGCCGCGCAGCAGCGACAGCTGCACCCGCGGCGCGAACTGGGCTGCGTTGCGCTCCAGATAGGGCCGGAAACTGGCGTCGTTGGGCTCCACTGCTGCCAAGGTGCACACGCTGTCTGGGTAGTACCTCAGGTTTGGTCCGCCTCCCACGCCAACCTCCAGCAGAGACTCAACGCCCTGTAGTTGCTTGAATAGCTCGGTCTTGCGCTCGCGCAGCGCTGTCTCGTAGCTCTCCATGCCTGTTGCTAGGACGTGCGCCTCAAAGCGAGCGTACAGCGGCGACTTCAGAAGCGCGGCGCCGCCCAGCGCCGCGGCACAGCAGCAGCCGCAAAAGCCCAGGCGCCGGCGGGTGAGCAGCGGCTGTGGCGAGTCGGTGGACTCATCCTTGGTACTCGCACGTATCCGGAATTGCTCGCGGTGATGAGTGCGTGACAGTGACGCCGCACACTGCCATCTCACACTCACTGGCGGACTGTGAGTCAACATGCAAGGCGTAGGGGGCGCTAAACTGTTTCAGGCCGCGGTCGACAGGCGTTCGACGAGCCATATGTAGCCCCCTGGCGCACCTTTGCCGCGGACCATGGCATACCGCACTGCTGACGCTAACCACCTCTTCGCGGCTCAAGCTGCGCCTGGTCGTACGCGCTGCCGCGCCTGTGCCGCACCCGCACGCGCGTCGCTGCGCCGCGAGCTCTTGTGCAGCGGACTCGCGGAGGCGATGCGCGCCCTCCCCCTGCTCTCGCCCGTGACACAAACGTCGCGTAGAGCCGAAGCAAGTTGCGCTTGGCGCTACGCGCGCATGCTCGCCGCGAGAGAGTGTAGCACGAGTGCGCCCTGCTTGCCGCCTTCCGACGCAGTTGGTGACCTCCGAGCTAGGCAAAACAGTCTGAACCACACCGCTGTGGCGCGACTCACCAACGACCCTGCGCTGCTGAAGCTGCTCGGAGGCGGCCAGCTCAACTCTATCGGTGGCGTGAAGGCGCTGCACGAGCAGGTGGAGCTGCACGGCCCGGAGGAGGGCCTGCGCCGGATGAAGGAGCTTATGCGCCGCCACCTGAGCGCGATACGCAAGGAGGGAGGCGAGGTGCGTGCCTCCATAGTCCTGGGCTGTCAACTCGCGAACCTCCAGCTAACGCGCCGCGCCGCTCGCGCGCCGCTCGCGCCAAGTGGACGGCCAAAAACGGCCGGTGGATCGGCGGCGGCAAGTTCGACGCGTACGCCAAGAGGCGTGGCGAGGTGCGTGCCTCCAATTTCGCTGGGCTGTCAACTTGTGCCCCTCCGGCTGACGCGCGCCGCGCCGCTCACGCGCCGCTCCAGACCATCGCGGCGCTGGGTTGACAGCGTGCTCGCTGATATCGGCGAGCCCGCGCTGGAGGAGCTGGCGAAGAAGCGCCGCCTGGAGCTGGCTGGCACCGACCTCGCCTATGGCAGCGGCAGCGGCGGCATCGCGCAACGCAGGGCCAAGCGCTCAGCCCTGCCGGAGCACGAGCGCCGCGTGATGGCTGCGGCGGACGTGTTCGGTGGCAGCGCGCAAGGTAACAAGGTGCGTGCCCCGGTGCCCCCACAGTCCCTGGGCTGTCAACTTGCGCCACCCGGCCAGGCCTCGCCCCAAACCTTACCCCTCTCCCCGCAGGCCCGCATGGCGCAGGGTGGCATGACGCCCGATGGCAAATTCAAGGTGGCTGTCGAGATTGGCGAGGTGCGTGCCCCCGGAGTCCCTGGGCTGTCAACTTGCGCCCCTCCGGCTGACGCACGACGCTCCGCTCCACCCACACAGGCCCGGACACGCAGCCGCGGCTGCAACATCTTCCCATTCAAGACTCGGGAGTCGCTGCTGCCTCTCATTGATGCGCTTGACAAGAAAGGAGAGCTTGGCAAGTGCGCGCACGCAGGCAGGCCCGGCACGCTGAAGAAGGGCCAGTTCAGCCTCGTGGTGCGTGGAAGCGCCGGCAAGCCTAGCGCTCATCTAACAGCGGCCCACTGACACTCACACAATGCAGGCCTTTTACCGCCTGGTGACTCACCACGAGCTCGTTGAGAAGGAATGGCTGGCACCCACGCCCTCGAACCCACACGTCACGAAGTTCCAGAACAACGTGAACAAGAACAAGGAGCTACGCAACTACTCAAGGACACGATCACAGCGCGCTACCCTGGCCTTTTTCTTCCGTAGCAGTGACACGCAATTCGTTGGAAGCCCACTGTCCAGTGTCCAGCAAGAGACTGTCCACGGCTGGGACGTCTGCTGGTCGGGTCGAAGCGTCGAACACAGTGCGACGAGCATCTTCCTACAGTGCGCGGCCTTCGCTCTGCCTTGGCCTCCGTACGACGACGTACGACGCACGCGCGCTGAAGACCTGAAGTTTGATGGCAACAACCTCCTCCTCCGCAGCAGATATATTTGGTGACGTTTCGCCGCTCCTTCCGCCTCACCTTCTCCATGCGTGCCTCATCGTTACCATCGCTATGCGCGCAGCGCACTCGCCAGGGCGCGCGGAGCCGCGGCGTTGCGTCGTGCGCGGCGGGCAGCCCTGGCCCTGCGCCTGCGCGCGCGAGCACGCACCGTGTGCGTCGCGGCGAGAGCGTGGCGAGCGTTGCCGAGTCCTACGGTCTCTCGCAGAAGGCGCTCCTCGCTGCGAATGCCACCGTGGACGCAAACTACGGCCTCTACGCCGGACAAGTGCTGGTTATCCCCCACCGCAGAGCAGCAGCAGCAGGGGCACAACGTAGAGCAGCAACGGCTCAACCGTATTCAACCGACGAAATGGCTGGTGACCCTCTGCACGCGCTGCTGGCGCTGAGCGCGCCGCTGCGCCCCAGCGCCGCACGTCTGCGGAGCGCGGTGGCGGGTTGCACGACCGGCGAGCCTCTGTCGTGGTCCACGCTGGTGAGGACCGCTCCGCCGCACTGGCTTTCGGTTTTGGTGGTGCTGGCGCTGTGGGCAGCCACCGGCGCAGCCAGGCGGCGGCACGAGACGGCTGAGGAGCAAGAGCCTTCGGAGCCTTCGGAAGCTCCCGCCCCTCTGCAGCTCTCTCCGCCCAAACTCAAGGCTGCGCCTACAGCCTCTCTTCCTCCTCCCAAGCGCGCTGCGCCGTCCGCCGTCCTCGTACCTGCGCTCAAGGCACCTCCAGCCACGCCGGCGGTTGTTGAGCGAGAGGCCTTCGTGGCAGAGACGCCGTTGCCCGCTCCTCCGCAGGTGCCCGAGCTCGCGCTTCCCGCGCCCGTGGTCCACGCCCCTGACGAGGCTGCTGCCACATTTGACGAGGCTGCGGATCTTCGGGCGGATACCGCGCGCCTGCTGTGGCTGCTCCGCACCGAGAGCTGGGCCTATAGCCGCCCTGCCAAGCCTCAGTTTGTCCCCGCAGACGCCGCTCCCGAGCAGCAGCCGGCGGCAGCGACGGCTGACGGCTCGACGCGCCTGAGAGGTGACGCCACTGCACGGTTGGCGCCCACGGAAGTCGGACTGCTCGCGGCGGTGAATGCCGCGTTCTTCGGCCTGCTCTGGCTCATCTGTTAAACCATGCGCACACGCAATCACTCGTGCGTGTCTACTGAGCGACGGAAGATGCGCAACTGCGGTCATCAGGGGGTGTGGGGTGTGGGGGTCAGGCTCACTCTGCTCTCCTCGCAAACTCTGTGTCTCCTTGCCCGTTGTCTATACGCGCTGACGCAGGCACCTCTGCGCGCGTTGCTGCGCGATATGCGTGGGCGGCTGGCGCGCCCGTCGGCTGCGCTGCGGCTGGCAGCGGCGGCCCTCTGTTGCCTCGCACTGCTCGCCCTGCGCGCTTCCGGCCACGAGCACGAGCACGCGTCCCCGGCGTCGGGGTCTGTGGACGCGGAGCTGCTCCCGCTGCACGGCGCGCCGGGCAGCGGCATGGCTGCGCTGTCGGAAGGGGCCGTGTCGCTCTCTTGGGAGCTCCTCGACAACGACACCGTCACCTTTGCTGCTACTGCACACCAGCCAAGCTAGTGCGTGCGCGTGTGCTGCGCCTGAGCGGCCAGCGCTGACGCTCACGCGTTGTCTGTCTGCGCTTTCAGTGCACTGGGCGTCGGCCTCGGACGCGGCATGCTCAATTGCAGCGCCTACGTGGCCTGGATCAACGCGGAGGACGGACAGGGCTATGTGGTGAGCTACTGGATCGACGGTGCGTGCTCTTTCCCGATGGCGCCTTGGTCTGCGGGCGCAAAGCAAGCGTGACTCTGGCTCTGATGACACCGCTGCCCTGGCTCTCTCTGCGCGCAGCTAAGCGCGGCGACCACGTGTTGCCCACCGGCGAGGTGCTGAGTGACGTGGCAGTGGTTCGTGGGAGCAGCGGCGCGCTATCCTTTCGCTTCACGCGTTCTCTTCGCGGCTCGGGCAGCGCTGGCCACAACGCCTCTGTCACGCTAAACCCCGCCTCCGCCCCCTTCGTCTGGAGCATCTTCCCCTCCTGGACGGTGCGCGCGACGCACTCGCTGCGGCACGCACGCTGCTGAGATGCCCACGCGTCGAACAGGTCACGGGCTTGTTCGACCACCCGTTGCATGACGACATGCACACCCGCTGGTCCAAAACACCCACGCTGCTGGACCTGTCCTCTGGCCGAGTGCTGTCCGGCGGCGGCGGCGGCTCCGTCGAGACTGCTCTGGTAGCGCACGGCACGCTCATGGCGCTCGCCTGGGGTCTGCTTTTCCCGCTGGGCAGCCTTGCTGCGCGTCATCTGAAGCCTTTAGGCGGCGCCACGTTTTTCTGGGCGCACGTGGGGTTGAACAGCGTTGCGTTTGTGTTCGTGCTGGCGGGCTTTGGAGTGGTGTATTCCCACGTGGGCGCCTCCGGCGCGCAGCACTTTGACGGCGGCCATCAAAAGCTGGGCGTGTCCATCTTCGTGCTGGCGTTCATGCAGCCCCTGAACGGGCTGCTGCGCCCGGCTGTGCCAAAGCCCGGCGAGCAGCCCAGCAGCCTGAGAGCCGCCTGGCAGAGCGGTCACCGCTGGTTCGGGCGGGCGCTCATGACGCTGGCAGCCATCGCGGTGCTGACGGGGCTGGCGGAGCTCGGCGAGGACGGCGCCACGCACGGCGCAGTCTCAGCCGGACAGGCGCTGTGGGTCCTTTGGTGCGTGCTGGGTCTAGGCGGCGGCGCGGCGCTCCTGGAGGCGGCCAAGCGCCGCAGGGAGGCTGGCAGGGGCGGCGCCGGATTTGCTGCCCTGTGAGGACGGAGGAGACAAAACAAACGCCGATAAACGAGCGACGCACTGTTTGAAGCAAAGTACCGTAAAGTGCATGCATTCCGCGAAGATGCATCAGGTGGTGGCGCCGGCATTCGGCTGCGTGCGCGCCGCCACGATGGCCTGCGCTTCCACAAGTTCTGAGAGCAAGCTGTTGAGGCTGAAGTCGTAGTGGCCGAAGCTGAGCCTGCGCAGGCTGGTGTTCGCGCGCACCGCAGTCAGGATCACATCGCGCGCAAACTTGCGGCTGATACGCTCATAATTGAAGTTCACTTCTTTGAGAGTGCTGGAGCGGGGCAGCGCCTCGAAGATGGGCGCCAGGCCGGCATCGCCAAGATTATTCGCATACAACTCGAGCTTCTGCAGCGCACTGCTGTGCGTGATGAGAGAAGCTAGCTGCTTGCCGGCGGCGCGTCGAGCGTCATCCGTGCGGTCCAAACTGTTGCAGCCCAGAGCAAGCTCTCGCAGCGTCTGATGGCCCACCAGCGAGGCCAGGAACTCACCCGCAACTGCAGGGTCTCGCCACAGCTGACACGAAGCCAGGTGGAGCACTTGCAGTGTGGAGCTGCGCAGCGCGTGGCAGAAGGCGGTGAGATCAGGGCCCTCCTCAAACAACGCGTGCTCATAGTTGTTGATCTCCAGTCCCTCCAGGCAACCAGCCTGCAGCAGCCGTGTAAGGCCGGGCATCGAGGCAGGCGCGAGGTGGCAACCGATGAAGGTGACGTCGTTCACTCGGGCTTCAGCAACGCCGCGCAACAGGGAACCAGCCACGGCGACGTTCCCCAGTGGGGCCACATTAACAGTGAGCTCTTTGGTCTTCCCGCTGTGAAAGGGCAGAGCCGCAGCAAAGTCCAGAACCGCCTGCTGATTGTTGTTGAAATCACTGACCACGAGCTTGAAGATGTGCAGTAGAGCGCAGGGCGCCTCGCACCGCAGCAGGGGAAGCGCCTCAGCAGCACTGCAGAACACAGAGCAGCGCAGCGTGCAGAGGGGCGCAGAGCGGCAGAGGCGTGTGACTAAGTCAGCGATGAGTGTGAGCGACTCCGACGCCGTCACGGTGCGCAGGCTCTGGCCATGCGCAGCCACAAACTGTTCCAGGTCCACACGGAGTAAGCCCTCAGTGCCAGTCAGAGTGCCAGTCAGGTCCAGCGTGTGCAGGTGGCCGCGCCCTCGCTCGCCCGCAGCAAACAGCTGCGCCCGCGTGACCCACGCCACCACGCCGCTGCCCGGCGAGAAGTCCAGCACCAGCCAGAAGCGAGGCTCGTTTAAGAGCGCGCGCCAGCCCCGCGACACCTTGCGCGCGCGCAGGCGAGCGTCCAAGGGCATGCCCATCAGCAGCTGCGCCACGGTCTCCACGTCCAGACAGCCCAGCAGGGGCTGCTCTGCCAGCGTGCTGAGCGACATGATGCTTGGTGAGCGCGTGTGAGACAGCCGGTAGAGTAGGAGAGGAAGCAAGCGTTCTCAGCGCAAGACCGAGTCTCCTCGTCAAAGTCCACCGCGTTCTAGTTGCACCTCCTCGCTATAGCTGCGTCTATTTGGGCGTTTGTGTTACAGTAGCCCACGTCCGATCAAAGTCCCAAGACGCCGAGAGTCGTGTCAGCAGCAGGCAACGAGCGCTTGTCATCATGCCAACTTCTCTGACAGCGTGTCGTTGCCCAGGTTCCACAGCAGGCTGAACAGCATTCCGTTTGCGGTGGATGCGGCCAGCCGCGTGCCCAGACCTCTGAGAAACAACCCTTTGAGCACCCCCCCGTTCCCGATGGCCAAAACTGCAGCCTGTCGATAGCTCATCGCGCCCGGACTGGTCTGCTTGATGGTCTTCAGGACGTGCAGCGCATTGCTGCTGGAGTCAGAAACCGCACTGGCCACGAGTCCGATGGCCATGGACCGACCTGCGTAAGCTGCAAGGCCGTCCCTGCGCACATCCACCCTGGGTATGCGCTGTTGCATCAGGTTGTGGACGGTGTACCAGGGCACGAACGCCACCGCATGAGCCACGCCGGCGCCGGCGCCGCCCGCGAAGAGCGCTTTGCGCAGCCCGAGCGCAGCGATCTTTTGGCGCAACATCTGGCGGCCGCGCACGCCGCCCTCCACTTGAACCATGGTCTTGATAGTGTCCAGCGGCATGATGAGGCCACGGAAGGTGCCCGCGAGCATGCCAGCAGCTGAGGCTTTGACAATCATGGGCGCGTCGCGCTCATGCCTGTGCTCAGAGCTTCCGAAGAGGCTCAGCACGAACGCGTTGGACGCCGTGTCTCCGAAGCGCGCCACAGGCGCAAGCAAGAGGCCATACGAAACGCCCGCGTAGAAGCGACGCAGCCCCGGCAGGCCGCCGCCGCCGCTGGTGTAGATGTGTCGCAGCGCAGCGGTGAAGCTCATCCCGCGAGCGTACTGCACAAACAGCGTGGTTCGTAGCCACATGAGCAGCACC
>Ga0208951_1000853_pt1 | contig 13845 bp, 14 predicted proteins | sample GreLakmeMI27MSRF_FD_187702 | JGI IMG/M metagenome (GOLD analysis project Ga0208951, IMG submission 187702) | Freshwater lentic microbial communities from great Laurentian Lakes, MI, USA - Great Lakes metaG MI27MSRF (SPAdes) | ecosystem: Environmental > Aquatic > Freshwater > Lake | place: Great... | reverse complement strand
GCCTCGTCGTGCGGCCCGCGCTCGGCGGTGCGCGAGATCTTCATGCCCGCGCTGAGCAGCACGATGACGGAGGGGAAGATCGTGTCGTGGCTGAAGGGCGAGGGCGACAAGGTGCGAGGGCAACGCCTGCTCATGAGAGACGCACGGCACTCTGCTTACCACGGAAGCTCGCCGGCCTCGCGCACTCTCGCCGCGCCGCGCGTAGCCTGCTTGCCTGACGCGCGTCGCTGCGCCTGGCCACAGCTGAGCAAGGGGGAGGCTGTTGTGGTCGTGGAAAGCGACAAGGCTGACATGGATGTGGAGACGTTCTACGACGGCTATCTGGCGCTCATCACCGTGCCTGACGGCAGCGTGGCTGCCGTGGGCGCTCCCATCGCGTACATCGCGGAAACGAAGGAGGAGATCGGCGCCGCGAAGGCCAAGGCTGGAGTAGCAGCCCCGGCCGCTGCCCCGGCACCGCCTCCGCCCCCACCGCCCGCGCCCGTGGCTGCTGCGCCCGCCGCCGCGCCCGCCGCCGCTGTGGCCGCCGCGCCGGCTGCTGCGCCTGCTCCCGCTGTCGCTGCGCCTGCGGCGCCGGTGCGCACGGACGGCAAAGTCTTTGTCACTCCCTATGCCAAGAAGCTGGCCAAGGACCTCAAGGTTGACCTGGCCACCGTGCGCGGCAGTGGGCTGGACGGGCGCGTGACTGCCGAGGACGTGGAAGCGGCAGCAGGACGCGGCAAGCCGGCTGCTGCTGCTCCGGCACTCACTCCCAAGCCGGCCTCCGCTCCGCCTGCGGCCGCCAAGCCCACTCCCGCGCCCGCCGCCAAGCCGGCGCAGCAGACCGTGCCGCCCGGCGGGCGCACGGAGCCGCTGCCAGGCATGCAAGTTGCTGTGGCCAAGAACATGCTCCTCTCTCTCTCCGTACGTCCCTTCTCACTCCTCATCCCACACGCTCTCACCTCCCGTACAGGTGCCCGTGTCCCGCATCGCAATGTCCATCGAGACGGACGCGCTGGACGCGCTGTACGCGCAGATCAAGCCCAAGGGCGTTACCATGACTGCGCTTCTGGCAAAGGCGATCGGAGTGGCGCTAGCGCAGCACCCGCTGATGTACGCCACTCTGTCTTCTGACGCGACGAGCGTGACTTACAACGAGCGCGTCAACATCGCGGTGGCTGTGGCCCTGGACGGCGGGCTCATCACCCCTGTGCTCGCTGACGCGGCAAACACGGACATCTTCCAGATTGGGCGCGCCTGGAAGGAGCTGGTGGCCAAGGCACGCAGCAAGAGCCTGTCGCCCGCCGAGTACAACAGCGGCAACTTCACCGTCTCAAACCTGGGCATGTACGGAGTGGATTGCTTCGACGCCATCCTGCCGCCCGGCCAGGGCGCCATCCTGGCCATCGGAGCTAGCAAGAAGTGCGTGGTGCCCGTGGACGGCATGATCGGCGTGAAGACCATCATGACCGTCAACCTGACGGCTGACCACCGCCACATCAACGGTGACAAGGCTGCCGAGTTCCTGCAGACACTCAAGGAGGTGATTGAGGCGCCCAACAACCTGCTCATGTGAGGGGGGGCCATGGAAGCAAACATACATAAAGCGGGGGACGGTCTAGGTTGCTGCGCCTGCGGGGCGGCGGCGTGTTGCGTGCTGTGTGATGGAAGCAGCTGTGTTGTACAGGCGCGCGTGGCCGGCGTGGCCGACAGGCGCAATGCTAGGAGTCTGGAAGTGCTGAGATATTACCTGACAGGTAACAGGAGGCGTTGCTCGCTCCTTGCAGCTTTGCCCTGCAGCCTGGGACGATGCGGTGGTGGGTGGAGGCGGCGCAAACAAAGCGTATGGGTATGACATGTGTCGAGCACGGTGTGTGGAATGCGGTTCTTCTCGTCGAAAGCGGAGGAGCCAGCCAGAAGAGGACTCACGGGCGCATCACGACAGCAGCAGAAGTACTTTACTTCTTGGTCTTCTCGTAGCTGAAGGGCGCGTGTTGCGTCAGTGCTGTTGCGCGCCAGGGCAAGAGCCCAGCATGCGCGTGCAGTGGGGACGCACGCGGCAATCTCCGCCGAGTAGCGCTTCTTGTCCTCCTCGGCCATGTCGTTGTACTTCTGCGGAGCGAGCGGCGCGGGCGCGCGGAGGCGTGAGCGACGGCGCGAGGCGGAATGCAGAAGGAGGTTTGAGTGGGTTTGAGCGCCTCCTGCGCGGGATCGGTGGCCTGCACTGCTGCCGCCGAGGGCGCCGCGGCGCGGTGCAGGCACGCGGCGTGCGTGGGCGTGCGCGGCAGCGGCGTGACTGCGCGCTTGCAGCCGGCGTGCAACTGTTGGGCCGGACTCACGGGCCAGCCCCGGCCGTCACCGCGGAGGCAGTGCCGCGCCGCGCCGCGAAAGCACACGCGCCTTCTTGGTCTTCTCGTCAGCCTCCGACCACTTGGCGCCCAGCATCTTGCCCACCTCGCCGAAGGTGATGCCCGGGTTCTCCTCATTCACAACCGCGCGCATGTCCTGCGAGCCAACAACTCAGCGCCAGCGCAGCAGCGAGGGACACGCAGCGGCCGTGGACGGGCAGTCAAGGCAGGGCAGGGCATGGCTGGGCTGGGGAGGCAGCGCATGCGTCGCCAAACGCGCCTTTGAGAAGAACATGTACCCGGACAGCGACCGCTTGGGCGCGTTGGGGTCCTTCTCCTTCTTCTCCTTCTTGGGCTTGGTCTCCTTCTCGGCCTTGCCCATTCTAAAGACGGTGTGAGGTGAACGGGGAAGGCGGGGGTGAACAAATGCCGCGATGCATTTTTTGGCGACGCCGACGACCATCATCATTTCACAATGCGCCCCTTCCGCGCCTTGGTTGCCGCTCGCTCGTGCGAGGTGCTGCGCTGCGCTGGGCATCGCGCAATGGGGGGGCTGACGGTTGCTCTTTTTGGAGGCGGCAAGCGCAAGCTGCTGCCAGGCTCTGCCACCGCTCCGCTGCATCACGCGGGCGAGCACGCCGGGCGGGAGCACGAGCGCGCCCGGCAGGGCAGGGCTGGCCCGAGCCATCGAGATGCGGCGATGGAGCACGCCGCCGAGGCGCCCCCGGCAAAGCCTGAGGCCGAATCGGAGCGCTTGAGCGAGGTGGAGACTGAGACCGTTCCCAAGATGCGTACCGAGGGCGACCAGGACGCTACCGAGGTGCGCAATAGCGCAATACGCTCAGCACAGCGCCCCTACATCTGCGCGCATGCGCGCCTGCGATATCTGCATCTGCGCTGCCCGCGCGCGCCTCCTGCGCGCGGTGCGCACCATCGTGCCCGCTGCGGCGCTCTGACGCGCATCGGCGCATCTTGCCTTGTTCGTCATCCGCGCGTGTGCAGCTGCAGGCGGACGATGGCACGCCAGGCCTGGGCGGCGTGGGGGGCGTCACGCTGCGCAAGGAGCTGAAGGGGCGCCCGGAGGGGCTGGCGACGCCCAAGGACTATCGCCGTGAGGTGTAGCGTAGCGTAGAGGCGTAGAGGCCATCTTGCCCTGGTTCATCCGAGACCCGCCGCCACGTGAAGCCTGTTAAGTGTTACGAGGGCCACAGCGCACGCATGGGTCGGTGGAGATAGCACGGGCTCAGGGTCGACTGGTCATCTGTGCCCCTCACAGTGCACGCTGCCTCACTTGCCGAAGAGGCCCTTGATCTTGTCCACGGTGCCCTTGGCCTCTTGCAGCTGTTCCTCGGCGAGCGCCTTGGCCTTCATGAGCTTATCCTTCAAGCCCGGCTCGTCCTTGGCCCCCTCGGCAGCAGCCGCAGCCTCCTCCACCTTCGCCTCGGCGTCAGCCTCCTTGGCCGCCGGGGGCGTCTCGGGCACGGGCTGCCGGAGTGGGGGGGGGTCGTGGGCGTCAGTGATGGCGCTTTCACCAGTTCCGAGGGCGCGTCGCGCACGCCCCGCGCGAGAGCGAGCGACGCGGTGCCATCGCGACGCGCGCGCGCAGCTGTGGGTGCGCTGTGCGGGCGAGTGCGGGCTGCGGGGAGGCAGCACCTCAGCAGCGGGCGCGACCGCCTCCTTGAGCTCCGCAATCTTCGCGCTCACCGCCGCGGGCACCGTGTCAGCCATGTGAGATGTGAATGCGCTTGGAACGCAAAGCGGAGGGAGGCTGGATGACCTCCTGCGCAAACCCCAGCGTCGTTCTGAGCTCTCACCCAATCCCAGGTTCCCGCGCCGCCAGCGAACTGTATAACGGCTTGCTCATCAGCTCCGCGTGTCGCCCCCGTTCCACAACTTGGCCCTCGGCTAACACCAAAATCTCATCCGAAGCCACAACAGTGCCCAGGCGGTGCGCAATGACAAGCATTGTGCGTCCCGCGCACGCCGCATTGAGCGCAGCTTGCACCAGACGCTCGCTCTCCGCGTCCAGCGAGTTCGTGGCTTCGTCAAGGAGCAGCACGCGAGGGTCCTGGTACACTGCACGCGCAATGGCCAGCCGCTGCCGCTGCCCGCCGCTCAGCGCCACGCCCCGCTCGCCCACCAGCGTGGAATAGCCGGCCGGCAACGCAGAGACGAAGGTGTGCGCGTGTGCAGTGGTGCATGCGGCAATGACGCCCTCCATCTCCTCCGTCGACGCAGCGGCGCCCGCGATGATGCCCCCGGCTGCCATCTGCGCGCGGCGGGAGTAGAGAATGTTCTCCGCAACGCTGCATGCGAAGAGCACGGGCTCTTGCGCCACTAGCGCGATGGCGCCGTGCAGCCACGCCTTAGGCGCGCGGCGCACATCCACACCGTCCAGGGTGACGTGTCCCCCGTCGCACCCGTAGAATGCCTCCAGCAGGGCGAAGCAGGAGGACTTTCCTGCGCCGGAGGGGCCCACCAGCGCACACGTGTGGCCCGGCTGCACGCTGAACGTGACGCCGTTCAGCACCGGCACTGAGGCGCGCCCCGGGTAACTGAAGCGCACGTCCTGGAACGCAACCGCGCCAACGGCTGCGGGCAGGGGGCCATCGTCGGCAACCACGGCGGCGCAATCGTGGGGCGCGTCCAGCAGCGCGAACACGTGGCTGGCTGCGCCGCTCGTCTTGTACAGAGTGCTGAATGAGTTGAGAATGGAGCCAAACTGCTCCACCAGCTGACCGCTGTAGAACATGATTGCGATGAAGCGCTCGCCGGCCAGCTCGCCGCGGAGCACCAGCACGATGCCGCACAAAAGCAGCGCACCCTGCAGCATCGTCGACTGAAGCAGCGAGGAGATGACTGCATAGTACAGGCCATCCAGCAGGCCCTGCCGCAATCCGGCTCGATATGCGGCTTGGTTGTGCATGTCGTAGGAGTGCTGGTGCAGCGCGCGGGCGTTGCAGGCTGCCACGGTGCGCACGCTTGCCAGAGACTCGGACGCAACTCCAGACGCGCTGGCCAGAGCGTCTTGCTGCGTTTTCGCCGCGGCGGAGAGACGCACCCCGTAGGCCCTGTTGGCCAGTGCAGTGACGGGAACCAGGACCCATGCCAGAGCACCCATGCGGGGCGAGCTGGCGAAAAGGTAACCAGAGATGCCCGCCGTACGCACCCATGCCTCCAGCGACCATCGGAACACCCAGGTCAAGTCGCTGGCCACCGTGCTGCAGTCTGAGGTGAGGCGAGAGAGCAGCGTGCCCGTGCTGGCCGTGTCGAAGAAGCTCAGCGGCCGTGACAGCAGACACGAGAAGAGCTGCGAGCGCAGGCGGCGCACCAGGCGCTGTTGCGCCACGACAAACAAGTACCAGTTCCCGAAATCTAGCGCCGCGTTCAGCGCGCCTGCTACAGCAAAGCAACGCACTGCCAGCAGCGCCGAGCCTTCTTCGCCGCGCAAAGTTGCTGCCAGCGCGGCTGATATGTAGTGCGGCATGGCCAGACTGAAGGGCAGGCGCAGCAGGAGAATGAGGAGCCCAGAGGAAATCCATCGCGCCTCTGGGCGTGCAAAGCGGAGCAGGCGAGCGAAACTGGGCGGAGTCGGGGCATCGCTGGGCGTGTCTGCGTGGGCAGCCTCCTCGCGCTCCTCCTGCAGCAGCGGTGCGTGCAGCTCGTCAGGCGCGTGAGCGGTGAAACCGGCAGCGAACAGCGGCGAATCAGGCGTGCCCGCCATGCGCCGCTCAACGGACCCTGCAGCGCAGCACGGAGCGCATATCCTGCTGCGCGCACATTGCAGCACCCAGGAGCGTTCTGTTTTGGTAGAAGCGTAGAACATCAGTTATGTTCGCACTCGACCTCGACCAACACGTCGCCCGTCCACCCTCTCAGTGTGTGCAGCCATGGGCGGCGGCAGCAGCAGCTGTTGCCTGGAAGACCTGGGTCTAAGAGCGTCCGAGAGCTACCAGGTTGAAGGGAAGCGCTACTGCGTGTTGCGCAAGTTGGGTGAGGGCGGCTACGCCTTCGTCTACCTGGTTCGCGACGACGCCAACGCCGTGTTCGCCCTCAAGAGGCTCACCGTCAACAGCGCCAGCGCGCGCGACTCTGCGCTGAAGGAAGTGGAGCTCATGCGACGCCTCAAGCACCCAAACGTCCTGTCACTGCTTGCCAGTGCCACCGTGGCCGTCGGAGGCGCTCGGGCGGGCGCGCACGACGCGGACGACCTGCCCGCAACGCACGTGCTGCTGCTGCTGCCCGCGCTGACTGAAGGCACGCTCTGGGATGTGTGCCTTGGGGTACAGCATCGACAAGGCCGCCTCAGCGTGCACGCGCTCCTCTCGGTGCTCAGGCAGACTGCGCTGGGTCTGTGCGCGCTGCACGAGATTGGATACGCGCACTGGGACGTGAAACCCGCCAACGTACTGTTGCAAGGGTGGCGAGCGTCGCTCACCCCGTGCGGATGCCCGCTGCGTTCGGACGGCCACGTCACCGCGCCCAGGGCGGTGCTGTGCGACTTTGGCAGCGCGCGGGTCGCGCGCTGCCCTCCGGCGGCGTTGACGCTGGCCGCGGCGCGCGCAACCGCTCGTCAGCTGGTGGAGTCCGCAGCTGCCGAGTGCTCCGCGCTTTACCGCCCTCCGGAGCTCTTCGACTGCAACGACGCCAGCGCGGTGGGCCTAACAGTGGACACCTGGTCGTTAGGTTGCACCCTGTATGCTTCCATGCACGGGGACAGCCCTTTTGCCTTTGCGGTCAATACCGGGGGCTCCGTGCCTCTCGCAGTGCTGTCCGGCAAGTTCAAGTGGCCTATGGGCGTGGATGCGTACCCTGAGCGGGTCAACGCGCTGGTGACTTGGATGCTGACTGCGGACCCTGGTCAGAGACCGCAGATGGAGGCGGTGGCGGAGAGGCTCCAGGCGGAGATTGAGGACCGCGGCGTCGGAGAAGGGGCGACCCAACAGATGCCCCCGGTGTGGCAAGCGACGTTCGAGGACGACAGTGCTCTTCCGGCGCCGACGTTGCCGGGGCATGCGCCTGCTGAGAGCCTCACGCCGCCCCAGCTGCCGCCCCGCCCCGGCCAGACACACGGCGCATGAGTAGTGGTTGATTAGAACGCAAATGATTGCTATTTTGACTCAGTCCAGCAAGTCATCGTCCCGGGCCGCGTCCCCCGCCCCGTGCCCGTGCTCTGTGCGTGCCTCGGCCGTCACCTCCTGGTGCAGGTCGAACATCGCCCCCTGTTCGCCCGCGCACAGCCTGCGCGCGCGCTGCGTGGCCACCAGCTGCTGCAGCGCAGCCTGCAGCAGTGGCGGTGTCTGCAGCTGCTGCTGCCCGCACAGCAGCGCCTCGTTCACGCAGTCCGCCAGCGCCTCCCGCTGCGCGGGCGCCAGCATCCACGCCAGCTGAGGCGCCGCGTCGACTGGGTAGCACAGCAGCGGAGAGAGGCGCTTCAACGCTGCGTTGAGCTCCTCGTGCGCTTCGCCGCTTGGACGCTGTTCTGAGTTTTTGAGCGCTGCGAGCGCCGCCGTCACTGCGCCCACAGCGTTCCCGCCCCGCACGTCCTCCAGGAAGCGCAGCGTGGTCAACGCAGCGTCGACGCGCGCCCGCGGACACACCGACAGAGGGCTGCGCTCAGCGATCGCCTCCACGCCCGCCGCGGCGCCTGCGTAGTCGCCCCGAAGCAGGGCGCCCCGCACGGCGCCTCTGAGCGCCACGTCCTGGCGGATGCGTTCCGAATCGGCGTCGCCAAGCGCCGCCAGCGTGCGTGCGTGGCCCTGCTGCGCTAGGAACTGTCGCACCAGCTGCAGAGCGGCGCCAGCGGGCAAGTCCACGCCGCGCGCCTTGTGGCGCTCCTCCGCCTGCTCTGCTCTCAAGAGGGCGCGCAGGTCGTAGGCGAAGGGGCGCGCCGGGTCAGCCCCAAAGTTCAGCGTCACCCGTTCCCCGGGGCTGTGCAGGCCCACGCTCGGCCACAGCGGCAGTTTGGCTCCTCTGAAGGCGACGCCCAGGTGCACCCCGTTCTTGGTGAAGAAGACGGTGCCGCTGGAGAGCAGCAGGCCGCAGCCAACCACGTCGTGGGCTCCAAACACGGGGCCGTACGCAACGCCGCGCCCGCTGGCGTGATACGCCTTCCCGTCGTCACCGTGATACCCGTAGCAGCCGCTTTCCCACCTGTGGGACGGCGGCGCGTCAGCACTGCGCTGCTGTCTGCGGATGTGCGGCTGAAGCGGTCACCTACCCTGGTTGACGCGTCATGCTGTGGCTGCCGTCCGTGAGGCCGATGCCGACGGTGCCCCTTGCTCCGGGACGCTGCACCTCCAGCTCGAAGTAGAAGAGAGGCAAGTCGGCGGGCACCGCTGCGTCCGCCACGCAGCCGCCACAGTCGTTGTCGTGGCTGCCCGTGCCCGTGTAGCTGGCCGTGAGGCGGTCGGCGTGCACGGACAGGAAGGCGCCGGAGGTGCGCGCGTCCAGACAGCGAGGCTGAGCCTCAGCGCTCAACAAGTCTGGCAGGGCGGGCCACCGAACGCGCGAATCGCTCACCGGCTCGGGCGCCAGCAGCGGAGACATAGAGGGACGGGGGGCGGCGATGCTGCGCAGGACGGCAGGAGGGACCACCCGCCGCGGGTGGTCCCGCCACGGTCCTTTCGGAGCCGCCTCGCAGCAGCTGTCGCAGCAGCTGTCGCAGCCATGGGTCGCGTGAAGACCAAGACTGTGAAGAAGGCACGTCTTGAGGAGGGCGTGAGGGCGAGCGAGCAAGCGCTCGCGCACGCCCTGGGCTGGGCCTCTCGCGCCCTGCCTCTACGCATGCTGCTGCCACCCGTCCCCGCTGGGCTGTGCAGCCTGCGGGGCGTTTGCGGCGCTGGGTGGGCTCTGCCGCCGCAGAGAGTGAGAGGGTTTGCTGAAGCCAGAGGCCGGAACTGCCCAGCGGGCCAGCCTGCGCGCGCGCCCTCTCGGCCGTGCACGCGCCCGCGCGCCTGGCGCCGGCAGCGCCCACCTCTGGCGCAGTCTGCGCAGGCGGCCAGGCGCTCCCCCAGGCCACTGCTCGCGAACCCTAGCCCTCTGACGCCGTACTGCCCGCCTCCAGGCGTCCAAGGCCATCGTGGAGAACTACTACAGCCGCCTGACGCTGGACTTCAACGTGAACAAGCGGATCGCGGAGGAGGTTGCCATCATCCCGACCAAGCGGCTGCGCAACAAGATCGCCGGCTTCACCACGCGCCTCATGAAGCGCATCCAACGCGGCCCCGTGCGCGGCATCAGCCTGAAGCTGCAGGAGGAGGAGCGTGAGCGGCGCATGGACTTTGTGCCGGAGCAGAGCGCCATCAACACCGAGGTGATCGAGGTAGACAGAGATAGCATGGACATGCTGCGCGCCCTCAACTGCGCGCAGCTGCCGGGCCTGGTGCTGCAGCAGACACCCGCGCAGGGCGGCGGCGGCGGGTTCAAGCAGGGGGGTGACCGGCCGCCCCGCCGTGACAACTACCAGCGCGACCAGCGTGCGTAGGAGGGCTGCACAGTGCACACGCGTGTCATAACAACACGCTCAAAGGCGCCTCGTCAATGGCGATGACCCGCAGCGCGGTGAGTTGCTGTCGGTGCCCGTTTGTGCGGCGGCTGTTCTTACGGCGCCGCTTCTTGAAGACTATCAGCTTGGCGTCACGCACCTGCTCCTCGCACACGCACGTCACGCTGGCGCCAGGCACGAAGGGTCGACCCAGCACGGTGCGGCTGGTGGAGCCCAGCAGGAGGACGCGCGACAGGGAGACCTAAGAGCGAGAGAGCGGAGAAGGACGTCAGTCAGCGAGGATGCAAACCCCCTCCAACTTGAGAACGCGCCGTGTCGTTGATGTCCAGCTGCGGCACACGCTCCACGTAGACGAGGTCGTCCAGCGTCACCTTGAACTGGTGAGAGCCCGCCTGCACGACGGCAAACACGTCGCGCGGGGCCAGCTGGAAGGGGGCCTCCACGCGCGCGTCCAGCCGCGTGTAGCACGCCGGCAGCGCGGGCGGCTGCGCGGGCGAGGCGGAGGCGGAGGCGAGCCGGCGGGACGGCCCGTCCGCCGGACTCCGGAGCCCACCGGCGGCGGGCGGCAGCAACGAGCGCACGGCGCTGCGCGCCACAGCACAGGCGGCCAGGGGCAGCGGCGCGGTGCGGGACGCGACAGGCGTCACGTGAGCGGCTCCAGCAAGCGATGACGCCCACGCGCAGCTGCTCAGCGCACTCGCCACGCGCCTCGCGGCGCGGCGCATGGCACCGCTCACTCCACAGCTGCGACACGCAGATGCGCGGTGCCAAGCAGAAACGGAGGGGACTCAGGGTTGACTGAGCGCTTGACCGACCGCCAAGCGCCGACGATGGACGACGTCAGATGGAGTCATCACTCTCACCACGGCTTGTCAACGTCGTGATTCACAGCTGTTCATCACATCGTCTCCTGCTCTTCCTCGCGCTTTCGCTTGGCGCACGGCTCCTCCGGTGTCGCGTCCATCCAGCCTCCCAAACTGGGCTGCGAGACCAACGGCTCAGAGCCCCTCTCAGCAGCGGCCGCTGCCGCTGCCGCTGCAGCCAGCGCGGTGCCAATGGCCTCCCTTTGGTCTGGAGGCAGCGACGAGAGCGCGTCCATCACAGCAGCCGTAGCCGCGGCACCTGGCTGCAGGTGCCGGCTGCCGGGCACCTGCGGCTCTCCTGTGGTGAAGAGGAGCGCGTCGGAGGGGTCGTATTGGTCACCCGGCGGGGCCCCTTGTTCGGAAGGGGCGCCTGCGCCTGCTTCACCCGCAGGCGGCTCAGCCTGGGCGTGCGCGTGCGCAGTTGCTGCGGCGCGGCTTTGCGCGAGCAGCTGCTCCTGCGCCACGCACGCGGCGCGCAGAGCGTCCAGCAGGCTCTGCCGCGCGGCGAGCACGGGCGGGGAAGAGGCGTTGGGCTCGCACGACTCTGCGCTGCGCAGCGCGGCCCAGGCGCTCGCAACACCGCCCTCCGTGCCCTCACCGCCCTCCGCCTCGGCCAGCGCCAGCAGCCCCACAGCAAGCTTCAGCTCCCCGAGCGTTCGGTTGCGTCCAAACACACCCCTCTCCTCCCAAACACCCACCAGCCGCCGCAGCGGCGCTTCCGCATCGGCGCTGTGCTTGCACACGTGGCGCAACGCTCCAGGCAGCGCGCGCGCGAAGGCCTCGATGTACTCGCTCCCGCGCTTGCGGCTCTGCTGACAGATGTCGTTGCACAGCAAAATGAAGGCCAGCTTGCGCCCAGAAGGGGCCTGAGAGAGTTGCGAGGCCCATGTGCCGACCACGTCCTTGCAGTGACGCCGGTGGAAGAGACACCACTGGCTGATGGTCTCAATGCTCGCTTGGCTCGCGTTCAACTGGCTCAGCTTCTCAGCGAACGCGGCGGCGTCGAAGGACATGACAACGGCACAGGCGGAGGTGCCGCGTCTGCGCTCTTAAGTCTTGACGTCCTGCAAACACAACATCATGATGCATTCTTTGGTGTGACGTGGCAGAGAGCCAGAGACACTTCCTTCGTAGGGCTGATCTCTGACGTGCTCCTGAACTGCCTCATGCTGTTGCTGGCGGGCGCGTTGTCTGGGTGGCCACAAAGCTCCTTCGACAACAGCGGCCGTGCGCGCCCTCGCTCCGCGCCCGCTGCGCTGCCCCGCCAGGCGGGCGAGGAGGAGAGCCAGGAGCCGCAAGAGGCGTCCCTTGGCTCCCGGTGGTTCGACGCAGGGCAGCAAGCGCAGGGCCTGGGCCGGCGCCGAGGCGGCCTGGCCTCAGCGCAGCGCGCGCGCTCTGACGCGCAGGCGAGAACGGCGCTGGCGCAAGAGGAGGAGGACTGGGAGCGCGAGGTGGACGAGAGAGAGAGGGAGCTGCGTGCCTCTGCAGCCGAGCGGGCGCAGCAGTGGATGCGGCGCCTGCCGGAGCAAGCAGCGCGGTTCCCGCCTCTTCCGTACGACACGGGTCAGCGCTGGCAGCCACGACCGGGGCGCCAGACTGTGCGGGTGGCCCAGAGCGACGACGCACCTTGGGAAGGAACAGAAGCGGGGGGGGACCTCGCTCAAGTGCATTTTGTCGCTCCGCGGCGCCAGCGCAACTCGCGGCGCGACGCACAACCAGCACAGCCGCAGCAGGAGGGGCCACCTGCTCGGAGAAGGCGCGCGGCGCCCCCTGACGAAGAAGCACCGCCCATCGCACAAGGGGGCAACGATGGCTGGGAGGCGCTCACCGAGGCATGGCGTGAGGGTTGGGATTGATGAGACTTATGGTGCCTCTTTTGCGTCGTTCGTACGACCACACGTGCGACCCTGTCTAGTCGTTGCGGCCCAGCCCTCGGCAGTGTGTGTGCCGCACTGCTGCGCTACTGCTGCGCACTGCATCATGTTGCGCGCGCGCTTGAGAAGGCGTCCTCGGTAGCTCTCCCTCTCCATGGCGCGCGTCTTGCTGCGCCTGGTGCTGCTGCTGTGCGTTGCTTATCACTTCCAGTGCTGCACATACGACGAGCAATCCGGAACTGCGCTGGCATGTGCCACCGCGCCCCTTCCTGCCACAGCGGGCAGCGCTGCGGACGCCCCGGGCGGGGTGGTGAATCAGGGAGGCACAGGCCAGCCCGCCGTCTTCGCGGTGCTGTCGGACTGGGGCGGCCAGGGCGTCCCACCATATAGCACTGCAGGCCAGGTTGCGGCGGCGTCTGCGATGAACACCGTGTGCGCTGCAGCACCCTGCAAGGCTGTGCTCTCCGCTGGCAACAACGTGCTCCCTGCTGGCCTTCCCGCGGGCGCGGAGGCCGCCAAAGCGCGCCTCAACGATACTTGGAGCGCAGTGTACGGCCGCGGTCCCGCATTGGCGCTTCCCTGGTACATCACCGGTGGATTCAGGGACTGGGAGGGCAACGTGAGTGCCGAGCGCGCCTTCAGCGGCAGCGCCAGCAGTGGAATGACGTGGCACTACCCACAGTTGTGGCAGTCCGTGCAACTCATCGTGCCTCCAGCCTACTCCACGCTGCAAGTGCTGCTGCTGGACACGGTCACGCTGCTAGGCAGCATGGGCGGTGATAAAGCCATCTCGCGCCGGCGCTTGCTGGACTTCAACTCGGCGGATGAAGCCCCGCCCGTCTCTGACGAGCAGCGGTCGTGGCTGGAAACGGAGCTGATGGCCTCCACCGCCGATTGGCTGGTGGTCCTCGGGAACGATCCGCTGTGGAGTGCCGGTGCAGCGGGGCCCAGCGCTCTGCTCACGCAGTGGCTCCTTCCGCTACTTAATCGTGCCGGTGTGGCACTGTACATCGGAGGGCGCGACCCAGTTGCACAGCATTTCAAACCAACAGCCGCCGCCCCATCCCTGGATGTGCTGGTGCTGGGCAACGGCGCCGCGGGAAACGCCAGCCAAGCTGCCTCGTTGCCCAATGCTGGCCGATGTCCGGAGGGCGCATTGGCGTGGAGCTACGGCGCATCTGCTGGGTTTGCGACGCTGTCGTTCGCGATGGCTGACAGCGGCGACAGCAACGCAACACTGACGGTGTCCTTCTGGGGCGAGCAGCCCTCTGCGG
>Ga0208951_1000850_pt1 | contig 13884 bp, 8 predicted proteins | sample GreLakmeMI27MSRF_FD_187702 | JGI IMG/M metagenome (GOLD analysis project Ga0208951, IMG submission 187702) | Freshwater lentic microbial communities from great Laurentian Lakes, MI, USA - Great Lakes metaG MI27MSRF (SPAdes) | ecosystem: Environmental > Aquatic > Freshwater > Lake | place: Great... | reverse complement strand
GGTATATTATTCATACTATATTCTTCTGTATCTATTGCTTCATCATTTAACGTTTGTTCATCCATTGCTAAATCATATAACTCTTTATTCATTGCCGTAACATTATTATTTTGCTGTAATTTTTTCTCTTTTATTGCTTGTTTTTCCATTGCTTCACGCTCTTCATCATAGTTTTCTTTAACATATTGTGTTATTCCTTTTTGCATGCCTTTGTTCCATTTTTCTAATTTGTTATTTTTCAAAATATTTTCAATTTCACGCTCTTCATCGGAGAGATTTTTAAGAAAATCGGTAATTAAATCTTTTTCTTTTTCTTTTGCCATATTAATTTTGTCTTTTACTTTTTTATAACCATTATTAATTAAATTATAATGATTATTCATTATGCTTGAATATTCCAGTATAAAATTTACACTATTTTTCAAAAATTCGTCTTTGTCATAATCATTTATTTGTAAATCTTGCATAGTTAATAAAAACTCAGGAGAGTCACTAATAGTTAACAATTCATAATATAAAGTATAAAATATATAATTATAAAATAATATTACCACTTTTTCATCAAATATGCTATTAATTTTTAATGTTTTAGATGAAGAATACTCACTCATAAGAAATTTATTATATAAAAATACCGGCATTAATTCTACTAAGATTTTACATCTTTTAGAAATTATTTTAAAAGCCACTATTAACTCAGGTCTTGCATTAAAGTTATTGATATTATTATAATATTTTTGCATTATGTTATAAATATCTTTATTATGAATATCCGATAATTTCCAATGTTTTGGAATTGCCCCATAGTTTACATTTTTATTTAAAATAATAGATGGAAAAATATATAAAAAATTCATAATATAATTTTGATAAAATTTAATATTTTCCACATCAATAGTTAGTTCTAAATTTTGAGAGAATTTAGCAAAATCGCTTTTACTAATATTAGATTGTTTACTTATTATTTGTAATATATTTTGTTTAAGTCCTACAAGTGATTTTCCTAAGTAATTTTTGAAATTGCGAAGTTCTAAATTCTCACTACTTACAATAGAAAAATCATCTAATAAACTTTCCAATTTACTTATAAGTTCATCATCTAATTTATAATAACTATTTTGTGCGTAGGCTTCTATTAATACACGCATTAACTCAATATTATTTATAATAGGATAATTACTTGCTATATGTATTATATTTTTCTTACTTATAATATGTATTAATTCTACAAAAGAAGAAAAATTATAAACCTTTCCATCATTTTTGAGAGATTCTATTATTTCTTTTAATTGTTTATTACTATCAAAGTTGATCGGTTTATCTAAGCATAATCCCTTTAATTCTTCATCTATTGGTAATAAATTAGCAAAATTACAAAAATATATAAATGCTTTGTATACTAAGTCTTCGCTAAAACTTATAGTTTGTGAAATTATTTTTTGTTTTGTATTTTCTTGATTATATAACTGAGGAGCATAAGTCAATATATCAATGCTATTTAATATATTATTATAAAACATAACTTGTTTATTACTTGTCTCAATTGAACTATCTTCACTCATAAAGTATTCGCTAGTATTTTTGCTTGAATTACAACACGCATTTTCTAAAAATGGATTATCGTTTGAGTTTTTTAATAGCGGAGTATTTTTCTTGACAACATTTTGTATTTTTTCTATAATATAATAACTTGAAAATATTGCCTTCGATTCTATTGTTTCTTTAATATTATTTTTTTCCCCACGAGCAAATGTTTCATATAATGTGGTTTTAAAACCATCATCAATAGCACTAATATTTTCAGATGAAATTTTAATATCAAATAATGGCGGATTAAATGTATGCCAATTGTTTATGGATAAATATTCTGGTATTGCGTCGTCAGTTACATGTGTTGATAGTAAATAGTCACGTTTTTTATTTAAATGGATTGCTAATTCTTTGCTTGTTATAATATAACGTTCTATAAGTGCCTCCATTTTTTTTATAATAGTGGACTCAGACATTTTTAATATACTATTCCAAGGCGTAATTGAACTTTTTATTTTATTTGCTATACAAGCAATGTAGGCAAGTGTGGTTTTGTCTTGCTCTCCATCTAGAGGATAACCTTTAAACGATTTAATACATCCTGGGAATGTTTTTTTAGAAATTAAAGATGGAATATTTATTTGAATAGCATATATTATGAAAGTTAGTGTTAATAACAATAATGAGGAATTATATGTTTCTTCATAACTCGGCATTGCTTTTACTTTTCCTTCCTTTTTTGTAGATTTTAAAAGAATTTCCTCATATTGTTTCTTTGTTGGAATACTCGAAGTTTGAATAGTTAGCACATTATTTATAATTAGTTCATGATTATGCGATATATTAATACCTACCATTAAACATATTGCCTTTATTATATTTAATATTATTTGAATATTAGGATTTGATGATTTTGATTTAGTTAATTCTGTAACTTGTGCGTCAGGAGTAATAGTATATTCATTTTCCACTAGTGCTCGTGTTTGTAATTTATATCCTTTTTCATCATAACCTTCATCACTATTAAACTCGATTGATTTAATAATATAACCACTATACTTATCAACCCAATAGTTATTATCATCACTTAGTGTTCCCTGCTCAGCACATATATAATCTAATTCTTTCACAAAATCCAACTTGTTAATAAAAGCATTTGCCAATTTCAATAAAAATAATGGTATTAATGGTTGCCCCGTTTTAATACAATATAACATATATGGACTCTCATCTTTAATTGCCTCACGTGTAAAGTTTACACAAAACTTTTTAATAGTAGAATATTTAAATGCTATATCTTTCATTTTTAATATGCCATCTCTCAACTTTATATACGGAGACGCAATTTTATTTTCTTCACTAACATTAGTGTCTTCTAAACTTATTAAATAATTGTTTGTAGTTTCTCGTTTTGTCTTATTTATAATATTAATTGCTTGAATTCTGGCTTTTGAATTTTCATAATTTGTATTGATTTTGCCTTTAATATCTTCAATGCTTAAATCATATTTGCTTTCAAAATTTTTCAATATTTCATCTACTTCTTTATTAATATTCGCTTTTTTCGCATCAGCAAGCGTTACACATTTGTCATCTTTTGAAATACATTCTTTATTTGAGTCACAAAAAATTTGATTGGATTCAATATAAAAATTATCTTCAAATTTAGGATCTAGTGTCCACACATCGTTAATTCTTATATAAACATAATTTTTATTGCTTCCTTTATCAACTAAAATAGCATAATCACCATCACTAATCATTCTTTTTTCATCTATTATTGCTTTTGCTTCGCGAAATGCTCGTGGTTTAGTCAAATTCATAAGTGTCATTAAGTTATTACCTAAAAAATTTGTGAATTGTTTGGTGTCCATAGTTGTTTTCTCTGTTTTATATTCATTTAATATGCTATAAAAAGTAGTATCATATATTGAATCAAAATATATAAGTTTATTATTATCATTTTCTAATGATTGTAATGTGTTATATTTCTTAGATAATACATATTTTTCGCACGTATTTTGCATATTATCTAGCTCTCCTTTTAATATGTCTTTTGACGAAACTTGTATGTCCTCAGTTTTTGTTTTATCTTTCTCTCGTTCTTGTTCTTTTGTTTTATCTTTTTCTTTTTCATATGCTTTTATAAAATTTTCAAGTAAATTACCTACTATTAAATCCATAATATTTTTATTAATACTTTGCATGAAAAATTCAGCACTATCAATTTTCACCATATAACTATACAATTCTTCAGTGTTATTTAAGTGTTCTTCGGCAATTTTATAAAAATTAAACAATTCATCTTTTAAGTCTTTTGTTAAAAGACTAAATGAATAATTTATATTTGCTCCGCGCTCACTATTTTTCGCAGTATCTTTAATAGTCCTTATAAAATTTGAAAAATTGGATTCTTCATATTTATAGTTTTTCTTATATAAATCAATGTTTGAATTAATTATTTTTTTTATATTTTTATAATCGGTTACATGTAAATTATATAAATCTATATTTAGTGCTTGTAGATCATATACAAATTCAATTAAATTGTATTTGCGATTTTCCAATGAGTTAGTTTTATATGTGCCAATATATTCTTTAATAAAAGAACTATTTGTAGGTATAAAAGATTCAAGTAAATAATTCATTTTTTCCAAATAAGGAAGGTCTATTGACTCATCAATATTAAAATTATTAATAGTTTGTAATAACTTATTATTGTGGATAGTTGCGTGACTATTTATAAAAGCATCCTTATTAGAATTTTCCAAAACATATTTATTATAAAGAGTATTTTTATTTAATATTTCATGATAATTTATAAAATTAAGATTTAAGTTCGCCCTATCACATATATTTGTATAAGGACTATTAATTTTAGAAAAATTAAATAACGGCAGAGGCAAGGTAATAAAACCTATTACATTTACAAAATCATTAGGAACCAATTTACTTATTTTATTGAATTTCTTATTATTTACATAATAAGTTTCTAACATATTTAATCCCTCGCTATAGACATCAATTACAAAACGACTTTTGGACAATGTTCCTTTATTTATACTATAATTATAAAAATCATCTACTATTGAATTTACCATTTCTAATTGTGTATTTACATTAATATTTTGCTCACTATAATTAGAATAATTATCTAACAATTTAATTAAAGATTTTATGTGCTCTTTGTAAGTATTTATTTTTTCTTTTGAACTATTATTTGCCCATTTTAATGAAATAGTATTTAATGTTTCTATGAATTCACCTAAATGTTGATAATTATATGCGTCTTTATCTTCTAAATACTCAGCGTCATCTGTTTCATTTATTATTAAATTGCGAACATTTGACAATACAGGTAATATGTAATACAATTTTTTATTTAAATTGAACAATGCTTCTTTTAGATGCTTATAATGTTGGCCGCGATCTTCAATTAATGATGGATTGTTATTGGCATCAAAATGGGAATATGTATTTCGCAATTGTATATAATAATTAATTTCATTGTGAATTTTATTAATCATTTCTTCTGTGCGTTGCTCGGGCAAATACGCATTAATTAACTTATCTAAATAATCATTTGTTTGTTTATCTAAACTATAACGCTGTTCTCCTTCTGAAACATTTACTTCGTGTTCTAAATCATCTAATTCTGTGCCGAGTTCAATAGTGTCTATTATTATAGTTTCTAAGTCAGATTTGGCATCATACACTTTTAAATCATAGTCTAATTCTTGCTTGTCATCTTGATTTAAATAAGTTTCTTCGATATCATCGCTTGTCAAACTTGAAGTTGATTTCTCATCTTGTGAAACAAGTAATTTTGTTTCATCTAATTTCTCACGAACTATTATTTTTTCAATATTTAAATGTTCTGGAATACCAGAATAAGCAAAATCAATATATAATAACTCTTTTTCTGGTAATGTAGTAATTTCTATCATATCATTTTCTATATTTGTAATAATACCATTTAGCACTTTTGGTATTGGTTCTCCAAAATAAATAGATATGTATTTTTTCATTTCTAAATTATTTTGAGCAACAAAACTGGGACTTTTATGCCTACTTAACAATAATATATTTGCTATTGATTCTTCTTCTAGTTTACCTGATGAAGTTATATTTAATGTGATTATTTTTTCGGCATTTATTAATACTATTTTTTCTTGATTAATAAATTTGATAAAATATATTTTATCATGTAATGAAATATTTGTAGGGGCATCTAATTGAATAATATCTCCTAATTGAAGATTAATATTGTTTGTTATTGGTTGCTTTTCTTGTTTTTCCTCTTCTTCTTCCTCTTCTGCTTCTTCTTCTTGTTGTCCCTCCTCTTGTTCTTGTTCTTGTTCTTGTTCTTGTTCTTGTTCTTGTTCTTGTTCTTGTTCTTGTTTTAATTCTTCTTCCATTTTATTCATAGCAATCTTATATTTATAATAGAAATTAATATAATTCTAATATTATTTCCAGTTAAATAATATTAAAAAAAATCGTTAATATACTTATTTAAAAGATTTAAAGATTGCTTATGATGTAATAATATTAGAATTACATTAATTTCTATGGTAACTATTACAAATTCATTTAATCTTAATGTTACAAATGTGTTAAATAACGAATTCAATTATTTTAATATTAAAAAATATACTTTCAACAACAATGAATATAAGATTATTAGATATGTCAAGGAAAAACTCAAAAATTTATTAATTTTTGGAATACAAGATAAGTATTCTGAAGTTTCTAAATATCGTTCTGTTATTATTAGAAATAATAAAGTCGTGTGTTTTGCTCCAGAAAAATCATTAGACTATTCTCTTTTTGTAAATATCTATAATACAGAAAATAGTTGGGTGGAAGATTTTATTGATGGAACTATGATTAATGTATTTTATGATAATATTAAAGAAATTTGGGAAGTTGCTACACGTTCTAGTGTTGGCGCAAATATTGTATTCTTTAATGATGTTAAAAACTACAAATATTTTGATAATAACAATTATTTTAAAGATTATAATAATCTTACATTTCGTTCTATGTTTTTTGAAGCGTGTAATAGTTGTAATTTAGATCTTAATTGTTTAGACAAAAAATATGTATATAGTTTCGTATTACAACATCCATTTAATCGGATTGTTACTCCTATTATTACACCTATCATTTTTCTGGTTAAAGTTTATGAAATTATTCATCCTATTAATAATGTATTAAGTAGTGATAATTTAAATGACGTTATTATTAATGAAATTGATATTCAATCATTAGTAAATGCTCCGCCATATATATTTATTAATAGCAATATTAAATTTGTTAATAGGTATCCGGTGACAAATTTTCAAGAAATTAAAGATTATTATTCGTCTGGGAATGCTGGATATAATTGTGTGGGATGCTTTTTATATAGTAAAGACGGAACACGTAGCAAAATTAGAAATGTGAGTTACGAAGAAGTACGTAAACTTAGAGGAAATCAACCAAAACTACAATTTAATTATTTAACTTTAAAGCAACAAAATAAAGTGGGAGAATTTTTACAATATTATCCAGAACATACTTTAATTTTTAATAAATTTAAACTTGCCATGTATCATTACACTAATAATTTATTTATGAATTATATTAGTTGTTTTGTTCGCAAAGAAAAACCATTAAAGGAATATGAATTTGAATATAAAACACATATGTATAAATTACACGATAAATATAAGACTGAACTTAAACCTAACCAAAAATCTATTGATAAGAAATATGTAATTGATTATGTAAATACGCTACATCCGGCACAGCAAATGTTTTTGATTAATTATAAGAGTCCTCAAATCAAAGGAAGTTGCGCAATGAATTATGATTCTAATGTTACTAGTGCTAATACTTGTCCAACTAGTATTATTAGCGAAACTTCTAAAGAAGAAAAAGAAGAAAAAGAAGAAAAAGAAGAAAAAGAAGAAATGGATTGTTCTATTTAAGTGTTAGATTTTGATATTGTTTTTAAAATATTTATTATAAATATTTTAAAAACAAAATATTTATTATATACATAACACATTATGGGAAATATATGTGATATATTTTCTTTTAATAAAGAATGTATTATGGAGCAAAAAAATGATAAAAAAAATAATAATACAAATCATGTTCCGTTTTTAGATATTTCTAATATTTATTATGATGAGCATGCTGAACCTCCGTCTTATAGTCAGTTACGTAATGCTAAAAATAATGAATATAATGATTTTTTATCACAATGTGATTAATGTCGTGGTTAGTGTTGTAAAAACAACACTTACATGCGGTACCAAGTGGTTGGGTCGAGTGCTATGTTCCATGCCTGTCTCGTCTCTTTTGCTGCGCGTCTTCTTTCTTTTCGCATAAGCAACGCGGCATCCCAAGCAGCTAGACGCATTGCTCGCCCCCTTGCTGCGGCTTGTATAATCTTTACTTCTTGTTTGATAATATTTCTAGCATCAAGTGGTTGTAGTTGTGGAACTGGAATTACTTCTGGTAGTTTTACTTGTGGAAAGCAAGACTTAACAAGGCGCTTTGCCAATCCAGCATAGCAATTCATTATTATTTGTTTTTTTGACTCTTGTTTATTGACTCTTAGACTTTTCATATTTACTTAAAAAAAAATATCAATTTTTTTAAGACTATACAAGATATTATATGTAAGCAGTTCTCTATTTTGAAGTAAAATATTCTTTAATAGAATTAATTAGCATAATAGAAGTATTAATACATTCTTCAAAATTTAGCAAAATATCATCTTTTGTAATCTGATTTTTATAAGACAATTTAATAATGCTAAAATTGTCGTGAGGATGCTTCTTTAAGAAACTAACATAATTTAAATTTTTCGAATTAATAAAATATTTATCATAAAAATTAAATTCAATAATTTTACCAATAGTGTAATCTTCATTTTCTAATCTAATACTATATGAATTTTCCATAGTATCTTCAATTTCTTGGATAAAATCCATATTTTCTTTAATTAGTTTTAGAGAGTTAAATAATTTTTTAATTAGTAAATTTGTGGCAATTTCAAATAATTTAAAATTATCATAAATACCAAGTGTTTCAATAATATAATCAAAACTATCTTCTTCGAAAATACGTTTAGCATCTAAAATTAACCAATCTTTTTTCATAATTTCAATTTCTTCTTTTCCATATTTTAGTTTTAATTCTGTTTCTTTTAATTCCCAAGCATCTTTAATTTTTACTTGATCTAAGGTATTTCCATAACTACAAGTACTTACTACATTAAACATTCCGTCATTTTTAGCATTACTAATAGTAAATTTGGCTTCTAAATGTAATTGCTCTTTGTCCATATTTGAATCAATTTTTGGTCTTAGGCGAAGCAAATCAATATAATCTCCTGTCATTAGATCAGGGGGGAAAATCTTTTGAACTTCTCCACGAGTTAAATACTTGCCTGTTTTAATATTCTTAATTTGAAAATCTTCGCTTGTAACATAAATAATAACATTCGAATCATTACTTTTATTTATTTCTAAAACATATTCATCATATGGAAAATCTTGTAAAGCATCAATATGAATAGGAATACAACTTAAACGCTGTTTAACTAATTCGTTATTTAGACGTGATTTATTAGTAATAATTTTTACATTATTTTTTTCATATGGATAACTTTCAATAGCAATAACTGGAATTTCTGATAAAATTACTCTGCGCAATCCATTAGCATAACTTACATTTATATTACTTAAAGTAAAATTTAGTGTTCCATTTTGTTCTTGAACATTTGAAATTTTTGCTTTTGTAGACATTTATATTTATATAAATATAAATACATCTTATATATTTTCAATTTTTATTTTAATTGTTTTAATTGTTTTAATTGTTTTAATTGTTTTAATTGTTTTAATTGTTTTAATTGTTTTAATTGTTTTAAATAATTAGTTTAATTATATATTAAAAATTATTATTAAAAATTAATAATATAACTTTTTAGATGAGTTGTATATTGTATTATAGCAATTTTTGTGAAAATTGTAAAAAGTTGTTAATAATATTATCTAAATCAGGAATTAAAAATAACATTCATTATATTTGTATAGATAAGCGCATACAAAAGAATAACTCAACATATGTAATATTAGAAAATAATCAAGAAATATTATTACCAAATACTATTAATGCTGTTCCGGCACTAATGTTAATTAATGATAATTATAAAGTTCTATATGGTGACAATATTACCAATTATTTAAAACCGATAGAACAAGTTGTTGTTCAAAAAGCTACAAATTTTAATGGAGAACCATCGGCATTTAGATTTGATGGAATGTCTTCAGGTGTAGTTTCTGATAATTTTAGTTTTTTAGACCAAAATAGCGATGATTTATCGGCAAAAGGAAGCGGAGGTTTAAGACAATTGTATAGTTATGCTACTATTGATTATACTGACAAAATAGAAACACCTCCTGATGATTATGTTCCAGACAAAGTAGGAGATGTAAATATTAAAAATTTAGAGCAACAAAGAAATACTATGACTGGTTAAATAATATTATAAATTTTATTATAAATTTTATTATAAATTATATTATAATTTATAATAATTTTATTATTTAAAGTGATACTATTATTTTTAGTATTAATGAGTACTATTAATAATAGTGGATTAGTATTAGATAGTAATAAAGCTATTATACTGATAGACTTTTACAAAATATTTAAGGATTTAATAATTGATTTAAATAATAGTTTTACAGATAAAATAGGAATAACTATTCAAAATAATAAAGATTATCAAAATATCATAAATTATCGTTTGCCCAACTATAAAGATACTATGAATGCCGATGAATATGTTAATTCATTAGAGTTGACATCTTTAAATGTTGATTTTATGAAATCTATTAATAATGTATATGAATATTGTAAACGCACATTTGCCATAAGAAGTATTGATATTTTATATCAAAATGAGGATATTTTTTTGAATAAATCAAATGTTAAAGTCAATGAAGAAAATCCACAAACTATTAATACAATGTTTTTACCAGATATTGAATTTTCTGAATTATATTATGATGACACAAGTGAAAAAACAAAACAAACATTGTGGAAATATTTACAATTAATATTATTTAATATTATTACTACTATTGATGATATTTCATTTTTTGGTAATTCACTAGAATTACTCAAAATCATTGATGGTGATAAATTTTCATCCAAAATACAAAGCACTATTGAAGAACTATCAAATATATTCTCATCTAAAGAAAAAACTGAATCAACTAGTGAATCAACTAGTGAATCAACTACTGAATCAACTAGTGATAATGTAAATAACAAACCTGATTTTGCAGAAATGTTTGATATATCTAACAATCCATTCAATATGTTCAGTGAAATGTTTAATAACATAAGTGAAAATAATGACACGACTAATAATGACACGACTAATAATGACACGACTAATAATAATAATAATAATAATAATAATGATTATAATATTCCAGATAAAGAGGAACTTTTTTCACATATTAATAAATTAATTAATGGCAAAATAGGATCGCTGGCCAAAGAAATTGCCGAAGAAACAACTAAAGACATGGATTTAGATACAGAAAATATTACAGATGTAAATGATGTGTTAAAAGGATTTATGAAAAATCCCACCAAATTATTAGGTCTTATTAATAAAATAAACAATAAAATAAATAGCAAAATGAAAGATGGTTCATTAAAAGAAAGCGAACTCTTAGAGGAAGCAACTAATGTTTTTAAAAATATGAAAAATATGCCCGGAATGGGAAATGTTAATGATATTTTAAAAGCTATGAATTTAGATCAATTTATGCCAAAAGGTGGTAAAATTAATCCAACCGCTTTTCAAAATATGATGGAACAAAATGTTAAAATGTCTAAAATGAAAGAACGAATGAAAAAAAAAGCAGAAACTAAGGGCGAAACTAAGGGCGAAACTAAGGGCGAAACTAAGGGCGAAACTAAGGGCGAAACTAATAGAGGAGCAAATTATGATTCTACTACATCCGCAAGTCCTTCTTCCAATAATATTAAATTAGATGATTTGACTTCTAATCTCTCGTCTTTAATGGAAGAAATGAAAAACAATACCAGTTTTATTGATGATATTATTAAAAAACAAGGGCAACGAGATGCTAATATTAATGCTATGTCTAGCGACGACAATTCTATACGTAAATCTAATAATAAACGTAAAGCAAATAAGAAAAAATAAGTAGTATAACTATTTAGAAGAAATAAAAAATTATTTAAAAATAATTACTCTATTATAAAAGCAAAAATAACCACTATTCCTATATTCTAATAATTATTTTTATACGAAATAATTATTAAAATATATTATAAACTTATTATAATATAATAAATTATGACTAGTAATGAAGATTATATAGGAAAAAATAATTCTAATATATCTAATGATTCTAATATATCTAATGATTCTAATATCATTACAAATAATATTAAATTAAATAATGCCAAAAATGAAAATACCAAAAATAAAAATGCCAAAAATGAAAATACCGAAAATGAAAATTTTAAAAATGAAAATGTTAAAAATGAAGATGAAAATGATGTAGTCAATACACTTTGGTTAACTAATCCTATTATTTTATTTGATAAAAATGCTATTACCGAACTATGGCCCGTTGAAAATATGACGCGAGAACAAAAAATCAATGCCATAACAAGACTTGTTATTTTATTAACACTAATAGGATTTCTATTTTTAAATAATATAAAAATTTTGATTACTGGAATAATTGCATTACTAATTTTACTATTTACATATTATATATTAAATAAAAACACTAATTTAAATAAGATTAAAGAAACATTTAGCAATGAAGAAATGTATGAAAAAGTGAAACATAATTTTACAAATCCAACCTCATTAAATCCAATAATGAATATATTATTGCCTGAAATACAAGATAATCCAAATAGACTTGAAGCAGCTCCCTCATATAATAATGCTGTTAAAAATAGTATTAATGAGGAGACAAAAGATTTTATAGTTAATAATTTTGAAAATAATGAAAATATCAAAAAAAATTTATTTAATAATCAAGCAGATAATTTTGAATTTGAACAATCTATGAGACAATTTTATACAACAGCAAATAGTCGAGTTCCTAATAATCAAGCAGAATTTGCTAGATTTTGTTATGGAAATATGGCGTCATGTAAAGATGGTGATATAGAAATGTGTTTTAAAAATGCTTTTGAAAATAAAAATATATAGAATTTTAAATATATAGAATTTTAAATATAATTTAATATAGCAAAAAAATAATATATTAAATTATTATAAATGACTTCAACTATTGCTCATCCATATATTTTTGATTCAATGTCTAGAATAGGCAATGATTCTCCAGCAATTGATCAACGCAATATTCAAAATGTAAATAATGCCAACTACAATTTAGAGAATTATTATCCTACTTGCCCAATGAGTAAAGCGCAAGATTTTGCTTTAACGCAACCATATGTTTTTTATAAAGGTTCTCACGAAGGTGGCATTAAAGGTTGCGAAATTGAAGCAAACAATGATTTAAAATATACTCATATTTCACGCCCAGCATGTAAATTAACATTAGTAACTAGACCCTTTTTAACTATTCCTTATTTAGGAAAAGGTTTAGGAGATTGTGATATGGAATTTAAATTAAAAACAGGACAATTTGACTTAAATAAAAAAACAATCAATAATACTATGGAACAATCCTTTTCGGAATACAAAAATTATCCATTAATTGATTCTATTAAAGATTCCATTACAAATAGCGCTTATATTATTGAAGATGATGCTATGAAAGGTTGGCAAAGAGGAGGCATGAGTGCGCGAGAATTTGCACGCAATCAAGAGAAATAAACAATATAAAATTATATTAAATACTAATATTTATATTAAATATATTAAATATAAATTAACTATTTTATATATTTAATGTCGTCAACTATTAATTCTTTAAATGATTATTATAATAATATAGAAAACATAAACTATAATAGTGAATTTTTATGTACTTATAAAAGTATGGACGAAGAATATTATCAAAATTTATGTTATCAAATACAAATACTACAAGCACTGAATATTAGTAAATACGATGATACTATTGTTTCCAATCATATTGAGAAAATTTATTATTTTTTACAAAATTATTACGAAATTGATATTATTTTATTAGCATTAAAGGAAAAATATAAAAATTCAAGTATTTCTTTTTTTATAGAAAATAACAATTCGGCATTATTTCAAATGTTATTTAGTTATGAATATTTTGATATTTTTCATAAATGTTTATCTCA
>Ga0208951_1000846_pt1 | contig 13905 bp, 14 predicted proteins | sample GreLakmeMI27MSRF_FD_187702 | JGI IMG/M metagenome (GOLD analysis project Ga0208951, IMG submission 187702) | Freshwater lentic microbial communities from great Laurentian Lakes, MI, USA - Great Lakes metaG MI27MSRF (SPAdes) | ecosystem: Environmental > Aquatic > Freshwater > Lake | place: Great... | reverse complement strand
TTTAGCAATCTTCTTACGTTGGTAAGATGCACAGTGTTGGCACCATGATCGGGATAAATATCACAAAAGTCTTTTCCTAAATCATCGGCAATTATTAAAACTACATTGCGTTGAGCATTAACTTTAATTAATGCAAAAAGTAGTAATAAAAATATGTGTAGCTTTTTCATAATATGATTTTATCTAAGAGAATTTTAGGAAAAAAGGTTTAATAGAAACACTAAACCTTTTTTGTTAAAACTAATTATATGGAAAGTCAAAACTATTTGTTAATGATAACTTTTAGCGTTTTATCATTCTTTCCATCTGTAACTTTTACAAAATAAATTCCGTTATAAATTGTATCTGTTTCAATAACACTTAGTGTACTTCCTTGCAAAATGGTACTTGTTTTTACTATTTGTCCTAATTCGTTTATCAAATAAACATACATATCATTTTGTGCCATTGGAGTTTGAATAGCTATAAATTCGGATGCTGGATTTGGAGCAATAGTAACTTTAAAATCAGAATTTTCAAATGTGTTGGATACCAACGTAGTGGTTCCTGCTGGAACAGAAGTTACTGTAGAAACAGTAATATTGCCATAAAAAGTTGGTCCAACAGCATAAGGATAGGCAGAATTGTGATTGGCATCAACGGTAGCAAAATAACAATAAATTCCATTTGGATATAATGATGCTGGATATTCTGGTGTATTACAAATTCGGCCATTATGTGAGTCTAAATACGTAGCATCTCCAGTATGGTCTATATATTCATAATCTTCTCTAAAATAACCATTAAAAAACGTTTGTGTTCCTACCACTTGATTAATGGCTGGACCATTTGTTCTTAATCCAGTAGGGTATGATTTTAATTGGTAACTTGATTTCATTCGAGTTATAGCTCCAGTTCCATTAGTATTGGTGTAGGCATAAGCCCCATAAATTGGAAAACCATCATAGGCAAATCCTATTAATGGAGAATGTTGAGTTGGGTTAATAACATATAAACCATCGGATGGATAGGCATCACACACATTAGAAAGAATATTTAAATCTAAATTAAAGGCACTTGGATTTTGGTGATGATGGTAATTTCCCATTGCTGGATGTGCTTTGGCACAATCAAAACCACCTCGTTCAGCCGGGATAGCGTCTCTACTCCATTCTTGTGTTGTACCAGGGCCGCCAGCACAAGGAGGATTTCCAGGTCCGCCACAAAGCGCACCAGTTGCATTATTCCAAGCCACACCATCACGGTAATCAAATAAGGCAACTCCGTTTTTAAAAACGCCGATGTTTCCTCCTGTTGTAGCTACAGTTCCAGAGCCTTGAACGGGATTTAATGGAATTCTAAATATTTTATTTTGAGCTGTTGCTATTGAAGGGTTTCCAGGAAAAGGACCAGTTATATAGGCAGGAATTCCTGTTGCTGAAACATAAGCATAGGTTGTATTATATTGAACGGTTTGAACATTTGCCAGAACTGCATCTACAATGGGAGTAGGGTTGCCCGTAACATAATGACGACCAGTAATTCCTGTAGTATTAATTAACCATCCATTTATGGCTGGATTAGTTTGTGCATAGGAAACTGCAGAAAGTAATAGTAATAAAAGTAGTTTTCGCATAATGTAAAATTTGTTTTTATAACGGTTTAGACGATAGATGTTTTAAATTCTTGTGTTGGTGTTTTAAATTTTATTCTTTTGGAAAACTAAATCGTTTATCCAATAGAAATTCATTATCAGTTAAGGTTTTTAAAAACAATACCAAATCTACTCTATCATTATCCGATAAGTTCATTGGCTTCGCTAATTCTTTTGGCAAACTTTTATCATTACCTAAAGAATTGTAATGTTTCACTACTTCGGTGAGGGTTTTAAATCTCCCATCATGCATATAAGGAAATGTGAATTGAATATTTCGCAAAGTAGGAACTTTAAAACGAAGATTATCTTCTTTTTTATTAGTGATTTTAATTCTTCCTAAATCATTTAAAGTAGTGTCTAATGCCAATCCGTTTTTCTCAAACTTATCATCACTAAACAATGGCTCTTTATGACAAGAAGCACAATTGGTTTTAAATAAACTATAGCCTTTTTTTTCTTGCTCTGAAAATTCTAATTCATTTCGAATCATTTTATCATAGTTAGAGTTTGAAGATTTTAACATTATTGTAAATTGAGCTAACGCCTTAAAAAGTCTTTGGCTTGTTACTTTTTCATCGCCAAACGCTTTAGTAAACAACTCTCTATACTTTGCGCTATTTTGTAATTTTGTTATAATATTTTCTAATTTTTCATCCATTTCTAATGGATTCGTTATCGGATTAATAGCTTGTACTTCAAGATTATTTATTGCACCATCCCACATAAAATTTTTATTCCAAGCCAAATTGACAAGCGCCATTGAATTTCGTGTACCAATTTTTCCTTCTATTCCGTGACTCAATTGATGATCAACATGGGTAAATCCGGTTTGTTGCAAATGACAACTTGAACAAGAAATAGTGTTATCTCTAGATAATATTGGATCGTAGAATAAATGTCGTCCAAGTTGAAATCCTTCTTCTGATAATGAGTTTTTTTTGAAATCGTAAATTGGTTTTGGCCAACCCTTGGGAACTTCAAAATATAGCGGTGTATTATAGCTTTTGGAAAAAGCCAAAATCAATAGGATTAAAATTCCAAATCCAAAAAAAGTTACAGTTTTCTTCATTCCAAATAAAACATTTTTGTACTGATGTCAGCCAAATCCATAGCAACTTCTCCAGGTATCATTACGGAGTTTGTGTTTTTTAAATCTATTTCAGATAAAAGTATAGCAACATCAATGGCAATAGTTATATCACCTATACTGTTAACAGTTATTACTTTTTTTCTCATAGCATAATTGGGTTGCATATAACCGCCAATATGAAATTGGAATCCATTTTTTTTGGTATGACAACTCGGACTTTTCCCCTCAATTTTCATATTAATATACCCACTTTGCCATGCCCAATACATTCCTTTTATAGGATCTAAATCGCCAGCCATTGCTCCGGAAGTATTTGTTAAACTGTCTATGCCAATATTGAACGTAACTTTGGAAATAATTTTATCTGAAATTTTAGTAATTGGAATGTGGCATGAATTAGGATTATTTATGTCGAGCAGGTGATAGCTATTTTTTTCTTTGGAAACCGTTTTATCAGTATAGGCAATTTCTATATTTGAAATATAACATTTAAAGGTACTAATCGATATGGAATCTTTTTTAGAAGTGATATAATTTTTATGAAGGACTAAAGGAAATTTATCAAAATTAATTTTAAAATTTACATGTAGCGAATCTTTGTTTTGAGCAACTAACTGAAAACATCCCAATATTAAAATAGTAATCCAAGTCTTTTTAGTCATGTTTTGGTCTTGGTGGTTTGTTTGGTGAAAATAATTTTGATAACTCTTCAGTCAATTCATTAAAATCTTCTAATTGGTCTTTATTACATAGTTTTTTAACTTCTTCAAAATGTTTGAAATGGGTTATCTCAATTTGCTTTTGATTGGTATTGATAACAGCAATCAAACTATCTTTTACTTTTAAATCCAGTTGAGATTCTTTTAATTGAGAATACAATTCAATCTTAGCTTCTCGAATCTCGGAGTCTAATTTTTTAATTTCACCTCTATGCCATTGGATAATTTTATCATAATCCTTTTGTTGATTAACATCAAAATGCAATCTATTTATAATTATTTCTCTAGGTATTTGTCTTCCTTCTGGACGATCGTGTGTTGGTTTGTGACCTTTTGGGCCACTAATGAATAAAAATCCTAGTGTAGCAAGATTGAGTACTAATAACCCAATAACTGTAATCGTTAACAATTTTGTTTTTTCCATAATTATTGATAAAGCTGATTGCTTTTATTTAATTCGTTTTCAAAATAAGTGGTTGTTGAAGTTTTGTTTTTTTTAGTTTTCGAACTTAGAACGCTACAATTCAATACCACTAAAACTGCCACGGAAGCAGCAACCAACCAAATAATTTTTTCTGAAACTTTATTTTTATTTTTTATTTGAGCTTGAATTTTTGAAAACAAGTTATCACTTGGAACTACAGGTGTTAATCCGTTAGTGCTGTTTAAAATAGTTTCTATCCAATTATTTCTTTCCATGCTTTTGCTGAATTAAGTACAGTACTTATTTGACGAATGTTATTATTTTTTCTTGCGGTGGTTATTGAATCTTTGTGATAATTTATCTTGAAGCGAAACCTTTGCTCTAAAAATAAGCGATTCCACAGACGAAATACTCAATTGCATAATATCCGAAATTTCAGGATTACTCAAACCGTCAAGTTTTGAGAGTAAAAAAGCCGTCTTCTGATTTTCGGTTAAGGTATTGATTACTTCAAATAGAATTGCAGCATCTTCTTTGTTTTCCATCAAAATTCCCGGATGTTCAAAAGTAGCTGTGTTAAGGTATTCGTTTTCGTTTTGACTTTTCTTTCCAAAAATAAAAAAGCGTTTCTGACTATTCTTTTGCTTGATACAATCCAAACATTGATTTATCGTAATGCGGTAAATCCAAGTTTTATGTGATGATTTCCCGTTGAAACTTTCAAGCGAATTATAAACCTTTACAAATACATCTTGAGTAATTTCTTCTGCATCTTCTATATTTTGTAGATAATTTAACGCCACATTGAACACGACTGTTTTATATTCGCGATATAATTTTTCAAAATGGAATTGGTTTTGAGTCATTTGGCTAGGTTCTCAATTTTAGTCGTACAATGATACTAAAGGTTTAAATATAAATGATTTTTTCGTGAGTATAAATTATTCTATATTTGACCATTCGTTAAAACAACAAACCAAACTTTTTTACAAATGAAATTATTAGAAGGAAAAGTAGCCATCATTACTGGAGCCAGTAGAGGAATAGGAAGCGGAATTGCTAAAGTATTCGCGCAACACGGAGCCAATGTAGCTTTTACATATAGTTCTTCTGCTGAAAGTGCTTTGGCATTAGAAAATGAATTATCGGCAATGGGAATTAAAGCCAAAGGATATAAATCAAATGCAGCCGATTTCAATGAAGCCCAAAAATTGGTTGATGATGTGATGGTTGATTTTGGTAATGTAGATGTCTTAATCAACAATGCCGGAATTACCAAAGACAATCTTTTAATGCGTATGAGCGAGGAAGATTTTGATAAAGTCATCGAAATCAATTTGAAGTCGGTTTTCAACATGACTAAAGCCGTTCAAAAAATCATGCTTAAAAATCGAAATGGTTCTATAGTTAACATGAGTAGTGTAGTAGGAGTTAAGGGTAACGCTGGTCAAGCAAATTATGCTGCTTCAAAAGCAGGTATGATAGGTTTTACAAAATCTATTGCTTTAGAGTTAGGGTCAAGAAATATAAGATGTAATGCTATTGCTCCCGGATTTATAGAAACGGAAATGACAGCAAAATTAAATGAGAATGTAGTGCAAGGATGGAGAGATTCTATCCCGTTGAAACGGGGTGGAACTCCTGAAGATGTTGCTAATGCTTGTTTGTATTTTGCCTCTGATTTAAGCGTCTATGTTTCTGGTCAGGTGTTAAATGTTTGTGGAGGCATGTTAACATAATTCAAATTTGAACGAAGTTCAATAAAAATATTAGGATATTTTATAATGACAAAAAATACAGTTTTATTGCTCTTACTATCTTTAGTTATTGCATTGACTGTTGCTGGATATCACTATTTGTATAAAGTCAGGATAAAGTCAAAGACCTCCTATATTTTGGCGTTTTTACGCTTAATTTCCATATTTGGATTATTACTTCTTTTAATAAATCCGATCCTTACAGTCAAAAAATATGAAATTGTTAAAACACCATTGCCCATCATTATTGACAATTCATCCTCTATAAAGAATTTAAATGCTGAAAAAACTGCAAGGGATCTTTTTAACGCACTTTCATCAAATAAATCCCTTTTAGAAAAATATGACGTTCAATTGTATCAATTTGACGCTGATTTTTTTCCTGCTGAACGAATTGATTTTAAAGGAAAACAGTCAAATATTGATCTCGTAGCAAAAAACCTGAAAAGCATATACAAAAATCAATTTTTCCCATCCATATTAATAACGGATGGAAATCAAACTTCTGGGGAAGATTATGTTTTTAAATTTAATCCCGAGAATAAAGTCTATCCTTTGGTACTCGGTGACACAGCAACTTTTTTGGATATAAGAGTTTCGCAGCTTAATGTAAATAAATATGCTTTTCATAAAAATAAATTTCCAGTAGAAGTTTTTCTTAACTATGCTGGTTCAAAGGCAATAAATGCAACTTTCAAAATTACGCAGGGAAATACGGTTTTAAACCAACAAACAATTTCCTTTTCTCCTTCAAAAAAAGCTGCCACTTTAAATCTTTTACTTCCTGCAGATAAAGTGGGTGTTCAAGTTTTAAAAGCATCTCTTTATTCCACTGAAAAAGAAAAGAACACATATAATAATTTTAAAAATTTTGCCGTAGAAATTATCGATCAAAAAACAGAAGTTGCCTTAATATCTTCAATATCACACCCCGATTTAGGCGCTATAAAACGCAGTATAGAATCTAATGCCCAACGAAAGGTAACATTGGTTAAACCTTATCTAGCTAAACAGTTAACTGATTACAATGTTTTGATTTTATACCAGCCTACAGTTGAATTTAAAGCTGTATTTGATCAAAATAAGAATGCAAAAATTAACACATGGATTATAACTGGAAATGATACCGATTTTAATTTTTTGAATCAAAATCAGGATAATTTCACCTTTAAAATGAGTGGGAGTAGTGAAGATTATTTGGCTATGTTTGATACTCAGTTTAATCTCTTTGCGATGGATAATATTGGTTTTGAAAAATTTCCACCATTGGAAAACTCATTTGGAACAATTAAGGCTATAGGAAACGTGAATAACGTTTTGTCATCTTCAATAAGAAATATTGAAACCAACCAATCATTATTGAGTTTTGTAGAAAATCAAGGTAAGAGAAATGCCTATTTGTTTGGTGAAAATATATGGAAGTGGAGAGCTGACTATTTTGTTGAACACAAGAATTTCTCAGAATTTGATGTGTTTTTAGATAAAACAATCCAATATCTTAGCACAAATAACTCTCGAAAATCTCTTGTAGTTAGTCATGAACGTTTTTATAATTCAGGTGATGCAATTGAAATTACAGCACAGTATTTCAATAAAAATTATGAACTCGATGAGAAAGCACGATTAACGATAGCGGTTACGAATACAAAAACCAAACAAACTAAAAACTTTGATCTTCTTAAAGCAACCAACTCTTTTCAGGTAAATTTAGATGGTTTAGTAGCCGGAAATTACGTCTTTACTGTAAAAGAACTAAATTCAAACGCATCTTACACTAGTAATTTTGAGGTATTAGATTTTGATATAGAAAAGCAATTTGTGAACCCAGATTGGAAAAAGTTAAACCAACTCGCGCAACAAACTAAAGGGAAAGCATATCTTTTTAACCAGTCAGATTTATTGGTGAAAAAACTAATGGCTGATGAAAGTTATAAAGCGATTCAAAAAACCAATTTAAAAAAATCGCCTTTAATTGATTGGGTTTGGCTACTTGTTATAATTGCTATTTCTTTGGCTACTGAGTGGTTTATTAGAAAATATAACGGATTGTTATAATTTTTTAATTGCTCTTTCTCAAAACAATTTTTCCGCCTAAATATGCCTTGGAATATAGGCAAATCCTAAGTCAAAAATGGTAAGCCAAACTGGAGAAGGAAGCATAAAAATGTTCATTATGCCAAAAATATGATAGAAATATTTATCGTCCCTACAATAAAGAGACTTGTAACTACTGCTAAAATGTTTTTTAAAATAGTCATAACAAATTCGTTTAGATTAAGTAGATTGAGTTTTGTTTCCTCTACCAAAATAACAAAATTCATTTGCAAAATCTTTTTAATAAAAACTTACTCAAAGACAATCCATTTTGCTTAAATTCGTAACTCTAAAAATAACATATGAAAATTGCAATTGTGTGCTATCCTACCTTTGGTGGTAGTGGAGTTGTTGCTACTGAGCTGGGTTTAGAGCTTGCGCATCGCGGACATGAAATTCATTTTATTACTTACAGGCAACCTGTTCGATTAGCACTTTTAAATTCCAAAGTGTTTTATCATGAGGTTAATGTTCCCGAGTATCCCTTATTCCATTATCAACCATACGAATTGGCTTTGTCTAGCAAATTGGTAGATATGGTCAAATTACATAAGATAGAGTTGCTTCATGTGCATTATGCTATTCCTCATGCTTATGCTGGATATATGGCAAAGCAAATGTTAAAAGATGAAGGCATTAAAATCCCAATGGTAACTACTCTTCATGGAACAGATATTACATTGGTTGGAAATCATCCGTTTTATAAAACGGCTGTAAGTTTTAGTATTAATAAATCTGATATTGTTACTTCTGTTTCAAATAGTTTAAAAGATGATACCTATAAATTGTTCAATATTAAAAAGGATATTCATGTAATTCCGAATTTTGTCGAGTTAGATAAAATTAGAAATGAAAATCAAATTTCTTGTCATCGTTCAGCAATGGCCACTAAAGAGGAGCGAATAATCACACATATAAGTAATTTTAGGAAAGTAAAAAGAATTTCAGATGTCATAAAAATATTTTACAAAATTCAGAAAAAAATACCTGCAAAATTAATGATGGTAGGTGATGGTCCTGAAAAAACTGAAGCGGAAAATTTGTGTAGAGAACTTGATATAGAAAATAGAGTTATTTTTTTTGGGAACAGTAATGAAATAGATCAGATTTTATCCTATTCAGATTTATTTTTATTGCCTTCAGAAACGGAGAGTTTTGGTTTGGCAGCACTCGAAGCAATGGCCTGGAGCGTGCCAGTAATATCGAGTAATTCGGGTGGTTTGTCGGAAGTAAATTTTGATGGAATTTCCGGATATCTTAGCAACGTTGGCGATGTTGATAGTATGGCTGAGAATGCTTTAAAAATACTTGCTGACGATGAAACTTTGGCTAAATTTAGAAAAAGTGCCTTGGAAATTGCACAACAATTTGATATCAAAAACATTCTTCCATTGTATGAAGAGCTGTATCACAAAGCCATAGAAATTCAAAATAAACCATAGCTCAATTAACTTTTAGCTATTTATTTTCTTCCTTTCAAACTTAACGTTATATTTGTTATTCTAGTCACAAAAAAGTATCGATTACAATTTTAAAAAATTCAACTAATGGCAGGAAATAGCTATGGAACTCTTTTTAAAGTCACCACTTTTGGCGAATCTCATGGTGAGGCTTTGGGTGGAATAATTGATGGTTGTCCTGCTGGAATTGAACTCAATTTCGAAGCCATTTATAATGAAATGCAACGAAGAAAACCAGGGCAGTCCTCTATTGTTACACAAAGAAAAGAAGAAGATGAAGTTAAAATTTTATCTGGTGTTTTTGAAGGAAAAACTACAGGCACTCCTATAGGATTTGTTATTCCAAATACCAATCAAAAATCGGATGACTACACTCATATCAAAGATAGCTATCGTCCAAGTCATGCCGATTATGTCTATGAAAAAAAATATGGTATCCGAGATTATCGCGGAGGGGGTAGGAGTTCGGCTCGTGAGACCTCGTGCCGTGTTTTTGCTGGCTCAATTGCAAAACAGATTGTTCCTACAATAAAAATTACTGCTTTTGTATCTTCAGTAGGCGCTATTTTTATTAACAAACCTTATCAAGAGCTTGATTTTTCATTAATAGAAACGAATGCTGTTCGTTGTCCAGATTTACTTACTGCTGAAAAAATGGAAAGTTTTATAAACGAAATACGAAAAGCTGGTGATACTGTTGGAGGAACGATTACTTGTGTGATCCAAAATGTTCCAATAGGATTAGGCGAACCGGTTTTTGATAAACTTCATGCCGAATTAGGAAAAGCAATGCTCTCTATTAACGCTGTAAAAGGATTTGAGTTTGGTAGTGGTTTTTGTGGTGCCGAAATGAAAGGCAGTGAACACAATGATCTTTATAATATTGATGGAACAACCAAAACAAATTTTTCAGGAGGCATTCAAGGCGGAATTTCTAACGGAATGGATATCTATTTTAGAGTGGCCTTTAAGCCAGTTGCCACTTTAATTCGTAAACAAGAAGCCTTGTCTAATGAAAATATAATTGTAGAACAACAAGGGAAAGGAAGACATGATCCTTGCGTTTTGCCCAGGGCGGTTCCTATTGTAGAAGCAATGGCTGCAATTGTAATTGCTGATTTTTATTTAATAAACAAAACATACCAGAAATAGTATTCGGTATTCAGTCAAAGTTGGCAGTGAACTATGCCTGAAAACTGCGACTGCGATTAAACACTAAAAAAAAATGACTACAACTCAAACCAAAAAAAAATCTGTCTTTTCCAATCTAACGGTGCAAATATTAATTGCTATGTTGTTGGGTGCTGCATTGGGAATATTTGTTCACTCAAATTATAATGAAACAGTTGCTAAAGATTTTAGTGGGTATATTAAAATGCTAGCCACTATATTTATTCGATTGGTTCAAATGATTATTTCGCCATTAGTTTTCACGACGCTTGTGGTTGGTATAGCAAAATTGGGCGATATTAAAACTGTCGGAAGGATAGGAGGAAAGGCAATGATTTGGTTCTTTTCTGCTTCTTTTATTTCGCTTTTAATAGGAATGTTTTGGGTAAATACCCTACAACCTGGTTTGGGATTGGATCTTGGTAAACAGGATATGTCTTCAGCGATTGAAGTTGCTGATAAAGCTAATAATTTTTCCGCTCAAAATTTTATAGAGCACATTATTCCAAAGAGTATTGTTGAAGCGATGGCAACTAATGAAATTTTACAAATTGTAATTTTTTCTATTTTTTTCGGATTGGCGGCTGCTTCAATTGGAGATCATGCAAAACCGGTAGTAAACGCTTTAGACAAAACGTCACATATTGTTTTGAAAATGGTGAATTATGTCATGAAATTTGCCCCACTTGGCGTTTTTGGTGCAATTGCAGGAGTTTTTGCTATTAGAGATTTAAATGATTTGTTACTTACTTATGCCAAATATTTTGGCTCTTTTATGGTCGGAATTTCAACATTATGGATTGTTTTATTATTAGTTGGTTATATTTTTCTCAAAAACAGAATGACTACTTTATTAAAACATATTGTAAGTCCGCTGATAATTGCCTTCGGAACAACCAGTTCTGAAGCTGTCTTTCCAAAATTAACCGAAGAATTAGAGCGATTTGGAGTAAAAGATAAAATAGTTTCTTTCATGTTGCCTTTAGGCTATTCCTTTAATCTTGATGGAAGCATGATGTACATGACTTTTGCCAGTATTTTTATTGCGCAAGCCTACGGAGTTGATCTCGATTTTGGTACTCAAATGACAATGCTGTTAGTATTAATGCTTACCAGTAAAGGGATCGCAGGCGTTCCAAGAGCGAGTTTAGTTGTCGTTGCAGCTACTTGCGGCATGTTTAAAATACCCATAGAAGGCATCGCTTTAATTCTTCCGATTGATCATTTTTGTGATATGTTTAGAAGTGCTACAAACGTTTTAGGTAATGCTTTAGCAACTACTGTAGTTGGAAAATGGGAAAAAAGATAAAAATAAATTGTATTATTTGTTTTTACTTTATTAAATTTGCACATTAATAACTTAAAATACTAATTTATGAAAAAATTTTTACTATCATTATTATTTGTTTGTTCGCTAGCTAGTGCTCAAGTAATCTTTCCTGTGGAAGGTTTTGAGGGAGCGACTTTCCCTCCAACTGGTTGGTCTACAATTAACACTGTAGCAACGCCTACCAATCAATGGAAATCATCAACTAGTGCAACTTTTGTTACTTCAGGTTCTCAATGCGCTCTAGTTCAGTGGGTTGCTGCAGACCAAGATGAGTGGTTAATATCACCTTCGTTTGATTTAACTTCTCCTAGTTCGGCTTACGCTAATTTTAATGCTGTACTTGGTTATGAGTATATGGTTGATCCAGTTCCAAATGGGAATTTATTCTTTAAAATCTCTACAGATAACGGGGTTACTTGGAATCAGTTGTGGGTTGAAGAAGATTATGGTGTTTATGCAGATTATGATACTTTGTCCATTAGTTTAGATTTGAGTGCATATTTAGGTAATTCAAACTGTAAAATAGCATTTAATTATGTTGCCAATGATGCCGATACTATTGGAATTGATAATTTTAGTGTGACGGGTTGTCCTTTAGTTCAAAACTTAAGTTTAACTGCTTTGACAGATACAACGGCTACTTTTACTTGGGATCCTAATCAAGATAGTTATGATATTGATTTTGGTCCGATAGCCTTACCTGAAGGAGCTGGTACATTATCAAATCAAACTGCTGCAACTTTACCTCTTACAGGCTTAACAGAAGGTACTGCATACAGACTTTATATTAGATCTAATTGTGCAGGAGGTGGGACAGGACCATGGGAAGGACCATTTAATCTTTACACATTGCTAACTACACCAACAACCTTACCATATAACTATGGTTTTGAAACAGGAACATTAACTACGGCAGGTTGGCAATCATCTACAGGTACCGGTGGAAGTTGGGGTTTATCAGCAGGTTCAGGTGCTCTTGTCCAAGATGGTGCTGGGTTAGCATTTTGTTCTAGCTCTACCACAGCCGCAACTATTGACTATTTATATTCTAGAGCAATGACACTTCAAGCAGGTGAAACTATAACTCTTCAATATTATATAAGAAAGTATAATGCTGTAGGAACAACTGCAGTTATTAACATGCGAACTAAAATTGGTGCTGCGGCAACTGCAGTAGCTCAAACAACGACATTATTAACTCACGCTAATTTCACACCATTGCTTTATACATTGCAGACTGTTAATTATACTGCTCCAGCTGCTGGTAATTATTATGTTGGATTTGAGTGTTACTCACCAACTCACTCTGCAACTCAACAAGCTTTTGTTTTATTAGATGCTGTTTCGGTTACTTCAAATTTATCAAACAATCAATTTAATTTACTTGATTCATTAAGTGTATATCCAATACCAGCAACTACACAAGTTAATGTTTCTTTGGATGATGCATTGTTGGAATCAATTGAAATTGCAGATTTAAATGGAAGAATTGTTAAATCATTAAAAGTTAATGCTACTTCTACTACAATCAATGTATCTGATTTATCAACAGGTGTTTACATGATGAACATTAAATCTGATAAAGGTAATACTGTTAAGAAAATTGTTAAGCAATAATTTTTTAATTAAAATAATAGAAAAGCCATCAGAAATGATGGCTTTTTTTATGATAAAAATTTAGATTTTAGTTCTGAATGCGGTATCATACAACTCTCTTTTTTGCCAAACCATTTGTATCTGTTTTTGGCAATGTAATCATATAATAAGTTTGTTATGGATTTCGGTAACACCGAAAAGAAACTTAAAAATTTGTACAAACCATTTAATTCATTGGCAATTTTAAAAGCCGCTTCTGATTTGATATAATAGGCAATTCCGGGTTCATATAAAACAATGCTGTCAATCGTTTTGATGTCAACTCCAATATGATTTAAAATTTCTTTACCCAATTTTGTTTGAAGAGAAACAAATCGGAAAACATCTTTTTTATCGTGCCTTATAATAAATCGAACTGAGGTATTGCAAAGATTACATATGCCATCAAATAATATTATTTTTTTATCTTTTGGTAAAGTTAAAATTTCCATAACTCTTTTTATTTTATTTTGCCTGAACGAATTCAAGTTGTTCCAAATTTACTTTTGAAGTAAACACACCATAATTTACAACCGCTTTATTTTTTTCAATCTTATCAATAGTGCCAGTGGCTTTACCATCAAACATAC
>Ga0208951_1000845_pt1 | contig 13911 bp, 13 predicted proteins | sample GreLakmeMI27MSRF_FD_187702 | JGI IMG/M metagenome (GOLD analysis project Ga0208951, IMG submission 187702) | Freshwater lentic microbial communities from great Laurentian Lakes, MI, USA - Great Lakes metaG MI27MSRF (SPAdes) | ecosystem: Environmental > Aquatic > Freshwater > Lake | place: Great... | reverse complement strand
TTCTGGCACGCCATAAGTCCAAGAACCAGCGTAAGTTCCCCCGTAATAGGTATGCCAATCTTTGTTGTCTTCTAAGCGAAAATCTGCGCCAAGATCAACAATCAAAACATCATCTGGTAACTGCGCGATTAATTCAGCAGAGGCGCCGTGCGGTAGTGCAAGGAAAACTAAATCATGATTTGCTAATGCGGCCGCAGTGGATTCAACGAAAACTTTGCTGGCAAGTTCTGGAACGCTGGAGAACTGCGGATGAATTTCGGCCAAGCTGGCCCCCACATTTGATCCAGCTGCGATCGCGCCAAGAGCAAAGTGTGGGTGGGCATGAATAATGCGAATCAGTTCCGCCCCGGCATATCCAGAGGCGCCAACAATTGCTGCCCGTTTCATCGATTCTGTGGTCATACACTAATTATACGCATAATTGCATAAATGCATAATCCAAAAAGCCCGATTTCTGGGGACTTTCCTTAGGATGGCGCCCAGCGGCTTGCGCCAAATTACTACCGTAAAGTGGCGCCGAATGCCTTAGCTGCTGCGTCCACGCCAGCTTGGCGAGCGGCAGCTACTTCTTCGGCGGCTAAAGTGCGATCTTGCGCGCGAAAGCGAAGCGCAAATGCCAGCGACTTATGACCATCGGCGACTTGGGATCCTTCGTAAACATCAAAGAGTCGAATGTCTTCCAGTAACTCCCCTGCGCCAGTTTTAACTACATTCAAAACATCTGTTGCCCCAACATCAGATTTGACCACTAGGGCAATGTCTTCTTTTGCAACCGGAAATGTCCAAACGCTAGGTGCTACCGCAACCACATTTGCAACTTCAAGTAACGCGGACAAATTAAGTTCTAGTGCCACACTTCGCTTTGGCAGTCCCAAGTTTTCCAGAGCCTTTGGCGCAAGTTCGCCGGCGTAACCCAAGTGAACGCCATTTGCAGATAACGCTGCGCAGCGACCAGGATGCCAAGGCGCGTATTCGCCAGAAGCGACATCAATTGTTACGCCCAGTTCCAGGCCAAGTGCTAGGGCAATTTCAATAACGTCATTCCAAGCAGCTGGCGTTGGCTTTGCGCCAAGGGCAGCCGGACGAATTGCGCCAGTTAGTAGAACTCCAAGGTGTAACGGTTGCGCTGGCAATAGCGCGACAAGTGAATCGATGTCCTTTTCACTTGGACGCTTGGTAACTGCAGGTCGCGGCGGATTGGTGACTCCAGTGCCACTTTGGTTTGCAGTTAACAAACTGACGGAAGAGATTTCAAATAACGAAACATCCGTGAAGCCACGAGAAAGGTTTCGCGAAAGCGCTCCAGCAAGTCCTGGCAACAATGTGGTGCGCATTAATGGTTGTTCATCCGAAAGTGCGTTAGCTAGTTGCACTGCGTGCCGGCGCGAGTCATCGGCAGGAATTCCAAGTGCATCAAATTCCACGACTCCAACGAATGGGTAATTGCGAACTTCAACTAACCCACGTCCAGCTAAATGCAAACCAACTCGGCGTTGCAGTTTTTGCGCTGCAGTTAGTCCCCGACCAGCAGGGGCAGTTGGCAAAGTGGCAGGAACTTTTTCATAGCCATCGATACGAATAATTTCTTCAACTAAATCAATCGCAGCTGCTAAATCTGGTCGCCAGGATGGAACGCGCACTTTCCACGGATCACTGCTTGCATCAACTACGCAACCCAGCGCCGTCAAGATCTTTTCGATGTTGGCGCTCTGGTAAGTGTGGCCGGCAACTTGCCCTGGCATTGTTGGATCAAGGGAAATCACGGTTGGGTTTGGGGCTTGTTCAACACCCGAGGTGCCTTCAAAAGTTGCGCCGCCGTGTTCCAGTAACAGTTCGGCGAATCTGGCTGAAGCAACTGGTGGCAGCATCCGATCAACGCCGCGTTCCAAGCGACGGGAAGCTTCCGAGGAAAGTTTGTGGCGGCGACTTACCCGAGCAATATCAACAGGATTAAAGTGTGCGGCTTCTAAACAAACCCGGGTAGTTGTTGCTGAGATTTCGCTGTAAGCACCGCCCATCACTCCGGCCAAGGAAAGTACGCGCACATCATCAGCAATTACTAAATCAGTTGGTGACAAAGTGCGCTTGATGCCATCGAGGGTTTCAAGTTCTTCACCTTTTTTCGCCCACCGCGCCCGAATAGTTCCCGTGATCTTGTCGGCATCAAAGGCGTGAAGTGGTTGACCAAGTTCGAACATTACATAGTTAGTTAAATCAACTGCCAACGAAATTGACCGCACTCCAACGGCTGCCAGACGAGACTTAATGAAATCCGGTGTTGGCGAGGCAGGGTTGTAATTACCAAGGGTGCGAAGTACCAATAGATCGCAAGCTTCATAGTCATCACTTGCGGCTTGAATCGCAGTCCCAGCGGCTTCTGGCAGTTGCGCTAATTGCGCGCCAGGATCAACGAAGGCAACACCTTGGGAGATCGCTGCTTCGCGAGCTATGCCACGCATACTTAATGCGTAACCACGATCTGGGGTAACTGAAATGTCTAATACTTCATCGCCAAGACCCAAGATTGGAAACGCATCATCACCAGGTTTGCCTGAGTTCGCTGGTAAAACCAAAATTCCATCATGTTCATCGCCAATGCCCAGTTCGCGAACGGAACAGATCATGCCATCAGAAATGTGGCCATAAGTTTCGCGCGTTGCAATCGTGAAATCACCTGGCAACGTGGTGCCTGGCAACGCAATTACAACTGTGTCACCTACAACAAAGTTACTCGCGCCACAAACAATCCCGCGAATTCCTGGAGTTTGGGAATTGCCATGGGCTGCGCCCACTTCTACCTGGCACCAGCGAATTGGCTTTTTGTAATCGGTAAGTTCTTCAATTTCTTTGACGCGACCAATCACCAATGTGCCGCGAACATCGCCAACTGTGTCAACGCCTTCAACTTCAAAGCCAACCTTTAGCAATAACGCAGAAATTTGGCGGCCGGAAAGATTTTCCGGAATTTCGACAAACTCGCGCAACCAAGAGACTGGAATTTTCATTAGACACCCAGCCCAAATGCGCGAGTGAAGCGGACATCGCCTTCAACCATGTCGCGCATGTCAGTTATGCCATGACGGAACATCAGAGTGCGCTCAAGACCCATACCAAATGCAAAGCCGCTGTAGATCGTTGGATCAATACCGGTAGCAACTAGAACCTTTGGATTGACCATGCCACAGCCGCCCCATTCGATCCAGCCCTCACTGCGACATGTGCGACATGGTGCATCTGGATTATCAACCGAGGCCCCGCGACAAACGAAGCACTGCAAATCAACTTCAGCTGAAGGTTCAGTGAATGGGAAGTAAGAAGGACGAAGTCTGGTCACAATACCTTCACCAAACATTGCTTGCGCAAAGTGATTCAACGTTCCCTTGAGATCAGCCATAGTGATGCCCTTATCGATGACAAGGCCTTCGACTTGGTGGAATACCGGTGAGTGCGTGGAATCAAGTTCGTCAGTGCGAAATACTCGGCCCGGGCAAATTACATAAATCGGAAGTTCGCGAGTGAGCATTGAGCGAATCTGCACTGGCGAAGTGTGAGTGCGAAGCACGATTCCAGACTCCTGGGTACCGATGAAAAAAGTGTCTTGCATAGTTCGCGCAGGATGATCTGGCGAAATGTTAAGCGCATCGAAATTGAGCCACTCGGATTCAACTTCTGGGCCTTCAGCTAGTTCATAACCAAGAGCAACGAACACATCAGTAATTTGTTCTTGGATTGTGGTTAGTGGATGCCGGCCGCCCTGCGCGCGAACACCAGTTGCAGTTGTAACGTCCACCGCTTCTTCTTTGAGCAGTACTGCGTCGCGAAGTAATTCAAGTTCATCCGAACGCTTAGTTAGGGCAGCGTTTACCTCACCACGCGAAATACCCATGCGCTTGCCAGCTTCAGCTTTTGCTGCTGGCGGCAGTGCGCCAATCTCGCGATTAGCCAGAGCAAGTGGTGAGCGATCTCCGGTGTGAGCTAGGCGAACTTCTTTTAGTTCATCCAGGGTGGTTGCACCAGAAATTGCCGAAATTGCATCTTTGACGTACCCAGCCAAGACTTTGACCGACAAGGTAGTGACTTCAACTGGGTCAAAGGACTTATTTGGCGCGCTCACTCGATGATCTTATCGGCAAAAAGCCTTGGCAACGTTGAGCGCGTGAGGTCAGCAGGGAAAAATACTTGAAATTTATCCGGCCCAAGACATTGCCGCGTTAAGCACCTGGGGGCGCGAGTCGGATTTGATCCAAGATTTCCATAACTCGAATGGATTCGCCAAGAGTTGGCAACCAGCCTAAATCACCTGTGATGCGGGATCCGAAATCTTGAATCATTACTTGGAATGGATCAATCGGAGCAAAGTCTTCTTGACGCGCCCCGATACGAAGCGACGATGCGCTATTCCAAGATGTGAAAGCCTCATTTCCGACACACTCCAGTTGATTCAAATCCCCAGTCACAACTAGGCGTTGCTGCTCTGGGCGTTCAAATGATGCCAGCGCCCTAACTTCGATTCGGTTGGATTTAGTACTGCTCAATTGAGCAGTGACCTGAGTTGTCATGTCGATACCCGTTGGCCCGATATTTCGATCCAACTCTAAAATCTTTAACTCGCAAGCAATGCCTTGCAGCGCAACCCAAGTGTGAACTTGGTAAGGACCAACGTCAAGCAAGCTACCGCCGCCAAACTCTGGCGTAGTTCGGTAGTTGTCAACAAAATCTCCCGGGAATGTGAAAACGGAATCAATTGAACGTAGTTCGCCTAACTCGCCAGCGTGCACAATTTCTACCAGGCGCGAAAAACGTGGATGCCAACGCGTCCAAACAGCTTCCACGAGCAGGCGATCATTTGCCGTTGCAGCAGCGGCCATTAATTGCGCTTGCGCGCTTGTTGTGGCAAGGGGCTTTTCACACAACACATGCTTACCTGCGTTTAAAGCTTTGATTGCCCATTCACAGTGCAAGTGATTCGCCAAGGAAATATAAACTGCATCAACATTTTGATCCGCAAGCAATTCGTCATAAGAATTATGAACTTTAATCGGTTCAAATGCGGCAGAGCGTTTTGGGTCGCGACTGGCAACCGCTTGCAAAGTTGCATTCGTGGCGTTCTTAACGGCTGGGACTAGGGCTGTTTTTGCAACCCAACTCGCACCAAGAAAGCCCCAACGAATGCTCATGTGCGGATTAGCACTGGAGTAACTGGGATTCCATTTACTAATGCTGATTCTTCAGCCGCCTGCATGATTGCCACAACATCGCGAGATTGTGTTGCAGTTACTGACATCGGCGTGGCATTAGTTAAGTAGTCAACTAGTGAGGCGTGAAATGCGAATGGCTCCGCAACTAAATGTGGGACAACTCGGCTGATGCCAGCAGAATTATTTAGGGTAAGAATTGCGGGCAAGTCAGCAACGCTCTCCCCCGCAGCTGGATCCCAGTTGCCAACTATTGCGCCCTTGGTGCCAAGCACAAAGAACTTAGGCTTACGAGCCGCCGCAAGATCAGAGTTTGTGAAGATCGCTTGCACGCCATCAGTGAATGTGATGGTCACCTGGGCGTGATCAGCATTTGTTACGTGATCCCAGACTCGCTTTTGGTTTAGCCCGCTGACGTTTTGAACTTTGGAAGGAATAACAGCCAAAATCTGATCAATAAAGTGTGAGCCCCAGTCAAAAATTGCGCCACCAGAAACTGCCACATCAGAGTGCCAGTACGAGCAGGGCTTTGAATACCCGCCAACAAAACTTTCGTAGTGAAATACTTCGCCTATCTCGCCGGCATCAATTAGCGATTTGATCGTGACGAAGTCAGCGTCGTAGCGACGGTTCTGATAAACCACCAGCAATAACTTGGAACTAGCAGCAAGTGTCATGAGTTCATCACACTGATCAGCAGTTAATGCCATTGGCTTTTCCAGCACAACATTTATGCCGCGACTAAGGGCAGCCTTAGCCCAGTCATAGTGACTATTTGGCGGGGTTGATACAACTACTAAATCAATTAAGCCAGAATCAAGCATTTGCGTAGCATCTGGGAAAGTTTTTACATCAGGAGCAAGTTCTAGCGCTGCTACTAAACGTTCGGGGTTGGTGTCACAAACTGCAGTTAGCACCATGCCTGGGGTAGCAAGTACTGCTCTGTTGTGCTCATCGCCTATTGCGCCATATGCCAGCAGCCCAACTCGAATATTTTTGCCAGACAAAGTCTTGACTCCTCTTAACTATTATTTACAACTTAACCCTACTCGTCGGTAGTTGTTCCCGCGCTTTGAAGGAGTTACTAGGAACTCTGCGCAGTTGCTGAAGCGTAAAGACAAAGCGCACTTGCAGTTGCAAGATTTAATGATTCTGCTTGACCATAAATTGGGATGCTAACAACTTGATCGGCAAGTTCAAGTACTTCTTTTGGAATTCCCCAGGCTTCGTTACCAAATATCCACAAAGTGGGTTTTACTAAATCAACACCGCCATAAAGTGATACGCCGCCAGCATCGGCAGCGAGCACTTGCATTCCAACTTCGCGCGCGGCACTCACAGTTTCGGCTAAATCTTGGCCAATCGCGATCGGCAAATGAAATAGCGAACCCACGGAGGCGCGGACAACTTTTGGGTTGAACAGATCAACTGAATCATTAGACATGATTACGCCATTTGCCCCAGCTGCATCGGCCACCCGAATAACTGCGCCGGCATTTCCCGGATCGCGCACCGCAGTTAAAGCAACTACTAATTTTGCTCCGGCTTTAAAGATTTCCGCAGGATTTTGATCCCACATCCGAACTACTGCTGTCATTCCTTGCGGGGTTACAGTGCTACTAAATTGCTCAATCACGGTGGCAGTGCAAAGCGTAATCTCAGCCCCCGAACTTTCCACGGTTGCCACAATCTCTGGGTAACGCTCTAACGCTTCTTGGGTCAAAAAAAGTTCAGTTACTTTTCCAGCGATGGCGCCTTCGCGGCAAGCTTGTGGGCCTTCTGCTAAAAATGCACCATCTGATTCGCGAAAACCGCGCTTTAAAAGACGACGTGCGCGCGCCACTTTCGGCGCGCGCACGTTCGTTAGAACTTCATTGTGCTGCATAGACAGATTAAGCAGATGCCTTAGGCGCTGCATCTGCTGGCAATGCCTTTGCTGCCAACTGAACTATTTCTGCAAATGCTGCTGGGTCATTTACTGCCATTTCGGCGAGCATACGACGATCAACTTCGATCTGCGCAAGGTTTAGACCCTGGATCAAACGGTTGTAGGTCATGCCGTTGGCACGAGCTGCAGCGTTGATGCGCTGGATCCAAAGGCGACGGAAATCACCTTTGCGGGTACGACGATCGTTATAGGCGTAAACCATCGAGTGCGTAACTTGTTCCTTGGCCTTGCGGTACAACCGGGAACGCTGTCCACGGTAACCACTGGCTTGTTCAAGTACTTCACGACGCTTCTTTTGAGCATTAACGGCTCTCTTCACACGTGCCATGACAAATCTCCTTTTCTATACCAAACTGCTGCGGCTTAACGGCCGAGTAGTTTGTTCGCTTTCTTAGCATCGGCTGGGGACAGGACTTGGTCGACAGAGAGGCGACGCGTACGACGGCTCGTCTTGTGTTCCAGAAGGTGGCGCTTATTTGCCTGTTCCTTCATTAACTTGCCGGTACCAGTAACGCGGAAACGCTTCTTGGCACCACTGTGGGTCTTATTCTTTGGCATGTTTTTCTCCTGCCTTGTCTTTGCTTGTCTTGGGATAGACAAGAAGTTTGGGTATTACTTTTCTTCTTTCGAAGTTTTCTTAGCTGCAGCCTTTTTAACTGCAACTTTCTTAGCTGCTGGTTTTTCAGCAGCAGCTTTCTTCGCTGCTGCCGGGGCCTTTGTTACCTTGGCAGCAGTATCAGAAGTCTTGGTTGCAACTTTCTTAGCTGCAACTTTCTTAACCGCTGGCTTTGGTGCTTCAACTGGTTTTGCTGAAACAACGGGAGCGCTCACAACTGGTGCTGGCGCAGCCATTACTTCAACAACTGGCGCTGGTTTGGCAACCGGAGTTGCAACAACTGGCGCTGGCGTTGTTGGAGCCGCTGGCACATATTCAGTTATAACTGGAGCTGGCTTTGCAGCTTTTCCTCCAGAACTCTTACGAGCTGGTGCAAGCACCATGGTCATATTGCGACCATCTTGCAACGGCGAAGATTCGATTACGGCTGCTTCGCCGATATCAGATGCTAAACGCTGCAAAAGTTTGTAACCCAATTCAGGACGGGACTGTTCGCGACCACGGAACATAATTGTGATCTTTACTTTGTCGCCCTGTGAAAGGAACCGTTCGATGTGACCTTTTTTAGTCACATAGTCATGTAAGTCAATCTTTGGACGTAACTTCATTTCCTTGATGACGGTATTGACTTGGTTCTTTCGTGCTTCACGAGCTTTAACGGCTGCTTCGTATTTGAACTTGCCGTAGTCCATAATTTTGCAAACTGGAGGTTTAGCTTCAGGTGCAACTTCTACGAGATCAAGATCAGCTTCCATAGCCATTCGCAATGCATCCTCGATACCGACAATGCCGACCTGCTCTCCAGCAGCTCCGACAAGACGTACTTCGGGCACACGAATCCGCTCATTGATGCGGGGTTCGATACTAATAAGTCCTCCTGTTGTTGACGGGCTACAAACAAACAGGATTCACCTGGATATGCACAGTTGTGCACGCATCGCTAAGTGCGATGTTTCCAGACCAACTCGACACCCATTGGGCGATGCGAGTGGGAACAATGTCCGCTTGTGTGACCAAAAGACTCAAGAGCCATTTAGTCGGTCAGGTATGAGTTTAACGCCATCTCGCCCAAGACTCATAATCGCTGGAATCGCTGGATATCTGGGCGCTACTACTCGTTTGAGATTGCTACTTCCAGTGGCCGATCTAGCAAAGCATTTAAGTCACTGCTTGCGATCACTTCTGTGATTGCCGTTCCCATGGTGGCAATTGGTTCGCTAATAGCTAGATGGATCGTGACTTCTTCGTCAGTGTCATCCCAGTGCGCCGCTTTAATGCCAGGCAATTGCGCAAGTGTTGCCACTACTTCATCAAGGGTGTCATCTAGAAGTTCTTCCCGATTTGGGCCAATTGCCAGGAGCGCAAGTAATGTGCCATCGATTGCAGTTGGCACCGGTCCGCCAACGTCGATGATTAAAGCGTCAAGTCCCTGCTCGATTGTGCTTTGCGCAACTGTATAGGCGATGCGGGGAATTGGGCGTGAGGATTCATCCCAAGCGGCAAGGCTGTCTGTGCCAGAAAAAGCAAGCAGTGCGCGTCTGCCATCAGCGCTATGAAATTCAACCGATGCCATGTGACTATCTTTTTCGGATGTGACGCCATCGATTACTTCCACCGAATCAAGTTCGGCAACTACTGGAACTAGCAACCGGGCAGTAAGAAGCGCATCAAGTAAATTTCGCGCAGATTCGGCAGTCGCGCTTTGGGCATAGTTACGAAGTACTGAGCGAATATACGGATCTGGGGCGCCATCGTCACCAGCAAAATCTGATTCTGGTAGTTGCGCGCCAGTGAAGTTTGTTGCCATTAATAGTTATATTCGGCAAGCGTGAATATCAGTGACAATAACGCCGCGGGCGCCTAAGTCGTAAAGCTCATCCATGACGCCATGCACTTGTTTACGTGGAACCATAGCGCGCACCGCAGACCAGGCCGAGTCATGCAATGAAGACACGGTTGGTGATTCGATGCCTGGGGTGATAACGCAGGCTTTTTCAATCAAGGTATTTGGAATGTCGTAATCAACCAATACATATGCGCGAGCAACAATTACACCCTCGAGGCGACGCACGAATACATCAACTGCGTTTTGGTCTGGGATGTCATTGCGCGAAATCAATACTGCTTGACTTTTGAAAATTGGATCGCCAATAACTTCAAGGCCAGCTTGTTTAAGTGTTGTGCCAGTTGCCACCACGTCAGCAACTGCGTCGGCCACACCAAGTCGAACAGCATTTTCAACGGCGCCATCCAAAGAGACAACCTCAGCGCTGACACCTTGGGTAGCTAACCAGTCATTTAAAATTGTTGGGTAGGAAGTGGCGATGCGTTTTCCTGCTAGATCTGAAACGGACTTCGCATTTTCTTTTGGAGCTGCCAGACGGAAAGTTGACGGCGCAAATCCAAGTTCCAAAATAGTGGATGCCTTAGATTTGGAATCTGCTAGTAGATCTTGTCCGGTGATACCAACATCTAGCGTGCCGCGTCCTACGTATGTTGCAATGTCGCGTGGCCGCAGAAAAAAGAATTCAACATCATTTTCTGGATCTTGCACAACAAGTTCGCGGCTACTTGCAGCAGCAGCGTAACCCGCCTCGCGAAGCATGTCGCGAGCTGGATCAGATAACTGACCTTTATTTGGAACGGCAACGCGCAACATGATTACAACTTTCGGTAAACGTCTTCAAGTGAAACATCACTTGCGATCATTAGGGCTTGAGTCCAATAAATTAATTGTGAAATTTCTTCAGCAGCGCGCTCTTTACTTTCGTGCTCTGCAGCCATCCACGCTTCGGCTGCTTCTTCCACAACTTTTTTACCAACGCTATGAACGCCTTGGGAAATGGCGCTAACCGTTCCAGAGGTGGTATCCCCTGCCTGCACCTTTGTGGAAAGCTCTGAAAAGAGTTCTTCGAATGTCTTCACATAATCGAGTTTAGTCGCCGTGAATAGCGCGCAAAACCGTCCAAGTATTCATCGCCGCGCTCGCTGCCTGCGCGCCTTTATCTTCAACACTGCCAGGTAGGCCCGCGCGCGCAATGGCTTGGGCTTCATCGTCGCAAGTTAGTACGCCAAATCCCATAGGGACTCCAGTATCAAGTGCTACCCGAGTAAGGCCATCGGTTGCAGCTGAGCAAACATAATCAAAATGCGGAGTTCCGCCGCGAATAACCACACCCAATGCCACAACAACATCAGCCCCGGCAAGGGCGGCAGCTTTGGCAGCAATTGGTAATTCGAAAGTTCCCGGCACCCGGTGAATCTCTGGAGTTATGCCAGCTTCTTCAATTATTCGACACGCACCAGCGATTAAGCCATCCATGATTACGGCATGCCACGAGGACGCGACAACAACAACTCGCGAGCCATTAAATCCAGTTACTACTGATTCCGGAATTCCAGCGCGACTCACTTAACATCCCCAAAATGTAAGTCGTGTCCCATCGCATCGCGCTTTGCCGTTAAGTAAGCCATGTTGAAATCATTCGGTTCAATTTCAATAGCAACTTGCTCGGTGATCGTAAGACCATAACCTTCAAGGCCGGCGCGCTTAGTTGGGTTGTTAGTTAGCAGTCGCATGGACTTAACTCCCATGTCAACCAAAATCTGGGCGCCAGTTCCATAGTCGCGCGAATCAGCGGGCAGCCCTAACTCAAGGTTTGCTTGCAAAGTATCCGAACCAGTGTCTTGCAGGGCGTAAGCACGAAGTTTGTGAAGCAGTCCAATACCGCGACCCTCGTGCCCACGCATGTAAAGCACAATGCCGCGACCCTCTTGGGCAACTGCGCGCATGGCAGCTTTTAGTTGCGGCCCACAATCGCAGCGAAGTGAACCCAAGGCATCACCAGTTAGGCATTCCGAGTGCACCCGAACCAGCACATCATGGCCATCACCAATTTCGCCCATGCGCATTGCTACGTGATCAAGGCCATCTAAAATTCCTTGGTATCCGCAGATATCAAATACTCCAAATTCAGTTGGGAGCTGGGAAGTTGCCACAAGTTCAATTTGTGATTCATTTTTTCGGCGGTAGGCAATTAAGTCTGCGATCGAAATCATGAGTAAGCCATGTGTGTCTGCGAATTCGCGAAGTGCGGGAGCGCGCATCATCGAACCATCATCATGGACTACTTCAGCGATAACTCCAGCGGGAGTTAAGCCGGCAAGGCGAGCTAAATCAACAGCTGCTTCAGTGTGACCAGGGCGACGAAGTACGCCACCGGGCATAGCGCGAAGTGGAAAGACGTGACCAGGTCGGGTTAACTCAAATGGTTCAGTGGCCGAATCACACAGCACGCGAATTGTGCGGGAACGATCTGCTGCGCTGATTCCAGTTTCAATGCCATCACGGGCATCAACGCTGACCGAATATGCAGTGCCCTTTCGATCTTCGTTGATATGTGTCATTGGCGGCAGACCCAAACGATCAAGGGCTTGGCCTTCCATCGGAACGCAAATCACACCTGAGGTGTAACGATTCATAAAGCCGATTGCTTCAGGCGTGGATTTTGCCCCAGCCAGAATTAAGTCGCCTTCATTTTCACGATCTTCGTCATCGACTACGACGACTTGCTTTCCTTCGCGGATCGCAAGAATTGCATCTTCAATTGAATCTAACCGGGTCATCGCATAGCCACTAACTTCTCGACATACTTTGCCAAAACATCAACTTCCAAATTAACTCGATCACCAATTTGGCGCGTGCCTAGCGTGGTCTTATCTAATGTGGAAGGAATTAACGAAACGCTAAAAGTTACCTCGTCTACTGCTGAGACAGTAAGTGATGTGCCATCAATTGTGATGCTGCCCTTTTCAACAATGTATTTCAATAAATCAGTAGGTGGGGTAATTGTGACAACATCCCAGTTCTCTGAATGCACTCGAGCGCTGACTTTGCCGACTGCGTCCACATGTCCCTGAACTAAATGTCCCCCAAGACGCGTGGCTAAAGTTACCGGACGTTCCAGATTTACTGGCGAGCCAGATACTAAGTCGCCGATCGTAGTTCGATTAATTGTCTCGCTCATAACATCTGCAGTAAATGTGTCGCCATCTTGGACTGCAACAGTTAAGCAAACTCCGTTGACACAAATGGAATCCCCCAATGAGGCATCGCTAAGTACCAGCGGTCCTTGAATAGTTAGCCGAATGGCATTGTCAGGCAGCCCTTGGATCGCAGCAACGCGACCAAGTTCTTCGACAATTCCAGTAAACATAATCCGCCTTAACGAGTTTTGAAATGTATAAGTAGGTCTAATCCAACACGATCGAGTTGATATTGGGGAAATCGAGGAGCATTAGCAAGGGTATTAACGCCAAAAGAACCAATTGCAGGTGTGCCAGAACCAATAAGTACCGGAGCCTGGAACCAATAAACCTCATCCACTAAGTCAGCGGCCCATAAGGAATGTGCAATTGCTGCGCCAGCTTCCACAAGAACTTTATGAATTCCGTGCTCTTGCCAAAGTAATCTGATGACTTCGTTCAAGTCGCCCTTAATTCGAATTGCAGGCTTTGGGCCAGTGAAGATTTTTGCACTCTCTGGAATTTCGCGATCGCCAACAATTACTCGAAGTGGCTGATCATCCGCACTCAAACTGCGAACTGTAAGTAATGGGTCATCCGCCAGCACAGTTCCGGTACCAGTGACAATCGCGCCGACACTTGCTCTAATTTCTTGCACTCGTTCGCGAGCTGGCTCACCAGTGATCCATTGACTTGTGCCATCTGCTGCGCTTATGAAGCCATCTAGCGAAGTAGCCGTTTTCCAAATTACCCAAGGTCGATTGTTTTCGTGCGCAAAATTCCACGAAGCATTTAGTTCGCGCGCTTGATCTGCCATGACATCAAATTCAACAGTGATTCCTGCGTCAATTAATGTTTGGGCGCCGCCAGCCATTGCCACGTTTGGATCGCGCTGGGCAATTATTACTTTTGAAATTCCAGAGGCGATGATTGCTTGTGCGCATGGTCCAGTTTTTCCTTGCGCATTACATGGCTCCAGAGTGCAATACAAAGTTGCCCCTTTTGCTTTCTCGCCAGCTTGCGCAATGGCAGCTACTTCTGCGTGCGCGCTGCCGCTGCCGTTATGAAAGCCCTCGCCAACAATGTTTCCGGCGTCATCAACGATCACTGCGCCGACGATTGGATTG
>Ga0208951_1000844_pt1 | contig 13912 bp, 17 predicted proteins | sample GreLakmeMI27MSRF_FD_187702 | JGI IMG/M metagenome (GOLD analysis project Ga0208951, IMG submission 187702) | Freshwater lentic microbial communities from great Laurentian Lakes, MI, USA - Great Lakes metaG MI27MSRF (SPAdes) | ecosystem: Environmental > Aquatic > Freshwater > Lake | place: Great... | reverse complement strand
GCGCGCGGCGTGCGTGCTAACGAAACGAAACTGGCGATCTGGTGTGCCACGTCACGCCTCCCTGCCACGTCACCCCAGCGCTCCCTAAGCTACAACTACAGTAGTTTTGCAGCTTTGAAGCCTACTGTAGCCTATTGTAGCTTTTGGAAAGCTACAGGAGCATACGGATCCCTGTGAGACACTGACCACATCCACCACAACGTGCGTGTGTTCGAGATCGTGTTCGACGACGAGGTGGTTAAAAATTGACCGTTGACTGTACAGCCCGGGCGGCCCGTTCCAGCTTGCGTCGCCGCCATGCGTCCGGCTTCGCACGCGTCTCGCGCCGCCGTTCCGGGCGCGCAAGGGTCCGCGCCGGGTAGGCTGTGCGTTTCGCCGGGTGCGGCGCACTCAAGCAGGGCGGCACCTGCACCGCTCCCCAGAAGACGCAGTGCAGCTCGCCTGGGCGCGCAGCCCGCGCGCAGCAGCGCCAGCAGAGGGGAGGGCACGCCGTGGCTTTCGTGGGACCGCGCAGAGGAGGGCGCAGAGGAGGAGGATCCAGTGCCGCGCGCGCACTTGCCAAGCGCCTCCTCACGCGCCCTCCTGGCCGCATCCACCGGCCTGGCCTTCGGAGCGGTGGTGGACATCAGTCCCATGGGCGCTTTGTTTCCCCCAGCCAGAGGCCCGCAGCTGGTGGCTGAGATTGCCGCTCGCAAACAACCGCCGCCGCCGCCGCCGCCGCCGCCGGCCCTGGCCCCCGCGCTGATCGCTCTGGGCGCGAGCTACCTGCTTGGCTTTTTGACGGGCGCGCTGCTGTCGTCAAGGCGCGCCAAGAAGAAGGCTGCACTGGCTGCGTCGTTACGTCGGAACAGCGGTCGCGACGCGCTGCAGCGCGCGCGCGCGGTGCTGGACGTGTCGCTGGTCAGGGCACAGGCAAGCCCCTCCGCGGGCGCTGAGCCTCCGGAGCTGCTCCAGGCGCGAGCCGCTGCCGCCGAGGCTGGCCTGGCTGCACAAACCGCGCAGCTGCGCGAGCTGCAAGGCGCTCTAGCCATCGCCGGCGCCGAGTTCGAAGAAGCGCTTTCCGAGAAAGACGAAGCGCTTGAAGAGGCTGAGCTGCTGCGCCTCATCTTAGAGGAGAAGGAAGCGCAGCTCAAGGCGTTGGAGGAGCTCGCATCGGGAGCCATGAAAGCGGCGGAGAGCGGCAGATGAGGCGTCATGCGCTCGAGTTTCACGTGATCACATACATCTACGTCTCATGTCACGTCGTCCAGCGACTCCCACCGCCCTGCACTGCGCAGCGCAGCTTCTCGCTCCTGGAACAGCTGCGAGCCCAGCTGATACAGCGCAACGTCCAGCGCGTTCTCACGCTCCACCGCAGCGCGCACGGCGGCGGGCACGCGCGCGCGATCAAAGCTCAGCTGACTTCCGTCATCGTAGCGAAGCCGCTCCAACGCGCGCCCGCGCCGCGCAGCCATGCGCTCCCGCTGCCGCTTCTCGCAGTGGCGATACGCCCTTGCCAACGCGCCCGGGCTGCCGTCCCTTTCCCCGCGGTCCAGGGCCTGCTGAGCAGCTGGATTGCGCTCGAGGGCGGCCCGCTGCTGCGCCTCTTTGGCATCCCCCCCCGATCGGTAGGCGCCCCCCGACAGGGGCCTCTCCAGCGTGGCAGCAAGGAGCGCCACGCTGCCGTCCAGACGCTCTTTGAGAGACACGACGGCCACCTCTTGACGCAGCCGCTGCGCGGCCATCGCCTGCATCGCCCGCGCAGCCATCGGCGCTTCGCGCGCGCACAGCCGGAGGCGCTGCGCGGTGCGCGCGTGCCTGGCGTCCGCAGGGGCGTCCCCCGAGCGCGCCGTGTTGTTCGTCACCCCAAGCAGCTGGTAGCTGGCGCCGTTGTGCAGCACGTCCCTCACCGCCGGGTGCTCCACGAACTGCAGCAGCGACAGCACAAACGGGGAGGAGTAGCCGCCCTGCTGGTCGTCACCCGGCGGGGGGCGCGGGGGGGCGCGCCTACCGCGCGCCACCCACCGAGCGTGCATGTCCGTGCGCAGCAGCGGCACCAGGACGGACCAGGGCCACACCTGGGTGGTGTCTGTGCGCTCGGGGGCTCTGCTGGGGTTGGGGCGCTTGGCGGTGAAGGCTGTGCGCGAGGCAACTTCCACGGTGAACTCGTAGGCGGACAGCAGCCGGTCCAGGGGGCGCCGCAGCTGCGTGACCACCCGCGCGCGGCCGGGCAGCGCCGCAAGCAGGCGGTGGTCGTCGTGGCTGCTGAGGAGCGCGCAGTGGGGTGCGCCCGCGTCGGGCCCCAGCTCCAGGCGAAGCTGGTCGTAGCTGCGCGGGCAGCGCTCCGAGGGCGCAAACGCGGGCTTCAACGCGCAAAAGAACAGCGAGCGACCAGCGGTGCGGGGCACTGGAAGACGTGGACGTTGTCAGCGCACGCGGCACACAAGCTCGCTCATCGCCTGCTCTCGCCACTCGCCAGCCAGCGCACCGTGCAAGAAGAAGGTCAGGTTCAGCGCCGGCTGTGCGGCGCGCAGCGCCCACGCCGCCTGCGCGCCCGTCACCCACTCCTCCGCGAGCGCATTGCAGCTGCCCTCGCTCAGCGGCGGCAGCGGCGCCAGAGGCTGCGCCACCACCGCGCGCCAAGGGGGACTCTGAGTGCCGACCCGACCCGCGTGAAGCCAAGCCAGCTGCGCGGCTAGCCTGGAGGAGGAGCCCAACAGAGCCAGCACTGTCAACGTGCAGCAGCCAGCAACCAGCGCTTGACGAGAAACGCCGCCCTCGCGACCTCGCCGACCTCGCAGCATCGCAGGCGCTCAAGGACGAGGCCTGGGTGAGAGGCAACAACACGTGGACATAGAAGCGGCGAGCGAGAGCGATGATCGAATGCTGGTGTCTGTCGTACAACTGACGCCGTGCGTACATTAGCCGCTATCTTGATGCGCCCGCCTCTGGCGTGAAGCCTCTTCACCAGCGCGTCACTGCTGGCATGTCGTTGGCTCTCCTGGGCCTGTGCTCCCCGACCCTGCGTGCCGCCTGTCCTGACAGCGCGCCTCGTCGCGCGTCGCCGACGGGTTCAGCGCGCGTGGGCCGCGTCAGGTTCTCTGCGCAGACTGGCGCCCTCCGTCTAGCGTGCGCCACCTCTCCCTCCCCTTCGTACGAAGAAGAAGATGAGGACGCGGACGAGGCGCCCTGGCTGCGCGAGCTGACCGAGCAGGCTGTGGTGGAGAACGAGCAGGAGCGAGCGGACGAGGAGAAAGCGCTGCGCGGTCGACGCGCCCTTTCGCGGCGGCTGACTGCGCTCGTGGCGTGCGCCTACCTAGCCGCCGTCTCCGCGCTGCTGCACTTCACGCCCGCGCTGCGGCACGTGCTGCGCGCCACGCCCCAACAGGCGGCGCTGGGGCTGCTGGCGCTCTACACGGCTGAGCTGGGGTGGCGATGCCACTGCGGCGTGCGCAGCTCGCTCAAGGTGCGCCGACTCTGCTGCGCGACGCAACACACCCGTTTCACGCTGTGGCGCGCTCAGGCGCTGCGCCGCTGCGAGCTGGAGGTGAAGCTGCACCGCGAGCTCGGCGGTGGAGCGTCCGGCGAGTCGCAGGATGACCCTGTGCTGATCGCTGCGCACACGTCGCAGCGCCGCGCAAAAGACTTCCTCACAGCGCTGGCGCTTGCAGCACCGGCGGAGCTCTGCGGCGCTGCGCTAGCTGCTGCGGCGCCTCACCCAGCCCCTGGCATCGCGCTCATGTGCGCCGCTCAGGTGAGTCCTCTCGCAGACGGACCACCTCCAGGCCCTGGAGGTGGGCCTCACGCAGCGCTGACGCGCCCCGTCGCAGCTGCCGCTGCGAAAGTGCTGCTGGATGCCAGACGAGGACGGCATCATTTGCCCCGTGACGGAGCAACTGCAGAACAGGCAGCTGCTGGCTGACGGTGTGGTGGTTGCGGCGGCGGGCGCGGCGATGATGGCGGGCGGCGCGGGCGGGGCGATTGCCACGGCAGTGCTTGCGGCAGCGCTTCTCGTCCAGGTGTCCCTTCTGCACGACTTGGCAACCGTCAACGACGCTGCGGGCTTGCAGCCCCTCACCATGCCGCCCGCGGTGCCGCTTCAATAGTGTCACGTGTTAAATACAGGAGTGTGTCACAGTGTGTCTCTGGAGCGGAGAAAGCGCTCGGGAGGCCTTGCATTTCCCTGCAGTTCCACCGCCCCGTCCTCCGCGCCCTCTCCTCCCGCCGGGCTGCCCTCCTGGGTGTGCTGGCCGCGCACGCAGCTGCGACGCGGCGGGGCGTGGGAATGTGAGGCGTTGAGGGGTGTGGGAAGCGAGTGCATGTCACGCACCCTTTGAGCGCGGCGAGCTGAGCGAAGGAGGCGTCGTGCGCGCCGCAGCAGCTCCACGCTTTGACGTTGCCAACAGAGAGGGGCTCGCCCGGGTGCACGAAGCAGGCGGCGCCGTCGCCTTCCACGTAGAGCTGTCCACAGCCGCGTCGTTGGCACTGCAGTTTGCCGTCCTTTCGACGCCCAACCACCGCCCCATCGCCAGGCAGCTGCTCCGCCACAAACACCTCTGGCCGTAGCAGTCGCGCGTCCGCGGCGCTCAGCAGCGACGGCTCCACCGGTGCGTGGTCATATACGTCTGGATTTTCGTCGCCTATCATCCTGCGCTGCGCCATCGAGGCAGAGTCGCAGACGCCGCAGGACGGGACGGGCGGGGGGAGCAACGATGCAAAAGCATGTTTCGAACGTTCGAACTGACCGCACCGCACGGTGCACACTGACGCTGTCACAACCTCACAACGCTGCCACGTTCTCAGTCCCGCGCGCTCTTCTTGGTCTGCTGCTGTTGTCTGAGCGCGGGCGCGTCCGCGATGTCCTTGACCACGCGCACCGCCGCCAGCACGACCGCGCGCGCCTTGCCCCTGCGCACGGGCCCCTGGTGCGGCGGCGGCTTGTATGCCCTCAACGCCAGAGAGGAGGCCACCACCGACACCGAGGAGAAGCCCATGGCCGCCCCAGCCACCCAGGGGGGTAACTGCACCCGGTATCGCGGGTAAAGTGCCCCCGCAGCAATCGGCAGCGCGCACAGGTTATACACCATGGCCCAGGCGTAGTTGTACCGGATGCGCTGCAGCGCGCAGCGCGACAGGTGCAGCGCAGTGGTGACGCCATGCAGGTCGGCCCGCATGAGCACAAAGTGCGCAGCCTCCACCGCAACGTCAGTGCCGGTGCCGATGGCCATGCCCACATCCGCAGCCGCCAGGGCGGGCGCGTCGTTGGTGCCATCGCCCACGAATGCGACGCAGGGGCCCCGACCCGCACGCTCACGCGACGCTGCCTGCGCGCGCAGGGCCGCAACAGCAGCAGCCTTGCCTGCGGGCGGCACACCCGCGCGCACGCGCTCGGGAGGGATGCCCAGCGCCGCGGCCACGGCGAGCGCGGTGCGCGCGTTGTCGCCGGTGAGCATGTGCGCTTCGATGCCGCTTCTTTGGAGCTGCGCCACAACCTCGCGCGCCTCCGGACGAAGCGGGTCGCTCACTGCGAACGCCGCCACGCAGACGCCTTGCATCGCCAGGCAAACGGTGCTTCTGGCGCGCGCCTGTTGGCGTTCAAGCCACGCGGTGGCGTGCGACACGTCCACGCCCTCGGCTGCCAGCCAGTCCGCGGAGCCGCAGCAGCATGCGCGTCCGTCAGACAGCACGCAGCGCACGCCCATGCCGGGCAGCACGGTGGCTTCTCGCGCGGGGGAGAAGAGCAGGTGCGGCGAAGGCGCCTCCACCTGCAGTCGCCCCTCCTCTGCCTCCTCCTCCTCCTGCTCCTCCTGCGCCTCAGCCTCCGCATGCGGCTCCTGCGGCGGGTCCCCCTCCTCGTCGAAGCAGTCGTCCAGGAGCTGGGCGCCGGCGAGAGCGCGGTGCGCGTGCGCGCTGAGCGCCCGAGCCAGCGGGTGGTCGCTGGCCGCCTCGGCGGCGGCCAGGGCCTGCAGCACGTCCTGTAGGCGGGGCGCCTGTGCGTGCGGGGCGGCCAAGAGCGCCCGCGCGGTGACGCTGGGCTGGCCACGGGTGAGGGTGCCCGTCTTGTCCAGGCACACCACCCCGACCCGGCCCGCCCGCTCCAGCGCGTCCCCTCCCTTGATCAACACCCCCTGCTGCGCCGCCACCCCCGTGGCCACCAGCACCGCCGTGGGCGTGGCCAGCCCCAGGGCGCACGGGCAGGCTGTGACGAGCACGGAGAGCGCAAACAGCAGCGCAAAGGCGAACGGGTGCACCCCAGCGGGCAGCCAGGCGGCGGGTAGCCACGCGGCGGCGGCCAGCCACCAGCAGCAGTGAGTGAGGAAGGCGAGCAGCACCACCGCGGGCACGAAGCGAGCGGCGAGCGCGTCCGCCACGCCCTGGATGGGCGCCTTGCACAGCTGCGCGCCCTGCACCAGCGCCGCGATGCGCGCCACCGCGGTGGCGTCCCCAACGGCGGTGGCGCGCATAATTAAAGGGGAGGTGACGTTCAGAGTGCCACCGCTCACTTGGTCTCCCGGACGCACAGACACCGGCCGCGCCTCGCCGGTCAGCATGCTCGCATCTACGTGGCTGCATCCGTGTGCGACGATGCCGTCTGCGGGCAGACGCGCGCCGGGAAGCACTTTCAGTGCGTCGCCCAGCTGGATCAGCTCAGCCGCAATAACACGCTCGCGCCCGTCATCCTCCACCAACACCGCGCTGCTTGGCGCCAGGCGCAGCAGGCGCGTGATGGCGTCTCCGGTGCGGCCTTTGGCAGCAGCCTCCATCCACTTTCCGAGCGCTACGACGGTGACCACCATCGCCGCAGTGTCGAAGAAGTTGTCGCTGGCGCCCAGTCCCAACGGGTGCCCCGTCACCACGCAGTGCAGGATGGATGCCACGCTGGCGAAGTAGGCTGCGTTGGTGGAGAGTGAAACCAGTACGTCCATGTTGGCCGCGCCGCGCCGCAGCGCCGCAGCAGCGCCCGAGTGGAAGCGCTGCGCGACGCCGAACTGTACGGGAGTGACCAGCACCCACTGCGCCATCGTGCCTGCAGATGCGCCTCCCAGGAGGACCCGCCTACGCAGTTTTGTGCCCAGCCAGGGCCACGCCATGGGAAGCACCATGCCCAACAGAAAAGTTGGCACAGTCAGCAACGCCGCCATCAGGAAGGCGTCGCGCCATCGCGCAGTCTCTGAAGCCGCGTGGGCTGCGTGGGCGCGAGATGCGCGTGTGGCGTGAGTCAGCGCTTTGAGGAGCTGCTGGGCGTGCGCGCGCACCGTCCGCATCGCTGCGCTTGGAGGCTGGTGCGAGCGCAGCGGTGACTCCGGCGGCAGCGAGGGCTTCCAAAAGGGTGCGGGGTCCCGTCACTTCTTGGGCAAACTCTACCTCGGCGGTGAACGCCCCGCCCAGCTCGCTTCCGCGCGCCAGGCTCCCCGCGCGCAGCACGCCCGGGCAGCCGGCCAGCAGCAGCGCCGCCGCGTCAGCCTCCCGTTGGGTGGACACGCTGGTGAGCAGCAGTCGCGACAAGCCCACCGTCACCCTCGCAGGCGCGCCCTCTTCCTCTGCGCCGCGCAGCTCAACCTCGAAGCCGGCGTCGTCCACAGCCTCCAACACCGCCGCGTCGCTCACCAGCGAGCCGTCAACAACCACCGCTGCGCTGCCAGCCAGAAGAGCCACGCTGCAGCTCAGCACGCCTGTCCGGGGACGCTCAGGCGCACGCAGACAGCATGGTTAGTTGGCAAGCTCAGCGCGGGCGGGGCGCTGGCCGCCCTTCACACGGACATGGCTCCCTGAAGTGTTCTGTCAAATGCGTGCGCACGCACCAGGCAGCCGCTTTAGAGCGCCCTCCACCGCGCTGGAGCAGGCGCCGCAGGTCATGCCTCCCACGCTCAACTGTAGGCGCGTTGTGGGCGGGCGGGAGCGTCAGCGGGGGCCGACGAGGGCCGACGACGATCCTTTTGCGTGGGCACGTTTGAAGCACACACGCACCGTTAGCCTGCGCCGTTTGGCCACACGCGCAGGCGCTGGCAGGCTGCAGTCGGCCAGCAGCGGCAGGCGGTCGCTCTGGAGCTCCATTGGGGGTTCGCAGCGAACGCTCACTCAGTCTTCTATTGCTGTGCGCATTGCTTGGCCGCCAGCATCACGCACGAGGAGGCGGAGGCGCGCACTTGTCAACGGTTGAACGTTCGAAGGTTGTTCGAACACGGCGGTTATTAATTGGAGAGTCCGTGCGCTTCTACTCGTCTTGTTGCGGCGCATACGCAGCCCCTCGAAAGCCCCTCTGCTGCGCCTCCTCCTGGCCCTGCGTCTCCGCGTCTGCGCTCGCGAAGATGGCCGCCCTCAGCGCCTCCTCAACCAGCTGCGCGGCGCTCCTGGGGGCCGGCGCCTGCACGGCTGAAAACACGGCTCCCAAGTCTCTGAGCGCCACCGCGCGCGCGCGCAGCTGCTCCGCGGCCGTGTCTGCCGCTCGGTCCCAGAGAACTTTGGAGCACACTTGGCGGATGGTGCCCTCGATGTCCAGCAGCGTGTGGCGCCAGAGCGCCTCCACGAAATTGGGAAGCAACTCAGCAACCCGAGCCATCACTTCCGGCTGACTGCTCGTCTCCGCGCCCAGGCCCTCTGCGTCAGCCACAGCCTTAGCCGCCAGGAGTGCTGTCACGCCCGCCCAGCCCAGCGACAGCTGCGTGCCGAGCACATGCAGCTTTTGTTCGGCAGCAGCCCACAGGCTGCTGTACGGCTGCGCGGATACCAGATCGCTCACGGAGCCGCAGATGAGCGGATTGCCCAAAAACTGTTCAGCCTTGCTTTGGTAGACGTAGCCAACCACGTGCAGCATTTGTGCCCCAAATGACACCTCCGCCAACGCGTTTGCCTCAACGGAAGCAGCCTCGAGCAGAGCTGTGCGCTGCGCTGCGTCGCGACAGGAGGTCCACCCCTCTAGCAGGTTGCTCAAGCGCTGTGCAAGGCGGGCAACTCTCCGCTTTTGCAAAAGGCGCATCTCGCAGCGCGACAGCCCGAATCCAGCGGCGGCAGCGGTGGCGAGCTCTAATCGGCCCACCAGGTGCGTGAAGGAGTCGCTGCCAAAAAGCATGGTGAAGAATGCAGTGGCGTCTAGGATGGGAACGTCTCGCACGCCAGCTGCACCCCCCGCGTCGTATCGGCGCCGCAGGTCCGGGTCCTGGAGCACCTGGTAGGCCGCCCCCAGTTCCTGGAAGCGCGCCGCGCTGCCCGGGTCGTCTGGGTTCTTATCAGGGTGGAGCTTGCGAGCCATCGCGTAATAACTCTTCTTGATCTCCCCAGGCGCGGCTGTGGGCGCAACCGCCAAGATGTCGTAGAAAGCCGTCTCCTTGGGAGCCACCGCGCCCGGGGTGGCGCAGGCGGGACCGCCCGGGGCAGGTAATGGGAAGGAGGCACCAAAGGGGGAAGTGCCTGGAGGAACGCTGGTTCCCGCGCTGGCGGCGCCGAAGAACTGCGCCAGCTGCTGCCTGCGCGCCTCTGACGCGTTGAGCACGTCGTCGTCGTTGCAGGGCAAGTCCAGCGCCTCAGTCGCCAGGTTCTCAAACACCCACTCGCGCGTCACCGAATCCCTGCGCACTCGTCAGAGCCTGCGCAGCGACCCGCACTCTGCGCGTGCATAGCGCTCGCACCAGCGCTTGCCGCGGAGAGGCTCATAGACCGCTTCGGGTGTTGCTATGAGGCCGCGCACTACCTGTGCGCAGCCCACTGACAAGCCCAACACCGGAAGCACTGCCGCGCTGACGGCGCCGGCCAGCACGCCTCCGAGGAAGCCGCCGAAGCCGCCCTGAACGGGCGTGGAGTGCGTGAGGAGGTTGGTGCCGGCGGATTGGATTGTCAGTTTTGCGCACCGCATAAGCGCCCACTGCTGGCACGCCCAAAAGACAGGCTGCGCCCGAGGCGGTGCCCTTGGTGGCGCTCTGCAAGCCGCTGGAGACGCCGGCGAAAAGGTGCTTCGGACGGCGCACGCTGAAAAAGTCAGAGAACTCCAGCTCGCTCGCAAGTCCTGCTGTTTGCCCTGCGCCCGCAGGGTCAGCGCACGCAGCAGTGTGCAGCGCGCAGCAGTGTGCAGAGCGGGCACGCGCTCAGCGCCGCGCACCGAACTGCTCTGCATCGAGTGTTGTATGTTCGCCGATGCGGTGCACCAACTTGATGAGCGCTACAGGCGTGTGTGCCTCCTCCATCTCACGCACACGCGCTGGGCAGGGGGCCGGCGTCTGTGTGCCTGTTCGAGAGTTCGACTTAGCTACTGACAAAAAGACGCACGCGTTCGACTGGGACCACGTAGAAAGAAGAGGAGTTTGGCATCGCTCACTGCTCCACGCCTGGCGTGGCGTCCGCGTGGTACTCCGGCAGCGTCTCCAGCAGCGTCTGCAGCTCCCGCTGGAACCCCTCCTTTTGCTTGCTCGTCTTGCCGCCCACGTGCAGCGTGCCCTCCTCGTCCTCCAGCGCCCACACCTGGGAGTGTGACACGAACGACAAAAAACTGGTGATCATCACCCCCGCAAAGCCGGCGTACACGATTGGAACTCCCGGGTCAGACTTGAGCTCCAATCCCGTTGCGCCGGTGAGCCCCTCCACCACCATAGGCACCCCATCTACGATAATGGGTGTGCCCGACCCCGGGCGCCTCACTCCCGCGAACGAGCCATCCACGTTGTAGAGCGCAACCGACTGGAAGTCACGAGCCACCAGCGACACGCCGCGGGGCGTGCTGCTCTCCGCCTGGCCTGCCAGGGGCGCCACGGGCACGAAGGTTCCCCAAATGCGCCCTGAAAAGCCGGCTTTGCCCTCTAGCGACACCATGGGCAGCGCCAGGGTCTGAGCGGTTTGTGCGCTCGCGGCTTCCGCGCCGCGCTCGCCCACGCGCACAGTGACTGCCGCGATGCCCCAGTCTGTCTGGTATGCGGTGATGCCTCCGTAGCGCAGAGGTACGTTCACCTTCATCTCTGCAGATGCGACGGTTTTGCCGCTGCCGCTGTCCAGCACGCTCAGGTCGCTGTAGAACTGACTCACCTGTCCGTTGGGGTAGTAACTCACTCTGAATGCGTCAACCTGGATGCGGTCCGCGGATGAGCTGGGCTTGCGCGCCAGAAAGCTCACAGGCTTCAGGGCGTCCCCAATCACAAAGCTGCCCCCCTCGGGCACCATCGCGTTGCCGCTGGTTCCGCCCAGCGCGGAGCCCAGGAAGCCCAGCATGGAGAGGAGGAGCGCAGCGTGGACTCCCAGGGGCGCCATCTTGCCGATGAGGCCCTTGAAAGCGTACAAGCGGCCCCCACGGCTCACGAACGTTTGGTATCCACAGTCCGCCAGCGCACGCGCCAGGTCCAAACAGGAGGCGCGGGGCAGCGCGTCGTGGACTGGGAGGCGCGCAAGCTGCGCTGGCTCGGCAAAGAATCGCCAGTCACGTGCAACCTTGAGCTGGGGCCACTGCGTCGTGCTGCTGCACGCAGCCAGCGACAAGGCCAGCAACACGTTGATGGCCCAGAAGTACCAGGTTGTGTAGATGTGGTCCAACCTGCGCGCGGAGAGCGGGGGTGAGCCGTGCGGGTGGAGCCACAGCAGAGAGGCTCAGTCACAACGCACCCCAGGTCTAGGATGAACGGATACGTCACAAAGCCTAAAACAGCAGGCTCCAGCGGGTAGTTCTGGATATAGTGGCTGTAGCTCTGTGTGCAGGCAGAGACAAGGTGAGCTGGCGAGCGTGCTGACGCACGCAGCTCCGCTCACGCGCCTTGTTTTGCTCAATCACCGTGCCCACCGCGGACAGACCCGCCAGCACCGCCATCTCAGCGAGCGCGAGCGGCAAGTTGGAGAGCGCCTTGGTGGTTGCGCGGAAAACTCGGCGGGCGTCAAAGGGCGGCGGAGGCTGTGTGGGCGGCTGCAGAGGCGTGCCGGCGCAGCACAGCCTCAGAGCTCGTCGCCGCGGCGGTGGGCGGGCGCTGGCGGGAGCGGGCGCGTGCAGGCGAGCGAGCGCGGGTCCACATCTCACACGTGTGCTGCACCCGGCAGTAGGACAACAGGGCGACGCGCGCACGGACGGCCAGGGCGGCGCCAGCAGCATGGGAGAGGCGGAGGCACGCAATATGGTGTCGTATTTTTTATTGGTTTGCACATTTTTGATGAGCGCACCAGGCAGACAGCTGAAGTAAGCGCGTGGACTACGCAGGCCGCGCTCGCCAGCAGGCAGTCAAGAGCCATAAGGTCCAGCCGGTTTGCTGAAAAGCAGAGCATGAAGACGATTGTGAAGGCGGGAGATCGCTAGATGCCTCACCCGTAGGGCGTGCGGTAGGGCAGCAGCACCTCTGATGACGTGTACTTGAGTTGCTGCTTGCCCTTTTTGCGCGAATCTGCCCAGGTTGTGTTTGCGGGGAACAGGGCGTTCTGCAGCGACTGCGCGAAGATGAAGCCAACCACCATTGAGCTGCCCGCAAACACCGACGCCGCAAACGGGTTGGTCCACGGCTCCACGCCAAAAGCGCGAGTCAACGGGTTGCTCGCATACCCCGCATCCGTGCTGAAGAAGAAGCCTCCGGCTGCGCCGATGCTCATGCTCAGCGTGCAGTCGTACACCAGCGTGGTTGTGCTCATCGGCCCCTCGATCGCCTCGAATCGCAGCAGGGAAGCCATGAGGAAGCGTGACAGCTGCAGACCGCACAAAAAGATGCAGCCTTGCAGCACCCACGTGCCCAGCAACACCAGCATGAACAGCACGTTCGCGTTGGTGCTCAGCGGCGCGACCGCGCCTGCGCACGAAGAGGTCAGCTTGTGCCTGCGGCTGCATGATGCGCGTCTGCGGACGCACCGACCAACATGTGCACAACCGGTTGCCACGCAAAGCCAGCTGCAAAGGCTGCTGCGGAGAGCAGCGCGGCGATCTCGAGGCCCATGAGCAGCGTCTTGGGCGTGGGGACGGCCGAGTGGGTTGCACGGGCCACCAGAGCGCTGTACGCGTACACACCGCTGGCGTACAGCAGCTGGCCGGTGAAGACTCCGAAGGCTGCGCCGAAGCCGGTGCAAAGGTAGAAGGTCTGTGAAAGGCGGAGGGCGTAAGGGCGTAACACCGAACGCTCTCAGTGGAGCGCCGCACAAGAGGAGGCCAAGGGGCGCGGTGCGCCTGCCGCGCGCCCGGGAACCCGGCTGCCAGGCGCGGCCGTGGCGAGGGCGGCGCGCCGGGCGAGCGTGTGGCTGCCGCGCGGCCAGCGCTTGTGGGCAGCGAGAGCGCACCGCTGTGTAGGGCCCACAGCCCAGGCCGCGCGCGCTGACGAACGCCATGCGCTCCCAGAAGAAGCCGTCCCAGAACACCTTCGCCACTGACGCCTCCAGCGTCGCCTTCCAGCGCCCAGGCAGGTAGGCCGCCTCCGAGGGTGCCTCGAAAAGCAGCACCCCAGAGCGCCCCTCTTCCTGTGGCGGGTGCAGGAACAGCTGCCACAGACGCAGCGCGGTGAGTGCGATGCCGCGTGCGCAAGCGGAGGTCTGTCTGCGCACCGGCGTCTCCTCCGTTGCGGTGCTCACCCGAGGCCACCCCGCGCCCCCGCTGCCGCCCTCACCCAGGGTGGTGTTGCACCGAAGCTCAGCTGCGGGATCCACTGCCGTGCTGCTCAGCGGCGGCGCGGCGGGGTTGGAGGACTCCATCAGCTCGACCGGAGGAGGCGAGGAGCTGCGGTGCAGGCGCACGCTTGACGCCAGCTTCCAAATGACAGGCGCACAACGAGTGCGGAGAGGAGCGCTGCGCGATTCGCCAGTCGAACACGACAACACGTACAGGGTGGGTCCACTCGCAAGAAATTCCACGCACAAGAAACTAGCCAGCGTCCGGCGCGCAGCGCCGGAGCGATTTTTTAAGAAAGAGAGCGTGCCGTGGGGAGATTGCGGCAGCAGGAGACTGTGATTACAGCCGGCGCCGCTGCTCCGCGCCTCCCAGCGCTATTATCTCGGG
>Ga0208951_1000841_pt1 | contig 13924 bp, 18 predicted proteins | sample GreLakmeMI27MSRF_FD_187702 | JGI IMG/M metagenome (GOLD analysis project Ga0208951, IMG submission 187702) | Freshwater lentic microbial communities from great Laurentian Lakes, MI, USA - Great Lakes metaG MI27MSRF (SPAdes) | ecosystem: Environmental > Aquatic > Freshwater > Lake | place: Great... | reverse complement strand
CGGGCCTCCGCCCAAACTATAGCACCATGTCTGCCGTGCCCGCCCGCGCCTTGGTGGTCCGCGCGCCCGCGCAGCCTCGCCGTGCGCACGCCGCACGCAGCCTGCGCTCCTCGCCCGCGCAGAGGGCGCCCCTGCGCTCGCTGCACCTGCGCGCGGCGCTGGGCGGCAAGAACGAGGAGGACGGGCCCAAGATCACGCGCACCAAGGAGCCTGACGAGTGCGTGCCGCTAGTCGCGAAGAAGCCCTGGCCGTAGACGTCCCGCCTTCCTCGCAGCGTTCTGGCGCGCCTCAACCTCACGCGACGCGCCTCACCCACAGGTATTGGAAAAGCGAGATCGAGGCCGCCGGCAAGTCGCCTCTGCAAGACCCGGTGAGCCTACAGTGCTTCGAGACCAGTGCCCGTATGAGCTCACACTCTACCCGCCCCTCACTAGATGGCCATCGCTGCGCTGCTGGGCCTGGTGGTTCCGTTCACCATCCTAGTGATAGGTATAGGCAGTGGGTACATCGAGATGCACTGAACTGAAGTGGGTAGTGCGCTCTCGAGCGTGGCGTTATTGCAGGTGGCGCAGTGCGGGCGGCTTGTTTGGTGGAGTGTGTTCGGCTGCTTGTATGTAAATAGGACCCGGTCTGGTGAGCAACTCAGAAGTCCAGACTGCGAGCAGAGAGTGCCGACAAAGCACGTGTCAGCTCTTGCGTGTGCTCACTCGCCATAGAGCAGCCACACACACCTGTTCGCCAGGTTTGGCTTGCCCGCTTTGAGCCACTTGGACTTGAGTGCCTCCAACACAGTCGCATCCGTAAAGTGGCTGCGACGCTCTCTTCAGCACTAGAGCCTTATACCATAGCGTTACGCACCGCGCAAGCGCCCACGCACCTCAGGCACTCGCTCATCGCAGCGGCGCTGGCTCGACAAGCCCAGACCTGCTCCCAAGTCGCACACTGCGCTGTCAATGGCGACTACGGTGGCAACACCACCGCCCAGCCACACACGCACCACTGAGACGGTGCGGCCTCGCACACACTCTGCGTACGCCTTCTGCTGCTCCTTGCACTGCTTGACCGCGTGTTGCTTCATGTGATGAATCAGAGCTGCCGCGTGCCACACGGCCGCCTTAGTTCTCTTGCACCGACGCAGGTGGCAGGCGCGCACCCTCCTCCTCCTTCTTCAGCGTCAGCGTCTCGCGGATGTTCTCGAACTGAGCCATCCAGGGCGACGTGCGACGCTCGCGCGCACCGCGGCGCAGCCAGCCAGCGGCTGACACGTGGCGCCCACGCTGAGAGGTGTACGAGGCGAGACGGGCAGGATGCGGGTGGACGCAGAAACCGAGGAGCGTGCAAGTCTAGAACAACCAGAACTGAAGGCGCACGCTCGCTCAAACACTGTCCTCATCACGGCGCGAATGACTTCGGCGCTGGCTCTCCCAGCGCATTCCAGAGCAGTTCGTCCCTGAAGTCGTACACCACAGCCGCGGCTCCAGCCTGTAGCAGGACGTTTCCCTCTTGTGTAGTCAAGATGCCAACTGTTGCCAGCCCTGCAGCCACCGCCGCCTGCAGACCCGACGGGCTATCTTCGAAAGCGATGGCGTCGCAGGAGGAAACGCCCAGGCGTCTCAGCCCTTCCAGATACGGATCTGGAGCTGGTTTCGCGCGAGTGCACTCCGCGCCAATCACCAGTTGCTCTCCGAAGAAGGCCTCTAGTCCCACAGAGCGCAGCATCAGCTCCGCCTGGGGCGGGGTGGGTGAGGCGGGCGTGAGATGCAAAGAGGTGCGCTTGAGGGAGCAGTTGCGCACGTTCAGTCGCGGCGCGTTGGTCACTGCGGCGACGGGCACTCCGCGGCGCTGCAGCATCTCCGCGAACTCACGCAGCCCCGGAAGCGGGCGCAGACTGGAGGTTGCGAGTGCTCTGAAGCGCGCTTCCTTGTCCTCCGCCAGCTCCTCGTGCCTCGCGGCGGAGAGCGAGGGGAACAGATCCGCGAAGATCTCCGGGTTGTGGCGCCCGCTGATGCGAGCCTTGAAGAAAGCCGCGTCGATGGGCCGACCGCTGTCGTACCCCAGCTCTTGCAACACCTCGCGGAAGACGCTCAAGTGCAGGTCGTCGCTGTGCGTCAGCGTCCCGTCGATGTCGAACAGCACGGCTTTGATCCGCGGAGGCAGCATGGCGCGGCACACCACCAGCCGCATGCGGGAGGTGCAGAGTGCGCGCGTGGAAAGAGACGGAGCCAGGGAGCGCATGCGAATGTGGGCTAGAGTGGCTAGCGCAGCCCTGCACACCGCGCGTGTGGATGGAGTGACCGGGCGCTAGAGTGTTCGCTCTTCGCTGACGTGGCAAGGGGCATATGGGATGTTGTACAAGTTACCGTTTTGTCACCCCTTCCGCCCTCCGCCAGCCCCGTTTGGCGTGTGCGCTTGTTCCGGGCTACAGTGCGATGATGGGCACACGTCGGTCGCCGCTGCGCAGTCTAAACGGCGGCGTGGGGCTGGAGCAGCTGAGCCTAGGCTGCGCTCCTCCCGCTCCGCTCACCTGCTGCGCCCGCTGCGACGGCGGCGCGGCGGCGCCCGGCGGCGCGGCGCTGGTGAAGGCGTTGGCTGTCGCGCGAGCAGAGGCGGCGGAGCTGAGAGAGCGGCTGGCGGCTGCAGCGACGAGAGGCGTCGCCGTGTCTCGGGAGCGTCACGCGCTGGCCGCACGCTGCGCGGAGCTGCAGGCGCAGACTGACGCGCTGCGCGTGGAGGCGCTGGAGGCTGCGCAGCGTGCGTGCGGGCCTGGCGAAGAGCCCGACGCGGCGCGGGCGGGGGCGAAAAGGGCTCTCGCCGCTGCGCTGGACGCACGACGCGCCGCCGAAGCAAAAGCTGACGCGCTCGCAGCAGCGCTCGCAGCAGCGCGTTCCGAGGCGGCGGCGGCGGCGGCGCGAGCGCAAGCAGCAGAGGCTGGGCTAGAGGATGCAGACGCTGACCTTGCTGAACTCCGCTTCCAGCTGCGTCTTGCGGAGCTGCAGCGTGGCGCGGCGCGCCTGGGGCGCAGCCCGCGCACGCCAGGGCGACGCACGCTACGACGCACGCCGCTCACGCCGCCTTGAGAATGCAACTCTCACGAAGCGTCTGTTGACGAGAGCAGTCCCATTTTGGCGGCACGCTTCTCGGCTGCGTGCCTGGCTGCGGGTCCCAACGCCGCATCCTCCTCCTCGCTAAGGCTTCCGTCGGAAGTCGGCCCCCCTGCTCGCCTCTTCACAGCAGGAGCAGGCACCTGCGTGAGCTCCAGGCCCCCTTCCTTCGGTGGTCCCGCCTCCGCGTCCCCCCCCCGTTCCCCCCCCTCCTCTGACCCTACACCCACGCTCAGCGCCGCCGCCGCCTCCGCCGCCTGCGCCTCCGCCAGGACAGGGTCTGCGCCTCCCCGGTAGAAGCAGTAGACGCCGGTGCAGAGGGCGTAGTACACCACGAAGCGTATCCAGGCCACGGGGCCCAGGCTGGCGATGAGCTGCAGGGTGGCATACATGCCCAGCGCGGGCGTCCAGGGCAGCAGCGGCACCGCGAACCTTTTGGGGCGCAGCAGCTGGGGCAGCCGGGTGAACGAGGCTGTGATCGCCAAAAAGGCGCCCGCGAAAGGGGTGGCCAGCACCAGCTGCGCGCCAGACAGCAACACCGTGCAAAAGGCGAACGCGAGGCCGCACCCAACCAGGCCGGCGACTCGCAGCAGCACCGGGCGCCATCCAGGACCCTCAGCAGGGCAGTAGCGCCGGGCAAGCACTGCGGCACACACGAAGCAGAACACGCACAATGTGCCGATGCTGACCAGCTGAGCCAACGCGTCGATGTCCACGATCAGCGCCAACAATCCCGCGCACGCACCCGTGAACAGCTGCGCGTTCACAGGCGTGCCTCGGGTGGCGTGAAGTCGCCCAAACCAGGCGGGCAGCAAACCGTCTCGAGCCATGGTCATGTAGATGCGGGGCTGACCCAGTAAACTTACCAGCAGACTGGTTGTGATTCCAGTCAGCGCGCCTGCTGATACGATGCCAGCCGCCCATCCTAAGCCCTTGCTGGCGAAGGCTTGGGCAAAGGGCGCATCTAGGTCGATCTGGTCGTAGGGCACCATGCCTGTGATGACGGCGCACATCGCCGCGTACAAGCCGGTGCAAATGACCAGAGACCCGATGATGCCCAGAGGAAGATCTCGCCCCGGGTTACGGACCTCCTCAGCAGCGGTGGCGACGGTGTCAAAGCCAACTGGGGAGCACAGAAGGGCGTCAGTGCTTAGCGGCTGCGTGCTGGCAGAAGAGCGCGCGTCAACGCACTGAAGCTGAAGAAAACGATGGATGCGCCCGCGAAGATGCCGGACACTCCGTTGGGAGCAAACGGATGGTAGTTGGCTCTATCCACCTGGTTGGCGCCTGCAAGCAACACAAAGGCGATGCAGCTGAGGTTGATGACGTTGATGGCGATGTTGAAGCGTGAGCTCTCCTTGATGCCCACGCACAAGATTGCGCTCTGGCCAAACACGTTCAGAAGCGCCAAAATGTCCAGCTTCACCGCGCCGCGGCCGATGCGGAACGCGTCAGACTGCAAACCCACCAGCGTTGCCGCGTAGCTGGTCCAGCCGCGCGCCACCGCCGCGGCCGAGATTGTGTATTCTAGCACCAAATCGCAGCCGACGAGAAAGGCGGGTAGCTCGCCAAACGTGACGGCGATGTAGTTGTATGCAGAGCCAGCAACCGGAAGCTCAACCGCAAACTCGGTGTAGCACAGCGCGGCGAGGAAGCTACATCCAGCGGACAACATGTAGCTCAAAATGACTGCAGGTCCGGCGAACTGTCGCGCCGCGACGCCGGTGAGCACAAAAACACCAGCGCCGATGATGCCCCCGATGCCCAGCAGCACCAGGTCAAAAGCGCCCAGAACCTGCAGCAGGAGCGAGTGAGGCCATGCGAAGGTGACCCCAAGCGGCAACCCGAGTGTGGTGGTCAACAGGAGAGAGTCTCACGCGCCTTCTTCATGCCCCCTGGCGCTGTGGCGCGCGCAACCGCCTCGTCCACGTTCTTGCGGCGCAGCTAGCAAGAGGAACGCAGTGAGAACGCTGCCAGTGCTACAGCGCACACGGCTCTGCAGGCTGTTTTGCCACGGCGGCAGGGACGCACCGCGTTGACGCGGAAGCGCGCGAGGTACGAAACGAGCGCAGCCCTGCTCGGCGAGACGGAAGCCGCGACCGTCGCGGCCATTAAGCCCGTTCGCCTGCTCCGTACAGCCAAAGCGCGATACTCGCTCCCGGCTGCTCAGCACTAGCAGGGGCGCTAGGCGAGACGCATGTTGGCGCCGAGCGAAGCGTCGTCGGAGTAAGGCTGGGCCAGGTGGGCCTTTTTTTTGCAGGTCGTACGAAGAGCGCACACTGCACGCCTCCGCCCGTCCCATTCGAAGCGATGGCGACCTCCTTCCTGGGCGTGCAGCTGTCTGTGAAGCAGGTGAAGGTTGCCAGCAAGGTTGACACCCGCGTGGTAGCCGCCACCGTGCCCAAGCGCAAGCCTGTGGCCAAGAAGCCCGCCGCCAAGAGCGCACCCTCCAAGAACAAGTGGACGGGCAGCAGCAGCGGCTACGACAGCGCCAAGTGGTACGGCGCCGACCGCAAGCTCTTCTTGCCCAGCGGCTTCCTGGACCCCTCCGAGGTGCCCGACTACCTGGACGGCACCCTGGCGGGCGACTACGGTGCGCACGGGCGCCCGCAGCGTCGCGGATGCGCCTCGCCAGTCGCCTTCAACCGCAACCCTTATCCTCGCGCCTCCTCTCTGTCACCCCCAGGCTATGACCCGCTGGGCCTGGGCGTCGACGGCAACGTGGAGAAGTACCGTGCCTTCGAGCTGATCCACGCGCGCTGGGCCATGCTGGGTGCGTGTGCCTCTTTTCCTTCGGCCCTTGTTCGCCTCACTCGTCGACTCAAGGCGCGCTGGGCGCCATTGTGCCGGAGGCGATCAACTCCTTCGGCGGCAGCAACATCCCGGGCGCGGTTTGGTGGCAGGTGCGACCCGTGCTCGCCGGGCCGTGATACGGGCGTCTCGGAAACCGGGCCGCCCTCGCGCACGCCGCACCGCCTCGCGCACGCTCCCGCGGTGCCACGGCGAGAGCAGCCGCGCCAGGCAGCCCGCACGCGCGTCTGCAATTGCGCATGCCCAACTGAGCCACTCCGTGCTTCAGACTGGAGCAGTGCAGCTGGCTGCTCTGAACGGCGGCGGTGACCTCCTTTACAACGGCAGCATCCCCACCCTGCCTCTGCCCGTGAACCTGGCCATCACCGTGGCTGCCTTCGCCTTCCTGGAGAACGCCCGCAAGAGCGGTGAGGAGATCAACGTACCTCCCATCTTCCCCAAGGGCCCCGCCGCCGACCCGCTCTACCCGGGCGGCGACTTCGACCCGCTGGGCTTGGCTGACGACCCGGAGGCGTTCGAGGAGCTCAAGGTGAAGGAGATCAAGAACGGTGCGTGGGATAAAGCCGAGAAGAGTCATTCTTCATCTGACGCCCTCCATCTGATGTTAGGCCGCCTGGCGATGGTGTCCATGCTGGGCTTCGCGGTGCAGGCTGGCGTTACCCAGGAGGGCCCCTTCGCAAACTGGAGCAAGCATTTGGCTGATCCTTTCGGCTACAACCTCTTCACAGTTCTGCAGTCCGGCGAGCGCACCCCGTCGCTCTAGATGCGCGCGGCGCAACTGCGGCTGAGACACGAGAGACCCAGTGAGTGTGTCGACTTACGCCCGGAACGACGAAAGACAAAACCCTGTGCGCGCGCCACGCACCGCGCATGCTGTGAGAGACACACAAGCCTGGGCGCTACTTGTCGTGCGGCATCGCCGTGGCATCGCCGCCACGGCAAAGACGAGGACATGTCGAAGAACGAGTGTCGAACACGTTCTACACAACTGACTTCCTCCGCGTCTTCTGTGGCCTCGCGCCATGTCCGGCCGCGTGCGCGGCGCGGCGCGTCTGCGCCAGCGCCTTGCCGCGGTCCTGCTCCTTGCGCTGGCTGCGCGGTGCGGCGCCCAGACGGACGCCAGCGCCACCGACGGCGCAGCCGCAGGAATGGGCAGCGGCGGAAGCAGCGACGGAGACTCGCCTTCTGGTCAATCGGCCACCGACGCCACTGCTGCTGTTGCATCCGGCGCTGCCACCGCCTCCGGAACTGCTTCGCCCGCCACCGGCTCGGCTTTGGGCGCGCCGCCAGCCGCCGCAGGCGCAGCGCCGTACGTGTGGCGTGGCGCGGCTGCGTCGGCCTTGTCTCCGCACGCTCCGCCCAGTTGGATGACCAAGACTTGGCCCCCACTCCCGCCCTACCCCCCACCCTGGCCTCCAAACAGCCCCCGCGCGCACCCCCCTCCCAGCCCACCCCCCAAGGACCTGGCCTTTCTGGCGCTGGCGGACTGGGGTGGGCAGACGGACTGGCCCATGACCACCGTCGCACAGCTGCAGTGTGCGGGGGCGATGGCGGCGGTGAGCAAGCAGCTGCAGGTGACGCATGTGCTGGCAGCGGGCGACAACTTCTACGACGGTGGCATCACAGGTGCGTGCGCGTGGGGCGCGGTGGACTGTCATCCCCAGCTCATAAACAACTCCTTGCAGGCGCCGCGGACAGCCAGTCTGCGCTTGGACGCTGGAACAGCACTTGGAGCAGCGTGTATCAGGGAACCTACCCAGAGCTAGAGGTGCGCAGGGGCAGGAGTTCACGCACGCTGCTCTCTCTAAGCCCACGTGTTTACGCCCTCCGTCCCACGCAGATCCCCTGGTACCTGGTCGCAGGCAACCACGACTGGGAGGGCAACGTGACTGCGGAGGTTGCCGCCACAGCCACGCAGGCGCTCTGGAACATGCCGGCGCTGTACTACACCTTTTCGCTGACGCTTCCGGAGAGCAGCCAAACGGTGCAGTTCGTCATGCTGGACACCGAAACGCTGGCAGGCGGCGACGCCGGACAGTTTGACAGCGCGCCGCCGGGCATACTCCAGCCGCCGGTTGACGAAACGCAGTGGAGTTGGGTCACCACCACCCTGAGCTCCAGCACCGCCGATTGGCTCATCGTGGTTGGTCACTTCCCCGTATACAGCGTGGGCGAGAACGGGCCCACGCCTTTGTTAGTCACGCGCCTGTTGCCGCTGCTCGAAAGCGCGGGCGTGGCGCTGTACATCTGCGGACATGACCACCAATTGGCGCACTTCGGGCCGGCCACCGGCTCAGTGGTGGACTTCATCGTCACCGGCGCTGGTGCCAAGTTTAACTCGAGCGAGGCGCACGCTGCGGAGGTGCCGGCTGAGACCCTAAAGTTCCAGTACGGCGTCGGATGCGGCTTCGCGTCTGTGCACGTGCAGCGCCAGGGATTCACGCCCAGCAGCCTGACTGTGACGCTGTGGGACGGCAGTGGCACCGTTCTGTACAGCTTCACAAAACCCAACCCCCGAGCAAAATACATGCCGCCTGCGCCTCCTAAGCCGCCCGGCCCGCCCAGCCCCTTCGACACGCACAGCAACAAGGTGGCCGTCATGGTGGGCCTGGTGGGCATGGTGGCGGGTCTGGGCGCCATCTGCGGAGGCGTGGGCAGGGGCGGAGACGGCCGTGGAGGGGAGTCTGGCGGCTCTGGCGGCTCCGGCCCGCCGGGCATCGGCATGGCGCCGGTGGCGCGCCCGGGCCAAGCGGTGCGCGCGGCGGCACCGAAGCCGGCGTCGGCGAGCTTGGAGAGAGGGGAGAAAGCTGCTTTGCTTCTGCAGCAGCGAACGGGGGTGTCGGGCTACGGGGGGGTAGCGTCCGCGCGCAATGTGAACAACAGATTGTAACACGAACTTCTGCTAAACGTAGTATTCGTCCGTGGCGTCCATGCGGTGCTGAGGTCGCTCGATAGCTTCCAGACTCCGCTCTGGCTCGTCCAAAAAAATTCTGGCCGCCGCAGCTGGGACGGGACAGAGCTGCGCCAACACGTCCAGCGCCTCCGCGACTGCGGGCACGTCCAGCAAGAGGCGAGGGCAGCGGGACACGAGCCTCGCCAGCTCGCCAGGCTGCGCCGCGTGGCCCACCAGGCGCTCCAGCGCGGTAAAGTCGGCGCCCAGGTCTGCCAGCACGTTACGAGGCAGCAGCAGGTGCGGCGCAGACGCGACGAAGCAGCCGGCGTCCACGCAGCTGGGCAAGTTCTCGCGCAGCGCCACCAGCCTGCGCGACAGCACCGCGCTGTCCAGGCGGCACAGCGCGGCCAGCGTGGAGACCCGGCAGTGCAGCAGCGGTGAGACCCGCTTGTCCTCCTCGCACGCCAGGAGGCTCAGGAGGAGCGACAGTCGACGCTCAGCCCAGGCCACGTCCACGTTCGCCTCTGCTGCCACCAGCCTTGACACCAGGTGCAGCGCAGCCTGTGGGTCCTGCAGCCGCCGCACTGCAGCGGGCGTGCCGTACGGCGAGCCAGAAGAGCCAAGCGACGCTGGACAGCGACAAGCTCTGCAAGCGCCGCAGCGCAGCGGGCGCAGGCGGGCGGCAGGAGCGGCAGCGGGCGGCAGGACGCACGGGCTCATTCTGCAGGCGAAGGGACGAAAAAGTGAAGTGCCATCGTGGCGTCAGGCGTCGTCGGTCGCTTCGTTCTATCGTCGCGTCGTGTGAACAACGTGCCACACAACAGCTCAAGTAGGACTGCAACTTTTGATGTGAACATGTTTACAAATCACTGCGAGAAATGCAGCGGGGCAGAGCGATGTGGCCACACTCAGCGAGTCTGCGACTGGGAGGGGTAGCGTGCGCCCCGCCCCGCTGTTGTGTTTGGAGCTTCAGACGATGATCGAGGTGGGAGAGTTCGCGTACACCCCGCTGATGGGGCTGAAGCTGGAGATGGTGATCGAGGCACAGTACTGCCCGTTGTTCAACTGGCCGCCAATGACGTATTTCCCAGCAGTGCTCACCGTGAACGTGCCAAAGCCTCCGACGTTGATGTACTGAGCTCCCGACTGCGGCACCAAACGCCACACGACACTGTCGTCCACCGACCCAGATATGGTGTAGCTTCCGGCACTGAAGTAAAGCCCGGGGCTGCGCACGTACCATCTGCAAGACTGGCAGTTAAACCACGCTGGATCGGCCTTGTTGCAGCGGTAGTTGTTCGTGCTACCATACCACGAGCAGCATAACCCGGCAGAAACGCCAGAGGACATGTTGGACGGCACGACAGGGTCGTTACCTACGCCGGTCGTGATGTTGTACCACGAGGAGGTGTCGTAGCCGTAGGCGCCGGTGCCCATGACGGCGTCAATGCCCAGGGAGCTAGCCCCCCCACCCGTCCACCTCCACCCGCCGACAAACGTTGCAAACGAGACGGGCCCTGTGGTCGGGCAGGCAGGCAGGGCGCCGTCGTTAGGCTGCATGAGCCCAGTGGGAATAGTGCCGCAGAGACCGCTGTTTTGCAGGTAGCTGAGAAGAAAGATGGGAGGGTCGTCAGTACACGCGGCTTGCAGCGAATTGCGGGCAAGTCGAGCAGCGTGGTGCACGCACAGGTTATTTAACCCAGTCAGGCTGCCCAGGCTGGACGGGATAGTGCCGTTGAGCTGATTGGAGTAGAGGGAGCTGAGAGAACGAGCGAGATGCCTCAATACTGTCCAATGGTGACCGCAGCGCGGTGCACGCACAGAGATTGCAACCCATTCAGGTTGCCCAGGCTGGATGGGATGCTGCCGCTGAGCTGATTGCTGCTGAGCTGGCTGAGAGCAGAAGCGGGACGCCTCAGCGCTGTGCAGGGGCGACCTTCAGCGCGGCGCACGCACAGAACATGCAACCCAGTCAGGCTGCCCAGGCTGGACGGGATGCTGCCGCTAAGCTGGTTGTAGTAGAGGGAGCTGAGAGCAGAAGCGAGGTGTCTCAGCACTGTGCAGAGGCAAACCGCAGCGTGGTGCACGCACCAAGTCGTCAACCGAGTCAGGCTTCCCAGGCTAGATGGAATGTTGCCGCTGAGCTGATTGGAGTACAGGTAGCTGGGAGCACACGCAGGCTGCCTCAGCTGCGCAAGGGTAACATTAAGCGCCGTGCACGCACAGCACTTTCAACGCATTCAGATTGCCCAAACTAGACGGGATGGTGCCGTTGAGCTGGTTTCCAGAGAGGTCACTGAAAGCGCAAGCGGGGTGCATCAGCACTACGCGGCGGAAATGCAAATGCAGCGCACGCACAGCTGCTGCAAGACGCCATTGCCATTGCCGCTGCCGTTGCCATTGCCACTGCCACACGTGACCCCGGAGAAAGTGCAGTAGTCCGTGGGAGTCCCTGCCGCAGCAGCGCTCCATCCAGTTTTGGTCTTCCAAGACGCTCCGTTGGTGGTAATGTAGAGGTCGCTCAGTGCGCTGCATACAGTCGCGTTGTTGTTGACGCCGCACGTGATCGACGACTGGCAGGCAAGCAGGGCGCCGTCATCGGGCTGCTTGAGCATGGGGACGGTGCCGCAGAGGCCGCTGCCCGCCAGGTAGCTGAGAGAACGAGTCGTCCGGAGAGGGGTGAGGCGTCAGTACACACGGCTCGACGAGCTGGAAGGGCGAACCACAGCGCAGTGCACGCACAAATTTTGCATCGCAGTCAGGCTGCTCAGGCTAGATGGAATGGTGCCACTGAGCTGGTTTTGGGAGAGGACGCTGAGAGCGCAAGTGGGACGCCTCAGCACTGTCACAGAACGACTCGCGGGGCGGTGGCACGCACAGGTTAACCAACCCAGTCAGGCTGCCCAGGCTGGGCGGGATGGTGCCGCTGAGCTGGTTCGTGCCGAGGTAGCTGCGAGCGCAAGCGGGACGCCTCAGCATTATGCAGTGGTGCTCCGCAGCGCAGCGCACGCACAGGTATGTTAATCCAGTCAGGCTGCCCAGGCTGGATGGGATGGTGCCGCTAAGCTGGCTATAGTAGAGGAAGCTGAGAGCGCACAAGGGACGCCTCAGCACAGTGCGAGGGTTACCCGCAGCGCGGCGCACGCACAGGGTTGTCAACCCAGTCAGGCTACCCAGGCTAGATGGGATGCTGCCGCTAAGCTGGTTCTGAAAAAGGTCGCTGAGAGCGCAAGTGGGACGCCTCAGCACTGTCCCAGGACGACTTGCAGCGCGGCGCACGCACAGGCTTGTCAACCCAGTCAGGCTGCCTAGGCTGGATGGGATAGTGCCGCTGAGTTGGTTGGTTTTAAGCCAGCTGAGAGCACAAGCAGGACGCATCAGAGCTGCGCACGAGCAACACTAGATGCGGCGCACGCACAGCTGTCGCAACACGCCGCTGCCACACGTGGCCCCGAAGAATGTGCAGTAGTCCGTGGGGGTCCCTGACGCAGCAGCGCTCCACCCAGTTTTGTTCGTCCAAGACGCTCCGCTGGTGGCATTGTAGAGGTCGCCCAGTGCGCTGCACACGGTCGCGTCGTTGTTGAGGGCGCACGTGATCGACGACTGGCAGGCAGGCAGGGCGCCGTCGTCGGGCTGCTTGAGCATGGGGACGGTGCCGCAGAGGCCGCTGTTTGACAGTTGACTGAGAGGGAAGAGCCGTTCGGAAAGAGGTGAGGCGTCAGTACACAGGCTCGATGCACTGACGTGCAAAGGCTAACCGCAGGGTGATGCACGCACAGGCTTGTCAACCCGGTCAGGCTGCCCAGGCTAGATGGAATGGTGCCGTTGAGCTGGTTGCCGGAGAGGGCGCTGAGAGCGCAATGGGACGCCTCAGCATTCAGTGGCGACCCGCAGCGCGCGCACGCACAGCTGTGTTAATCTAGTCAGGCTGCCCAGGCTAGTTGGGATGGCACCGCTGAGTTGATTGTTTTGAAGCCAGCTGAGAGCAGCAAGCGGGATGACTCAGCACTATGCAGTGGCGATGCGCAGCGTGGCGCACGCACAGCTGTTGCGCCCCAGTCAGGCTGCCCAGGCTGGGTGGGATGGTGCCGCTGAGCTGGTTGGTGCTGAGGTAGCTGCGAGCGCAAGCGAGACGCTCAGCGCTGTGAAGTGGCGACCTTCAGCACAGTGTGCGCACAGGTACTGCAACCCGGTCAGGCTGCCCAGGCTGGACGGGATAGTGCCGCTGAGCTGGTTTTGGAAGAGGGAGCTGAGAGCACAAGTTAGACGCCTCAGTGCTGCGCAGAGGCGACCCGCAGCGCGGTCACGCACAGGCCAGTCAACCCAGTCAGGCTGCCCAGGCTGGATGGGATGCTGCCGCTGAGCTGGTTTTGGGAAAGGTCGCTGAGAGCGCAAGCGGGACGCCTCAGCGCTGTGCACCAGAGATGCGAATGCGGCGCACGCACAGGAATGTCAGGTTCAGGTTGCCCAGACTGGATGGAATGGTGCCGCTGAGCTGGTTGCTCAGGAAGTTGCTAAGAGCACAGGTGGGACGCCTCAGCGTTGCGCAAGAGCAACATCAGATGCGGCGCACGCACAGGTTTTGCAAGATGCCATTGTTGCACCCGGCCCCGTAGAAGGTGCAGTAGTCCGTGGGGGTCCCTGCCGCAGCAGCGCTCCACCCAGTTTTGGTCTTCCAAGACGCTCCGTTGGTGGCGTTGTAGAGGTCGCTCAACGCGCGGCATACAGTCGCGTCGTTGGCGGCGCTGCACGCGAGGGGCTGTGACTCAAGCGCAAAGTAATAATCGAATATGTCGCCATTGTAGGAGCACGACGTGGCACTCGTAAAAAGAATGCACCAAGAGTTGCCAGCACCGCATGGAGGCACGACGTTCATGCGTGCGCCCCACTGGATGGCAGTGCAACCAGGCGCTATGTCGCATAGGCTTTTGCACTGGGTCAGGCTCAATTGGCCGTTGTTTCCGCAGGTCAAGCCAGACACTGCGATGCCTGAAGAGGGTGACACGACGGCGCACCCGAAGCTGACACTCGGACCGGTGTAAGAACGCGTTGGTGTCGCCGGAATGGAGAGATTAGTCGCCGGCGGTGGGCTGGGAGGGAGCGGAGGGGATGGGGGTGG